>VOFH01002741.1_pt1 | contig 118190 bp, 162 predicted proteins | sample 5384091 | NCBI WGS metagenome assembly VOFH01 (sample SAMN12384727, study PRJNA508395) | human gut metagenome | isolation source: healthy gut G | host: Homo sapiens
TATTATATCACAGGTTTCCTTATTTTGTTGGGAGTCCTGCTGGGACGCTTTATCTGCGGCTTTTTGTGTCCCTTTGGCTGGTTTCAGGAGCTGCTGCACAAGATCCCAACGAAGAAGTTCTCCACAAAGAAACTCAAGCCTCTGCGATACCTCAAGTACGCCGTTCTGCTGGTGATGGTATTCCTGCTCCCGGCTTTTCTTGTAAACGATGTGGGCATGGGGGATCCCTTCTTCTGCAAGTATCTCTGCCCGCAGGGCGTGCTGGAGGGGGGCAATTCCGCTGTCTCTTGCCAATTCCGGCATCCGTGCGGCGCTGGGCAGCCTGTTTACGTGGAAGCTCGGCATTTTGCTGGTGGTGATCGTGCTCAGCGTGCTGTTTTATCGGCCCTTCTGCAAGTGGATCTGCCCGCTGGGGGCGTTTTACGCGCTGTTCAACCGGGTGTCCCTCTTCAGATGAAGGTGGATAAGAATAAGTGCGTTTCCTGCGGGAAATGCGCCAGAGCCTGCAAGATGGATGTGGATGTGACGAAGGCTCCCAACCATACCGAATGCATCCGCTGTGGGATGTGCATACGCACCTGCCCGACGGGAGCCGTGAGCTTCCGCTACGGCTTTGGAGACGGTAAAGATAAAACAAAGGCGGCTGAAATGCCGCAGAAAAACAATGATGACAAGGAGAAATAAACAGATGAAGCTGAATAGAACGAATACTGTTGGCCGGTTGCTGGCGCTGCTACTTACTGCACTGATGGTGCTCTCTCTGGCAGCCTGCGGCGCAAAGGGCGGAGACAAAATGGACGGAATGAGCAGCGAACCGAAGAATGCCGAGGAAGCGGTTGCCATGCACAAGGAGCTGATGGAGCAGGAAAATGCCATTCTCTCGGAGAACAAAGCGCTTTGGGAAAAGGTTTTCATGGCGGCCGACAAGGGCATGACCATGCAGGAGGACGGCAAAAACTATGGTGATTTTCTGCTCACTACAATCGAATCTGCCAAGGATCAGTTTACGGACGATGAGATGAAACTGCTTCAGGGAGAAGCGGAGAAGATCAGCGAGATTGAAAACAAGCTGACCATGATAGAGGAAAAGTACCCCGAGGCGGCACAGCAATCTACGGACGGCGCTATGAGCGTGCCCGCGGGCAGCGACATGACCACGCCGCCTGATGACGGCAGCATGCAGAAGTTCCCCGCCTTTGAGGGCAAGGACCTGGACGGCAACACGGTGAAGAGCGACGAGCTGTTCTCCGCCAACGCCGTCACCGTGATGAATTTCTGGTTCACCACCTGCAATCCCTGCGTAGGCGAGCTTTCCGAGCTGGATGCGCTGAACAAGAAACTGGCGGAGAAGGGCGGCTCCCTCATCGGTGTCAACACCTTCACATTGGATGGCGATGAAACAGCAATTTCCGAGGCTAAGGTTGTGCTTGCCAAGAAGGGCGCCACTTATCAGAATGTGTATTTCGCTTCCGATGGCGAGGCCGGCAAGTTCACAACGAACATCTTCGCTTACCCCACCACCTATGTGGTTGACCGCAACGGCAATATCGTGGGTGAGCCCATCGTGGGCGCCATTACAGAAAAAAAGCAGGCGGAGACCCTGCAATCCCTCATCGATCAGGCCATCGCTGCCGATGCGGGCTGAGAAAGGACCAAACGACCGTCCGCTTGGCTCGGGTGTAAAACTGGATGAAGCTTAAATTTGCTGCTATGAACTTGAGAAAATTAGCATTATAGAAATGGAACGACCATTTCTGCCTCTTGCTTTTCCGTTAATTCCACACTAAATACATCAGAAACCCGGTTGCCGCTTAAGGGCAACCGGGTTTCGCGATAGATTGAGAGGTGCCATCTTGCATACGCGAGATGGCACCTTTATTTTATATCACTTTTTCGCAGAGCTTGGCACTCTATGAGAGCTGCCGCCTGTATTTTCAAGGAAATCATAGCATAGAGACCGTCCAAAATCAATATCATTTTGATAGAAATTAAAGGAAAAAATCGGATTTTGTTGTTTTATCACGCGCCCATACTCTACATCATCACCAGTTTTTCTATATTGAATTTCTCAGCGCAGTCAAATACGCAGTCAACAATGGATTTACCAATCAAGTAAAATAGAGTAGGTTCCTACTACTACTACAACCTACAGGAGGGTTATTATGGCAAAAGGTGAGAACATTTTCAAACGAAAGGACGGCCGTTGGGAGGCCCGCTACATCAAGGGCTATAAACTGTCTGGCAAAAATCAAGTATGGGTTCTGTTAAATCTTCTCTCACCTGAATTACTGAAATTAAAAAGTTTGGAAAATGTGGCATTTGTCGTTTCCCCATTGTGGTAGTTAGTATCAGACAAATTCACCGGCCTTTCTCGGCATAGCAGAGTGTGAAAGGAGGTGTAATTGTGCAATGGTCTAGGGAAGCAATGTTACGAAATGAGTGCCAGTTTGATAGCTTTGGAAAGAAGGTCATGCGGAATTATGCCCGGGATTGGTATCGAGCACGACAATGGCGCAGCACAAAAGAAATTATTATTTCTGAATTGCCGGTTGGTACCCAGCCGGAACCCTTACATACAGATTGGCACGAAAGTGAGAATATGTATTTTTTTACGATCTTGGACAGCCTATTGGAATTGAAAATGATGCACTGGCGCGGGCGATATGTGCTCTCCCGTCGCGTAAGCGCCAAATTGTGCTGCTATCCTATTTTTGCGGACTAACTGATAAACAGATTGGTGTTAAGATGAACAGGGTCAGAAGCGCTATACAGGCTTCCAGAACACGAGCTTTAAAGGAAATGAGGGAAATGCTTGAAAAACAGAAATAAAAAGAGATGTGTGCCAGTACGCCGAGTTTCATTTGCGACGATTAAAGCAGCAAAAGAATTGGATCTTGAGGCGACTATGGAAATTTTGGACTTCTATCGAGGATATATGCTAGAGTTGTGCAGGCTTGAGCTTTATGACGATGTAGGAAATAGGTACATCTGCTATGATGAGGATCTTTATCAGTCACTCCAATATAAGCTCATCAAAGAATTGCGGGATCACTTTGAGTTGCGGTAACCGTATATTTATCAATCTTTCACAGGGGGCGAGTAGTCGCCTCCCGTGAAAGGCGGGTAAATAATCAAATCTGCCAGTTTGTACCTTGAAAACTGAATGATCGTCCGCATGGGATACCAGCACAGGCGAAGCAGGCCATGACCTTTAGGGAGGAGGTTAGAGCGAGCGTGCCAATGTGCTTGCATACGGTATGCTGTCACAAAAGGCAGGGTGCCAGGAACAGGGTGCGGGAGAAAAACAGCACAATCAAGGTTAGACACCATGAGCTGGATTACAATACTATATGTAATCCAACTTATTCCTGTGACCTTGATTGAAGTCAGATGCAGGTAAAGAACGCTGAGGTAGAGGAGAACACAATTTTGAAGAAGACTGAGGCGGGCCGTTATTACGATAAGCCGTAGGAAAATGATGGAAAAAGATGATTGAGGTGAGTATTATGTCGTTAGTAGAACAACGTCAGAAAGCAAATGAAACAGCAATGGAGATATTAGCGTTATACAGTACCTGAAGCAGCAAAGCTGCTACGGGTCAATAAAAATATGGTTTATGATCTGATACGTTGTGGGTATTTGCGTTCGATCAAACTGGGAAGCCGTAAAGTGAGCCGTCAGGCATTGCTTGATTTTGTAGCACAGTTTGAGGGACAGACGGTAGAATTGTCAGGGGTTCGCTCGGAGTAATTTCTATACCAGACTGATCAATCTGCTCAAACTGATTTTAATTTAGCGAAGAGATTTCAATAAGCGGTCGCTAATTTTTGCGAAATGCTCCTATGCTCTCTATAATTCTCCGCAGGAGGTGCATGAGTATGAATGCAATGAACGAAGAGACCCGTGCAGCAGTAGAAGAAGTCCGTCAGACGAACTGTGAATTTTTGACTGTCCCACAGGCAGCAAAGATTTTAAAAGTCAGCAGGAATTTGGCGTATGATCTGATTCATGCAAATCTTTTGCGGGCAGTGAAGTTGGGAAGCCTGAAGGTTTCAACTTTTGCCGTAGAGGAGTTTATCCGGGACATGGATGCTGGTATAATCGAATATGACCATGCCACAAAGAAAGCCACACGACATAGGAGCAAATCCAAGGCGAAATCAGAGACGAGTCAGAATAGGTAAATATTTAGCTAGATGAGTCTGTCTTAGGACAAGATTTGCAGAGCACAATTTTGTGGGCAAGGTGTGGGCAGGTGTGTATTTGAATACGTTGGGTGCCGTATATGACGTTATATGACCTAAACGGGAAAGCAGTGGCCGGACGAAGCCCGTGATGCCAAGAAGGCATGGCTGGAGGCGGCGCTTGCGGACGGCGTGGCCATTGCCGAACCGGACAGCCTAGAGGACTATTCGGGACAGTTCAAGTTGAGAATTCCCCGCAGCCTCCACCGGTCGCTGGCAGAACATTCAAAGCAGGAGGGCATCAGTATGAACCAGTACTGTTTGTATCTGTTGTCCAAGAACGATGCGGCTTTTTCCAGATAAAAAGGAATATGGTTAGATGAAAAGGTAAGCTCACCATGCGGTGTGCTTACCTTTTTTCTGTTCAGCTATCGTTGTGTTGGTATCGAGGCCTAAAAGACGACGTGCATCTTCTGCACTGTAAGCATCCGCACAAGTATCGCCCTTTTCAAGTGCGCGGCACAGTTGCTCCATCGCATGAGCGGTAGAATCGGCTTTGATTTTGGTTATGGTCTTAATTGTTCATAGCATATCACCCCATTTACAGAAACATTGTAACACTGATTTCCGTAAAGTGAAATGCAGAGGAGGGAAACCATGGGAAAAGAAATTATTTTTTATCGACGGTGAGACGCTGACGCCAGAGGAATGAGAGGCGATGTCAGGTGAGCAGACCGAAGAACAGGGATGAATACCGGCAGGTGCTGGCAGATGAGTTTGCCCATGTTCTGGAGGAACACGGGTTAGAGTGGACATGGGAGTGGACGCTGTCTGCTGGTTCTAATCCACCCTATAATGCAGTTACAAAGTCCAGATACTGGGCAGCAACGTTTTACCTGTCCATGCTCTGCATGGTCAAGCACTACAATGATCCGCGCTGGGTGACGATGTTGCAGATCATGGACAAGAATGGCAAATATCATCCCGGACAGAAGTGGCACCTGCAAGCAGTGTCTAAAGCTGTGTGGGTCGAATACTGGTATCCATATGATCTTATAGAGAAGAAAGCCTTAACGTGGGAACAATACAAAAGGCGCTGACGCAGGACGGACGCAATGAAGAGGAGTATCGGCTCTACACCCGGTATACACCGGTTTACAACGCCAGCATGGTGGATGGAATGCCGCCGCTGAAACAGCGGGAGATCACGGACGCCGAGGCTGTTGCCGCTGCTGAACTACTACCTATACCTGAATCAGCTGTCAGAGCTTAAGTGGATCGTGCTGGAGTGCGGATAATCTTGAGTATTATGGGGAGAAACCTGCGGCGGAACAGCTGAATAAGATCCGCCAGATTTTACTTTTGCAGATGCGCAATGTAAGCGCCGTTGGAGGGAGGTGTGAAAAATGAGCGGGGCGCTGGGGTTGTTGGCCGTGCTGGGAACGACAGCTGTGTTGATTCTCTATATCCGAAGGTGGGGGAGGAACTCTGCTGGCGTTCTTTGACAAGCTGGCACCGCCGGCTGTACTCGTGTACAGCCGGCGGTGTTTGAGAAAGAGGAGAAGAGAATGGTGGCAGATCAAACGAGGAAAATAACATAGCAGAGCGTGACAATGGCGATTACAATCCAGGTAACACCGCCCAGAATGACCGGACGAATGCCCTTTGTAAATAGCTCCTTCAGCTTCATCTTGCTGCCCACGCCCACAAGCGCGGTGGTAATCAGAAACTTGTTTGCAATTTTGAACACGGCTGCAACAGATGTGTTTCCTACATGGATGCCGGAAAAGTCAACGATCGTATTGACGATGGCAAGGGCGAGGAATCCGAGAATAAAGACCGGAAACGCCTTGGCAATTGCCTTGGCCTTGTTTGTTTTACCGACAGATGCGGCGGATTTCTCCTGCCGGGCAGTGTTCCAGATCATAACGGCCAGCGCCACAAAGATCAGCATAACAACGCGGGTCAGCTTGACCACGACGGCCAGATCACCGCCGGTAACGCCGGACGCCGACAGTGCGGCCTCACCCATCAGGGAGTCGTAGGTTGCGCCGGCGGCCGTCACACTGGACACATCATTGATCGCAATGCCGGCCAGAATGCCGAACTGTTCGGGCCGGAAACCCAGCCCCATAGCTACATAGGGCCAGATCAGTGCAGCAAGAAGGTCGAACAGGAAGATAGCGGTCATGGCATAGCCCACTTCATCCTCCTTAGCATCAATGACACCGGCCAGTGTCGCAATCGCGGTGCCGCCGCAGATGGAGGTGCCGCCTGCCACAAGAATACGGGTGTTGGGCGAGACCTTGAGCACATACTTACCGACCAGGCAGGCAGTCAGAAAGGCCATGGCAATGCTGCTCAGAATAAAGGGCAGCGCCTTTCCGCCGGCACCCAGAATGGTGGCGAAGCTGAGCGTACCGCCGCAGAGGATGATACCGATGCGCAGGATCACCTTAGCCGAAAAGGATGCACCGGCCTGAATTCTGGCTTGAAGCGTCGGAAAAACGTTGGCTAAAATCATGCCGAGGAACATACCAATCAGCGGCGGGCCCATGATATGCTGCACGTTGCCGGCCAGCGTAGCCACAAGAGCCAATGCGGCACAGAAGAGAATACCTAGTATCATAAATTGAGATCCTTTCTTTGGAAAAACTGCGTCAGCGGACTCACAGTGGAATGCGCTGTGAGTCCGCCGATTTTAAGGGGCGGAACGCCGATCAGCAGGTGATCTGAATCCCCGTATCGAACTTCTTATCGTCCACAATGAAGCGGATATCAAAGGTACCGGACAAGCCGGCCTTATTGACGGAGAGATTAACCTTACGGGCATCCTTTTCAATAAAAGTTCCGCAGCAGAGGGCGTTAAAGGGAGTGCGGGCAGTGGAGATGTAATATCCGTGTGCCTCATTCGCGTTCTCCAGCATCATCATAACAAGCTGGCCGCTCTCGAAGATGGCGTTGAGCACGATGCGGTCATCTTCTTCGGTCAGGCTGGCCTCATAACGTTCAGGCAGCAGTTCGCCACTGGGCTCCATGGGGATCAGCGTGTCAAACTCGCGGGTATGACCCATGCTGCCCAGACGCACACCATCACCCAGGGGCTGATTATCTCCGTCGTGGTACAGGCGCAGCTTTTTCTGCACGGTAGTAGTTGCCCGTGACCTGCATTTCAAACATCTTCTGGCCCTCACAGACTTCCACCGTAATGCTCTTGGAGCGGATGGTGGGGTCGTCGCCGCCAGGACCGCAAAGCCCTCCATAGCGTTTTCACCTTGATACTGGATGCCGCCGGAATGGATCATATAATGGTTCTCGCCGTAATACTCCACATTGCAGATGTACTTAGAGAAGAAGTGCTGTCCCAGTTCTTTGCCATACTGCCAGACCTGCTGAATTGTCATGTCATCCGTATTGATGCGGTAGCGCACACCGCGGGAGAAGTTGTCCCGGTTCAGAATGTACTTTTTAGGATCGCAGGAGCGATAGTGTCCGTTGTCGAAGCACATCACATCGCCGTCTGGCGTGATGACGCAGGCGTGCTGCTCATACTGCCAGTCAAACTCGCCATCTCCAACCGGCGTGAAGAGGTACTTCTTCCGCTCGTCAGACCAACCCTCGGGGTCGCCCAGAATCCAATTCAGCTTGCCGGTGTCATAATCAATGTTCACAATAGCGTTGATGTGGCGGCCGGAAAGAGTGACAGAATTCGTATTGGCATCATACCACAGCGCGTTGCAGTGGAACCAGTCCTCCGCAGACCAACTGCCGGATTTGCTTTCACCGGGGATCAAAATCGCTAAAGTCCCAAGTGCGCAGCACTTCACCAGTGTTGCGATCCAGCAGCACCATGGTATCTTCCACGGTGTCGGACTCCAGATCCTCAGACAGCACCAGCAGGTTGCCATCGGCCATCTCAATCTTGTCGTGGTGATAGGCGCCGGGCATGGAATACTCCCGTACAACCTTACCCGTCATAGTCATTTCATACAGGCCGGAGAGGTAATAGGGAATGCGCACCAGACGATCTGTGCTGATCAGCAGGTTGCCGTTCTTCAAGCGGGCAATGTCAAATACAGTGGGGACATTCAGATGCCAGCGAATATCGCCGTGATAGTCAATGGCAGTTGCAAGTTCGCTCATGGAGGGAGAAAGGAAAATCATGTTATCTTCCATATAGGCCGCGGTCGTCTCAATGGAGAGCAGCTCCGGCACATTCTCGTCCAGCGGATCGGTGTGGATGGTATGCGTAACAGGCTTGCTTTGATAGGCTCGTAGTTCGACTTTGTTGTCGCAGTCCGCATACAGACCGAGTACCGGCAGAATATGCTCGGTGGCTGGCGCAAATGTGTGGGTAATGTCGCCTTCGGTCTCCTTGCCCTTTACGGTCAGGGTAACGGCGATCTTCTTCTCTGTCTTAAAGAGCATCACAGCGGTCAGAGGCGAGATGAAGTAGGGATTCAAGCAGATAAGCGGGTGCTCCATCGTATAATCGCCGGCGTGGAACTTTTCCAGCATCTCGTGCTCGGCGCGGTTCTGGCGGCTGACCAGGCTTTCCTGGAAGTGGTAGTCAATGCGCTTTTCCATGTTTGACACTCCTGTTCTCAGGCGTGAGCCTGAATCATTTGATGATGACGGGCTTCTGCTGCAATCCGGATTTACGTTCGACCTCAACGCCGTCTTTAAACAGGATCAGCGTGGGATAACCGGTCACATTGTGCTCTGCGAGCAGGTCTGGATTCTCGTCGTAATTGACTTTCAGAATTTGAATATCGGTGCTTTTGTCCACATCCTGAAGCACAAAGGCCAGCATTTTGCAGGGGCCGCAGGTAGGAGAATAGAAATCGGCCAGCGTCAGGCCATGGGGCATAGTTTCCTTGAATTCGGCAGTGTTCACTTCTTTGATCACAACGATCTTCCTTTCTTTTTTTTTTGTTCTGGATTTGACTGCTGTATCGATTGGATACGGCAATTACTTCAGATCCTGGAAGGTGGATTGGGCGGCAATTGCACCATCCGCACAGGCGGTGATAACCTGGCGCAGATCCTTGACAATGCAGTCTCCGGCGCCATAGATGCCGGGAATGGCGGTGCGCATTCCGGCGTCGGTTTCAATATAGCCGAACTGATAGCAGATGCCCAGGTCCTTGCAGAAATCGGTGACGGATGAAGGCCAATGTATTCAAACACACCATCACAGCTGACAAAGCGTTCTTCGGCCTCTTCTCTGGTGGACTTGAAGCGCACACCCTCCAGTTTTCCTGCGCCTTCAAAGGCCAGCACATCCTGATACGGATAGACGGTGACATTTTCCATCCTCCGCCGTTGGTCGCAGGCAATGGGATCAGCGGTCAGGTCAAACATGGTGACGACTGTCAGATTGTTGACCATGCCAGCCAGATAGATGGACTCCTCAACGGCAGAGTTCCCGCCGCCGATGACGACAACATCCTTGTTTCGATAAGAAGCGCCGTCGCAGATTGCACACCAGCTGATGCCGTTTCCGGTAAACTGATCCTCTCCCTGGCAGTGCAGGTGATTGGGCTGTGTTCCGGTGGCAATGATGACGGTGCGGGCGGTATAGACCTTATCATCCTCTTCGCAGTGGATCTCCTTTACATCCCCAGATCTCTGATCGAGGTGACCGTGCGGTAGTCAAATTCTGCGCCGATCTTTTGCACCTGGTCAAACATCTGGATCGCCAGCTCCGCGCCGTTGATAAAGCCGACGCCGGGGTAATTCTGGATCTCATTTGTATTAATGATATTGCCGCCGGGAGCCAGCTTGTCCAGCACCAGAACAGACAGGTCTGCTCTGGTGGCGTAAATCGCAGCCGTCATTCCGGCAGGACCGCTGCCGACAATGACCACATCAAAATCTGCCATAATAATCACCTCATACAGTTTTTGTATTCAATTCTGGGATGTATGCTCAGAGAGAAGCTCCGTCACTGTGTCGATAAACAGCTGAACGGTGGGGTTGGGCGTATCACGATACCAGCCTACATGGATGTCAGGCTCCCGGTTGAACCGCATTTGGTTGCGCGGGAGCACATCCTCCATAGGGATTAGTTTCACATTTGCCCAAGGCGGGATGGGCAGTTCACGGTCGAACAAGGCAATCCCATAGCCCTGATCCACATAATAGATCTTTGCGGCATTGCTGGTGGCATATTTGGAAATACGCGGATAGAATCCCTCTCGAATACACAGCTCGATCAGCGACTCCATATGCACTGGGCACTCGTCCGACTGAAGCACGATAAAGGAATCGTTATTCAGATCAGCAATCCGCACCACATCCCGGTTGGCAAACGGGTGATCGGCGGGAAACATAAAGGATGGTGTGACCGCATAGACCGGCATGACCTCAAAATCGGGAATCAGCCGCAATTCAAAAAAAGTTTGTCAAAGGCAACATCCGCTCCTCGGTTATAAAGCAGATTTCGCATATCGCTGAAGCCGCAGACAACGATCTCCACATCTACATTGGGGTACTTTTCCCGGAATCGTTCAAGAGCGGGAAACACCAACAGATGGGGGTCGAGGATGTCAGAATTGCGCAGACCAGATGTCCTTCCGAGCCTTTTTCCAAGCGCTGAGCGTGATCAGGGCCAGTGCAAGAGAGGTTTCTACCTTGCCCAACTCTGCTCGGAGCAGCAGCCCTGCCGGCGTCAGACTGACACTGTGTCGGCAACGGCGGAAGAGCTGCATTCCCAGTTCACTCTCCATGGATGCAATCTGCTTGCTCAGCGTGGACTGAGAGATGAAAAGGCACTGTGCAGCTTTGGTGAAACTCAGCTGCTTGGCAACTTCGAGGAAGTAGTGGATCTGTTGTGTTGTCATAGGGCGTCTTCCTTTCGCAACTGTATCTTACTTCCAGCTATATCCAGAATTGCAATGTTTCTGGCATTCAATAATGGAATGCTTTCTTTGCACTTTGCTGGATTTTAAATTAAATTATACAAAACTTGCTTTGTTTTTAATTATTATATGTGCATTTTTCAGATCCTGCAAGAGAGCCTTTTACTTGGCCAATAAATGCTTATTCCAAAATAGAATGGTGGATCTCTTGCGTTTTGAAGACGGGCGCGTTTATAATGTGCTCGTCGGACGGCACAGCAACGGAATTCCATTCCACCACAAGCTACCATTTTACAGCGAGAAGGGAGAAAAGGAAAATGACAAAGATGCCCTCTGTAAACGGATCTGCATCCGTGTCAAAAGCGCCTCAATCAAAGTCCGTTAAGCTCGTACACTGCATTATCACCATTGCTCTTATGGTTCTGGTCGGATTGATTCCTCCGATCGCACCGATCACCCCTTACGGCATGAAGATCCTGGGTATTCTGGTCGGTATTGTCTATGGTATGTCCACAGTGGACGTGCTGTGGACTGCGATCTGCGCGATCCTGGCTATGGGCATTGCCGCCGGCAATATTGCCGGTGTTGTAGCCAACGCCCTCGGTTCCACACTGGTGTGGGGCATCATCATGGTTCTGGTCCTGCTGTATGTCATGCAGAGTGAAAAGGTCACCGACTTCTTTGCAAACTGGATTATCAGCCGTAAGGTGCTGCAGGGCAGGCCGTGGCTATTCTCATTTGCTATCCTGCTCGGTATTTCCATTCTTGCCGTTGTCAGCCCCATCGCCTCCATGCTTCTGTTCTGGGATATTATCTATTCCGCTTGCGATCAGGTCGGCATTGAGCGCAACAGCAGCTGGGCGCAGTGCATGATCTTCGGATCCTGTTTTGCCGCTGGCTCCGGCATACTGTATTTGCCCGTTCTGGCCAACGGTATGGTGGTCTCCAATATGTACCTCGGCATGATGGGTGAGCCGATCAACGCCGCCAAGTATGTCGCCAGCATGATTCCGTTGGTCATCATTGGTATCATCCTTTACATCCTCGTCTGCAAGTTCATTCTTCGCATTGACATCTCTGCCCTGAAGAATTTGGATGACTCTATCGTTGATAAGAACGCTTTGAAGCTGAATACCCGCCAAAAGATCGTCATCACCGCTGTGGTTGCCATGGTCGTCATCTTGCTGCTGGGTTCCGTACTGCCCCAGACGTTGGCCGTGACCAAACTCATCAAAAACCTCGACCTGTTCGGCCTGTCTGCTATCATTCTTCTGCTGTTTGTCGTCATTCGTGTGGATGGCAAGCCCATGGTCGTCATTCAGGAAGCTGCATCTCACGGTGTCATCTGGTCCATGGTCATGATGACTGCGCTGATTGCCCCTCTGGGTTCTGCTTTGACCAGTGAAGATGCTGGCATCGTCGCGCTGATCCATAGTTTCCTTGCTCCCGCACTGGACGGAAAGCCCGCCTGGATCCTGGTTGCCATCGTTGTCGTCGTTGGTGTTATCCTGACGAACTTTGCACAGAACCTCGTGATTTGCAGCGTGATCCTGCCCATCATCATTGCCATGTCCGCTTCAATGAACATTAATGTTCCGGCCGTCACTATTTTGCTTGCACTGGGCACTCACTATGCCTTTGTCCTGCCCTCTGCCTGCCCCGCCGCCGGCATGATGTTCTCAATCGAACCTGAAACCGTCCTTTGCCTATAAGACCGGTTTGATCTGTATCGTGATTTGCACAGCGTTCGTTTTGAGCTTCGGTTACTTCTGGGTAAACCTGATCTTCTGATCACGCTCATCATAAGTGAAGCACCCGCCGCAGAATGCTTCGTTCTGCGGCGGGTTTTTAATGTACAGACCGTACGGCTGCGCCTTCTGGGGCCTTTCGGCAAGTAATTTACCGTAAAGTAAGCCTTTTGAGGGGGGAGCGGGTGAAAACCGCCTCCTCTCTTTTTGCATTCCCCCTGTGCTTTACGGATGATCCGACAAAAATAAAAGCGACAGGCGCGTACCGGATCGATGCGCGCCTGTCGGCTTGAAAAGGGGAAGAGAATGAGGAGGGAATTGTTGAATTATTCGCAGAGCCGGGCAAAAATGGCGGCTGCGGCGTCTTACCGGCTGCAACGGCCTTCATGAAGGTGGCGGCACCGGTGACGGCATCACCGCCGGCGTACACCTTGTCCACACTGGTGGAGAAGTCTTTGCCGATGATGATGTGGTTATGGGGATCTGTACTGACGCCGGCTACGGGCAGGTTTTCAAAGCCCAGTGCCAGCACAATGAGGTCGGCCTCCAGTGTCTCGGTTTCGCCGGTGGGGCGCTGTTGGGGCGTCCGCCGGGGTAGTCCGGCGCCGTCAACTGCATGATATTGCACTCCAGCCCGGTGAGCGTGCCGTTTTCGCCGACAAAGCGGGCAGGGGAGCGGAGCGTTTTGAGCTGAACGCCCTCCGCCTTGGCAATGGAACGCTCCTGCTGGGTGGCGGGCATAGCGTCCTCGCTGCGGCGGTAGACCAGTGTGACGCTGTCTGCGTTTTCGCGCACGGCGGTGCGGGCTGCGTCGATGGCGGTATTGCCGCCGCCGATGACCAGCACCCGCTTGCCGGAATAAGTTTCGGGATGGGTCAGGTAGTCTCTTGCCTGCACGACCTGCGCAAGCTCACGACCGGGCAGATTTAGCTCCACAGGGCGCTCCGCGCCGGTGGCCAGAAAGACAGCGTCGTTATCATGTGCCAGCTCATCCAGCGTGATATCCCGTTCAAGGGCGGCGTTCAGGCAAATGACGGCGTTGGACTGCTGCTCCAGCTGCTTGGACAACCGGGCCAGCAGCTGGCGGGGCAGAACACCTGCATGGCCTGCTCCGGGGTGTAGCCCAGCTCCACCTCGTCAAAGTTGGTCAGACGCTGTTCCACGGACTGCTCGGGCATCGGTGTTTTGGTCAGACTGAAACGCGGCGGCACCGGCAGCGCAGCAGAGCAGCTTGTCATCATCTGAGCGGCAGCAGGAGGAGGGATTTGTCATGAAAAGACCTCTTTTGCAGAATATGATAAGTTAAACATATCACGCCCAGATCATAAAGTAAATGACGTACTTTTTACGCCACAAGGTTACTTTTTTACGGTAGGATTTTGTATCTGACACTATCTGCTGCGGTGAGGTGTACGCATGTGGGGACAGGCGTCGATCCCGAGAAAAATATGTTGATGATACAACTATTTCACATCTCTGCAACCAGTCTGCCAAACGGCTCTGATAGGATAGGTTCACAGAACAAAGCGCTGAGAGGAGCGATGAGAGATGTGAATTGACGATCCAGGAGCGGGCGCTGAACCACAATATCCGACTGGTGCGCCGGGAGGCGGGCGATGCGAAGCTGATCGGCGTGGTCAAAGGAAACGGCTACGGGCTGGGGCTGGCCAGCCGTCTGGTAGACGGCGGCGTGCGCACGCTGGCGGTGAGCGAGCTGTCCGATGCCTTAAAAAACTGCGCTGTTATGGTATCCCGGCGGAGATCATGCTGCTGACGCCTCTCTACGATCCGATGGATCTAAAGGACGCTCTGCTGAGTCGGGTGACGCTGTGCATCGACACAAAGGCCGGAGCCGCCGCAGCGGAGCGAATGGCGCGCAGTCTGGATGTGGGCGGGAACGTGCAGCTGTGGATTGACACCGGCTTTGGCCGTTACGGCCTGCCCTGGGATGATCCCCAGAAGGTGTGGGAAACGGCCCGGTCGCTGGAACGCCTGCGCCTGACCGGCACTTATTCCCACCTGAGCCGGGGGGCGGAGGAGAGCGGCGAGGAGAGCCTGCGCCAGTATCGTCGGCTGACCGGGCTGTGCGAACAGCTGAAGGCGGCCGGGTGGAGCCGGGCCTGCGCCATCTGGCCGATTCCTATGGACTGCTGAACACCCCGGAGATCCGCCTGGATGCGGTGCGGGTGGGCTCGGCCTTCTGGGCCGTCTGCCCTTTCAGGATCGCTGGGGCTTTGAACGGGTGGGCAGTCTGTCTGCCAGCGTGCGGGAGGTGCGCAGTCTGGCCGCCGGAGCTACGGTGGGCTATGGGGCGCACTACATTGCACGCAGAAAGACCCGTATCGCGGTGGTGGGCGCGGGCTACTCCCATGGCTTCGGCGTGGAGCGCACCAGCCGTTCAGGCGGCGGCCTTCGGGCGGCGCTGCGGGTACTGAGACTCGGACGGGGGGAGCCGGAGCTGCTGGCCGTCTCCGGCACACGCCGGTTCCCGGTGCTGGGCAGCGTGGGAATGTGCGACACGGTGCTGGACGTCACCGGCGCGGAGATCCGTGGGCGATCGGGTGGAACTGCCGGTGAACCCCATGTTCGTCAGCCCCGAAGTGCAGAGGTGCTACATATAATAATAGCCATCCGCGAGACACAGATTCTCGCGGATGGCTTTTTTTAATCGTTAACGATAGAAGAACAGCGTCGCCCAGCCGGAGGTCCAGCCGAGGAGAGCTCCTTCTCCTGCTTGGCGGCGATCTCGTACTCCGGGTGCTCCTCACGCCAGTGGTCATACTGCCGGTGCAGCGTTCTGGAGCCCTGCTTTCGGCCAAGGCCGAAGTCGGTGCGGGAGTCCAGCATGACCGCCATGCGGTAGGGAGCGGCGCCGGGCTCCTCCATCCAGTCCAGATCGACCTGCTGTACCAGCGGCATTATGCTGCCCGCCAGCAGAGCGGCGTCCAGTTGAAAGTCGGCTCCGAGCAGGCGGATCTGCCGCTGCGCCAGCCAGTCGTTCACGGCGTTGGCCGCCTGATCGTAGGTGGTGTCGGGGAGAAGGTGAACCGCTTTGGTGCCGCCTGTTCCGTGGGGAACGGCGGGCGTTGTTTTTGCGCGGGCTTATCCGGGACGGCGGCGACCACCTCACGGCCGCAGTGCGGGCAGAAGCGGGAGTCGTCCGGGATCTCTTTTTCCACAGATGCGGCAGTACATGGCGGTGTTCCTCCTGTGCAGACACGGTGTTACTTGGATGGTTCGGCGGCGGGCACGGTGCTGTAGGTGTGATGCTCTACACCGGCAAAAGTTGGCCCGGGGCAGATAGTGGGCGGAGCCGCCCTGCTCCATGCTCTCCACCAGCTGAGCGACCATGCGGGCGCAGGGTTGAACGGCCCGCTCCATGCGTTTTTGCAGCTCCAGTGCAGTGACACGGTATTTCTCACGGGCGGGGGTATTGCTGCGCAGGCCAGCCAGCATCCGGGAGGCTTGCAGAAAGCGCTTCAATGCGGCGCGGTACTGATCCGGCTGGGCATATTGATAGCCCATGGCGGCGGCGGTGTAGACCGCGCTGTCCGTCGGCAGCTCCAGCGGCGCACGCTCGTGGCCGGTGCCGGACTGGCGGAGCACCCGGTCAAAGGCACCCTCGATCATGGTGTGACGCAGAGCATTGCCCCGGGAGGTCTGGTTGACCAGCGGGTGGCAGGCGGCGTCCAGCGCATAGTGGCAGTAGTAGCCCGCCGCGTAGGCCGCCGCATAAGGCGTGGCCATGGCCGTCTGGGTATGGTAGCGCTCCAGCACCACGGCGGGGGCTGGCGATGTAAAATATGACCCTCATGACAGGGACGGTTGGGCCAGAGCGGGTGATAGAAAAACAGCGGGTCGGGGCCATAGAGTCCGCACTGCCATGCGTCCTTCTCCGGCTCCAGCCGGTCCTGCACCGGTTTGGGCAGGGCGGCAAATACCTTCGCGCCAAACACCTCATGTGCGTAAAAATCCGGCATAAAAAGGTTCCTCTTTTCAGGGCTGAGCGACAGCCCGAGATATTCCAAAAGATATTGTAACAGCGCCGGACACAAAATACAATGGCCATTGCATGGAAATTGTGCCGGAGAGAGCAGCTTTCTCTTGTCATAAAAATGATTTAATGATAAAATGCGTTACAGTGCAATTGAACAAGGAGGAAGCTGACATGACCGTCATTCCTGAAAATTATCATTCCGAGCTGTCCCTCTATGACACTCAGCGTGCCATCGAGCGGATCAAGCATATTTTCCTGACCAAGCTGTGTGCCGCACTTCATCTGGTGCGCGTGACCGCGCCGCTGGTGGTGGATCCGGCCACCGGCATCAACGACAACCTGAACGGTGTGGAGCGGCCTGTCCGCTTCGACGTGCCCGCCGTGGGCAAGGACGCCGAGGTGGTTCACTCGCTGGCCAAGTGGAAGCGGCTGGCTCTGCACACCTATGAGTTTGTACCGGGCAAGGGGCTGGTCACCGACATGAACGCCATTCGCCGGGACGAGGAGCTGGACAACATCCATTCCATCTATGTGGATCAGTGGGACTGGGAGAAGGTCCTGCTGAAGGAGGAGCGCACTCCCGCCTATTTGGAGGACGCTGTGCGCCGCATCGTCACCGCCATCTGCGGCACGCTGGACGAACTGAAATGGCAGTATCCCGAACTGACCACCGAGCTTGACCGGGAGGTGGCCTTTGTCACCACCCAGGAGCTGGAGGACCGCTACCCGGATCTGACGCCGAAGGAGCGGGAGGATCGATTCGTCTCCGAGCACCACACCGCATTCATCCGCAATATCGGCGGCGCGCTGCGCAGCGGCAAGCCCCACGACGGCCGCGCCCCGGACTACGACGACTGGCAGCTGAACGGCGACCTGTTCTTCTGGGACGAGACGCTGGGCCATGCGCTGGAGGTCAGCAGCATGGGGATCCGCGTCAGCCCCGAGTCCCTGGACCGCCAGCTCACCCTGGCCGGCTGCGACGACCGCCGGGAGCTCCCCTTCCATAAGATGCTCCTGGAGGGCCAGCTGCCCCTGACCATGGGCGGCGGCATCGGCCAGTCCCGGCTCTCCATGCTGCTGCTGGGCAAGTCCCACATCGGCGAGGTGCAGGCATCGCTGTGGGATCCCCAGACGATCGAGGCCTGCAAGGCCGCAGGGGTCAAGCTGCTCTGATTTCTTCCAATTTAAGCGCCGTTTCACAAAGAGCGGCATAAGAGGGAAAAAAAAAATCCCGCCGATGAAAATCGGCGGGATTTTCTGCGCCCACCCGCGCCAAACTAACAGAGCTATGTGCGAAATGGAGGGTGGCTGTGAGGCAAAACAGGACGGCGCTGGTGCGCGGCTATTATTTCTGTTATTTTGCGGCGCAGGGGTGCATGGCGTCCTGCCTGAACGTCTTTCTGCGCCAGACGCTGCACTTAGATGGACGGGCGCTGGGGTGGTTCAATGGGGTTACCACGCTGTGCGCCGCCGCAGTGCTGCCGCTGGTGGGGCTCTGGGCGGATCGTACCGGTCGGCCCGGGCGGCTGCTGACGCTGGCGCTGGGGGCGTTGACGGCGGGCGGGACGATGCTGGGGCTTCAATCCGGTTTTGGGGTGCGCTGGGCTGGGGCATCCTCTGGGAGTGCGCCCGGAGCAGCTGTGCACCGCTGGCGGATCGGAGCACCGTGGGACTGTGCGGGGCACAGAGCTATGGGAAGCTGCGCTGTTTTGGCTCGCTGGGATTCCTGGCCGGAGGTGCCGGACTGGGTTTTTTGACTCGGCGCTGGGGTTTGGAAAGACTGCTGTTTCCGATCTATCTGTCCCTTGCGGCGGCGGCGCTCCTGCTGTCCTTTGGCCTGCACCAGGAGGAGAACGTGCGGCGCGAGCGTCCAAAGCGGGTGTGGAGAACGCTCCTTCATACTCCGGCTGTCCGGCTTGCGCTGCTGCTGGGCGCTCAGGGCGGGGCGGCGGTGAACGCACTTCAGCCCCTATCTGGGCGGCTTCCTTGTGGATTGGCTTGGGGCGTCGGTGTCTGCGCTGGGGTGGAATACCCTGCTCTGTGTGGGGCCGGAGCTGCTGCTCCTGCCGTGGGTCAGCGGGAGACTGCTGCCGAAATACGGCGCGGCGAGGGTGAGCCTTGGCCTGACGCTTGCGCTGAAAGCATGCGCTGCATTGGTTATGCGCTGGCCCCGAATATGGGGATATTCCTTGCGGCATCTTTATTCTATGGCTGTACCGTGTGCGCCGCCACGGCGGTAAGTCTGAATGTTCTGCGTGCGGCGGTGCCGGAGGGGTGCTATGCCACCGCCGTCCTTCTGAGCGCCGCCGTCACCGCCCTGACTCGGGCAGGGTTCGGCTGGCTCTTCGGAATGCTGGAGGGTACCGCCGGGGGCAGGGCGGGCTTCTGGCTGTTGGGCGCGCTCAGCCTTGCGGCGGCATGGGTGCTGTGGATAAAACGGGATGTCTTTCCAAATGAAAGTGCGGGACACTAAGTGTCCCGCACTTTTTAGAAATCACTGTTTCGCCTGATAAAGTACATGAGAATGAGCAGAATGACCACCAGAACAGCGGTGCACGCACCGGAGAGCAGGATGTCTGTGTACCAGGGCGCAGAGGTCAGCGCATACAGGTTGGGACGTGTGTGAAAGTCCCAGCAGCGGTAAATGCTTGCGCCGAGAAACACGCCGATCACGCACCACAGGACGATTTTCAGCACGCGGTATAACTGCTTCATGTCAGCTCCAGCTCCACCGGGCAGTGGTCACTGCCGAGAATGTCGGCGTGGATCGAGGCGTCCTCGATTTTTGGCGCCAGCCGGTCGGAGACGATGAAGTAGTCGATGCGCCATCCGGCGTTCTTTTTTCCCGGGCGTGGAAGCGGTAGCTCCACCAGGAATAGGCGCCGGTGAGATCCGGGTGGAGCGCACGGAAGGTGTCGGTAAAGCCGCTCTGGAGCAGACGGGTCATGCAGCCGCGCTCCTGATCGGAGAAGCCCGCATTGCCCCGGTTGGTCTTGGGGTTTTTGAGATCGATCTCTTCGTGAGCCACGTTCAGATCGCCGCAGTAGACGACCGGTTTTTTCTCGTCCAGCGCCTTCAGATGCGCCAGCAGAGCGTCCTCCCACGCCATGCGGTAGTCGATGCGCTTGAGTTCGTTCTGGGCATTGGGGGTGTAACAGCACACAAAATAGAAGTCCTCGAACTCCAGGGTGATGAGGCGGCCCTCGTGGTCGTGGGCGTCAATTCCAAGCCCATACTGTACGCCAAGCGGCGGCTGCTTCGTAAATACGGCGGTTCCGGAGTAGCCCTTCTTGTCGGCGTAGTTCCAGAAGCATTCGTAGCCCTCCGGGGCAAAGTCGATCTGTCCGGCTTGAAGTTTCGTCTCCTGAAGGCAGAATACATCTGCGTCCAGCGCGGCGAATGTCTCGGCAAAGCCCTTGGTCATGCAGGCGCGCAGACCGTTGACGTTCCATGAGATCAGTTTCATGCCTGCACCTCCTTTTCCTGTCCCAATTCCTCCAGCAGGGCTTGCAGAAGCTCTGCCAACCTTGGAATGGAGTTCAATCGCACCCGCTCGTGCACCGAGTGGGCATCCAGAATATCACAGCCCAGGCTGATGGCGGCCAGATGAGGCGCTTTCTCCAGCAGGATGGAGCTCTCCAGCCCCCATGAACGGCCACCGGAGCCATGGCGCTGCCGTCCTGACGACGGCGGATTTCCCGGATGCGCTGGGCGAGGGGCTTTCGATCTTACCCTCCCACGGGGCATAGGAGCTGCTGTCGATGCAGGTGAAGCCGCCTGAGCGGGCGGCGGCGTCGGTCTCGCCGCGCAGAATGGCCATCTCCGCCCGGCTGGCTCCCCGGCCCATATGGCGGATGACGATGATGCCGTCCCGGCAGGCGGCCATGGCCGGGTTGCCGGAGCAGGCCGGAGTGTCGGGAGTCCAGCCGCCAGGACTGGACGCCGGAGGGCAGCCTGGCGAGAAAATTCAGCACCTGACGACGGGTGTCGTGATCCCAGACGGCGTCTACGGGAGAGTGTTCCTCCAGCATGACAGTCAGGCCGGGATCGCTGGCGCGGAAGGCGGCCAGCTCCTGCCGCCACTGCTCCACTGCGCCGGTGACTGCCTCCGGATTGGCAGTGGAAAGCACTGCGGTGGCCTCGGTGGGAATGGCGTTGAAGCCGGTGCCGCCCCGCAGTTCTGCGATGCCGCCGGGGCAGGCGGTCAGAAACTCGCCCAGCGTGGTCAGGGCGTTGCGGCGGGGCAGTTGAATGTCAAAGCCGGAGTGGCCGCCGGTCAGGCCGGACAGGGTGAGCGTGAACGCCTGCTCACCCTCCACCGGCTGAGTCGTGAGGGGACGGCTCCAGCTCTGGCGCAGGCCGCCGGCAGAGGCGACAATCACCGCGTCAGAGCGGAAGGCGTCCAGATTGATGTAGTAAGCATAGCCCTCCAGCCACGCCGGATCCAGCGCCCGGGCACCGGTCAGCCCCTGCTCCTCGCCGCTGGTGAAGAGCAGCAGCAGCGGAGGGTGGGGCGTCTTGCTGTCCAGTGTCAGCCAGAGCATCAGCGCCGCGCCCATGCCGTTGTCCGCGCCCAGTGTGCTCCGGCCGTCGGAGCGGAGATAGAGCCCGTCATTCACCGTGCGGACGGCATCCTGCCCGGGGCGGTAATCGCTGCCCGGAGCGGCGACGCACACCATGTCGGTGTGGGCCTGTAAAACGACGCCGGGGGCACCGGTGCATCCGGCGGTGCCGGGCAGGGCACAGCGCAGATTGTTGGCGCTGTCTGTCTCCGGGGCATAGCCCGCCTTGGTCAGCAGCTCGGTGAGATAGGCCGTCACCGCCGCCTCACCGCCGGAGGGGCGGGGGATGGCGCACAGTGCGGAAAAACGGTTCAGAACCTGTGTTGTGATCGCGTCCATAAAAGCAGACCTCCATGAGGGGGAATTTCTGAACCTGATTATACAGGTTCCGGGCGGGAAAGAGAAGCGGCGGTACTTAAAATTTTCAAATCATTTTCAAATTTCCCCTTTGCCCCTTTTGTATCAAGATAAAAATGATAGAATAATACTGACTTAGTGTGCCTGTGAGGAGGTATGTCATGTCAGAACCGATCGTATTCTGTAGGGGCGGCGGATGCACCGCCAAGCTGGGCCCCGGCGTGCTGGAGCGGGTGCTGGAAAAGCTTCCGAAGGGAGCGCGCGACCCGGAGCTGCTGGTGGGCTTTGACAGTCGGGACGACGGCGCGGTCTACCGCCTGACGCCGGATGTGGCGGTCATTCAGACGCTGGATTTCTTCCCGCCCATGGTGGAGGACCCCTACATTTTTCGGCCAGATCGCCGCAGCCAATGCCCTGAGCGATATCTACGCCATGGGCGGCGAAGTCAGGACTGCGCTGAACATCGTCTGCTTTCCGGATGAGATGGATCTGAACATTCTGGGACGCATCCTGCAAGGGGCGCGGAGAAGGTGGCTGAGGCCGGAGGCAGTCTGGTGGGCGGCCACTCCATTGCGGATGACGGGGTGAAGTACGGCCTGTCCGTTATGGGCACTGTCCACCCGGACAGGATCTGGACGAATGTGGGCGCCCGGCAGGGGGATAAGCTCATCCTGACGAAAAGCTGGGCGTGGGTTTGATCTGCACTGCTGCCCGCGTGGGGCAGGCGTCAGAAGAGGCGCTGACCCAGGCGGAACAGTCCATGACGACGCTCAATCAATATGCCGCTGAACTCTTCGGGCGTTATACCGTCCACGCCTGTACCGATGTGACCGGGTTCGGCCTGTTGGGCCACCTGCACGAGATGCTGGGAGAGCGGTGCTCTGCCGTGCTGGCGTGGGAGCGCATTCCGGTGCTGCCCGGCGCGCTGGACTATGCCGGAGAGTTCCTGCTCACTGCCGCCGCCCAGCGCAACCGCAATTTTGTGGGGGGAGCGGGTGAAGTTTGACCACCTGCCCTTCGCGGCGGAGGAGGTGCTCTTCGATCCCCAGACCTCCGGCGGACTGCTGTGCGCGCTGCCCGAATGGGAGGCCGACCGGGCCGTTGAGGAGCTGCGTCAGGCGGGACTGCCTGCGGCGGTCATCGGCGTAGTGACAGCAAAGTCAGAATTTGAAATTACGGTGCGATAATAAATATAAGGAGAAACAGACATGGAACTCATTCATGTAGACGCCCGGGGCGATGCCTGCCCCATCCCCGTGGTCAAGACGAAAGCGGCCATTGCAAAGCTCAATGGCGAGGGGACGGTGGAGACACTGGTGGACAACGAGACCGCCGTTCAGAATCTCACAAAAATGGCGCATCAGAAGGGCTATGGGGTCACATCCGAGAAGCAGAATGACAGATGCTACCGGGTGAGCATGACCATTCAGGAGCAGGAGGACAACGACAATGCGCCGGAAAAGGCTCTGAGCCAGCCCATGGCGCAGGAGCAGAACACCGTGGTGGTGATCTCCGCCGACCATATGGGCGAGGGGGACGACGAGCTGGGCAGAACGCTGCTGAAGGGCTTCATTTTTGCCCTCGTTACCCAGGAGGAACGCCCCAGAACCATTCTGTTCTATAATGGCGGCGCACGCCTGACCTGTGAGGGTTCCGATTCGCTGGAGGATCTGCGCGCGCTGGCGGAGCAGGGGTGGAGCTTCTGACCTGCGGCACCTGTCTGAATTTCTACGGCCTGACCGACAAGCTGGAGGTGGGCGGCGTGACCAATATGTATGAGATTGTGGAAAAGCAGATGAAGGCTACCCTTGTGGTGCGTCCGTGATCTACTTCAATCACGCGGCCACCAGCTGTCCCCGGCCGGAGGTGTGGCCCGGGCCTGTTATGAGGCGGTGCTTTCCGGCTCCAGCACCGGGCGTGGCACCGGGGAGCCTGCACTGGACAGCGCCCGGACGGCTTTCGCAGTGCGCAGTCAGCTGGCCCGGCGGTTCGGTCTCTCCCGTGAAGAGCGGGTGTGCTTCACCGCCAACGCAACGGACAGCCTGAACACAGCCCTGCGGGGACTTTTAAAGCCCGGCGACCACGTCATTACCACCGCCATGGAGCACAATTCCGTTCTTCGCCCGCTATATCTGCTGGCGGAGCAGGGGTAGCGCTTACAATCCTCCCGGCAGATGCCCGGGGCCGGGTGGACTGGTCGGCGCTCGCCGGTGCGGTGAAGCCGAATACCCGGGCGCTGGTGTGCGCCCACGGTTCCAATGTGACGGGAAATCTGAACGAGCTGTCTGTGCTGGGTGGGTTCTGTGCGGAGCATGGGCTGACCTTTGTGGTGGATGCCGCCCAGACCGGCGGCGTGTTCCCCATCCATATGGAGCGGATGCACATCGACATTCTCTGCCTGACCGGTCACAAGGGTCTGCTGGGGCCCCAGGGCATTGGCGCTGTTCTGGTGGGAGAAAATGCGGATCTGCGTCCGGCTCGGGTGGGCGGCACCGGCGTGCAGTCGGCGCTGAAAGCGCAGCCCGCGGAGTATCCGGCCCGATTGGAGGCGGGTACCCTGAACGGCCCGGGTATTGCCGGCCTTGGGGCCGCGCTGACGTGGCTGGATGGACAGCAGGAAGAGAAACTGCGCCGCCGGGAACAGAGCTTTGTCCGCCGGTTTTATGAGGGCGTGCGGGAGCTGCCTGGTGTCACCTGCTATGGTGATTTTGAGGCGCCCGAGCGCTGCCCCATCGTCAGCCTGAATCTGGGAGACTGGGACTCTGCCGCCGTCAGCGACGAGCTGTGGACGCGCTTTGGCATGGTCACCCAGGCTGGGCTTCACTGTGCGCCGCTGGCACATGAGGCACTGGGAACGGCGCGGCAGGGGACGGTGCGCTTCTCCTTCTCCCACCTGAATACGGAAGAGGAGATCGACCGGGGCATCGACGCGATGCGCACCCTTGCGATGGAGTGAAGTCAGATGCGTGCAAGAGAAGAAAAGTGGATCGTCACCTTTCCCACTGCCGCGGCGGCCATGGCCATGGAGCGGAGGGCCAAGGAACTGCGTATTCCCGGACGGCTCATCCCGACTCCCACCATCATTACGGCGGACTGTGGTCTCGCGTGGATGGCCCCTGTGACTTCCCGGGACGAGGTGGAGCAAATGCTGAAAGAAAACGGCCTTGCGTACAGTGAAGCGCGGGCGCTGCTGATATGAACCGGACGGAGCTGCTGGAGCGGCTGTACCCGCGCCTGCCCGGGTGACTGCCCTGATCGGCGGAGGGGGCAAGACGACGCTCCCCTCCGCGCTGGGGGAGACGTGTGCCCGCCGGGGCGAACGGGTGCTGCTCACTACGACGACTCGTCTGGGCTGGACGCCCCGGGCCGTCAGTCCGGATTCGACGGAGGATTTAAACAGGCGGCTTGTTCCCGGACGGGCGGTGCTGGCAGGGTATCCGGATGCGGAGCACCATAAGCTGACCGGCATTCCGACGGCCTGGTATGCGCAGTTGCGGGCCGACCGCATCCTTGTGGAGGCCGACGGGAGCCGGTGCCTGCCGCTGAAATACCACCGCACCTTTGAGCCGGTGGTGCCGCCGGACGCCGGGCTGGTCATCGAGCTGGCGGGACTTGCTGCGCTGGGACGTCCGGCGGGGAAGTGCTCCACGGCTGGCGGGAGGCCGGGATCGACCCGGTGCGCACGGTGGATGAAGCATTGTGCGCCGCGCTGCTGGAGCGGGGGCTGAACGCGGCCCGGAGCGAAGCGCCCAAGCTCGTCCTGCTCAATCAGGCGGACACCCCGGCGCTTCAGGCGCAGGGGGAGGCGCTCGCCTGCCTGCTGGAGGAACGGGGCGTAGAGGCCTATGTGACCCAATTGAAGGAGAGTCATATAAAGTGCTGATTTTGATACGAGGAGCCGGAGACATTGCCTCCGGCATTGGCTGGCGGCTCTGTCGGAGCGGCTTTTCCGTGGCAATGACCGATTTGGAACACCCCACGGCGGTGCGATGGAAGGCGGCCTTTTGTCAGGCCATGTGGACGCGGCGCTGCGAGGTGGAGGAGGTCGCCGCAGTGCGCTGCGACAGCCCGTCCGGCGCAGAAGCCGCACTGGCACGGGGGGAGATTCCGATCCTGCCCGACCCGGACGGACAGGCAATCCGGGATCTGCACCCGGATGTGGTGGTGGATGCCATTCTGGCCAAGCGCAATCTGGGCACCTGCATCACCGACGCACCGCTGGTGATCGGCGTGGGCCCCGGCTTCACGGCGGGGAGGACTGCCACTGCGTTATTGAGACCATGCGCGGCCACACGCTGGGCCGGTGTATCTATTCCGGCTCCGCCATCCCGAACACCGGTATTCCCGGCAGTGTGGGGGCTACACGGTGGAGCGGGTGCTGCGCACACCCTGTGGCGGCGTGTTTGAGCCGTTGAAAGAGATCGGTGCTGCGGTAAATGCCGGGGAGACGGTGGCACGGGTGGCAGGTCGGCCGGTGGTCAGCCGGATCACGGGCTGTCTGCGGGGCGTTCTGCCCGCCGGAACGCTCGTGCCGAAGGCTGGCTTCAAGGCCGGCGACGTGGGCGCCCGCTGTGTGCGGGAGCACTGCTTTACTATCTCGGATAAAGCCCTCGCCATCGGCGGCGGGGTATTGGAGGCGGTCTGCCATTGGAGGTCGGAACGTGAGAACTGAATTTTACAAAAAGCTGCGCGGGCTTCTGCTGGCGGGGAGAGCCCCGCATTGGAGAGCAGTCTGGAGCCCGGCCATCTGGGGAGGAGAGGCTGAGCTGGAGCGGCGGCACGCTGGGAGCGCTGCCGGAGGGCAGAACTTTTTGCCAGACCCTCTCTGCCCCGGCCCGACTGGTGATCTGCGGCGGCGGCCATGTGGCCCGGTGCCTTGCCCCGGCGGCCCGGGCGGTGGGCTTCCGGGTGACGGTGCTGGAGAACCGGCCAGAGGTGCTGGCGGAGAGGAAAGTTCGGCGCGGACATCGACTGCCGCTGCGGAGATTTTGTGGAAAGTCTGCAAGGCGGCGCCTTTGGACCCAATGCCTTTTTCGCCATTATGACCCGGGGCCATCAGGACGACTGGGTGTGCCTGAAAACTGCACTTGCTCTGCCCCACGGCTATGTGGGCATGATGGGCAGCCGCAGTAAAGTGGCGGCTACTCGGAAGATGCTGGAAGAGGAAGGGTTTGATACAGAAGCCATTGACAGTGTCCACAGTCCGATCGGCCTGAAGATCGGGGCAGAGACTCCGGCGGAGATCGCCGTGTCCATTGTGGCGGAGCTCATCCGGTGCCGCCATGCGCTGGGGCTGGAGGCTCCGCTCACCCCGGCGGTCATCGACGCACTGGGGAAAATGCCCTACGCCATGGTGACGCTGGTCAACTGCGAGGGCAGCACGCCCCGGAGCGAGGGAGCCAGAATGCTGGTGTTCCCGGACGGCTCCATCGCCGGAACGATCGGCGGCGGCATCAGCGAGGCCAGCGCCAAGCGGGACGCCCTGCGCGCGCTGGCAGAGAATGCGCCGATGATCGGGCACTATGAGCTCAACAGCATTGGCGGCGCGGTCTGCGGCGGAAAAGTAGAGTATCTTATTATCCCCGTGCAGTAAACGCTTTTCATACGGTTACTCAAAGGAGAATGCGACATATGCTGAAATTTAAACAATTCAAACGGGCGGAAACGCTGGAGGAAGCGTGGAAGCTGAATCAGAGCCGGGCCAACTGCGTGCTGGGCGGCACGGGCTGGCTCAAAATGGGAGAACGGCAGTGGAACACGGCCATTGACCTCTGCCCTTGGACTTGGCGAGATCGAGGAGACGGAGACGGAGTTTCGCATCGGAGCCATGGTGACGCTGCGCCAGCTGGAGCAGCACCCGGGTCTGAATGCCTATACCGCTGGGTCGGTCCGGGACTGCGTGAAGCACATCGTGGGCGTTCAGTTTCGGAACTGTGCCACTGTGGGCGGCACATTCTGGGGGCGCTATGGCTTTTCCGATGTACTGACCTGTTTCCTCGTGCTGGATGCGGCGGTGGAGACCTATCCCGGCGGTGTGTGTCCGTTGACAGAGTTCGCCGCCAAGAAGCAGGATAATGATATCCTGACCCATATAATCGTGAAAAAGACGCCGCTGAAGGCGGCCTATGAGAGCTTCCGCAACACGGAGACCGACTTCCCGGTGTTGACCGTGGCGGCGGCCCGGACGGAGCACGGCCTTCGGTGCGCCGTGGGCGCCCGGCCTGCCCGGGCGGAGCTGGTGGAGGGAGCCGATGAGGCGGAGCTGCTGGAACGGGTGCAGAGCCTGACCTACGGCGGCAATACCCGCGCCGGCGGGGAGTACCGGGCCCATCTGGCCGGGGTGCTGACCCGGCGGTGCCTTGCAAAACTGAGAGGAGGGGAGCAGGCATGAAGCTCAATTTGACTTTGAACGGCAGAAAGGTGAGTGCCGAGATCCCGGAGGATCAGTCCCTGCTGAAGTTCCTGAGAAGTCAGGGCTGTTACAGCGTCAAGTGCGGCTGCGAGACCTCCAACTGCGGGCTGTGCACCGTATGGCTGGACGGTGCGCCGGTGCTCTCCTGCACTGTGCCCGCCGCCCGGTGCGAGGGACACAACGTCACCACGCTGGAGGGCGTGCAGGCTCAGGCCGAGGAGTTCGGCGCGTTTCTCGCCGATCAGGGTGCGGAGCAGTGCGGCTTCTGCAACCCGGGCTTTATTATGAATGTGCTGGCCATGGGCGGGAACTTCAGGATCCCACCGTGGAGGAGATCAACGAATATCTGGCGGGCAACCTGTGCCGATGCACCGGCTATGTGAGCCAACTGCGGGCCATTGAGCTGTGGATGAAGCGGGAGGTGAAGGCATGAAGCGGGTCGAAGAGCTGCGGGTGGTCAATCAGCCCATCCGCAAGAAGGACTATCGTGCCCTTGTGACCGGTCAGCCGGTCTACACGGAGGATCTGGCCCCCAAGGACTGCCTTGTGGTCAAGCTGCTGCGCTCCCCCCACGCCAGCGCGCTGGTGGACACCATTGATGTCAGCCGGGCCAAGCTGGTGCCCGGCGTGGCGTGCGTGCTGACCTGGCAGGACGTGCCGAAGATCCGCTATACCCAGGCGGGTCAGAGCTATCCGGAGGGCTCCCCTATGACCGCTATATCCTTGACCGGCGCCTGCGCTATGTGGGCGATCCGGTGGCTATCGTGGCGGCAGAGACGGAAGAGGCAGCGGACAAGGCGCTCAAGCTCATCAAGGTCAAATACGAGGTGCTGGAGCCGGTGCTGGATTTCCGCGCCTCTCTGGATAACCCGGTGCTCATCCACCCGGAGGACGACTGGAAGGAGCTCTATGAGCAGGGGGCGGACGTGAAGCGCAACCTGCTCTGCCACGAGGACAGTGCTGACGGCGACTGTGAAGCGGTGCTGGCGGACTGCGACGTGGTGGTGGACGAGACCTACCACACCGTGGCAGACAATCAGGCCATGATGGAGACATTCCGGGCGTACAGCTATCTGGACGCCTTCGGACGGCTCAACATTGTGCCCTCCACCCAGATCGCCTTCCACGTCCGGCGCATCATCGCCACGGCGCTGGGCATTCCAAAGAGCAAGGTGCGGGTGGCCAAGCCCCGCATCGGCGGCGGCTTCGGCGCCAAGCAGACGGTGGAGGCGGAGCCCTATCCCGCCATTGTGACATGGCTGACCGGCAGGCCCGCCATGATCGTTTACACCCGGGAGGAGACCACCACCTGCGGCTGTCCGCGGCATGAGATGGAAGTCCGCGTCAAGGTGGGCGCGAACCGGGACGGCCATATCCGGGCTATTTCCATGTATACCCTGTCCAATGCCGGCGCTTATGGTGAGCACTCCACCACCACGGTTGGACTGTCCGGCCACAAGGCTATCTCTCTTTACGGAAAATTGGAGGCATATCACTTTGTGGCGGACGTGGTCTACACCAATCTTCAGCCCGCCGGTGCGTTCCGGGGCTTCGGCGCGACCCAGGGCATCCACGCGGTGGAGAGCGCGGTGGACGAGCTGGCCCACCGGCTGGGCATGGATCCGGCGGTCATTCGGGAGCAGAACCTTGTCCGTCAGGGACAGGTCATGCCCTCCCTATTTCGGTGAGGTGAACACCTCCTGCAATCTAGATCGGTGCCTGGCCCGGGTCAAGGAGATGATCGGCTGGAATGAGAAGTACCCCCGCCGTGTCCTGCCCAATGGCCATATCCGTGCGGTGGGATTGGCCATGGCCATGCAGGGCAGCGCCATTTCCGGCATCGACGTGGGCGGTGCGACGCTGAAGGTGAACGACGAGGGCTTCGTCAACCTGCTCATCGGCGCGGCGGACATGGGCACCGGCTGTGACACCACGCTGGCCCAGATCGCCGCCGAATGCCTTGAGATCCCGGCGGAGCAGGTGGTCACCGCTCAGGTGGACACCGACACCTCCCCCCTACGATTCCGGCTCCTATGCCTCTTCCACCGCCTTCCTGACCGGCGGCGCGGTATACAAGTGTGCCATGGAGCTGATCGGGGGTCATCCGGGCAGAGGCCTGCCGCCAGAAGGGCTGGCAGAAGGAGAACACGGACTATCACGACGGTCTGGTGGAGCATATCCCGACCGGGGAGCGCATTACATTGGCGGAGTTGGCCTATCCCTCCGAATGCGGCGGCAAGCCCATGTTTGCCACGGCCAACCACACCTGTCCCAATTCTCCGCCGCCCTTCATGACCGGCGCAGCGGAGATCGACCTCGACCCGGAGACCGGCAAGGTGACACTGGTGGAGTATGATGCGGTGGTGGACTGCGGTACGACGCTCAACCCCAATCTGGCCCGGGTGCAGACCGAGGGCGGACTGGTGCAGGGCATTGGCATGGCGCTGACGGAAAATGTGCGCTACAATTTTGACGGAAGTCTTGTGGAGCGTAATTTCCTGCAATATAAAATTCCGACCCGGCAGGACATCTGCCCCATCAACGTGGAGTTCGCGCCCAGCTATGAGGAGCAGGGGCCGTTCGGTGCCAAGAGCATCGGCGAGGTGGTTATCGACACGCCCTGCCCGGCCATCGCCAACGCGCTGGAGAATGCCTGCGGCGTGCGCATCCGGGAAATGCCCATCACGGCGGAGAAGGTCTGGCGGGCCCTGAATGAGCGGTGAGCAGGAAAAAAGCTGCTCGTCCTGCTGGCGGCCGGGTTTTCCCGCCGCTTCGGGCCGGAGAATAAGCTGCTCTATGAGCTGGACGGCCTGCCCTCTACCGCCATACGCTGGATAAGCTGGCCGCGCTGCGGACGAGGGAGACCGATGTGCTGGTCATGACCAACACACCGGAGATCCAGGCTTATTGTACGGAAAACGGCCTTTGCTGGAGTCCGAGCCCTGAAGCGGCAGAAGGCATCGCCGCCACCGTCCGGGCGGCGGTGGCGCAGGCGGAAGAGAAACAGTCGTGTGCGTGCGTTTTTTTGTGGCAGATCAGCCGAAACTGAGGTTGGCCACCATGCGGGGGTTCCTGCGCTTCTGCACGGAGCAGGGCGCGGCGCTGGCCTGCGTGAAGGCTCCCGAGGGGCGGGGAAATCCGGTCTGGTTCGGAAATCGGTATTTTGGTGCGCTTTCCGCTCTCGGGGAGACATTGGCGGTCGGTCGATTCTGGCACAACACTCAAAAGAAGTGCTTTTTCATCCGGCAGAACAGGCAGAAGTGACAGATATTGACACACCCCCTTGCAAGTCGTAAAACAATCCATTAAAATAACTATGTTATGTATAAAGGTTTATGATTTGATAGAACGGAGTGAGAATAAATGACTTTTGCAGAAAAGAAAGCCCTTTATGAATCCAAATTTATCAGCCTGGACGAAGCTCTTGGCATGATCCATTCCGGTGACACCATCGCGCAGGCGGCTTACGGAAACGAGCCTCTGGCGATGCTGCGCAACCTGCACACCATTGCTGACCGCGGCGTTGAGGATGTGTGCGTCTGGATGGGTGCTCCTCAGGAGGAGTATCCCTTTATCGCTGACCCCAACCATAATCTGGACGGCGTCATCAGTGTGAACTCCATTTTCTACGGCCCCGCTCTGCGCAAGCAGGTGGCTGCCGGTTCCACTCGCATTAACTTCGTCCCCACCAACCTGCACTCCATGTCTCAGGTCATGATGGAGACCCGCAAGCCCAACATCTTCTGGGCTGCCGTCACGCCCATGGATCGCTATGGTTATGTGGCCGTGTCCTGCACCCAGCAGGCTGAGCTGGAGATGCTGGATTCCTGCGATCTGGTCATCTTCGAGGTCAATAAGCGTATTCCCTATACCAGCGGCACCGTCCGCGTTCCCATCGAGCAGGTGGACTATTTCATCGATGTGGATTACCCCATCACTCAGGCTCCGGTGGCTCCCGCTACCGAGGAGCAGCTGAAGATCGCCCACTATGCTTCCTCCCTCATCAAGGACGGCGACTGCATCCAGCTGGGTATCGGCGGCCTGCCTGACGCCGTGGCCCATGATCTGGAGGATCGCCACGACCTGGGCATCTACACCGAGATGATCTCCACCTCCATGGGCAAGCTCATGTGGTGCGGCGCGGTCAACAACTCCCGGAAGAAGCGCTTCTTCCGCAACCGCACCATCGGTGCGTTCTGCTGGGGCAACCAGGAGCTTTACGATTATATCAACGACAACCCTATGGTCGAGATCCTGCCCACCGCCTATGTCAATGACCCCTTCAACATCATGAAGAACGAGAACATGGTCAGCCTGAACACCGCGCTGGAGATCGATCTGACCGGTCAGGTCTGCTCCGAGTCCATCGGTTCCACCCAGTGGTCCGGCACCGGCGGCGCCACCGACTTCGCCTATGGCGCTTACCATGCCCCCCGGCGGCAAGGGCATCATCGCTATCAACGCCACTGCCAAGCACGGCACCATTTCCCGCATTGTGCCCCAGCTGAAGCCCGGCGCGGTCGTGTCCATTTCCCGTAACATCGTGGACTATATCGTCACTGAGTACGGCATCGCCAAGCTGCGCGGCAAGACCATTGCCCAGCGCGTGGAAAGAGCTCATCAACGTTGCCGCGCCCGAGTTCCGCGAGGAGCTGCGCAAGCAGGCCCGCGAGCTGAAGCTGCGGTAATTAGGGAGGCGTATTAGAAATGATGGTCAATACTGTTCTCGGCCCTGTTGCTTCTGACAAGCTGGGCCAGACCCTGATGCATGAGCACATCACCTGTGCCGACTGGTCCATGCGCATGAATTTCGGCGACAAGTTCCTCCAGTATGACAAGCTGGTGGAGATGGCCGCCGGTCAGCTCAAGCTGAAGGGTATGGCATCGATACCATCGTCGACGGCACCGCCGTCAACCTGGGCCGCGATATCCACCTGCTGCGGGATGTGGCTGAAAAGTCCGGTGTCAACATCGTGGCTTCCTCCGGCTTCTACTATCAGGAGGAGGCCTGGCTGGCCATGCGGGATGAGGGCGAGATCCACGACCTGCTGCTGGACGAGTGCCTGCACGGTATCTCCGGCACCGATTCCAAGCCCGGCATTATGAAAAACGGCGTGGTCAAGGCCGGTGTGACGCCCCTTCAGCACAAGCTGCTCCACTGCGTGGGTACGGTTGCCAAGGAGGCCAATCTGCCCATTTTCTGCCACCACGATCCCAAGGTGCAGAGCGGCTATGACATTCTGAATGTCTACGCCTCTGCGGGGGTGGAGCCCAACCGGGTCATTCTGGGCCATACCGGCGACTGCAATGACTGGGCTTATCAGGAGGATCTGGTCAAGGCGGGCGCTTATATCGGCTTCGACCGTCTGGCCTATGGCCATCTGGACAATCCGGTCAAAAACTCCGTGAAGAACATTGTGGAGCTGGTGAGCAAGGGCTACATCAACCGCATCTTCCTGAGCCATGACTGGGCCACCTATCTGGCCTTCTGGGACAGCTGGGACAAGACCGTCTCTCAGGACTATCTGAATCTGGACATCGACTTCACCTACATCAGCCGTGAGGTCATCCCATGCTGAAGGCCGCCGGCCTCACCGAGGGACGACATTCACACTATTATGGTGGAGAATCCCCGCCGCTTCTTTGAGGGCGTCTGATCCAAATTACACGTTTGAAGCCCGCCGCACAGTGTGCGGCGGGCTTCAGGCTGACGAAAAAACCCCGGTTGCGCATCATGCGCAACCGGGGTTTTTGACAGGTTGTTTACCACAGATCCCGATAGAGCTGCTCCACTTCCTCTTTGGTGGGCGTGCGGGGATTGTCGGCGGTGCAGGAATCCTTCAATGCGCCCTCGGCCATGACCGGGATCAGCGCCTCATACTCCTCCTTGGTGCACTTGCCGGTGTCGGACATGCTGAGATCCATGTCCATCTCCTTCATCATAAACTGCGTCCAGTTGACCAGCGCACGGACGGTGGTGATAATGTTGAAGTTCTGAAGTCCCAGTACCCGTGCGATGGTGGCATAGCACCGGGTGGCGTGGCTGTACTCCTTGCGGCTCTTGGTGCGCGCGGAGATCTCGCTGTTATACTCGATCACATGGGGCAACAGCATGGCATTGGCCGCACCATGTGGAATATGGAAATGAGCGCCCAGCTGGTGTGCCATGCCGTGGTTCAAGCCCAGACCGGCGGAATTGAAGGCCAGACCGGCCAGCGTGGATGCGGTGTGCATCTTCTGGCGGGCATGGGTGTCATTGTTGTCCAGATAGCTACGCAGCAGATAGCTGCCCACGATCTCAATGGCCTTCTGACTCAAAGCCTCGCTGAACTCATTGTAGCGCAGGCTGACGCAGCTCTCCACTGCGTGGGTAAATACATCCATGCCGGTGTTGGCGGTGACGCTGGCGGGCACGCTCTTGACCAGCTCCACATCCAGAATGGCTTCGTCGGGCAGCAGACTGTCCGACACCAGCGGATATTTCGTCTGATGCTCCGGGTCAGAGATGACGCTGAAAGAGGTCACCTCGCTGCCGGTGCCGCTGGTGGTGGGAATGGCGATCAGGGGCAGGCGCACCCGGTTGGGGTCGGTCTGGATGGAGACCTCGCGGATGGCCTTGGCCGAGTCGATGGCGCTGCCGCCACCCACACAGATGATGCTGTCGGGTTGGAAATCGGTCAGGCACTGGACGCCCTCCACGATCTTCTCAATAGGGGGATCGGGCACGACCTGATCGAAAATGCGGTACATGGCGCTGTTCTGCTCCAGCGGCGCGGTGATAAGCTTAATGAGGCCGCTGGACACTACAAAGGGATCCGTCACGATGAGACAGCGGTGATAGGGCAGCTCCCTCAGCCGGTTCAGAGAATCGTCGCCAAAATAGATCTTTGTTTTGATGTCAAATTCCTTCACGGAAAACACCTCTCTCAGCTTAATCGGCGGTTAAACGACATAGGGTCACATGATAGCTATATTATACTCCTGCCCCATTTGAACGCAAGAGCTTTTATGTGAAAGAATTAACAACTTTTTTTGATTTTTTGCGTTTTTGCCCGCTTTTGTTGTGTATACTCCCATAGAAAAAGCCCACCTGTCAAAAAACCCGGTTGCGCATTTTGTAGCAACCGGGTTTTGACGTCATCTGTTGTTTTCCGCAGCGGAAGTTCGATGCAGCGGCGGCCCCCCAGATATATGACCCGGTCAGCCAGCGCCAGCGTCTCTGCGTCATGGGCGGAGCACAGGACGGGAAGATCCATTTGCGGATGAATGCCATAATACTGCGGCAACGCTCCGGGTCGATGCCGGTAAAGGGCTCGTCCAGCAGCAGGAGCTTTTCCGCTGCCCGTAGGCCAGGCAGCGGGCCAGTGCCACCCGCCGCCGCATTCCGCCGGACAGTTCTTTCGGGAGCAGCATGGATGCGTCGGCCAGGCCGACGGCCTCCAGCCACGGCATGGAACTTTCTCCTTTCGGGAGCACGACTCCGATCTGCCCGGCGGCGGTCAGCCCGGGCAGGAGCCGATCCTCCCTGAAAGAGCAGGGCGGTGTCAGCCAGGGGGGCGTCAATGGTGCCGCCCTGGGCGGTCTCCAGCCCGGCCAGCAGGCGGAGCAGGGTGGTTTTGCCGCACCCGGAGGGTCCGGCCAGCGCCGTGATGCCTTCGTCCGGCAGCTCCAGCGAGAAATGGTCAGGATGACCTTGTCGCCGTAGGCAAAGGATACATTGGTGAGCTTCATGCTTTTCTGCCTCCCTTTACGCCCAGCAGGCGGCGGACGATGCGCTCCAGAAGCATGGACAGCACAATGACCACTGTCGTCCAGGCGAACAGCGACGGGGTCTCAGATAGATCTTGGAGTAGTAGACCTGTGTGCCGATGGCGGCTTTTGGCAGGCACAGTACCTCCGCTGCCACGCCGGATTTCCATGCAAGGCCAATGGCGGTGCACACCCCGGCGGCAAAGTGTGGTCTCACTGCCGGAAGGTAGACATAACGCATCAACTTGCAGCGGCTGAATTGATAAGAGCGTGCCAGCTCCAGCAGCTGTGGATCAGCGCTGCGGATCCCGGCGGACACGCTTTCCCAGACCACTGGCAGCACCATCAGCGCGGAGATCACTCCGGGCACCTTTCCGGTGGACACCCACAGCAGCACCAGGATGATGAAGCTGGCGACCGGGGTGGCGCGTACCAGCCGGATAGCGGGGGCCAGGATCAGTCCGCCAGCCGGAAGCGGCTGGTGAGGACGGCGCAGAGCGTGCCGAGGATCGTGCCTGCCAGAGCGCCGCAGAAAATGCGCAGCAGGCTTACCAGCGTGCTGCGCCAGAACAGCGGTACGGCCGCCAGCGCCCCAGCCGCCGCAGAACGGCGATGGAGGAGGGAACCAGCAGGGGCTGATCCACGCAGGCGGCCGCAAGACACCAGACCGCCAGCCAGAACGCGGCGGGCAGGAGGATCCTGGCTGATTTGGTTTTCAGATCCGGCTTCATCCGTTGCTGGAAGCGGCGCTTACATAGTAGAAGTCGCTTCCGGGCATTGCACCGCCGATGGAGGCGGGGTTGGCGGTGAAAGCACATTGTAGTAGGGCTCAATGGCGCTCTGGATCTCCGCGCCGGAGACAAAGCACAGGTTGCAGTCGGGGATGGCCTTCTTGGCGACTGCGGCCTTGGCCACGATACCGTAGGTTTCGCAGAGCTGTGCGGCGGTGTCCGCGTCGCTCTGAACCGCCTCAATGGATTTGCCATACTCCTGCAGGAAGGCATCTACGGCCTCGGGATGCTCCTGGGCAAAGGCAGTGCGCACGACGATGCAGCCCATGGTGAGCACGCCGCTGTTGTCCAGCTTGTTCCACTCGGCGGTCAGATCGAGGGCGGTGCGCATATCGGCGTTCTGCAGCTGGACGCTGGTGACGGCGGGCACGGGCAGCATGACCACATCATACTCGCCGCTGGCGGCACCGGCGCTCAGGGGTCTGGGCATCCATGAACTCGATCTGCACATCGGCGTCACTGCCGTCGGTGCTCCAGGTCAGAGCGTTCTGTTCCAGCAGATACTCCAGCACATACTCGGGGTTGGCGCCCTGTCCGGTGGCGTAGATGGTCTTACCGGCCAGATCGGCCATGCTCTGGATGGAGTCGCCGTTTTCGAGAATATACAGCACGCCATAGGTATTCAGCGCACAGATCTGCACGCCGCCGTTCGTCTGGGCATAGAGATTGGCGGCTACGTTGGTGGCAACAGCGGCGATGTCGAAGTCCCCGTGGTGCAGGCCGGCCACCACCTCTTCATTTTCGGCGGCCACAGTGACATTATAGTGATTGGTGGTTTTGCCTTCGTCATTCCAGCCCATGAGCGGAGAAGCGCCGATGCCGGTGGGGCCGGACAGAACGGCAAAGTTTACGTCTGTGCCGGTGCTCTCGGTGCTGTCCGTGGCGGCGGAGCCATCGGGCTGGGCAAAGTGTCAGCGGACTGGGCGGCAGAACCGGAGCCGGAAGCGGAGCCGCTGCCGGAGCTGGAAGCGGTCGTCTGGCTGGAGCCGCAGGCGGCCAGACCGAGGCAGAGCGCCAGGGCCAGCAGAAGTGCAGTCAATTTTTTCATGTTATTTCGTTCCTTTCAAATGTGTATAGAATCACGGCAGGGCCGTGGGATCTACGGCGGTTCAGTGGTCTGCATTCAGCGCGTCGGGGTCTCGAACCAGAATACGCTTGCCCTTCCGCACCAGTGCGCCGCGCTCCTCCAGTTTTTGCAGTTCGCGGTAAAGGGATGCGCGGCCAATGTTCAGCCGGGCGGCCAGCTCAGTCATGGAGCACGTCAGCAGGATCTCGCTGCGTTCATCCATCTGGCTTACCAGCCATGCGCGCAGCTTTTTCTCACCGGAGCCCTGGATCAGGGCGTCGATCTTGCCGGAGAGAAAGCGGATGCGGCAGGAGAGGTAGCGGATATAGCTGCGGCGAAAGACCGGCTGGGTGTCGATGAGCTGCTGCACGGTCTCCTGTGAGAAAGTGAGCACGCTTGCGGCGCTTTTGGCGGTCAGCGTGGACACATAGTCCGGCTCGTCGTTGAACAGAGCCGCCGCGCCATAGAGATCGCCGGGGAGAGGGCGCTGACCACCAGCTCGCCGCCGCCCTTGGTCACAAGGATCTGGCCGGACAGCACAATGGCCAGTTCCTTGCGAAAACTGGCGGGGGAGCAGAGCTCTGCCCCGCGCGCATAGCGGCGCACGTCGCAGTCTGTGATCCTGAGCAGCGCGTTCAGCTGCTCAGGGAGTAGTCCTGAAACAGGGGGGAAGCGCACACTGTCTCCAGTTCCTGTGCGGTGAGCATGGCCTGGCCTCCTCTAAAAGTGTCTCATATGATACACATATGCAGTAAGTCTAACATCGTCTATTCCAAACGTCAATAAGTTTTGCAGAAAAAACTATGAATTAGGCGGAAAACTTTTGTAAAACTACTTGCTTTTTCTCAAGATAATGTTAGAATGTACATACTTCACATTTAACGTAGTAAAGTGATATTGCTTACGAATAGAAAGGAAGGTAATCCGTTTTGAGCAGACTTTCCCTTATGACTGAAAGCCGCGCTGAGACCGTGGTGGAAGGCATCTATAAGGACATGGAGCGCCGCATTGCCGCGTCTCCTCCGGGCATCTGTCCCGTTGACCTTACCTGGGCATTCCTGAAGATGTGCCACGCTCAGACCTGCGGCAAGTGTGTGCCCTGCCGCGTGGGCCTGACCCAGCTGGGCAACCTGATGGAGGACGTGATGAAGCATCGCGCCACCATGGAGACCCTCGACAAGCTCGAAAATCTGGCCAAGTCCATTTTTGAGTCCGCTGACTGCGCCATCGGCATCGAAGCTGCCGACATGGTGCTGAAGGGGCTGGACGGCTTCCGCGAGGATTACATCTCTCATATCAAAGATCACCACTGCGTGGCCTCCATTCCCCAGAGCATCCCCTGTGTGGCCAACTGTCCCGCCGGCGTGGATATCCCCGGCTATGTGGCGTTGGTGGGCGACAAGCGCTATGCCGACGCCGTGAAGCTCATCCGCAAGGACAATCCGTTCCCCACTGCCTGTGCGCTGGTTTGCGAGCATCCCTGCGAGACCCGCTGCCGCCGTACGCTGCTGGACGCCCCGGTCAATATCCGCGGCCTGAAGCGCACCGCGGTGGAGCGCGCCGGCGATGTGCCCGCGCCTGCCTGCATGCCTTCCACCGGGAAAAAGGTCGCCATCATCGGCGGCGGCCCCGGCGGCCTGTCCGCCGCCTACTACCTCCAGCTTATGGGCCATCAGTGCACCGTGTTTGAAAAGCACAAGCGGCTGGGCGGTATGTTGGTCTATGGCATTCCGGCCTATCGTCTGCCCCGGGAGCGGCTGCAGAAGGACATTGACTGCATCCTGTCTACCGGTGTGGAGGTCAAGCGCAATACCAAGGTGGGCGAGGGCGAGTACACCATGGAGCGCCTGCGCGAGGAGTATGATGCCGTCTATATCGCCATTGGTGCCCACACCGATAAGAAGGTCGGCATCGAGGGCGAGGACGCCGAGAACGTGCTGTCCGCCGTGGAATTCCTCGGCAAGATCGGCGATGATGAGCTCCCGGATCTCACCGGTAAGAAGGTGTGCATCATCAGCGGCGGCAACGTGGCCATGGACTGCACCCGTTCCGCCATCCGCTGCGGTGCGGGCGTGTTTCCATCGTCTACCGCCGCCGTCAGGAGGATATGACTGCGCTGCCTGAGGAAGTGGAAGGCGCCATCGCCGAGGGTGCTGTGATGATGGATCTGCACGCGCCTCTGCGTATTGAGACCGACGAGACCGGCAAGGTGTCCGCCCTGTGGGCCGCGCCCAAAATGCCCGGTCAGATCAAGGGCGGTCGTATGAGTCCCATCGACTCCGGCCTGGACGACAAGCGCATCGAGTGTGATGTGGTCATCGTGGCCGTCGGCCAGGGCATTGACTACCACACGCTGGAGTCCTCCGGCATTCCGGTGGTGCGCGGCGTCATCAAAGCGGAGAACTGGACCGCCGTGGACAATGCCCCCGGCGTGTTCGCCGGCGGCGACTGCGTCACCGGCCCCAAGACCGCAATCCGCGCCATTGCCGCCGGCAAGGTGGCTGCGGCCAATATTGACTACTATCTGGGCTTCAACCATGTCATTACTTCCGACGTGGAGATCCCCACCCCGTCGCTGGGCGACAAGCGCTACTGCGGCCGCATCAATATGGCCGAGCGTGAGCCCGCTGAGCGCAGCCATGACTTTGAACTGATGGAGCTTATGATGACTGAGAAGGAGTCCTGCCAGGAGGCCAGCCGCTGTCTGCGCTGTGACCACTTCGGCTACGGTATCTTCAAGGGAGGGAGGAACACGGAATGGTAAACGTCACGATCAATGGTATTTCACTTCAGGTAGAGGAAGGCACCTCCATTCTGGACGCCACCCGTAAGGTCGGCATGCCCGTCCCCACCCTTTGCTTCCTGAAGGGCATCAATGAGATCGGCGCCTGCCGCGCCTGTCTCGTCGAGGTCGAGGGCATTACCCGACTGATCACTGCCTGCAACAACACCTGCGAGGAGGGCATGGTCATCCACACCAATACCCCCCGCGTCCGGGAGGCCCGCCGCACCAATATCGAGCTGCTCTTTGAGCCAGCACCGCATCAACTGTCCCACCTGTGAGCGCAACGGCACCTGCGAACTGCAGAAGATCGCCTCCACGCTCCCCATCGGCGACACCATGAACTACCGGCATGAGTATCCCGCAGACAACTGGGATACCGGCCTGCCCATTATCCGGGATGAGAGCAAGTGCATCAAGTGCTACCGCTGTGTCTCTGTCTGTGAGAAGATCCAGTCCCTGAATATCTGGGATATGGTGGGCACCGGTGCGCATACTTCCGTCAACGTCTCCCACCACCGCAAGATGAACGAGGCGGACTGCGCGTTCTGCGGTCAGTGCATCACGCATTGTCCCACCAATGCCCTGCACACCGGGACGACACGAAGGCCATCATCGGCGTCAACGGCGTGCTGAGCGACCCCAACAAGGTGGTCGTGGTGCAGGTGGCCCCGGCTGTCCGCGCCGCCTGGGGCGAGACCTTTGGCCTGAGCCCCGAGGTTGCCACCGAGAAGCGCATGGCCGCCGCCCTGCGCCGCCTCGGCTTTGACTATGTGTTCGACACCAACTTCACCGCCGACCTCACCATCATGGAGGAAGGCACCGAGTTCCTGGGTCGCCTCCAGCATCCCGGCGACCACAAGTGGCCCATGTTTACCTCCTGCTGCCCCGGCTGGGTGCGCTTCCTGAAGAGCCAGTATCCCGACATGGTGGATCAGCTCTCCACGGCAAAATCCCCCCAGCAGATGTTCGGCGCAGTGACCAAGAGCTACTTCGCCAAGAAGATCGGCGTGGATCCCGAGAATATCGTCTGCGTGTCCATCATGCCCTGCACCGCCAAGAAGGCGGAGCTGGCCATTCCCAATATCAACGATGCGGCTGAGGGCTGCAAGGATGTGGATTTCTCCCTGACCACCCGCGAGTTCTGCCAGATGATCCGGGCCGATCAGATTGACGTGACCGCCCTGGAGGAGGAGGAATTCGACTCCCCGTTGGGCACCGGCACCGGCGCGGCCGTCATCTTCGGCGCCACCGGCGGCGTGATGGAGGCCGCTTTGCGCACCTGCTATTATGTCCTGACCGGTGAGAATCCCAGCGCGGATGAGACCTTCAAGGCTGTACGCGCATTGGGCAGTGACAAGCCCTGGATCGAGGCGGAGTATAACGTGGCTGGCAATGTCGTCCGCGCCGCAGTGGTCAACGGGCTGGGCAATGCCCGCCGTCTGATCCGCGCCATTCGCCGCGGTGAGGTGGACTACCAGTTCGTGGAGGTCATGGCCTGCCCCGGCGGCTGCGTGAACAACGGCGGCGGCCAGCCCATCCACTTCAACGAGGAGCGCGCCGCCCAGAGAGGTCAGGTGCTCTACAACTACGACAGCGCCAACAAGATGCGCTTCTCCCATGAGAATCCGGATGTGCAGGCACTGTACGCCGAGTATCTGGGCAAGCCCTGCGGCGAACTGTCCCACCACCTGCTCCACACCGATCATCACGGCTGGAGTCTGCCCATGGCTCCCGTGTTTGACGAGGATGTTCGTCTCAACTGAGTGCGCTCAGTGATGACAGTCTCTGAACTCTGCTAAGAAGGCCCGGCACATCTCTGATGTGCCGGGCTTTTGTATCGTCAGAAGGGCATTCTGAGAGCTTTTTCTGCATTTTCAATCAAAAAAGCACCTGCGATGAGATCCATCGCAGGTGCTTTTGCGTGCTCACTTCTTGAGGAAGGGGGTATAGGTGTTGTCGTTGTCCAGAGTCTCATAGGGCTCAGGCCAGGGCACGGTGTTCTGAGGCGTCTTTCAGCACGGAATAGGGCATATGCATGGGGCCGGGATCGGTGACAGGGGGCAACCCAGCGTGGGAGGCATCATCTCACCGGGGTTGGGATCGGTGATGCGCCTGTACTCATCGGCAGCCCAGTTGGTGTGATCCATGTCGCCCACCAGATCGGGGACAGACGTGCTCGTGCAGATACTTCCACTCGCCGTCCTCGCAGACAAAGTCGGAGCCGTAGCGCTCCCACAGAACGTGGCAGTACTTGGGGGGAGCGGTGCACCTTGCCGTCCTCGCCCTTGTCAGCGGTCAGGCGGGAGTGGATGACGCCGGGGGTGATGAAGCAGCCGCGGGCGCTCTGGCCATCGGCGGCGACCTCAATGACGTCGGTGACCAGCGTGTGGACGGAGCACTCCATCAGGGGGCGGGGATCCTTGCCGGTGACCTCGGGATAGACCTCGTAGAGGTCGAGCCAGTTTTCCATGCACATTCTGTCGTAGTCGCCCACGCTGCCGTGGTAGACCTGGTCGAAGCCGCGCATACGGCCGAAGGCATGGGCCCAGGAGCAGTCATCGCTGCGGGACCAGATCACGCTCCACTCGCCGGTAGCGTCGGCGCGGCCGTGCAGATAGGCGTGCTTGGCCTTGACGTTCTCCACCTGCTGGCTGGCGTCCGCATTGCGGATGCGCTCATGCAGAGTCAGTTCTCTCATCAGAAATTACCTCCTTCACCGGCGCCGAAGTGATACTCGGTCTTCTCAGGGGTAGCCCTCGGGGCCATAGCTCAGCTCATCGCTCCAGGTCTCATAATCCTCGGGAGGAGCGGGGTAGTTGTCCCACCAGTTGAAGGTGGCGTCATGGGTGATCATGGGGATGGTGGGGTGCCGAACTCCACGGCCACGGGATCGGTGGCGTAGTCGATGTAGACGGGATGGTCGCCGTAGGTGTCGCCGGCCTCACAGGTGGCGTCGTTGGCCTCCACGATGTGCCAGATCTTCCAGGCGTCGCCCTCCTTGACAAAGTCGATGGCGACCTTGCCGGTGTTCCACATGGCCAGAGCGGTGCCGTCACCGTTGGGCTTGGTGTCCTGACCGATGGAGTACCACAGGCCCTTGGCGGTCTTGCCGTCGCCGGCCAGCTTCACCAGGCCGGTGGAGATGGGGTGGGCGTTCATGGTGCCCACGCCGTCGCCCAGATCGGCGGCGTGCTTGGTCACATAGTAGGCGCGGATATTGTCCAGACCCACATAGTAGCCGGTGTTCTTGCCAAAGGAGGCAGTCTTGGCGTGCTCGCTTTCGGAGACCCACAGCTCGTCGAGCTCCTTCTCGCGCCACTCGTTGATCATGTAGTAGACGCGCTTGTTGGCCAGCTTCTTGACCTCTTCAATGTCGGTGACCCGGCGGATCAGCTCGTCATCGCTATACTCGTGCTTGACTTTCTTGCTCATTTTACGCGCTCCTCCTTTCAAATGCCGTAGCTGAAGGTATCAGCGAAGGTGTTGTAGGGTTCGGGGATCCGGGGAGCGTCGGTGTGAGGACGCGCGGGGGTGTAAAGGGTGCGGATGGTCTTGCTGACCGTGTACTCGGGGTACTTGAACTCGCCCAGCTCGGCGAACTCAGGCAGCTCGGGCAGTGGCTGCTTCTCCTTGCCCCAGCTCTGGCCGCAGATGCAGTCCACATCGTTGGTGTAGCTCAGGTGCCAGATCTTCCAGCCGTCCTCGGCGCGGACGAAGTCGGCGGCGAAATAACCCCAGGTCAGTTGGCCACAGGACCGCAGGTCTCCACGTCGTTGTAGGCGCCCTGCCAGTACCACAGGCCCTTGGCGGTCTTGCCGTCAGCGGCGACTTCGATGACAGGGGGAGGACAGAGGCTTGACCTTGAAGGGGCCGACGCCGTAAATCTCGTCCTCGCTCTTGCCGCCCAACTGCTCGGGGAAACGCTTCTGCAGCAGACGGGCGACCAGCTTGTTGCGCTCGCGCAGCAGGCTGCATAGTAGGCCTTGACGGCCTCGGTGCCCACATAGGTGCCGTCGTTGAAGCTCAGGCAGATGTCGTCGCCGGAGGTCCAGAACAGGTCAAAGATGTCCTGCTCCCGGTTGAGGATCAGGCAGTTGGCATACTTGCCCATCAGGTTCTTCAGGGCACGCTGGTCTTCCCAGCGCTGAGTCAGCTGCTCAGTGGTGAATGTTGCCATGAATCATGCTCCTTTCAGATTTTGCATGAGGATAAACAATTTAAATTAAGGCTTGTCCGCGTGTTACAGGCCTACATTGACCACGGCATCATAGCCGTCGCGGGTGGCCTGACCGATCTGGCGGGCGCGGGTGGCGTCGCCGCAGACATAGAACTCGGTGCAGTATTTGGAGAGACGCTCCACCTCGGCGGAACGGGGGCGCATACCGGCGCACATGACCACGGTGTCGGCGGGGAACTTGACTTCCTTGCCCTCCGCATCCACAGCGCTGACGCCCTCGGCGTCGATGCCGGTGCAGCGGAACCCGGTGGCGGTGTGCAGGGTCTCGGCCACTTCGATTTCGTGGAGCACGCTCAGACGGTGCATCCGTCCGCAGTCCGGACACAGCTCCTCCTGCATCTCCAGAATGGTGACCTCGTGCCCCTCCTTTGCCAGCTCAATACCTTCCTCGCAGCCGATCAGGCCGCCGCCGATGACGACTACCTTGTGGCCGACCCGGGGATCTGCGCGTTTGAGCTCCGCGCCGAACACCACGTTCTCGCCGCTGACGCCGGGCACGGGCAGTGCCCAGGGGTCGGCGCCAACGCAGGCGATGATGGCGTCGGGCTTTACCTCGGCCACCAGCTCGTCGGTGACAACGGTGTTGAGACGCACATCCACCGGCAGAGCCATGACCTTTGCGGCGGTCATATCGCGGTAGCGGCGGATGTTGGCCTTGAAGTCGGCGTTGTCGGCGTACTTCAGACCGCCCAGCCTGTCGCTCTTCTCCACCAGAGTGACCTTGTGGCCGCGTTCACAGGCGGTGATGGCCGCCTGCATACCGGCAGGGCCGCCGCCCACGATGAGCAGGTTTTGTGCTCCCGGGTGGGAATGGGGTGAAAATACTCGGTCTCGCGGCCGATGTAGGGGTTGACGGCGCAGCGCATGGTCTTGTTGCGCATCATGCCGCTCTGGCATTCGCCGCAGCGCAGACAGGGGTGATGTCCGCCACCTTGCCGCGCATGATCTTGCGGGGCAGGAAGGGGTCGGCGATGAGGGCGCGGCCCATGGCGATGCAGTCCACGCCGCTCTCCTCCAGAAATGCCTCCATCTTGTCGGGCTCGGAGAAGGCGCCCACGGTGACTACCGGGGTCTTGACGTGCTTCTTGATTTCGGCAGCCAGACCGGAGTTCTCGCCGTGCTGCTGGAACGCACCGGGATGCATGAGCACGCAGGAGTATTCGTCCTGCTGGGAACCGGCGGAGACGTGGATCAGATCCACCTTGCCGTCCAGCGCCTTGGCGATCTCAATGCCGGTCTGGATGTCGTAGCCGCCGGGCATGCGCTCGGAACCGGAGATGCGGATGTCAATGGGGAAGGCACGGCCGACGGCGGCGCGCACCTTTTCCACCACCAGCAGGGGGAAGCGCATCCGGTTTTCAAACTGCCGCCCCACTGGTCGGTGCGGTGGTTGGTGATCTCGGAGATGAACTGGTGCAGCAGCCAGCCGTGACCGGCGTGGATCATGACCATATCGAAGCCGCAGGCCTTTGCCGTAGCGGCCGCCTCGGCAAACTTGTCTGCGATCTCATAGATCTGTTCCTCGGTCATCTCCTTGACCTCGTCGCCCCAGTCGTCCACATAGCCGGAGGGGCCGATGGCGTTTTTTTCCGTCGATGAATACCGGGTCACAGAGCGCTCCGCCGTGGTCGATCTCGATCTCGGCGGCGGCGCCGCCGGAGTGGATGGCGTCAGCCATCTTGACCAGATAGGGAACGGCGGTGGGGTCATCCAGACCGACCTGCATGGGGTGGCTGCGGCCGGTGGACAGATCGACAATGACATCACCCACGCTGACCAGAGCCACGCCGCCGGCGGCCTTCAGCTTGTAGTAGTTGATATTGTCGTCGCTGTAATGCTCACCGGGGCCCAGCTCGGCCATGGAAGTGGGAGCAGAGAGCATGCGGTTCTTCAGCCGCAGACCGGCCACTTGCAGCGGCTGGAGCAGCTTTTCGTAAGATGCCATAAAAATATCCCCTTTCCAAAAGGATTCCTATTACACAATCACAAGTATAGCAAAGCCAAAGAAAAAAGTGCAACAACGAAACAGGGTGAACGGAACAACTTGATGTAGTAAGTGGGGAAAACGGCGCAAAGCCTTGAAATTACAAGGATTGTTGAGAAAAACGTACAACGGGACGTAGTGAACACACAACAAAATGGAGCGCCCGCATACGGTGAATGCGGGCGCTCCGGGCGCTTAGTATTCAAACGTTTCGCAGAAGGTGCGGTAGGGGAGGGGCGGTTCCGGCTGCTGAGGTGCGATGGAATCGCTGGCGTAGGCGTAGTGGAAGGTGGTGGGGCCGTCGGGGATAATGGGCATTCCATGGGGGTGGACTGTCTCGCCCGCGGCGGCGCGGGCGTTCCACTCGTCGATCATCTCCTGGGTCGTGCCCCGGTCCATGGGAGCGGCGTTGGCCACCGGGTCGCGGTCAAAGTCGGTGCGCCACAGATCGCAGACGTGCAGGTGCCACACCCGCCAACCCTGCTCGGTGCGGATGAAGTCCACGGCATATTTGCCGGAGTCCCAGGTGAAGGAACGGCCCTCCTCGGCTCCCTCGTCGTGGAGCATGAGAATCGCGCCGGTGGACATCCACATACCCTTGGCGGTCTGGTTGTCCTCAGCCACCTCCAGCACCGGGTGGTGATCTGGTGGATCTCCAGCAGACCGGGATGGCACGCGCCGGTGCCGCCGGTAAACAGCTCCGTCATGGCATCGAAGAATTCCAGTGACTTTTTTTGCGCCGAACACGCCCAGCGGGCCGTATTCGCACCGGGCGTCCGGCAGCCACCAGGCGAACAGCTCCCGCCCAATGCGGCTCATCTGGCCGCCGGTGTGGTAATACTGATAGCGGCCCATCAGGTTCATGATGTCGGTCCGGGACTGCTGGCGCTCCAGCAGCCGCTGCATTTCCTCCATGGTCATAGGGTTGCCCTCCTGAATGTTCGTTTTTCACAGTGTAGCACAAAATGGCGCAAAAAGCAATGCGGAGCCATAAAATGAAAATGGCTCCGCATTTGGTGTTATTCGACGGGGTAGTCGATCACATCGACTTTTTCCATGTAGGGCTGGGAGAAGGCGAGAAAATCCGCATGAGCCTGAGAGGCCGGGTAGGCGGCGCAGTCGTCCTCATTGGCAAACGTGATGATCTGAATGAGGTCGTAAAACTGCACGGCTCCGTCCGGGAGGCGTCCGGCCCGCCCAGGGGCTTGGTGCCGATCTCACAGTCCAGGATGGTGGGCAGCTTGCGGGGAAGGGCGCGCAGCTGAGGCGCCCAGCGCGATCACCAGTTCAGGCGCACGGTATTCCGGCTTGAGCCGGAACAGGGAGACATGACGCATTTTCATGGCGTTACATCTGCATTCCGCCGCAGACGGGCAGAGCCATGCCAGTGACATGGCCGGCCATATTGGAGCAGAGATAGACTACGCTGTCGGCCACATCCTGCGTGGTGCCCAGCTTGCCCATGGGGATGATGTGCTCCTTCAGGAACTCGGTATCCTGGCTGCCGGCGCCACGCTGTCGGCCATCAGATTGGTGCCCTCGGTGGGGCCGGGGCAGATGACGTTGACCCGGATGCCGGCTTTGGCGTTCTCCACGGCGGCGGTCTGGGTGATGGCGATCACACCCGCCTTGGACGGGCCATAGGCGCCGAACATGGGGGCCATGTGCAGACCGCCGATGGAGGAGGTGTTGACGATGGCCCCACCGCCCTGCTTCTGCATCTGGATGAGCTCATACTTCAGGCAGTGGAACACGCCCTTCAGATTGGTGTCGATGACCTTGTCCCAGTCGCCTTCGGTGACCTCAGTCAGGGGCACGAAGGGGATGTGAACGCCGTCTGCGCCGCAGCCGGCGTTGTTGAAGGCGAAGTCGATGCTGCCCCAGGCGGCCACGGTGGTGTCGATGGCGGCCTTGACGCTCGCATCATCGGCCACGTCGCAGGAGACGAACATGGCGTCGCCGCCGGCTTCCTTTACCAGGCGGACGGTCTCGGCGCCGGCGTCGGGACGGCGGGCGGCCACGGCCACTTTACAGCCCAGACCGCCAAAGCGGACGGCCACGGCCCGGCCCATGCCGGAGGCGGCACCGGTGACAAACAGAACCTTGTCCTTGAATTCTTCAAACATAAGTAACGCTCCTTTTTAGGTCATTTTTTGCTGCTTTGCTTGCAGTATAGCAAGATTCCGATCAAAAGTAAAATAAATCCTGACAAAAAAGAGTATAACTGTGTGAATATACCTTCACGCCAGCGCATCGTAGCCCAGTTTATGGATCAGCGCATCTTCCTCTGCGAGAACATCCGTTAAAAGTCCTGAAAAATTTGAGCTGACTGGGGAAAAGACTGACTTTTCAGTGTGCCAATGCCGATAATGACTGGAGGCATACTGTCCTCGATGCTCAGGAGACGGACATTGGTGGAGGGATGGGCGTCGATCATATGGCAGCCCATGGCGATGGGGATTACCGCCACGCCCCGGTTGGCTTCCAGCAGGCCGTAGACCAGATCGGTGCTCTGAATCTCATAGCCCACATGGGGCAGAAAGCCGTGCTTCTGACAGACCTGACGCAGATTGTCCAGATGGAAGCGTGAGGTATCGCAGATAAAGTGTCCTCCTTCAACTGGGCGAAGGAGACTGAGTTTCGGCCGGCCAGCGGATGGTCGGCATGGAGGGCAATGACATAATGCTTGCTGCCCAGCTGGCGGAAGTCGATCCGCTCATCCACCAGCTTTTCATTGGACAGGGCCAGATTGATGCTGCGATCCAGCAGGTGGTCGATGAGCTGGGGGGTGGTACAGTCCAGCTGACGGATGCCGATCTCCGGGTGGGCGCTGGAGAAGGCGGGCAGATTGTCGGCCAGATAGCTGCGGATATTGCATCCCAGGGACAGCATGAACTGGGATGCGGCGTACATACGCTGAATGTTCTGCACCCCGGAGCTCAACTCGGAAAAGGCAATGTCTACGCTGGAGAGAAACATGCGGCCGTAATCGTTCAGTTCGATCTTGCCCTTGCGGTGGTCAAAGAGGGGTACGCCGAGCTCCTCTTCCAGCCGGGTGATGCTCTTGCTCAGGTTCGGCTGTGAAACGTACAGCTCTGCTGCAGCCCGGTGATATTGCCCGTGCGGGCGGCCGCTTGAAAATATTTCAGCTGGGTCAGATCCATGTCAAACCTCTTTTCTTTATTCAATGGTAAGTTTGTTAAAAATTGACAGTATAACCGGCGAGACATAGCGGTAGGTGTGAAAATGAATTTTGCGAACGGAACTGGGTGTGTTATGTTGTTTACACAGAAAAGCGCTGCGCAGTGCTGTAAAAAACACAAACAGGAAGAAGAAAGAAGAAAGAGAGGACTTCTTTATGCAAACAGCAAACAGTACGAAAAGCAACTTCGGCGCGAAGGGCTGGCTGATGATCTTTGTCGCCGGTCTGATGTTCTACTTCTACGCCGGTATGTGTACCGACGGCCTGAATACCATCGTCACCAACTTCGCCAATGCCCACGGTGTGGATGAGGCGGCGATCCTGAGCCTGACCACCCCGGCCAGTTGGCTGGGTCTGATCGGTGCGGCGCTGGCCAGCTGGCTGGTCAGCAAACGGGGCAACCGGCCCATTATGCTGATCGCCGCGATTCTGGGCGGTATTACCTACATGATGTACGGCGTGGTCAGCACGCTGGCCGGCTTTACCATCATCACCGCGCTGGCAAACTTCTTCGGCATGGGCTACTGCCATACCTGTGCCAATGCGCTGATGGCCAACTGGTTTCCCACGAAGAAGGGCCTTGCACTGGGCTGGGCCACTATGGGCCAGAATCTCTGCTCCGCCACCTTTGTGTTGCTGCTGACCGCCTTTGTGGGCATTGCCGGTACCAACGGATCCTTCTATCTCATGGGCGCACTGCTCATTATCGCCGGCATCTTCTCCTTCATCGTCATGCGCGACACTCCGGAGGAGCTGGGCTGCGCGCCGGACAACGGCACCGTCTCCAAGGAGGAACTGGAGGCCGCCCGCCGCGAGATGGAGAATTATCATTCGCCCTGGAACGTGAAGAGTCTGCTGTGCAATAAGCAGGTCTGGTTCATCGGTCTTGGTTTCGGTATCTTCATTGTCTGCACGGTCTCCTGCATCAGCCGCCTGATTCCCGCCTTATTATGACCGGCTGGGAACCGCCCAAGGCCATTGCCTCCATGACCGTCGCCGCGATCCTCGGCCTGATCGGCAGCTATCTGACCGGCTGGCTGGATCAGAAGATTGGTACCAAGAAGGCATCTATTGTCTACGGCGTCTGGTATCTGGTGACTCTGATCACCTGCGCCATTCCCAGTAACAATGTCTATCTCCAGTATTTTACCGTGTTTATGATCGGCATGGCTATCGGCGGTATCGGCAACCTGTTCCCCTCCATGGTGGGCACCCTGTTTGGCCGCTATGACTTTGTTCGCGCCATGGGCGTGCTGAATCCGATCACCAATATCGTCCGCTCTTTTGCCTTCGTCATTATGGGCGTGGGCCTGAGCCTGACCGGAACCTATCATCTGGCCTATGGCATGGTGGCCGTGCTCTGCGTCATCGGCATTATTCTGGTGGCCTGCATTGACGATAAGCCAATCGGCCGCTGATGCAAAGAACGATTTCTCCCCTTTATCCTCATTTTTCCTCTGCGACGGCCCGGGTTTTCCCGGGCCGTTCGTATTTTCGGTGAAAAAAGGAAGCGCTCAAAATACGCCGGTCAGGAAGACCGGCGTATTTTATTAGATTATTTGAATGGGAAGGGAGTCAGATCCGCATGGCGGCGTTGTAGGCCTCGTGGTTGGCGCGGTAGTAGTTGCCGCCCCGGGCGGTGCAGTCGCCTACCATCACGACCTGATGGCTGCCGTACTTGGCCAGCAGGGCCATACCCAGCGCATTGTCCGGCTTGACGCCCAGCGCATTGACAACGCTGTCGGCTGCGTAGAAGTGTGCCTCGCCGCTGTCGGCGTCCACCGTGTACGCCGCCGTCGATGGACTGGATCTTCTGGGAGCCGATGAGCTGCACGCCCTTCTCCTCCAGCTGGGCCAGCAGATCGGCCTTGTTGAAGATGGGCATTTCCATGACGAAGTTCTCGCGGGGCAGCATATCGACAACTGTGACGGTTTTGCCTTCCTGGGCCAGCGCCAGCAGCGCGCACTCCAAGCCGGTGATGCCGCCGCCGCAGACCACCACGTTCTTTCCGGGCTCCACGGCGTGGCTGTCCACGTCCCGTACGGCCAGCGCGCTGTCCATGCCGGGGATGGGAGGATTCACATAGACGGAGCCGGTGGCCACGATGATGGCGTCGGGATCCTCCTGCTCAATGAGCGATTCGGTGACGGCGGTGTTCAGCACGATCTTTGCACCGCAGTTCAGGGTCTCCTTGATGTCCCAGTCCAGATATTCCCGCATGAGCTGCTTGAAGGGCACCATGCTGGCGTCGATGAGCAGACCGCCCAGCTTGTCTGCCTTTTCGTAGAGGGTGACGGTATGGCCGCGCTTGACCAGCGTCTGGGCGGCCATCATGCCGGCGGGGCCGCCGCCGATGACCATAACATTCTTGCGCTCGGCTTCGGGCAGCTGCTCGATCTCTCCGGCGATGCCGCAGCGGGGATTGATGGCGCAGCTCATGGCGGTGCCGTAGGTGTTGGCGTTGCCGCACAGGTCGCAGCGGGTGCAGGGGCGCACTTCGGCGCTCTCCCCGGCCAGAGATTTGTGGATGATGTCGCCGTCGGCCATGAAGCTCTTGGCCATGGCCACGATGTCCGCCTTGCCGGAGGCGATGATGTCCTCGGCCTCCTCCAGCGTGGTGATCATGCCCACGACGGCCACGGGGATATGCAGGTGCTTTTTTCACCTCGGCGGCATAGTCCACGTTCAGCGGTTTGTGGGGCTCGCGGAAATAGGTGGGGATCGTGTAGCGGGCGGAGAGATGGAAAATGGAGCCCTGGGAGACGTGCATGATGTCCACATACTCCTGCGCCAGTTCCATGAAAGCCAGAGACTCCTCAAATTCCAGGCCGCCGGGAATGCCCTCGGTGGCAGAGACGCGCAGCTCGATGACCATGTCGCTGCCCACGGCCTCCCGAATGGCCTTCAGCACCTCCAGCGGATACTTGCGCCGGTTTTCGGGACACCCGCCGTATTCATCGGTGCGGACGTTGGAATCGGGGGAGAGCCACTGGGCGAGGAAGTTGTTGTGGGCGCAGTGGATCAGAATCATGCGGAAGCCCGCGTGCTTGCAGCGCACAGCGCAGTCCACAAAGTTCTGCTTCATCTCGTCCATGTCGGCGCGGTTCATGGTGCGCACATTGTCGCCGGGGTTCAGCGGACGCTCGGCGGAGACGATGGCGGTGGGCTGACCGTCGGCGGGAGCCCGGTTGCCGCGGCCGGCGTAGGCCAGCTCGACAGACAGCTCCGCGCCGTTCTGGCGGCACTTCTCAACCAGTGCGTTCATGCCGTGGATGCAGTCGTCGTTACAGACATTCATCTCGCACAGCCAGTGAGAGGTGTTGTCATGGGTGACCGGGGTATCGCCCACAGTGACCCAGCCCACGCCGGTCTTGGCCTGCCACTCCATGAAGTCCAGCATATCCTGGCTCATGGTGCCGTCGGCATTGCACTTGAGCACCACGGTGGGGGCATATTCCAGCCGGTTTTCAGGGTCAGCCCCGGATGGTAATAGGCTGAAATACATGGGGATAACGATTTGCTTTCATAATGTACCTCCAAACTGTATTGTTTCACTTGATTTCACCACTATCATACTACTGGGGAAGAAGAATGGAAAATAGCTTTTTCTGCCCTAAGTATAACTCTGACGATATAATGAAAGCAAAGAAAAAGCCTGCTGCTTCATACGGAAACAGCAGGCTTTTCAATTACAGAATCTCTTTTTCAGCACTGCGCTGTACTTTTCCAGCAGCAGATCGGGGTAATAGGACTTCTTGGCCTGACGCAGGCCCTCCACGCCCATGTCGTCCTCCCGGTTGAGGTAACGCACCTCGGGGTAGTGCTCCTGTACCCAGCGGGCGAACTCCCGGTTGATCATGGCGTAGGCGCCGGGCACCTCGGCAAATGCCTTTTCAAAGTGGACATCGTAGGTGTCCTCTGCCCCCATCTGCTCGCCCATGGTGAAGGCGACCACCTTGCCGCCAGCCCGGAGTAGCAGGCCGTCCAGTCCCATCTGCTCATAGTGGGCCATGCTCTTGATGAGGGCATCGCCGTCCTCCTCGAAGGTATCCTCGCCGTCATATCCCTCATTTTCCCGGTGCCACGCGTCATTCATTTTCAGGCACTCGGCCAGATTGTCCATGGTAATGGGCTCCGTGGACCAGTCCGGGTATTCGGCCAGAAACTTGTTGATGTGGTTGCGCTTGCCGTGGAGCTTCTTGCCGGTCAGCGTGGCCAGCCGCTGGATGTCGTAGAGGTAGTCAAAGCCATCCCGGTCCTCGTTGAACTCAAAACAGCCGGGGAAGAACGACTCCAGCTCATCTCGGCGTTCGGCGGACAGACAGCCCAGCCGCAGAGGTTCGCCCCGTTCGGCGGCGTCCTGTGCCAACGCCAGAATGGCGGCCTTGGTGTCGCCGCCCACCGGGTAGAGGTAGCAGGGGCCGATCACGCCGGTCATGTGAGTGGTGAGACAGCCCTCTACTGAGGCCACCTGAAGCTGATAGGGGGCGCTCCAGGCGAAGAGGTTTGTGAAGCTGTATTCGCAGCCGCGCTCATTGCTGTTGTGCAGCAGCTCATCAATGCGGGCTTTATCGTCAAGGGTTGCGTAGTGGAACTTGATCATGCTAGGTCCTTTCTGTTTCAATATCACTCGATCACTTTATACTGTTAAAATTCTACTCTGGAAGTGGGTATTTGTCAATCAGGTAGAACCGAAGACACTGGTTTGTATTATAACACTGCTGTCAAATTTTTTTGTTCAGAACGGTTTTGCTGTTCAAAAGTGAACTTGACGGCGAGCATAAATCAGCTTAAGATGAAGCTCTGAACCAAAGCAAAGGCGGTGGAAGCATGGGGGACGCAGGCGCCCTGTTTGAATCGGAAAAGGTCTGGAAGCTGCTGCTGCGCATCACCCCGCCGGTGATGCTGGCCCAGCTCATTCAGGCGTTATATAATATAGTAGACAGCTATTTCGTGGGCCGCTATTCCGGGAATGGCTTGACCGCGCTTTCCGTCATTTTTCCGCTCCAGCTCATCATCACTGCGCTGGCGGTGGGCACCGGAGTGGGACTTAACACTCAGATGTCCCGGCTCTATGCCCGCAGACGGCGGGAGGAGGCGGGACGCCGCAGCGGGGGGCGGGTATGGTGCTGGCAGTCTGAGCTGGCTGGTGTTTGCCGTGGTCAGCCTGCTGCTGATGCGTCCCTATGTGCGCCTGTCCGCCAATACGCCGGAGGCGGTGGACTATGCTGTCACTTACGGTAATATCGTCTGCGGCGGCAGCCTGGGCATCTTTCTGGAGAGCTGCTGGACAAAGGTGCATCAGGCCGGCGGCAACATGAAACTGCCCATGGCGGCGCAGATCGCCGGGGCGCTGACCAATATTGTGCTGGATCCGATCCTGATTTTCGGCCTCGGCCCTGTGCCGGAGCTGGGTGTGGCCGGAGCGGCCATCGCTACCGTGGCGGGTCAGTTTGTGGCGGCTGCCATTACCGGTGTGCGGGGCTGGCGACGTCCACCCGCGCTGAAAAAGCTGGGCACCTATGCCCGGCCGATCTACCGGCTGGGTTATCCGTCTATCCTGATGCAGTCGCTCTATACCGTCTATATCGTGGCGCTGAACGTCATTCTGGCGGGCTTCTGCGACGAGGCGGTGACGGTGCTGGGCCTGTACTATAAATTGCAGACCTTCTTTTTTATTCCACTGATGGGGCTGGAGACCTGCATCGTGCCAGTGCTCGCTACAACTATACCCGCGCACGGTATGACCGGTGCCGGGAGATCATGCGGGTGGCGTTCTTGATCTCCAGTGCGTTTATGCTGGTTGGAACGCTGTGCTTCTGGCTGATCCCCGGTCCAATGATCGGGCTGTTCTCCAGGGATGCGCAGGTGCTGGCGACCGGCGTTCATGCCTTCCGGCTCATCGAACCAGCTTTCTGCCCGCCGTGCTTTCCTTGCTGTTTCCTGTGTTTTTCAGGCCATCGGCATGGGACGTCCCAGCGTACTGCTGTCGCTGACCCGGCAGATCTTCTGCCTGATCCCGATCTTCTGGCTGCTGTCTCTGCTGGGGCTGAGTTGGACCTGGCTGGCTTTTCCACTGTCAGAGTGCATTACGGACATTCCCGGCATCCTGCTCTACCGCAAAACGCTGCGGCAATGGAAAGAAAAAGAGAGGAGTGCAGACCACATGAATTTGATGATCGCATCGGACATCCACGGTTCCGCCCGTTATTGCCGTGCGCTGCTGGCGGCCTTTGCGCGGGAGGGGCGGACCGACTGCTGCTGTTGGGGGACATTCTCTATCACGGGCCCCACAACGACCTGCCGAGGAGTACGCCCCGAAGGAAGTCATTGCTCTGCTGAATCCGTTGAGGGAGAAGCTGCTCTGTGTCCGGGGCAACTGCGACAGTGAAGTCGATCAGATGGTGCTGGAGTTCCCGATTCTGGCCGACTACTGCATCCTGTATGAGCGGGGACATATGATCTTTGCCACCCACGGACACAACTTCAATAAAGAAAAAATGCCGCCGCTCCACACGGGTGATATTTTGCTGCATGGTCATACCCATATTCCGGCCTGGGAGCTGCTTCCCGGCGGTGTGACCTACCTGAATCCCGGCAGCGTGTCCATCCCAAAACAGAACAGCGCCCACAGCTATATGACACTGAAGGACGGCGTGTTTCAGTGGAAAACGCTGGAGGGGGAGAGCTATCACCGGTGGGAAATTTTTGAATAAGAGAAAGAATGAAAGCCAGTCCATGAACTTCCTCTGGTTCATGGGCTGGCTTTTTTGTGGGAAAAATCGGATGAAAAAACGGAAATTGATCTGCAAATGCGGAAGGATACGGGGGATTGACATTCTTGCAATTTCTGTTATCCTTTGTAGTAGAGACATCACTGGGAGATTCGGATACTGCGATCATCGCAAGTCGGTCGTGCCCCCGGTGATGTCTTTACTATTTACTATATTAGGGTATCGTTTTACCATGCGCTCCCCGGGAGGAATGACTGGTGCACACTGCTTCTCGTGTCGCCCGGCAGTTATTTCAATCCACGCTCCCCGTGAGGGGGCGACCAAAAAAAGCATGTCAACTATTGGTTTATATTGAATATAGCAGACGAACTGTACGATAGAACGGATTTTAAAGTGCAGCAAAAAGAAAAAACCGCCCAAGGGCGGTAAAATAGAAATAGAAAAGCAAAAAATAATCCCCCATTCGATCAACCGTCGAATGGGGGATCTCTGTTCACTGTTGGGCTCTACCATCATTTGTGTACCTCGCTTTCTGCGGATTTGCAGTCTTTCTCGGATCTGTCGCCAACATCGCCGGGATTCTGGTTCAAATACCTCCAAACCTGTTTGTTCGCTCTCAGTGCGAATGCTTTACTCACATACTGCGCGTTTCCTTTTTTACTCTGTGGCGGCTGTTGACTCGACCCACTGCATTCAGAATAGGCTGACCTTCTTGTGCATTGGACTCATTCCTTTCTGTGACTATAAGATAGCATAGGCCGGAGCATGCGTCAATGGATTTTAATGGTATTATTATTTAAAGATTCGGTCGTCAGATTTTATTCTATTTCATAAATGACAAATGCCCCGCTCCGGGATGGGGAGCAGGGCATCGCCAAAAGAGATGAGAGAAAAGAAATGAAAAAAGCTTGCTGGCATCAGGAGGGGCTTGCGGCTTCCTCTCCTGATCTGACCGTATCATAACTGAAAAAACTTTAGCTTTTCTGAAAAGCTATGAACGATCTATGAACGCTTGCCAATCGTCTTGACGTGGCGGCCGGAGACCGGTAAAATAGCGTTATCGACGATCAATAAGCGGAATTTTCAGGAGAAGTTATGACCAAACTTGTCAATCAGGCGCTGATGCAGGCGCTGTGGAATATGCTGGAGGTGAAGCCGCTGGACAAGATCACGGTGAAGGACATCGTGACCGCCTGCGGCATCAACCGCAATACCTTTTACTACCATTATGAGGATATTTACGCCCTGCTGGAGGACTGCTTCCGTTCGGAGACGGAGCAGATATTGAATGAAACAGAGGCTCATGAGAGCTTTTATGAGGACTTCCTCCGGTCGGCGGCCTTCATTTTTGACCACAAGAAAGCGGTCATCCACATCTGCGAGTCCAAGAGCCGGGATATCATCCGCCAGTACTTTGAAGAGGTGGCCCAGACCTTTGTGAGCCGATTTGTGCAGCAGGCGGTCGGGGAGCGGCCGCTGACGCAGGACGATCTGAAATTCATTATCTCGTTCTATCGAAACGCTCTGGTGGGCACCATGCTTCACTGGCTTCAGGAGGGGCTGCCGCCCTACCAGTTCGATGTGCTGCGCCGTCTGTCCGACTCATTTGACGCCACCATTGAGGATATGATCCAGACCTGTCTTTCCGGGGAGAAAAGGCGAAGGAGAGCTGAACTCAAACACTTTGTGCGCCGGGCCCAATTTTTGGGCACGGCGCGCTTGGTGTCTGTATTCATCTGCGGGAAAGAGGGGTAAGATAGGCACAACGAAAGGATGTGAGCATATGGGAAGCATGAAACGCCTTCGGGCGGTCAAGACATCCTACTGTATTCTCTCCGGCTGCATCACGGCGCTGGGTCTGATCTTTCTGATCTGGCCGCAGCTCTCGCTCTCGGTGCTGTGCCGCATCAGCGGTTGTGTCCTGCTGGCCGGCGGCATTATCAAGGTGGTGAGCTACTTCACAAAGGATCTCTACCAGCTGGCGTTTCAGTTCGACCTGGCGCTGGGCATCACCATGATCGTCATTTCGGCGGTCATGATCTTCCACACACAGGCACTGCTGTCCTTGCTTACCGTGTGCATCGGGCTGTTTATGCTGTTCGATGCGGCGCTGCGGGTGCAGACTGCGCTGGACGCCCGCCGTTTCGGCGAGGAGCGCTGGTGGCTGGTGCTGGTGCTGTCTATTCTGGTGGCGCTGGCGGGGATCCTGCTCATCCTGATGCCCTTTGCTGCGCAGGGCGTGATTCTGCGCATTGTGGGACTCAATCTGGTGCTGGACGGCGCGCTGAATTTCTGGCTGGCCAAGACCACCGTGAAGGTTCCCAAAGATGTACCGTATGAAATTGTGGAAGATGAACATTCTATCTGAGAAAGGCGGATTTTATCATGAGTAAGTTTAAGACGAAAGATCTGGCAAAGCTGGGCGCCGCTGTGGCCGCCGCAGGCCGGGTGCCGCGACCGGGGCACTGGCCGCCAAGCGGGCAAAGCGGTCCGCAGGGGAAAAACAGGAGAAGAAGGCCGCAGAGGCACTGCGCCTGAGCACCTATCGCAACACGGAGCGGGGCGCCAACGCCAGGAACAGCAAGGGCATTTACTACTCCAACGGCAACTATGAGGCCTTTGCCCGTCCCAGGAAGCCGGAGGGCGTGGATCAGAAGTCCGCGTGGCTGGTGGGCAGCGGCCTGGCCTTCTGGCGGCAGCCTGCTTCCTGGTGCGCGACGGGCAGATGAAGGGCGAGAATATCCACATTCTCGAGGCTATGGACATTGCCGGCGGGGCCTGCGACGGCATCCAGGACCCCACCCGGGGCTTCGTCATCCGGGGCGGCCGTGAGATGGATAATCACTTCGAGTGCCTGTGGGACCTGTTCCGCAGCATCCCGTCTCTGGAGGTTCCGGATGCCTCCGTGCTGGACGAGTACTACTGGCTCAACAAGGACGACCCGAACTACTCCCTGTGCCGGGCCACGAAGGACCGCGGCGAGGATGCCCATACCGACGGCAAGTTCAACCTGAGCCAGAAAGGCTGCATGGAGATCATGAAGCTCTTCATGACCCCGGACGAGGACCTGTACGACAAGACCATCGAGGACTTCTTCGACGATGAAGTATTCTCCTCTGACTTCTGGCTCTACTGGCGCACCATGTTCGCCTTTGAGAACTGGCACTCCGCCCTGGAGATGAAGCTCTATATCCAGCGCTTCATTCACCACATCGGTGGCCTGCCCGACTTCTCCGCGCTGAAGTTCACCAAGTACAACCAGTATGAGTCGATGATTCTGCCGATGGTCAAGTACCTGGAAAGCTACGGCGTGCAGTTCCATTTCAACACTGAGGTCACCAACGTGATCTTTGACTTCGATGGCGAGAAGAAGGTCGCCAAGAAGATCGTCTGCAAGGTGAACGGCGTGGAGCAGGAGATCGAGCTGACCGAGAACGATCTGGTGTTCGTCACCAACGGCAGCTGCAGGGAGGGCACGATCTATGGTGACCACACCCATGCCCCTGTCGGGGATGCCGAGGTGCGCACCAGCGGCTGCTGGAGCCTGTGGAAGAACATCGGTAAGCAGCACCCTGCCTTTGGCCGTCCGGAGAAGTTCTGCTCCGACATTTCCAGAGACCAACTGGGAGTCGGCCACCATCACGACCGACAATGAGGAGATCATTCAGCAGATCCAGAAGATCTGCAAGCGCGACCCCGCACCGGGAAGGTGGTCACCGGCGGCATCGTCAGCTGTCAGGACTCCAGGTGGCTGCTGAGCTGGACGATCAACCGCCAGGGCCAGTTCAAGGAGCAGGCCAAGAAGGACGTGTGCATCTGGGTGTATGCCCTGTTTACCGATAAGCCCGGTGACTACGTGAAAAAGCCTATGCGGGAGTGTACCGGTAAGGAGATCACCCAGGAGTGGCTGTACCATCTGGGCGTGCCGGTCGAACAGATCGACGGCCTTGGCCATGCCTGCAATGCCAACCCCGACCATGATGCCCTACATCACCGCCTTCTTCATGCCCCGCCGTAAGGGGGACCGGCCCGATGTGATCCCCGACGGCTGCGTGAACTTCGCCTTCCTCGGTCAGTTTGCCGAGACACCCCGTGACACCATCTTCACCACGGAGTACTCCATGCGGACCGGTATGGAGGCCGTGTACACCCTGCTGAACGTGGATCGTGGCGTGCCGGAGGTCTGGGGCAGCGTATATGATGTCCGGGATCTGCTGGACAGTTCCGTCAAACTGATGGACGGCAAGTCCCCGCTGGATGTCCTGCCGCCCGCCCTGAGCCCGGTCAAGAATCTGGTGCTCAGGAAAATTCATGGCACGGTCATTGAAAAACTGCTGAAGGATCACGACGTGATCCGATAAGCTCGAAGCGGCCGGAGCGTTGTGCTCCGGCCGCTTTTTGTCATTATATATCAATTATTCCGCTTCCGGTTCGCCTGCGGCGGCATCGAAATCTGCTTCGGTGAGCAGCATCAGGTCCTCTTTTGTAGGGGATTCCATGGCGGCGATCCGGTCAGACTGGCAGGCTACCAGCTTTTCAAACAGGTTGCGCACGTCCCGGGCGTTGCCGAAGTTCTCGTCCCGGCTTTCGTAGGCCTCAGCCAGCAGCTTTGCGGCTTTTCTCTTGCCCCTTCGGAGAGCGTGTAACTGTTGCGGCGGCACTGGGACTCCAGAATGGACAGCAACTGGTCAGTGGAGTAGTCCTCAAAATAGAAGTATTTGTTGAACCGGGACTCCAGACCCGGGTTGGAGTGGATAAATTTCTCCATCAGGTTGGTATAGCCCGCTACGATGACGATGAGGTCGTCCCGGTGGTCCTCCATGTTTTTCAGCAGGACCTCGATGGCCTCCCGGCCGAAGTCGTTGGCGCCCTCCTGACTGGTGAGCGAGTAGGCCTCGTCAATGAACAGCACGCCGCCCATGGCCTTGGTGATAACTTCCTGTGTTTTGATGGCGGTCTGGCCCACATAGCCGGCGACCAGACCGGAGCGGTCGGTTTCCACCAGCTGACCTTTGGACAGTACGCCGATGGCGTGATAGAGCCGGGCCAGCAGGCGGGCCACGGTCGTCTTTCCCGTGCCCGGGTTGCCCAGAAAGACCAGGTGGAGGGACATAGGGGGCACAGACAGGCCGTTTTTCCTCCCGCAGGCGGCGCACCTTGACCAGATTGATGAGACTGCGCACATCTTTCTTGACCTGTTCCAGTCCGCACAGCTCGTCCAGCTCGGCCAGCAGATCCTCCACCTTTTCCGGCGGCGGTGCCTCCGGTTCATCGGCTGTTGTCTCCGCTTTTGCTTGCGTCTGGGTCTTGGATGCATTGGGAGTGGAGGTGATATAGTCCTGCGGGCGGAAGCTGTCGCCCTTTGCCTCGGCGGCGGCGATCAATGTCTGGGTGCAGCTGTCCACATAGGCAGCTTCTTCAGCGGTCACTTCATCATCCACGGCGGCAAACAGCAGCAGCAAAATGGAGCACAGCTCCGTGAATTTTTTTGCGCTGTTCCGGCGAGAGGTCTGATCTGCCCGTACCAGATCGGCGAAGAAAGGCGGCGGAGCGAATTCGGGCGCGCCTTCTACGGCGGCGCACAGCTCGAAAAACAGAATGGAGGGGGCCGCATTTTCACCGGAGCAGATGGCGTTGTAGGTATCAACGTATTTTTCTGTCACGGGAGAACCGTGCTTCCACACGGCCAGCGCACAGCGTCGGAAGAAAGGGTCGGCTTCCTGCATGAAGTTGAGCCGCAATGTGGGATCGCCCAGCGTGCGGGCAAAGGCCTGAATACCTGCCCGGTACTTCTGTTCTACCATTTTGACCGTGATCTTGTCCTTGCTCATGGCAGCCTCCTGAAATTTGCACGATATTTTTTCATTATACGCCCGGAGCGGGGAAGGGGTCAAGCAAAAGCGGGCGATGGTTTGTGCGTGAAAATTATGCGTTAACGGTTGACGAAAAGCCCGGAATTGAGTAAAATACTTTATGTTACCCTAGGACGAGGAGGATCAACCTATGGACGATTATTACAGCGACTCTCAGCCCGCGCTGATCCACTGCAAATTCTGCGGCGAAGATTACGCGGCTACCTATAAGTACTGCCCCTTCTGCAACACAGCGCCTAACGGCAAGAAGATGGGGCCCAGTGCCCGCAATAAGCAGAAGCGCGGCGGCGGCGCCCGGGTGCGCACCAATACCCGTGGCGGCGGCTATGGCGGAGCCCGCAGCCCGCTGGCGGTAGTGGGTATTGTGGCTGCGGTGGTGCTGATCCTTGCGGCCATTGTGGCGGTCGTTTTGCTGGTCAAATCCGCTTTGAATAAGACGGTCACTCCGCCTGCGGATGCGTCCGGCAGTGCGGTCACGTCTCAGGTGGACAGCAGTGCCGCAGGCTCCGGCGAGAGCGCTGATGTGCAGCAGACTCCGGACGATGCCCAGCAGGCCGCGGCAGAGAGCATCACGCTGAGTGCGGATGCCCTTTCGCTGGATGCAGGCGGAGCGTCCCAGCTGACTGTCTCTGTTGGACCTGAGGGCTGGGCAGGTCAGATCATCTGGACGACCAGCGACGCCAATGTGGCTGCGGTGGACGAGAACGGCAATGTGACTTATGTGGGCGCAGGCAGCTGCACCATCACCGCTTCGGCAGGGAGTGTGAGCGCCCAGTGTGCGGTCACCTGCAACGAGGCCGCTCCCGCCGAGCCTGCGGCTCCCGCGGAGGAGGCGATTACCGTCACGGCTTACGGCAACACCATGGACGGCGACTTTACCGTCAAGGTGGGGGAGGTCGTTCCCTTCAAGGCCGTCGGCGGCGACGGCAGCAACTACGCATGGTCCATTGAGGACGGCGCGGTGGCCAGCGTGGATCCGACTACGGGCAGCTGCACCGGCCTGACCGCAGGCAAGACCAAGATGACGGTCACCTCCGGCACTCAGAGCGTTACAGTCACCGTCCGCGTGGTCGGCTGAGCGGAATAGATCGTATGAATTATGGCTTCCCGATATGGGGAGCCATAATTTTTTCGTCAAACATTTCGGCTGTTCAGAGGGAAATGTTTGACGCTGCGCCCGTATGGACGGTCAGCGGCGCTTGCCAGCAGGCTTTCTATACGCTATAATAAAATCGAATAAGTGATCATATACTTCCAAGCCGAAAGAAAGGAGCAACATTTTGGACTACTGCGCTGAATACCAGAAGAAACTGACCACCATCGACGCCGTGCTGGATTCCATCCAGAGCGGCAGTGTACTGACGGCCTCCCAGGCGGCCAACGAACCTACCGCTATTTTTGACCGGCTGCACGAGCTCTATGGCCGGGTGCACAACGTAAGATGTACGGCCCCATGTGCTGTTTTGAGCACCCGTTTATGATGGATCCCAAGTATCGGGACACCTTTGACATTGATGTGGCATTCTGATGGGGGATACCCGCAAGAGCCTTGCCAGCAATTCCATCAGCTATTTCCCCAGCCATATGCATGACGGCGCCCAGCGCTGGATGGATGCAAACGGAGCGCCGGATCTGTTCCTCTGCGCCGTTTCGCCCATGGACAAGCATGGATATTTTACCATTCCGCTCTGTCTGGCCCATGAGCGCTCCTTTTTCAATGCAGCCAAGCGTGTGGCGGTACAGGTGAATCGAATCTGCCCCGTACCCGCGGTGACACGGCCATCCATATCAGCCAGGTGGATATGATTGTGGGAGGCGGCCACGCCGCTGCCCTATCTGCCCAAGAGCCAGCCCACCGAGACGGATCAGGCGATCGGCCGGTATGTGGCCAGCCTGGTCAATGACGGCGACTGCATCCAGCTTGGCATCGGCGGCATCCCGGACGCGGCAGCCATGTCCCTGATGGACAAGCACGATCTGGGCCTGCACACGGAGATGCTGACCAACTCCATTGTGGATCTGATGGAGGCCGGCGTGCTGAACAACCGGAAGAAGAATTTCCATAACGGCCGGTGCATCTGTACCTTTGCGCTGGGCACGCAGGAGCTCTATGACATGGTGGATGATAACCCGGGCGTGGAGTTTTACAGCGGATCCTACGTCAACGATCCCCGCATTATCGGGCAGAACGATCATTTCATCTCCGTAAACTCCGGACTGGCAGTGGATTTGACCGGTCAGGTCTGCTCCGAGAGCATCGGCTCCCGGATGTATTCCGGTACCGGCGGCCAGAACGACTTTGCCGAGGGCGCATCCTACTCCAAGGGCGGCCGCAGCGTGATCTGCGTGAAGGCGACCAAGAAAACAATACGATCTCCTCTATCGTGGCCCAGCATGCTACGGGCAGTGTGGTCACACTGAGCCGCAATACCGTGGATTATATCATCACGGAGTATGGCATTGCGCCCATGCCCGGCCGCTCCGTCCGCCAGCGGGTGGAGAACCTGATCGCAGTTGCGCACCCGGATTTCCGCGCTGAGTTGAGAAAACAGGCGGATGAGCTGCATCTGTGGTAAGATACAGCTTGTTGTAAATGCAGAACAGCCGCACACAGTCAACTGTGTGCGGCTGTTCTCTTCTGTTATGCAGTCGGGGGTTACAGCAGCTTCTCCGCCAGTGCGTCCAGCGCGGGCAGGTCGCTCTCCTTGAGTGCGCCGCGGATGGTGGCGGTGCCGGCGATGGTGATGTCCTTCATGCTGTCCAGAAGGGAAGCCATCGTCCGGGCGGCGGTGGGTGCCCAGCTGCCGTTCTCTACCAGCGCGACGGTGCGCTTCTGCCATGCCTTGCCCTTCAGATGGTTGAGAAAATCCTCCATGCAGGGCATGACGCCGGCGTTGTAGCTGGGGGCACACAGCGCGACCTTTCCATAGCGGAAGGCGTCCTCTAGCGCTTCAGAGGCGTCGTCCCGGGCCAGATCGGTGAGCACCACCTTGGGGCCGCCCTTCGCCTCCAGCAGTTCTTTCAGCTTCCGGGCTGCTGCGGCGGTATTGCCGTGCAGGGAGCCGTAGGCGATGAACACGCCCTCGGATTCCGCGCCGTAGCTGCTCCAGAGCTGGTATTTTTCCAGATAGTGACCCAGATCTTCCTTCAGCACCGGGCCATGGAGCGGGCAGATGACCTGAATGTCCAGACCGGCGGCCTTCTTGAGTACGGCCTGCACCTGCGGGCCGAATTTGCCCACGATGTTGAAGTAGTAACGCCGCGCCTCGCAGTCCCAGTCCTCCTGAGCGTCCAGCGCGCCGAACTTGCCGAAGCCGTCGGCGGAGAACAGCACCTTGTCTGCCTTGTCATAGCTCATCATGACCTCGGGCCAGTGCACCATGGGGGCGGCGATAAACTGGAGCTCGTGGCGGCCCAGCGTCAGCACATCGCCTTCCTTGACAGCCAGTGTGTGCTGGGGATCGGTGTTATAGAGGGGCAGCATCTTGAGCGCCGCAGCGCCGGCTACCACGGTGATGTCCGGGTATCGATCCAGCAAGGCCTGCACGCTGGAGGCGTGGTCGGGTTCTACGTGGTGCACCACCAGATAGTCCGGCTTCCGGCCGTCCAGTGCGGCCTCCAGATTGGCAAGGAACTCGCCCTGCTTGCGGTGATCCACCGTGTCCATCACGGCGATCTTCTCATCCAGAATGACATAGGAATTGTAGGCGATGCCGTTGGGGACAGGGTACTGCCCTTCAAAGAGGTCAATGTCCCGGTCGTTGACGCCGATATAACGGATATCCTTTGTAACCATAGCTGCTCCCTTCTGAAAAGGGCCGTCCTGAACAGGACGGCCCTTGGCGGTTTGATGTGGCTGTTTTGTTCGGTCACATTATGACATGAACGCAGGGGAAAGTAAAGCGGAGAGGGAAAATTCAATCCTCTTTTGCGTGGGCTTTGTCAGACTGTTCCTCCGGCGTGGGTTCCGCCTTGATCTCGACAGCCACGACCCGGTGGCCGTCGGTAGCAGTGACGGTGACGTGCAGGTTTTTATAGTCGAAGCTGTCGCCCTCATCCGGGATGCGGCCCAGCTCCTCCATGACCCAGCCGCTGACTGAAGTGCACTCGGAGGGGATCTCCAGATCAAAGCGCTCGGCCAGTTCGTCCAGATCGGCGGTGCCCAGCACCTTGCAGCTGTGCTCGCCGGTGGGCTGGAAGTCTTCCACGATCTCATCGTGTTCGTCCCAGATCTCGCCGACCAGCTCTTCCAGGATGTCCTCCATGGTGACAATGCCCAGTGTGCCGCCATACTCATCGCTGACCACGGCGATATGGGACTTGTGCTTCTGGAGCACCTTGAGCAGGTCGCGGATCTTGACAGTGGGGGGGACAAAGATGGGCTCCTTCATGAGCGCGTTCAGGGGCTTGGGGCTGATACCGGTGCCGATGTAAAAGTCCTTCTGGTGGAGGATGCCCACAATATTGTCGATGCTGCCGTCATAGACGGGCAGGCGGGAATATTGGGTCTCGGAAAAGACGGCGGCGACCTCCTCCTTGGTGGCGGTGATGGGGACGGCCTCCAGATCCACCCGGTGGGTCAGAATGTCCTCGGCGTCCTGATCGGTGAACTCAATGGCAGAGCGGAGCAGTTCCCCCTCGCTCTGGTCAATGCCGCCCTCCTGAGAGGCCTCGTCCACCAGCATCAGCAGTTCATCCTGGGTCATGCGGTGGGCGTCACCGCCCTTGAAGATGCGTCCCAGGAGCTTCTTCCACTGGGTAAACAGGAAGTTGATGGGGTCAGCACCCAGATGACCACCCGGATGATGGGGGCGGACACCATGGCGAACTTCTCCGGGTTTTCCTTGGCCAGACTCTTCGGGCTGATCTCGCCAAAGATCAGCACCACGATGGTGATGACGATGGTGGAGACCGTCGCGCCGATGTCCGGCATCAGGCGCACAAAGAGCAGGGTGGAGATGGAGGACATGGCGATGTTTCCCACGTTGTTGCCCACCAGGATGCTGCTCAGCAGCTGGTCGTACTTTTCGGCCAGGCTGAGCGCCAGCGCCGCCTTGCTGTTTCCCTTTTCAGCCATGGCGCGCAGCCGCGTGCGGTTCAGGGAGGAAAAGGCGGTCTCCGTGGCGGAAAAGTAGGCGGAAAATAACAGCAGTACCGCGATGATCAGAATGGATGATATGGCATCGTCGTTCATATAATTGTAGATTCTCCTTAAAATATGGTTCCTTTCACTGTTTTGACTTGATACGATATTGCTTTATAGACAATACCATTCTATATTATACAGCCTTTTCTTCTGATTGCAATGGGTTTTGCATATCAGAAGAAAAAAGAATCTGAAAAATGAAAAAAGTGCTTGCTATTTCCGCGCAATCCTCTATAATGGGACGCGACAATTTAATAATGGGAGAAGAAGTTATTTTGTTGTAACGCCTGAATCAAGCTTCAGGCGGAAGGAGAATCAGCAGTGAAAAAAACGTATTCTTGCAGTTTTCCTGGCTTTGGGAATGCTGGCGTGCCTACTCAGCGCGTGCGGAGGGGCAACGAATCAGACTTCCAAATCCAGCGACGAAACGAGCGCTTCTTCCGGGCAGAACTCGGTCGATAGTGAGCAGAATCATGCAAACGAGATCACCGTGGGTATTGCCCAGGACCTGGATGATAGTCTTGACCCGTATCAGATGACGGCCGCAGGAACTAGAGAGGTCATGTTTAACGTCTTTGAGGGCCTTGTGAAGCCCGACTCTGACGGTAACTTCGTCGATGCTGTCGCTTCCGAGCATTCTGTTTCGGACGACCAGCTGACCTACACTTTCACCCTTCGTGACGGTGTGGTGTTCCACAATGGTGCTGAGTGCACTGTGGACGACGTGCTCTATTCCTTTGAAACCTGCGCCGCTACCACAGTGAACTCCGCTGTGGCAGAGGCGCTTTCTGCTATTGTGGACACCAAGACTGAGGGCAACCAGATCAGCTTTACCCTGTCCGCCCCCAACAGCGACTTCATCAGCTATGTGTCCAACGTCTACATCGTGCCCAAGGACTATGCCGAGCAGGCGACTCAGCCCGTCGGCACCGGCCCCTTTCAAGTATGTCTCCCGCAGCGTGCAGGAGAATGTGGTGCTGGAGAAGAACGCCGATTACTACGGCGAGCAGGCCAAGCTGGACAAGGTGACCTACAAGATCTTTGAGGACAACACCGCCATGATGACCGCGCTGAACGCCGGCGGCCTGGATCTGGTGGCCCATCTGACCAGCGATCAGGTCAACACCCTGACCAACGGCTATGATGTGCTGGAGGGTACCATGAATCTGGTGCAGGCGGTGTATCTGAACAATGCCGTGGCACCCTTTGACAACCAGCAGGTGCGTCAGGCCCTGTGCTATGCCGTGGATGCGGATGCCATGATGGAGCTGACCGCGGACGGCCACGGCACCAAGGTGGGTTCCTCCATGTATCCCAGCTTTAAGAAGTATTTCGATGCTTCTCTGGCTGACGCCTATCCCCGCGATGTGGAGAAGGCCAAGGAGCTGCTGGCACAGGCCGGCTATCCCAACGGCTTTACCTTCACCATCAAGGTGCCCAGCAACTATGCGCCCCATGTCAACACCGCTCTGGTGCTGAAGGAGCAGCTGGCCGAGGTGGGCATCACTGCCGAGATCGAGCAGATCGACTGGAACTCCTGGCTGACCGACGTTTACTCCGGCCGTGAGTTCGAGGGCACCGTCGTCGGCTTTGACGCCAGCTACCTGAGCGCCAGCGCCATGCTGGCCCGCTGGGTGAGCGACAACGGCAAGAACATGATCAACTACAACAACCCTGAGTACGATCAGGTTTTTGCCGAGGCCCAGGCCTGCACCGACGACGCCCAGCAGACGGCTCTCTACAAGCAGTGCCTGAGCATCCTCAGCCAGACCGCCGCCAACGTCTATCTCCAGGACCTGGCCGACTTTGTGGCCATCAACCCGGATCTGAAGGGCTTCGAGTTCTACCCCCTGTATGTCATGGACATGTCCACCCCTGTACTTTGCCTAAGAAGTACACAAACTAACACCTGAAACACCCGCGAGGAGGCGAGAGGATTGAAATACACCGCGAAAAAGTTTTCACTCTCATTATTACATTGTTCATTGTTTCGCTTCTCGCCTTCCTCGCCTTTCAGGTGATCCCCGGCGATCCGACCACAAAAATGCTGGGGACGGAGGCCTCCCCGAGGCGGTGGCTGCCCTGCGCACCCAGCTTGGTCTGGATGCGCCTATCCCCGTTCGCTACTGGAACTGGCTGACCGGTTTTGCCACCGGCGACATGGGAACCAGTTACAGCTATAATATGCCGGTGAGCGAGATGCTTTCCGATAAGCTGCCCATTACGGCGCTGCTCACCGTGCTGTCCTTCCTGTTTACCGTGATTCTATCCATTCCGCTGGGCATTCTGGCGGGCAGCGTGCAGAACAAGGTGATCGACCGGATCGTCACCATCATTGACCAGATCGTCATGAGTGTGCCGCCCTTCTTTGTGGGCATCCTGTCCTGCTTCCTGTTCGGCATCACGCTGCGCCTGTTTACACCCGGCAATTTCGTCTCCTATACGGAGAGTTGGGGAAATGCATCGGCTACCTGATTTTTCCCGCCCTTTCCATCGCCCTGCCCCCGTATCGCCATGACGGTGAAAAAAATGCTCCGGGGCGCGATCCTGAATGAACTGGATCAGGACTATGTCCGCACGTCCCGAAGCCGTGGCGTGGCCCGCCGGAAGGTGCTGTCCGGCCACGTCTTGCGCAATGCCCTGATCCCGACGATCACATTTCTGGCCGTCTCCATGGCTGAGATCATGACCGGCACGATCATCATCGAGCAGGTGTTTACAATTCCCGGCATCGGCCGTCTGCTGCTGGCCAGCATCAACAACCGGGACTTCCCGGTGGTGCAGGCCATCGTGGTCATCCTGGCCGCGTGGATCGTGATCGTCAACTTTGTGGCCGACCTGCTCTATCAGCTGGTCGATCCCGCATCCGCCTGAAATAAGGGGGAGCTTAACGATGAAAAAAAGAGGTAATTCCTTTCTCTATATCGGCGGCGGCATTACCGCCGCCATGGTGGCGCTCATTCTTGTGGGCTTTTTTCTGGACGCCTTATAATACCACGGAAATGAACGCCGCCGCAAAATTCCAGGCCCCGTCGCTCCAGCATCTGCTGGGCACGGACAACTTTGGCCGCGACATCTTCAGCCGCGTGCTGGAGCCGGTACCACGTTCCTGATCGGCATCTGCGTGGTGGTCATCGGCTGTTTCTTCGGTATTCTGATCGGCAGCCTGTGCGGCTACTACGGCGGCATCCCCGACCTGATCTAACCCGCATCTGCGACTCCATCACCGCCTTTCCCGCCATCCTGCTGGGCCTGGTCATCATCAGCCTGATCGGCGGCGGCACCTACATATCATCATTGCACTGGGCATTCTCTTTATCCCCAGTTTTGCCCGCATCGTGCGCGGCGAATATGCCCGTTGCCGGGAGCTCAACTATATCAAGAGCGCCCGCCTGATGGGGGCCAGTGCTTTTTCTGTTATGTACCGCCACATCCTGCCCAACACGCTGCCTGTGCTGCTGCCTGCCGTGACCATCGGCTTCAACAACGCGGTGCTGAGCGAGGGCCAGCATGAGCTTTCTGGGCATCGGCGTCCATCCGCCCCAGGCCAGCCTTGGCTCCATGCTCAATGACAGCCAGACCTATCTGAGCAGCGCCCCCTGGTATGCGCTGGGTACCGGCGGCGCCATCGTGGTGCTGATCCTGGGCGTCAGCCTCTTTCAGCGAGGGCCTTCAGCAGGCCAGTCGCCGGGGCTGAGGAGGAGAGCATATGGGAAACTTATTGGACGTGCGCGACCTGCGCGTGCGCTTTAAAACTGCGGCTCCGGACCGCTGGGCGGTCAACGGGGTGTCCTTCTCCATGAAGGAGGGGGAGATCCTCGGCCTTGTGGGCGAGTCCGGCAGCGGCAAATCCGTCACTGCCATGAGCGTCAGCGGCCTGCTGCCCGGGATAAGACTGAGGTACAGGGCAGCATCACGCTGGATGGACGGGAGATCCTGACCTGTCCGGAGCAGGAACTGCTGCAGATCCAGGGAAACGATCTGGCTGTGGTCTTTCAGGAGCCCATGACCAGCCTTGATCCGGTCATGCGCATTGGCCCGCAGGTGGAGGAGAGCCTCAGAGTGCACACCAGACTGTCTGCCGCCGAGCGGCGGGAGCGGGCGCTGGAGGCCCTGCGTCAGGCGGAACTGCCCGACCCGGAGGCGGTCTACCGCCGCTATCCTCACGAGCTCTCCGGCGGTATGCTCCAGCGGGTCATGATCGCTGCCGCCATCATCAGCCGCCCCAAGCTGCTGCTGGCAGACGAGCCCACCACGGCGCTGGATGTGACCATTCAGGCCCAGATCCTCGCGCTGCTGCGCAAGCTGAACCGGGAGAACGGCATGGCCATCCTGTTCATCAGCCACAATCTTCAGGTGGTGCGTAAGCTGTGTGAAAATGTGGCCGTCATGCAGAAGGGCAGGTTGGTGGAAGCGGGCAATGTGGAGCAGATCTTCCGTGCGCCGGAGCATGACTACACCCGCCAGCTCATCGCGGCCATTCCCACCCGGGATAAGAAACTCATCTGAGACAGGAGGAACATGCCATGTCAGCAGAGCCTGTACTGGAAGTGCGGCACCTGAACAGCTATTATCAGCAGGGGCGCACCCTCTTCGGTCAGAAGGGCAAGCACCGCCAGGTGCTTCACGACATCTCCTTTTCCATTGCGCAGGGCGAGATCGTCGGCCTTGTGGGCGAGTCCGGCTGCGGCAAGACCACCCTGTCCCGCACGATCCTGGGTATGATCCACGACTATGACGGAGAGATCATCCATCACTCCGAGCGCCCCCAGATGGTGTTTCAGGATCCATACAGCAGTCTGAATCCGGCCAAAACCATCGGGTGGATCCTGGAGGAGCCGCTGCGCATTCAGGGGAAGCTCTCCGCCCCGGAGCGGAAGGCGGCGGTCATCCGAATGCTGGGCGGGTGGGACTCGGCGCGGAGTATGCCGCCCGAAAGCCCCACGAGCTCTCCGGCGGTCAGCGCCAGCGGGTCAGCATCGCTTCAGCGGTCATCACCCGCCCCAGACTGGTGATTGCCGACGAACCGGTCAGCGCGCTGGATGTCACCATTCAGGCCCAGATCCTGCGCCTGCTGGTGGATCTGAAAAGGAATATGATCTGAGCTATCTGTTCATCAGCCATGATCTCAATGTGGTCTATCAGATCTGCTCCCGGGTGCTGGTCATGAAAGAGGGCACCATCGTGGAGCAGAACACGGTGGACGAACTCTTTGACCACCCGCAGCACCCCTATACCCGCCAGCTTCTGGAGGCTGCGGAATGACCGGAATATTGGCAGAAGGCCCTTCTCCCCGTGCGGAAGAGGGGCCTTTTCATTTACCGCTCCGTAAAACGCCGCAAAACAAGACAGGTTTCTGCCCTTGTCCGCCCTCTGTCTTTGTGTTACCATAGGGACGGGGAGGCCAACGGACTGTATTGTGAAAAAACGCAGTGAGTACAGTAATGCGCTGGCTGACGGGCTGGCTGATGCCCTGCATCCGGATCATTACCGGCGGCACGCAGGATGTGCTGGCGGCGTGAATCGGATCAAATAGAGAAAAAACAAAAAGAGAGGACAGAGTACGATTTGAAAAAAAGACGATGAAGCTTCTGCTCTGGGTGCTGGAGATTGTGGTCGGCTGCGCCCTGTTTTCCCTTGGATTTGACCTGTTTCTGGCCCCCGCACAACATCAATGCCGGCGGCCTGAGCGGCCTTGCCATGATCTTTGTGGAGCTGGCGGGCCGGGGCAGCGTGGGCTGGGTGACGCTGATTGCCAACATTCCGCTGTTCCTGATCGGCGGCAAAAAGATCGGACGCAGGTTCTTTGTGGGTTCCCTGATCGGCTCGGTGGCCCTGTCCGGCTGGATGGAGGTCTTTGAGCTGCTGCCCGCCCTGGAGACCGAGCCCCTGTTGGGCGCGATCTATGGCGGTGCCCTCTGCGGCGTGGGCAGCGGTCTGGTGTTTCTGGCCGGGGCGTCCACGGGTGGGTCGGATATTGTGGTGCGCCTGCTCAAGCTGAAATGGCGCAATGTGCCCATCGGCAAGATCGTGCTGATCTCCGATGCGGTGGTAGTTGCCCTGACGGCACTGACCTTCCGCAACATGACCAGCATCCTCTACTGCGGCATCACACTCTATGTCTGCACGCAGGTGTTGGATGCGGTGGTTTACAGCTTTTGACTACTCAAAAGTTGCGCTCATTATTTCGGAACGTCATGAAGAGATCGCATCTGCGGTGCTCCACGAGCTGGATCGCGGCGCGACCTTCCTGAACGGTCAGGGCGCATACAGCGGCAAGGAACGGAAAGTGGTGCTGGTTGCCATCAAGCGTCAGCAGCTGGCTGAACTCAAGGAACTGGTGGTCGGGATCGACCCCTCCGCCTTCATCATCCTTCAGGACAGCCACCAGGTGCTGGGCGACGGCTTTGCCCGCTATACGCGAGATTCTCTTTAAACGCAAAAATACAGGCGCAGGCCCGGCGGATGTAAAGAACCGCCGGGGCCTGTGCTTTGGGAGAAACTTTGGCATTACCTAGAAAAAACGGTATACATTGTCAACCCTGGCAAAGGGGCGGGTGCGGGGGAGGCCCTCCCGCACCCGCGCAGAAAAAGGAAAGAAAAAACGCGTGTTTTACCAGAGCATCAGGCGCTCAGCGTCTTTGCGCAGCTGGGCGCGGAAGTCGGGGTGGGCGATGGAGATCAGATTATCCACCCGCTGACGGAAGTTCCGGCCGGCCAGCGGAGCGATGCCGAACTCCGTGACCACATAGTCGATGGAGCACCGGCTGGTGGTGACAGCGCTGCCCGGTGTCAGCTGAGCGGAGATCGTAGATACAGTACCGTCCTTCTGGGTGGAGGGCAGGGCGATGATGGAGCGGCCGCCCCGGCTGTGGAGCGCGCCATAGGTCATGTCAAACTGCCCGCCGGAGCCGGAATACTGGCGGGAGCCGATGCTCTCCGCACAGATCTGGCCGGTCAGGTCCACATTGACAGCGGAGTTAATGGCCACGAAGTTGTCATTTTTGGCCACGGTGCGGGGATCGTTGTTCACATCACCCCGGAACAGGCGCACCATGGGGTTGTTGTTCAGCATGTCGTAGAGCCGCTGGTTTCCGGCGGCAAAGGTGCCCACGATCATACCGGGCAGATAAGTCTTTTTTGCCGGTGATGACCCCTTCCTCCACCAGATCCACCATGGAGTTGCACAGCATTTTCGGAGTGGATGCCCAGATCGTGCTTGCCCCTGCAGGGCGTGGGCCGCCGCATCGGGAATGCCGCCCCAGCCCAGTTGGATGCAGTCGCCGTCGTTGACCAGACTGGCCACATACTGGCCGATGATCTCCTCTTTTTCGGTGGGGTGGCTTTCGGGCAGCATTTCCAGCGGATTTTCCGCCTCGACGATCATGTCCACCTCACTGACGTGGATCATGGTGTCACCCCAGATGCGGGGCAGGCGGGGTTCACCTCTACAATGACCCGCTTGGCCGTCTCAAAGAAGTTGCGCTCAAAGATCAGGCTCAGGGGGCATACAGAAATAGCCGTGTTCATCCATGGGGGCAACGCCGACAATAAACACATCGCTTCCGTTGTGCTCGATCCAGCGGTCAATTCCGCTGTGCAGATCGTTCGGATAGGGGGAGACCAGACGGTTCCTGTAACCCTCCCGGGTGCTGGGCATCATAAAGCCGCAGGTGTGGTCAAAGGTGTCGGCGTAAGCCGGATCGGTCATAAAGGCATAGTGCCGGGTGGTCACGGGCAGATAGGTGCGCACATGCTCCGCGTTTCCTTTCAGCAGCGGCATGGCCTCGCAGATGGCCTTGGGACAGGAGCCCAGCTGGCCGAGGGCCACCACTTCGCCGGAGCGGATGCTGAGCACGGCATCTTCCGCACTGGTGAGCTTCTGTTTATAGAGATCATAGATGTTCATATCGCTTCCTCCGTCGCAGGGCGTCGTATCTTGTGCTTTCAGCATATCAGATGGCGCGGCAAAAGGGAAATTGAGAATTTGCTATGAGCTGCGGCACTATATCAAAAATGCGATGATGAGGCGCGGCATGGATTGCAAAACCCTTGAAATGCCGTACAATCAGGGCAAAGGAGTGAGTGCATGAACACCACACAGATCGGCTGTTTTCTGGCCGCCGCCAGATTCCACAGCTTTTCCAGGGCGGCGGAGGAACTCTACCTGACTCAGCCCTCAGTGAGCCGTTACATCGGCCAGCTGGAGCAGGAGTGGGAGGTGCGGCTCTTTGTCCGGGACGGAAAAGCGATGGCGCTGACCCCGGAGGGGAGGAGTATTACCGGCTCTGCCTGCGCTTCACCAAGGAATTCGATGATCTGAAGGAGCGCCACCGCCGCCGGCATGGTTCGGCCGCACTCTCTTTGCGCTACTCCATGTTCCCGGCGTGGAATGTGGCCCGGCTGCTCTACGAGAATGCCCAGCAGATCAGCGCACGCCACCCGGATTGGGATATCTCACTGAGCATCTGCCAGGCGGGAGATCTGGTGCGCGCCCTGCGAGAGGGCAGTGTGGATCTGATCTTTACACTGGGCGGCGTACTGGCCGGGCAGAACGATCTGGCCACCGAGCGGCTCATCGACCTGCCCCAGATCATCCTCTATTCCCGCCAGAGCCCGCTGGCAGAAAAAAGCGGCCTGACGCCGGAAGATTTTGCGCAGGAAGAGTTTTTATTCGTGCCGGATGAGGTGCTGACGGTGGAGATGGTGCGGCGGCAGACCCGTTCGGTAGAGAAGCGCTATGGCTTCACACCCCGGGTGCGTCTTGAGCAATACGGATGAGCTGTCGCTGGCGCTGGAGACCGGACAGGGCGTGGCGCTCATGGATTACTGGAGCCGCTATAAGAGCAACCCCATGCTGCGCTGTCTGGCGGTGGATCTGCCGCTGAGCGTGGTGCTGGCATGGCGGAAACGGGATGATGCCCCGGCACTGCGCGCCTTTGCCGACGAGACGGCGGAGTTTTTTGCACAGCACGATATTTGAAGTATTATTGTAATGGTATTATGTGTTCATAACGGAATGCTTAAAAAGGGCGAGGAACAGCATGTTCCTCGCCCCTTTTTTCAACTGATATGCAAAAAAGGACGTTGTTTTTGTGCATAAGGACCTTTCTTTTTGAATTAGATGACCGTACAATGTGAATTATGACGAACAGAGCCGCACTGCGGCCTGAAGAAAGGAGCAATTCCTGATGCTTACAACAGAGCAGCTGGTGCAGCGCTGGGAGGACCAGCGCAATATCAAGAATCTGATGGGCAAGTACTGCAATATCGTGATCCTGAACCGGGAGGGGGGAGATCCCGGAGCGATTCTGGAGCGCCCGGGCGGATATCTCTCTCGGTTTTAATGAGGGGTTCTATGTAGGACAGGCGGCGGTGAAGGGCTATTATGCGGCGGTCAAACGGCGTAATCTGCTGGTAGCGCAGCTGCTGCAAAAACGATTCCCCGAGCAGCTGGGCGGCAAGAGCGATGAGGAGATCTACGGCATCGGCCCTTTAAGGTCAAGCCGCTGTCCAGCCCGCTGATCGAGGTAGCGGGAGACGGCGAGACGGCCAAGGGCCTGTGGACGTGCCAGGGCGCCCATAATGAAGTGGGGACCTCCGGCCCGGTGGCCAACTGGACCTGGGGATACTTTGCGGTGGACTTCATCCGGGAGGACGATGGCTGGAAGATCTGGCATATGCAGTACGTCAATGATGTGGACTGCATCTGCGGTCAGAGCTGGGGCAGAGCGCAGCAGCCTTATCCCGAGCTGCCGGAGTTCGCCCCGCTGGGTGAGTTCCGCTATCCGGATTACACGGTGGCGCGTACCCTGCGCAGGCTGTATTCCGCCGACCGATCGCTGACGCTGACGCCGGAGATCCCGGTGCCCTATGACACGTTCGCCAATACCTTCAGCTACGGCACGGAACAGGAGGCAGTCTGATGAGCAGAGCATTCACAACGGAGGAGACCATGCTCCGCGTCTGGGACGTGGAGGAGATCAAAAACTGATGAGCCGCCGGGTGTACTACATCGCCAATGAGTGGAGAGCCCGGGAACTGGACGAGTTGTGGGTCAGCGACCCGGAGCATCAGAAAACGGCGTCCTTTGGCCGCAATACCGGCTTCTATGTGGGTATGGAGGAGATTCGTAAGTATTATGTCGACCATCATCTGGCCGAGGTGGGGGATGGCACCGGTTATCTGAGCAATCATCCTGTGTCCACCGGTCTGGTGCGGGAAGCGGAGGACGGCAGGACTGCCAAGGGGATGTGGTATTCCATTGCCCAGGAGACCCGCCCCAATGGAGACGGCACAGCGCTGGCACTCTGGATGCCGGAGAAGATCGCGGTAGACTTTATCCGGGAGGAGGATGGCTGGAAGATCTGGCACATTGTCATTGCCAACGACCTGACCAACGAGGCGGGCGGCAACTACGAAAAAACACCCGTTTACCTTGACTATGCCACCGATCCTGTGGCCGTGGAGTTCGGCACGCCCACCATCCCCATGATCACGCATGACGCCACCTTCAACTGGTGGGACAACTATCCCCCCATGCCCCGACCTTATGAGACGTTCGCCGATGAAATCAGCTATGGGCCGGAGGGCTACCATAAGCCGGAGACATTCCAGTTCGGCGCACAGGAAGGGAGGAACTACCGTTGAAACTGACGATTGATGAACGTGTCCGCAATGCTGCCGCCTCGCAGGAGGTGGAGAACGTCAAGGCGGAACACAGCTATCTTCATGGCCGGGCGGATGCCACCGGCGAGTGGGGCAATATCTGGTCCCACAGCGACGATGTGTCCTGGGCCCACGCCTTTGGCCGGATGCGCGGCTTCGATCAGGTGTGGTATGGTTCCGTGACCCGTTACGATGCGCAGGCCATGGAAAACTGGCTGAAGATGTATCAGGATTACCCGGAGGTCGGCGGCAAGGATCCCAGGCCGCTGCTGGAGGCATCTGTCCATACCCTGCTCACCGACGTGATCGAAGTGGCTGAGGACGGGAAAACCGCCCGGGGCTCCTTTATCACCCCGGCGTGATCCATTCGCTTGACGCCCTTCCATGAAAAGTACTGCATGGTGCTCTGGGAGCGCTACGGTTCTGACTTCATTTGCGAGGACGGAAAGTGGAAGTATCTCCATGAGCAGGTCTGCCCGGATATTCCCGGTTCGCTGGACTTTACCAACTGGGCGGCAGAGGAGTATGCCCGCCTGTCCGCGCCCAAACCGGAGGGCCCGGCGGACCTGGATAAGGCGCCGCCACCTCCCTGCACCGATCCCGGCCCGCTGCATTCGCCCTATTCTCTGCTGTCAAGCCGGCCAACACCGTGCCGTGGCCGGAGCCCTATGAGACGATGGACGAGCACAACACCTATACGCCGCCCCGGAAGTGATCGAGGAAGCCGCAGCTTCAACAAAAACGTCAGGAACAGCAGTCTGAGTTTCATGATTCAGACTGCTGTTTTTTTGCGCTCTGGAGCAATTCGCGGCAGAGGAGATGAGGTCGGCCTGGTTTGCTTGCGGCAAGCGGGGCATGAACCGACATGGCCAGGACATAAGCTGATAAAAAAAGAACCTTTCCGTCAGGTTGATTTTGAAGCAAAATATCGTACCATAGTGACTTTATTTTCAAAAACGCTCTTGCTTTGCGAGAAAATATGTATTTTGAAGAATGCTTTTCTGATGTTATTCAAAAGATTGCATGATCGCAGTCAGAAAGAGGCTCTATGGAACAGTTTTCACAGTTTGTCACCCATGTGGACAACATGGTGTGGAGCATGGTGCTGGTGCTGCTCTGCCTGGGAGTTGGTTTGTATCTCTCCTTGCGGATGCGCTTTCCGCAGATCCGCCTGCTCCGGGAGATGGTGCGCCTGCTGACCGACCGGGAGAAGTGCAAGAGCGACGGCATCACCCCTTTCCAGTCTTTTGCCACTACGGTGGGCGCCCGGGTAGGCATGGGCAATCTTGTGGGCGTGGCATCCGCCATCTTCTACGGCGGGCCCGGCTCTGTGTTCTGGATGTGGATCATCGCGCTCATCAGCGCGGTGTCTGCCTATGCCGAGTCGGCGCTGGCGCAGGCATATAAGGTGCGCAATGCGGACGGCACCTATCAAGGCGGCCCAGCCTACTATATCGAAAAGGGGCTGAAGTGCAAGCCCTATGCGAGCCTCTTCGCCGTTGTGGCGTTCTCGGCCCGGGCCTGTTGATGCCTGGTGTGCAGATCAACTCACTGGTCACGGTGTTTGAAGAGGCGTTTTCGGTCAGCAGGATCGTGGTGGGCCTGATCTGCTGTTTGATTCTGGGCATTGTGGTCTATGGCAGCATCAAGCGCATCGCCAAGCTGGCCGAGCTGTTGGCTCCGCTCATGTGCGGGATTTACATCGTTGCGGCACTGTTTATTCTGTTTACCAATATCACCAGGCTTCCCGGTGTGCTGACGATGATCTTCCAGTCCGCCTTCGGCGTTCACGCGGTGTTCGGCGGCATTCTCAGCTCCGCCGTCTCCTGGGGCGTCAAACGGGGCATCTATTCCAATGAGGCCGGCATGGGCTGCGGCGGTATCGTCTCTGCGGCGGCGGAGTGTTCCCACCCGGCCAAACAGGGCCTGATCCAGTCCTTCTCCATTTATGTAGACACACTGTTCATCGGCACGTCCACTGCCTTTATCGTACTGCTCACCGGGACCTTTGACGTGACCGATGGTGCGGGCAATCTGCTGCTCGACCAGACCGGAGGTATTGAGGCTGGCATCAAGTGGACACAGCACGCGCTCATGAGCAGTATGGGCAGCTGGACGGGCAAGCTGCTGGCCGTCATCATCGTGCTGTTTGTCTTTACCTCCATGACCGGCTACTGTTATCCGGCGGAGTCCAATGTGCGCTACCTGACCGGCAACAGCAAGCTGGCAGTGGGGATCGGCCGGGCGATCTTTTGAGCGCCTCCTTCCTCGGCGCGGTGGTCGACGCGGACGTTATGGGCCATGGGCGACATCGGCTACGGCCTGATGGCGTGGGCCAATATCATTGCGATCGCGCTGTTGGCACCCAAGGCCAGCGCACTGCTGGAGGACTATGAGAAGCAGAAAAAGCAGGGAAAAAGATCCGCGTTCTATCGAGAGATTTGGTATTAAGGATGAGACCGGCGCGTGGAAAAAGGAAGGGTAAAGGCTGTGCCAGACAAATGGCACTGTTTTGCGCCTGTCAGACGGAAAACGACAGCCTTCACACAAAGCGTCGCCTATGATAGAAAAAAAAAAGGGGGGCGCTGCGATGAAGGTGGCTTTTGATGCCGTGTTGGGTGCGCTGAACGCTGGCGGGAGGAACAGGAGAAGCATGGGTTGGCGGATTACGTCAAGCTGCCCGAGTTTGACGAGTACAAGGAGTGGTTCAGGGACTTCGCCGACCTCAAGCGGGAGGATGGCATCGTGCAGGTCACCTGGAAGACCAACGACGGCCCCATGCACCATAGCGGCATGTCCCATCGTGCCTGCTCTCAGCTGACCCGCGTCCTGTCTCTGGACTTCAAAAACGAGATCATCATCTACACCCACATCGGCGACAACTGGATGATCGAGTCCGACGCCAACGGCTGGGAGACTTACTCCGAGCTGCCCACCCAGCGGTTCCAGCATCAGTATTTCGATGACACCAACCTCATCAAAAACATGGTATTTGACCTGGATGTGCCCACCATCGGCGCGATTCCCGGCCCCGGCTTCCACTGGGATTCCGCCATGCTGTGCGACATTACCCTGTGCTCCGAGGACACCAAGATGGAGGTGCCCCACGCTCAGGGGGGGCTGGTGCCCGGCGACGGTATGGGCCTGATGTGCCAGCACTACTTCGGCACCAAGCGGGGCAACTACTACATGATGACCTCCCGCCAGTTCACCGCCCGGCAGATGCTGGAGTGGGGCATGGTCAACGAGGTGCTGCCCAAGGGCAAGGTGCTGGAGCGGGCCTGGGAGATCGCCCGCATGTGGAAGACCATGCCCTACGAGAACCGCACCATCATGTCCAACCTGGCCAAGCGGCCGCTGAAGAAGCTGCTGGTGGAGGATCTGAAGCTGCACACCGTCAGCGAGCAGTACGGCTCCCTGCTGCGCATCGCCGCCGGGGATCTGGGCGACGAGCACTCCGCTCAGCAGGACGAGAAGTACATCAGCCGCGTCAACGACTGGCGCTACGCCACCCGCGACATGGAGCAGCCCATGACCCGCGAATTGTGGCTGAGTATGCCTTCCAGAGCCGCCGAGTGGTGGAAGAAGGTGGAGGCCGGGGAGATCGAGAACCCCTATGTCTTCGAGCACAGCAACGAGCCGGAGGACTACGGTTTCTGAGCAGCGCCGGAGCGCCTGTTTTAATCGAATATGCACGGTCAGCGCCTGTCCTATCGACAGGCGCTGATTTTTAGTGATAAATACAGCGTTGGAATACAGGACCTTTCCAATGAAATTACGGAGTCGGCCGAAGTCGAAGCGGCGAAAGAAGACCATGTCAATCGGGCTAATATTTCCGGCTGCTGCGTTCCCGACGGATAGCATGGCGGGTGTCCTATCCATGTGCCATGCGGTGCAGAAACTATATACGAGTTGATTTCAGAGATGGAATTGAGTAAAAATATGGAACCCCATAAAACGCATATTTCTCCTTTCTGCGTCAAAACTACGCTCGGTACTTCCCAAAAGGGAAAGCGCCGGAAACACAACAGACACGATGAGAAGGAGATGTATTGTAATGTCCAACAACAAGAACAGCAATCAGCCTGTCGTCCCCAATGCCCGTGAGGCCCTGAACAAGTTCAAGATGGAGGCGGCCAGCGAGGTGGGCGTCAACCTGAAGCAGGGCTATAACGGCGACCTGACCAGCCGCGAGGCCGGCTCCGTTGGCGGCCAGATGGTCAAGAAGATGATCGAGGCCTACGAGGATGGTATGCAGTAATCGTCTGCTCTGTATTCCCGAAAAAAACGAAGCGCACTCCTGATGGAGTGCGCTTCGCGCTTTTATGGCATGCGTTGGAGATACCTTGATTTCAGAGATCTTTGCTGGAATTCCGACATCTTATCCACTGCATCAAATCCTGCATTGAAATTACTGCTTTTATGGTTTATACTATTATAGCTTTGCATTTGAAATCTGTGAGAGAAAAGAGAGACTGCATGACGATCATTACCAAAATCATAGAGTCGGTCTATTACTTCCTCTGGGGCGACTGGATCCGCCTGCCGCTGCCCGGAGGGAGTACGCTTACGCTGCCTCTGCTGGCAGTGCTGCTGGTTCCGGCTGGGATCTTCTTCACTCTGCGCACCCGCTTTGTTCAGCTGCGGCTACTGCCGGACATGGTGCGCTCGCTGACGGAAAAAGACGGAGGCGCGAGGAAGGAAAAGGGCGAGTTGTCCGGGCTTCAGGCGCTCATTGCCTCCACCGCTGCCCGGGTCGGCATGGGCAATCTGGTGGGTGTTGTGGCGGCCATCTCCGCCGGCGGCGCGGGTGCGCTGTTTTGGATGTGGCTGACGGCGCTGCTGGGTGCGGCTACTGCCTTTGTGGAGGCCACGCTGGCCCAGCTGCACAAGCAGCGCGACCCGCTCTACGGCGGTTGGCGGGGCGGCCCGGCCTACTACATTCACGACTGGGTCAATGCCAAGCGGCGTGGCAAGCCGCGTAAGAGTGTGCTGGCGGTGTTGTTTGCCGTGTCCGGCCTGATCTGCTGGTGCGGCATCAGCCAGGTCATCAGCAATTCGGTCACCGCCTCATTCCAGAATGCATTTCATATTCCGCCGCTCTGGACGACGGTGGTTCTGGTGGCATTGGCGGCGGTGATCGTGCTGCGGAAAAATGCGACGGTCAGAGTGCTGGATGTGCTGGTGCCTGTTATGGCGGGAATCTATCTGCTGCTGACGCTGGTGCTGATCGCCCTCAATTTCCGCCAGCTGGGAAGCGTGTTTGGCCGTATCTTTGCCGAGGCCTTCGGTCTGCGGCAGGTCGTGGCCGGCGGGTTTGGTGCGGTGCTGATGAACGGCGTCAAGCGCGGCCTGTTTTCTAATGAGGCGGGCAGCGGATCCGCCCATGCGCCGCTGCGACCGCAGAGACAGATCACCCGGCCAAGGTGGGGCTGACCCAGGCAATGGGCGTGTTCATTGACACCATTCTGTGTACCTGCACTGCCCTCATTATGCTGTTGGCTCCGGCGGAGCTGGTTGACGGACTGGAGGAATGGCGCTCCTGCAGATGGCCATGCAGTGGCATCTGGGCAGCTTCGGGTCGGTTTTATCGCCGTCATCCTCTGGCTGTTCAGCTTTACCACGTTTATTGGCATTCTGTTTTATGCTCGCTCCAATGTGGCCTATCTGTTCGGAGATCGCTGGGCGGCCCAGACAGGCTATAAGATTCTGGCGCTTATCATGCTCTTTGTGGGCGGACTGGCGGCCTATCACATTGTCTGGGATCTGGGCGATGTGGGTGTGGGCCTTATGACTGTGTTCAATCTGATCGCGCTGGTGCCGCTGTCCAGACAAGCGGTGGACAGTCTGAGGGACTATGAATCCCGCCGGAACCATTGAATTGAAAAGCGATTCGACAAAAGCTGCAGGAAACTGCGGCTTTTTGTACGTTTTACTGCTTGACATTCCGGTGAAAAAAGTCCATACTGGTTAAATAAAGCTAACTACATGCTATTGTGCGGAAAAGTTAGTTATGCCTAATACCAGGAAGTGCGTATTTTAGCGAACAGATATCCGAAGGAGTGCATAGCTATGGTTAAGACAACGCTGAAGATCGACGGCATGATGTGCGGAATGTGCGAAAGCCACGTCAACGACACCGTGCGCAAGGTGGGTGCGGTCAAAAGGTGACCTCTTCCCATACGAGGGGGAGACGGTGATCGTGTCGGAGCAGCCTCTGCCTGAGCAGGCACTGCGGGATGCCATTGCCGCCACCGGCTATCAGGTCCTGAGCGTGCAGAGTGAACCCTATGAGAAAAAAAGGGCTTTTTCAGCCGTTTCAGGTGAGTGCGCTTTCAGGCCGCGTTGTTCCCGCGCAGACCGCTGCGGCGGCCTGCGCGGATTTTTTAGAATTGGAGGTATGCCATGTATCTGATCGGGGGTTTGACCATTCCGTTTTTGGGTACGACACTGGGGGCTGCCATGGTATTTCTGATGCGCGGCACGATCGATCCCCGGGTGGAAAAGCTGCTTCTGGGCTTTGCGTCCGGTGTCATGATCGCCGCATCCGTCTGGTCGCTGCTCATCCCGTCCATCAATATGGCTGCGCAGGCGGGGAAGGTCGCCTGGGTGCCCGCTGTTGTCGGCTTCCTGCTGGGCATCGCCTTCCTGCTTGTGCTGGACTGCCTGATCCCGCATCTGCACAACCACAGCGACAAGCCGGAGGGGCTGCCCACAAAGGCATCCCGTACCGCCATGCTGGTCTTTGCGGTGACGCTGCATAATCTGCCCGAGGGTATGGCGGTAGGTGTCACCTTTGCCGGAGCCATGATGGGCCAGTCCGGTATCACCATGGCCGGTGCGCTGGCACTGGCAGTGGGTATTGCCATTCAGAATTTTCCCGAGGGGGCGATCATTTCCATGCCTTTGCGCGGGGAGAATGTTCCGACCGGAAAGGCGTTCCTGTATGGCGTGCTCTCCGGCGCGGTCGAGCCGGTAGGGGCGGTGCTCACCATCCTGCTGGCGCGCCAGCTGGGGCCGGTTCTGCCCTATCTGCTGTCCTTTGCGGCGGGCGCCATGCTCTATGTGGTTATTGAGGAGCTGATTCCGGAGGCCCAGGACGGCGAGCACTCCAACCTGGGCACGATCGGTGCGGCGCTGGGGTTTGCTCTGATGATGGTGCTGGATGTGGCGTTGGGATGAGCGTGTATGGATATCATAAATTGGAGGAATGACCGATGAGTCAGGATATGGAGATAAAGCGGGAGCGGGAAAAGCGAATGGTCAGCCAGATGATCCTGCTCTACTGCCGGAAGAATCACAATACGCCGGGCGGACTGTGCCCGCAGTGCCGGAAGTTGGATGACTATGCCCGCGCCCGCAGTGAACACTGCCCGTTTATGGAAGAAAAGACCTTCTGCTCCAACTGCCGGGTACACTGCTATCGTTCGGAGATGCGGGAAGAGATCCGAAAGGTCATGCGCTTCTCCGGCCCGCGGATGATTTTTTTATCATCCGGCGGCGGCGATACGCCATGTGATCGAGACACAGAAAGAGCGGCGGTGGCTGGCCGCCGCCGAGGGCTGAAATGATCCGAGGGAGTATTTCCCTCGGATATTTTTCTGCCTGTACATATCAGGGACATATTTTAGGATTATAATATTTCAATAATTGGTTCATTGGCTCAGAACGGAAAAGGAATGACGCTATGCTTCAATTAAAACAGATCCATAAACAGTACAAAACAGGGGAACTGGTGCAGACCGCGCTGGACTCCGTCAGCCTGAATCTGCGGGATAATGAGTTTGTGGCTATTCTTGGACCCAGCGGCTCGGGCAAGACGACGCTTCTGAACATCATCGGCGGACTTGACCGGTACGACAGCGGCGACCTCATCATCAACGGTATCTCCACCAGAGAGTACACCGACCGGGACTGGGACGCCTACCGCAACCACACCATCGGCTTTGTGTTCCAGAGCTATAACCTCATTCCGCATCAGACGGTGCTGGCCAATGTGGAGCTGGCGCTCACCATCTCCGGCGTGTCCAAGGCGGAGCGCCGCCGCAGGGCCCAGGCTGCGCTGGAGCAGGTGGGATTGGGAACTCAGAGCCACAAAAGGCCCAGTGAGATGTCCGGCGGCCAGATGCAGCGGGTGGCCATCGCCCGGGCGCTGGTGAATAACCCGGATATTCTGTTGGCCGACGAGCCCACCGGTGCGCTGGACAGTGAGACCAGTATTCAGGTCATGGAGCTGCTCAAGGAGGTGGCCAAAGACCGCCTGGTGGTCATGGTGACCCACAACCCGGAGCTGGCGGAGCAGTATGCCACCCGTATCGTCAACCTGAAGGACGGTGTGATCCAATCGGATACCATGCCCTTTGAGGTGGATGAGTCGGTTCAGACGCCCCCCGGAGCACAGAAATATGGGCCGCGCCTCCATGTCCATCTTCACCTCTCTGGCGCTGAGGCTTCAACAATCTGCGTACCAAGAAGGCCCGCACCCTGTTGACCAGCTTTGCCGGTTCCATCGGTATCATCGGCATTGCGCTGATCCTGTCGCTCTCCACCGGCGTCAATAACTATATCGCCTCGGTGGAGAGGGAGACGCTTTCGGAGTACCCGGTGCAGATCCTGTCCTCCGGTATGGATCTCACCTCCATGATGACCGGCGGCCAGGAGGATCGGAACCGGAACGAGGAGACAAAGAGAATGATCCGGACACGGTGACCGTGCGCCGCCTGCTCACCAGTATATTCTCTGGGGTCAACACGAACGATCTGAAGAGCTTGAAGGGCTGGCTGGACAGCGGCGAGAGCGGAGTGGAGGAGTATTCTTCTGCCATTGAGTACGCCTATGACGTTCAGCCGCAGATCTACCGCCAGGACGGGGACGGCGTGCGCCAGGTGCACCCGGATCAGTCCCTTGCATCGGTTGGGCTGGGTTCCGGCAGTTACGGAAACAGCATGATGAGCAGCATGATGAGCACCAATGTGTTCAGCGCCCTTCCCGAATCCTCCGATCTCTACGAGAATCAGTATCAGGTCAAGGCAGGGCATTGGCCGGAGAAGTATAACGAGTGCGTGCTGGTGCTGGGCGGTGACGGCAGTGTCAGCGATTTCCTGCTCTACACCCTCGGTCTGCGCGACAGCGTGGAGCTGGACGATATGATCAAACGCTTCAGCGAAAATGAAGATGTGACCACACCGGAAAGCTACGGCACATATTCCTATGACGATTTCCTCGGCATCACCTTCAAGCTGGTGAACAGCGCCGACTGCTACTTATGATGCGGCCTATGGCGTCTGGAAGGATAAGCGCGAGGATGATCAGTTCATGAAGTCACTGGTGGCCAACGGCGGGATATTACCATCGTCGGCGTCGTTCAGCCGGAGGATGGGGCTATGGCCTCCATGCTTTGAGCTCCGGCATCAGCTATCCCGCCTCCCTGGTGCGCCATGTGGTGGAGCAGGCGAAGGACAGCCCCATTGTGCAGGCTCAGCTGGCCCAGCCCGAGGTCAATGTGCTGACCGGCAAGGTGTTTGGCGCGGAGGACGATGGCCAAAGCGCCTTTTCGCTGGAGGATCTGTTCAGCGTGGATACGGATGCGCTGGCGAAGGCCTTCCGGTTTGACCAGAGTGCGCTGAAACCGGATCTCAGCGGGCTGGGCAGCCTCGATATGGACACCGTGGATCTCAGCGGAATGCTGGATGCCTCCCAGCTGGGGGAGGGGATACCCGACCTTGATATGAACGCTATCCTGAGCGGCGTCAAACTGAACGTGTCCAGTGAAGCGCTGCAATCGCTGCTTACGGAGATCCTGCAAGGCTATAAAGACTCCATTGCCAATGATCCGACGATGGATTTCAGTCATCTTGGTCAGGATATCGCTTCCTATCTGAAAAGCGAGGAGGCCAAGGCGATCCTGACTGAGCACTTGAAAAAAATCATTGGGGACAACGACAGCATCTCCGTCTCCCCGGAGGCGCTCCAAGAAGTCATTCAGGACGTGATGGCCGGGTTTGAGGCTTATACCCAGCGCAACGGATTGGAAGATTCGTCTGAATTCGGCGAGTATCTGACCGAGTATCTCCAGGCGGACGAAGCACAGCAGATCATCCGGGAGGGCGCGAAGAACGTCCTCTCCGTCGACAGTGAACTCGAAATTTCCGATGACGAACTGAATGCGCTGGCTTCCGACCTGCTGGCGGGGTATCAGAGCTATGCCGCCGCCAATGGTCTGGCAGACCCCTCCAAGCTGGCGGACAGCTTTACGGATTATATCAACACGCCGGAGGGCCAGCAGAAGCTGCTGAACGGCGTGATGGGCATGATGGACACCAGTGCGGTAGAACAGCAGTTTGCCGAAGCGATGACCGGCTATGCCGGTGCCCTCCAAAGCCAGGTCGGCAGCGTGATGGAGAGCGTCATGGCTCAGTTGAGCACCCAGATCGAAAACGCCCTGACCAACAGCTTCTCCGGTCTGGAGGAGCAGATGCAGTCTGCCTTCCATGTCGATGCAGACGCCTTTGCCAATGCCATTCAGGTCAACATGGATGAGAGCGAACTGGAGGAGCTTATGAGCTCCCTGATGTCCGCCCGCAGCGCTACCTATGCCAGCAATCTGAGCAGCTTTGGCTATGCGGATTTCTCGGATCCCAGCCAGATCAGTATTTACCCCAAGGATTTTGAGAGCAAGGCTCAGATCATCTCCCTGCTGGACGATTACAACCAGAGCAGGAAGGATGCGGGTCAGGAGGACAAGATGATCCGGTACACTGATCTGGTGGGCACCATGATGTCCTCTGTCACCGATATTGTGAATATGATCTCCTATGTGCTGGTGGCCTTTGTGGCCATCTCGCTGATCGTCTCCTCCATCATGATCGGTGTCATCACCTATATCAGCGTCATGGAGCGCCGCAAGGAGATCGGTATTCTGCGCGCCATCGGCGCATCCAAGCGCAATATCAGTGAGGTGTTCAATGCGGAGACCTTCATCATTGGCCTGTGCGCCGGTCTGCTGGGCGTCATCCTGACAGAGCTGATCCTGATTCCCGGCAATGCGGTGATCCGCATGGTGACGGATGCGGGCATCCACGCCGCCCTGCCGCCGCTGGCGGCGCTGGTGCTGATCCTGCTGAGTACGCTTCTCACCATGATCGGCGGCTTCATCCCGTCCAAGAGCGCCGCCCGGAGCAATCCGGTCACAGCACTTCGGTCAGAATAAGACAAACAAATTGCATCTCCGCAGGAGCGGGGATGCAATTTGCTGTTTTAAACCCGGCAAGCGGAAAGAGATCCTGCTATCATAGCTGAAAGGGAACAGCGATTTTGAAATCGATTCCCAATGTCCCAATTCCGATATGGTTCCAAAAGTTAAGGATCAGATCGGGGACGACAGTCTGATGAACTCCGGCACCTGGGCTTATCTGGGCAGCGAGAAAAAAAGGAGAGCGACCGATATCTGTTCTGGACTTCCGTGAACACGGATGAGATCGGCCCGGGCAAGGAGATCCCTGTCATTATTGTGACAGGAGATGGAAAGTTTTACATTTCTAAATCGACAACTGCCAAGCGAACCAACAAAGGTCAAACGTACGTAACAATTGCGGATCATGTGCCGTTGCAAAAGCAGTATAAAGAGTATCTTTCAAGCGGACAGGAGTATGCTACGCTTCAGGAGGCCTATGATGCCTATGCTGTGTTGCTGAAATAGCACTATTCAGGGTATATGGATACCTTGCCGTCATAATATGCAGGAGAAACTGGGCAATATAGCGAGGATCTGCAATATTTGCAGCCTTTTGGCACCCTTCTGCGCTACTATAAAGCGCTTCAGGACGGCCTTGCCAGCGTTGTTGTTCCCATCGACAAGCTGAAAGCATTCTGGTGTCCATTGGCTTCTCCGCACTGGTGTTCCGGGAGCGGCTGACAAAGAAGTTCGCTATCGGTCTTGCACTGATCGTCGCCGGAACGCTGATGATGCTGGTGAAGGTATAAGGGTTTATGCTATTATTATTAAAAAGCAAGTGCTCCGAATGGATTCCATTCGAGCACTTGCTTTTTGGTGCCGGTGACCGGAGTCGAACCGGTACGCCATCGCTGGCGGTGGATTTTGAGTCCACTACGTCTACCAATTCCATCACACCGGCATATTGAACCAGCCACTATTATACAGGAACTTTGTCCGCTTGGCAAGAAAAAGTTGTGCGCGGAGAAATTCCTACCCCTTTTCCGGCATTTTGGTCTATCCATTTCAACCATCATATGGTATACTAAATCAGAATAGCCGTAAAACGGCCAATGAAGTCATTTGCATGCGAAAGGGGGCGGAGCGCGATGCGAAAGAGGATCCTGCTGGGGCTGCTGACGGCGGCACTGACAGTGGCACTGACCGGCTGCGGACTGCGCGCACCGGAGGAGCTTTTACGCCCTGCCCGACCCTTCGCCGGAGTATAAAAGCCTTCAGTCCAGCCTGGAATCCCTGCTGAATATGGGCTATGAGTATGCTGCGCCGATCTCCGGCTCCCATACCCAGTCCGTTCAGCTGGAGGATCTGGACGGCGACGGCGTAGATGAGGCGCTGGCCTTCCTGCGGGACACCTCCGGTAAGGAGCATCCGCTGAAGATCTGCATTTTCAAGGCGGACGGCGAGGGCGGCTACACACAGTACTGCACCATTGCGGGCGACGGTGATATGATCAACTCGGTGGTCTACTGCCAGCTGAATGGCACCCCCACCAAGGAGCTGGTCGTGGGCTGGCGTATTTCCAGCACGGTCTATGTCCTCTGCCTATTCGATCGAAAACGGCAATGTGACCGAGCTGATGACGGCTTCCAATTACACCCGTTACGCCGTCAAGGATATGGATCAGGACAATCAGGAGGAGATCGTCTCCATTATGATGAATTCCTCTGACGACGAGGGCGGCAGTACGGCGACCTATTACGATTGGTCTGAGGACACGATGAAGAGCATCAATTCGGTGAACCTCTCTGCCAACGCCGATTCGCTGGATTCCGTCCGCTATCACTACCTGGCCAACAGTTATCCTGCCCTCTATGTGACCAGCTTCCTGCGGAATAACGGCTCTGCGGCTCAGAGCACTTCCGGCGTGGTGACCGATGTGCTTGGCGTTGTCAATAAGCGCCTGTCCAATCTGACTCTGGATCCCCAGAGCGGAGACAGCACAACGGTGCATCTGGCACTGGCAGAACCCGGGACATCAACAGCGACAATGTGCTGGAGCTGCCCATGTCGCTCCCCCTGCGCAGCAACGGCAATGTGGAGCATTCCGAGGGGGCCTATGTGCTGAATTGGGTGCAGTACGCACTGGACGGCGCAGAGCGCTCGGTGGATTACACATATCACAACACCAGCGACGGCTGGTACCTGATCGTGCCGGACAACTGGTTCACCGGCTGGGACGGCACTTATATGAACGGTTTGCTCGTCAGCCGCAGCGATACGAATGTAGGCGCCACGGTGGAGCGCAGCATCACGTTTTATCATCAGGGCAGTCTGGGCGAGCAGCCCGAACCCTTCCTGACGATCCAGAAGAACACCGGCTCCAACCGGGACAGCCGCGCCACGATCGGCGAGCGCTTTTTGCTCACGCAGACGGCGGACGCGACCTATTCCGCGGAGTTTGTGGACAGCGGCTGGTCCTGTGGCCTGAGCCGCCGGGAGCTGGTGGAGCGCTTCAAGTTGATCCTGAATGACTGGTCGGTAAACTGATCCAATAACGGAGGAGGAATTCCCGTGCGTAAAGTACTGGTTCTGGAAGATGAGGAGAATATCCGCAGCTTCGTGGTCATCAATCTGAAGCGGGCGGGCTATGAGACCATTGAGGCGGCCAGCGGGGAAGAGGCGCTGGAGAAACTGCAAGCGCAACCCGGATATCAAGGTGGCACTGTTGGATGTCATGCTGCCGGATATCGACGGCTTCGAGGTCTGCCGCAGCATCCGCGGCAATAATTCCAAAATCGGAATTATTATGTTAACTGCACGCTCGCAGGAGATGGACAAGGTCACCGGCCTGATGACCGGGGCGGACGACTATGTGACCAAGCCCTTCTCTCCCGCGGAGCTGACCGCCCGGGTGGATGCCCTGTTCCGCCGTACCGGCGGCGACACCCCGGCGGACAGCGGCGATGATTTCCCAGCCGCCCTTCCTGCTGAACACCCGCAACCGCACCCTGGAGAAAAACGGCCAGCGGGTGAAGCTCACCCAGGTGGAGTATGGGATCGTCAAGCTGTTTATGGAGAACCCGGGGAAAGCCCTCTCCCGGGAGGAGATCCTGGACGCGGTGTGGGGTCGGGATTATTTTGGCGAGCTGAAGATCGTGGACGTGAACATCCGCCGCCTGCGGATCAAGGTGGAGGACGATCCGACCAGCCCGACCTATATCACGACGGTCTGGGGCTACGGCTATAAGTGGGGCTTCTGATCCCGGCCGCATGACAGAAGGAAAGAAGGTGAGCGGGATGGAAAGAGTGGCAAAGGTAACAACAGCAAAGAAAAAACTCCGGCTCCACCACGGGCGCGGCATCCGAAACCGTTGGCTGCGCAACAGCTTCCTGACTGTCAGCGGCATCCTGGTTGCCATTGTGATCCTGCTCTCCGTCGTTTTGAGCAACTACTATTTCAACTCCATGCTCGCCGGACTGGAGACAAAAGTGCAGACCGTCTGCGATTTCTTCACCAGCTATGCCACCAATGAGACGGAGTACCAGCGCATGGCGGAATACTATGTGCGGGATTTCGATGAAAAAGGGAGTCTGGAGCTGCAATTCCTGACTGTGGAGGCCGAGCCCAGCGTATTTCTCTCCTCTTCCGGCCTGACCTCCGGCAGTAAGCCCAAGACCTCGGATATCACTGACGCGATCTCTACGGGAAAGATCTCCCCGTGGACCGGTTCTGACCCGGCTACCGGCCAGCGGATCATGGCGGTATCCGCCCCGATCACCAATAATGGTGAGATCAAGGGCGTACTGCGTATGGTGACGTCGCTGGCCTGATGGACCGCCAGATCATACTGGTTGTGGTGATCTGCCTTGCGGCGGCGTGCTTTGTCATGGCGCTGACCTATCTGGTCAATATGTACTTTGTCCGCTCCATCATTGCTCCGCTTGGCAGCATTACGGACACCGCCAAACGCATTGCTTCCGGTTACTACGGCATCCAGCTGGAAAGGAGCACGATGACGAGATCGGCGACCTCATCGACGCCATCAACGATATGTCCACCCGGATCAGCCAGAACGAGCAGATGAAATCGGAATTCATTTCCTCCGTCTCCCATGAGCTGCGCACGCCGCTCACTGCCATCAACGGCTGGGGCGAGACGCTGATCTCCGGTAAGCTGGACAACGCGCAGGATTTCAAAAAGGGTCTCAATATCATCGTCAGCGAGTCTCGCCGCCTGACCAAGATGGTGGAAGAGCTGTTGGAATTCAGCCGCATCGAGGATGGCCGCTTCAATCTGAATATTGAGATGATCGACATTCAGGCGGAGCTGGAGGACGCGGTGTACACCTATCGGGAGTTTTTCAAAAGGAAGGCATTGAGCTCAATTATACTGACCCGGGCGGGAGTTCCCGCCGCTGCCTGGCGACCCGGAGCGGCTGCGCCAGGTGTTCTGTAATCTGCTGGACAATGCGGCCAAGCACGGCGGCTCCGGCAAGCGGATCGATACCACCATCGGAGAGGAAGAGGGGTATGCAGCCATCGTGATCCGGGACTACGGTTCCGGCATCCCGGAGGAGGAACTGCCCCATGTCAAGGAGAAGTTCTACAAGGGTTCCTCCAAGGCCCGAGGCAATGGCATCGGTCTGGCCGTCTGCGACGAGATCATTCAGCGTCACGGCGGTCGGCTGGACATTGATAATGCAAAGGACGGCCACGGCTGTGTGGTCACCATTCTGCTGCCCATGACCAGCGCAACGCCGACTCCTGCGCCAACTGTGCCGGACGAGACAAAGAGTGCGTAATTTCCTCTTGAAAATAGAACGAATGTTTGATAAACTATCTTGGTAAGGAAGTAAGCTATGTCTGAACAAAAGCAGAACAACCAATCCTCCGGCGGTTTTTCGTACCTCGATCGGCGGTCAGGCGCTGATCGAGGGCATCTATATGCGCGGCCCGGACAAGCAGTCCATTGTTGTCCGGGACCAGAACGGCGAACTGGTGGTCAAAACCGAAGAACTGAAACTCACGAAGGAGCATTACCCGATTCTCGGTATTCCGTTTATCCGGGGTGCGTTTGCCTTTCTGGGCACCATGGTGGAGGGCGTCAAGGCGCTCATGTATTCCGCCGATTTCTACCCGGACGAGGAGGAGAGCAGTGAACCCTCTAAGTTCGAGCAGTGGCTGGAGGCTCATGTGCCCAGCAAAACTCTGGATAAGCTGATCGTGGCCTTTGCGACGATTGTGGCAGTCGCATTTTCCGTGGGTCTCTTTTTCCTCCTGCCCACCGTGGTCACAAGTCTCATCAAGCTGGCTGTGCCCATGAATGTGCTGGGGCAGAATGTAGTGGAGGGCATCATCCGTATCGCCATCTTCCTGGCCTACCTGATTTTGATCTCAAAAATGAAGGACATCCGCCGGGTGTTTTCCTACCATGGCGCGGAACATAAGACCATCTTCTGCTATGAGCGCGGTCTGGAGCTGACCGTGGAGAATGTGCGCAAAATGCCGCGCCACCATCCTCGCTGCGGCACCAGCTTCCTGTTTGTGGTCATCATTCTGGCCATCCTCTGCTATTCCGTGCTCTTTTCCATCTTCACCCGCCCAACACACTGGTGCGCATTCTGCTCCAGCTGCTGCTGATCCCGGTGGTGGTGGGCGTCGCCTATGAGATCAATCACTATGTGGGCCGACATGACAACGCCGTGACAAAAATCATCACGGCCCCGGCCTGTGGCTCCAAAATTTCACCACCTTTGAGCCGGACGATTCCATGATCGAGGTGGGCATCGAGTCCCTGAAGCAGGTCATTCCTGAACAGAAGGGCAAAGACACCTGGTAAGACCGGGTTTTGAAGAGATTCAGAGAGAAAGACAACGGGCATCAATTATGGCGACCTATAACGACACTTTTGTTGGACGGACGCCATATCCTGCGCCATATCGGCGTGGAGGCGGCGGAACTGGAATCCAGGGAACTGCTGGCCTATGCGGCCGGAAAGACCGCCAGACCCTGCTGCGGGATCTGCGCCTCTATGTGGGCGAGGATGTGGAGCAGCGCTTTGCGGAGCTGCTTCAGCGGCCATGGAGGGGCGAGCCTGCGGCCTATATCATCGGCGAGTGGTCCTTCTATGATCTGGATCTGGACATGTCCGCTCGTGCTGATTCCCCGCGCAGACACGGAGACGCTGGTGGACCACGCCATGGTGGCGTGGCTGCGGCCGGCGACGGCTGCCGGGTGTTGGATCTGTGCACCGGCAGCGGCTGCATTGGCCTTGCGGTGGCCAAGTCACGTCACCGTCTGCTCGGGTGGTGCTGGCAGACCTCAGTGAGGATGCCCTCCATGTGCGGGCCAATGCCCGGCGCAACGGGCTGACCAGCCGGGTCATGTGCCTTCAGGCAGACGCCATGCAGGCCCCGCCGTCCATGCTGGGGCTTTTTGACGTGATCGTCTGCAATCCGCCCTATATACGTTCCGGGAGATCCCGGCCTTGACCACTCCGTCCGGGATTTTGAGCCCCATCATGGCGCTGGACGGCGGTGAGGACGGGCTGGACTTCTACCGCAGCATCACCTCCAAGTGGAAGGATGCCCTGCGCCCCGGCGGAACCATGATCTTCGAGGTCGGCTACGATCAGGCGGACGCAGTGGAGCAGATGATGGCGCTGGCCGGTTACCACGACATCGACACCAAGCTGGACACCCAGCAGATCTGGCGTGCCGTTGAGGGGCGGTTCGATTAAAAGTCCGTTCAATGGGACTGCATTTTTGTTAGTATAGCAGCATCATATAAGGATCACAGCCGTCCGGAAACGGCTGTGGAAAGGATGAGACGATATGGCATCTAAAAGCCCCTGCTGGAGACGGCTGCACCGGCCAGCGATAAGAAAAAAGCTCTGGAGACTGCCGTGGCGCAGAGCAAGGGCTCCATCATGCGCCTGGGCGAGAATACACAGACGGTGGTGGACGCCATCCCCACCGGCTCCCTGTCCCTGGACCTGGCGCTGGGGATCGGCGGTGTTCCGAGAGGACGCATTATCGAGATCTATGGCCCCGAGTCCTCCGGCAAGACGACCCTGGCCCTGCACATTGTAGCCGAGGCCCAGAAGCGGGGGGGCGAGGTAGCCTTCATCGACGCCGAGCATGCCCTGGACCCCACCTATGCCCGGGCGCTGGGGGTGGACATCGACTCCATGCTGATCTCCCAGCCGGACACCGGCGAGCAGGGCCTGGAGATCTGTGAGGCCCTGGTCCGCTCCGGGGCCATTGACGTGGTTGTGGTGGACTCTGTGGCCGCGCTGACCCCCCGGGCGGAGATCGAGGGGGAGATGGGCGACTCCCATGTGGGTCTGCTGGCCCGCCTGATGAGTCAGGCTCTGCGGAAGCTGGCCGGCTCCATCGCAAAGACCAACTGCATCGTGATCTTCATCAACCAGCTGCGTGAGAAGATCGGTGTCATGTACGGCAACCCGGAGACCACTACCGGCGGCCGGGCGCTGAAATTCTACTCCTCGGTCCGCATCGACGTGCGGCGGGTGGAGGCGCTGAAGAGCGGCTCTGAGATCATCGGTAACCGAACCCGGGCCAAGATCGTCAAGAATAAGGTGGCGCCCCCCTTCCGGGAGGCGGAGTTCGACATCATGTACGGCGAGGGCATCTCCAAGGTGGGCGAGCTCATCGACCTGGGTGTCAAGCTGGACCTGGTGCAGAAGAGCGGCTCCTGGTTCGCCATGGGTGATATCCGGCTCGGCCAGGGGCGCGACGCCGCCAAGGAGTATTTCCGCACGCATCCTGAGGAGGCGGATAAGCTGGAGGCGGAGATCCGCAAGAACGCCTATAAGCTGATGACCCGTCAGTCACTGGCTGCCGCCAAGGCCGCCGGCCGCATGAGTGAGGAGCCGGAAGAGGACGCCGCGGCGGATTCCGCGGAATCTGAGGACTGATGAAGAAAATAGAAGCGCTGGAGCCGTCCAAGCACATTCAGGGCCGGTTTCTGATCCGGTTTGAGGGTGAACGGGAGCTGCTGAAGGTCACGGAGAACGAGGTCGCGTCCTTCTCTCTCTATTCCGGTCGGGAACTGGAGGAGGACGAGCTTGCTGCGCTGCAAAAAGCAGGCAGCCTGAGTTCCGCCAAGGCCCGGGGCGCCCGCATGCTGGGGGAGCGGCCCCTTGTCCCGGAAAGAGCTGGTTCGACGCCTGACGGAAAAAGGGGAGACCCCGGAGAATGCCGAGGCTGCCGCCGACTGGCTGGCGGATATTGGCGCATTGGATGAAGCGGGCTATGCCCGCAGCGTCGTGCGCCATTACTCCGGCCGGGGCTACGGCATTCAGCGCATCCGACAGGAACTGTACCGCCGGGGCATTCCACGAGAATTCTGGGAGGATGCCATGGAGGAGCGGAGCGATCCGGACGAACGGATCACCGCATTCCTGAATCAAAAAATGCGCGGACATGAAAATGATCCGAAGCAGTTGAAGCGTGCCGCAGATGCCCTGCTCCGGCGGGGCTTCCGCTGGGAGGAAATCCGGGCGGGATTGAATCGCTATGGCGCAAATATCGAGGAGGAATCCCTTTGAGCAATTATCGAGTAGCCTTTATTTCGCTGGGCTGCGCAAAAAATCTGGTGAATACGGAGCAGATGGCCGCGCTGGTGCGGGAAGCGGGACACACGATCGTCCCTGACCCGGAGGGCGCGGATGTCTGCGTTTTGAACACCTGCGGCTTTATCGACTCCGCCAAGAGCGAGGCCATTCAGAATATCCTGGAGCTGGCCCGCCTGAAAGACGCCGGACAGCTGAAGAAGCTGCTGGTGGCGGGCTGCCTGTCCCAGCGTTATCGGGAGGATATCCGCAGCGAGCTGCCCGAAGTGGATGGGATGCTGGGCACCGGAAGCTATAATGAGGTGGTCGCCGCCATTGAAGCCGTCATGGGCGGCGAGTCTCCGGAGTGCTTTGGCGATATCAGCCACACCTATGACGACGGTGAGCGGCTTGTGTCCACCGTGCCCTGGAGCGCCTACCTGAAGATCGCCGAGGGCTGCGACAACTACTGCGCCTTCTGCATTATCCCCCTATCTGCGCGGCCATTATCGCAGCCGTACCATGGAGTCCCTGCTGGCGGAGGCCAAGACCCCGGCCGACGCCGGGGTGAAGGAGCTCATCGTCATTGCCCAGGACATCACCCGCTACGGCGTGGATCTTTATAAGAAGCCCATGCTGGCCGAGCTGCTGCGCGAGCTGTGCAAGCTGGACTTCCACTGGATCCGCCTGCACTACCTGTATCCTGAGGTCATCACCGACGAACTCATCGACGTGATGGCGGAGCATGACAAGATCCTGAATTATCTGGACATTCCGATCCAGCACTGCAACGACAAAATTCTGAAGGCCATGTGTCGCCGGGGGACAAAGCAGCAGATAGCTGATCTGTTTGCCAAGCTGCGCCAGCGGCTGCCCGGTCTGGTGCTGCGCACCAGTTTGATCTGCGGACTGCCCGGAGAGGGCGAGGCGGAATTTGAGGAGCTGTGTGAATTCCTGGAGGAGCAGCGCATCGAGCGCGCCGGCGTGTTCCAGTATTCCCCCGAGGAGGGCACCAGAGCGGCGGAGATGCCGGATCAGGTGGATCCCGAGGTTGCGCAGCGCCGGGTCGAGCTGGTGGTGGATCTTCAGTCGCGCATCATGGATGAGATGAACGAGAACCGCCTGGGTGAGACGCTGGAGGTGCTCTGCGAGGGGTTTGATGAGGAGATGGGCTGTTATGTCGGTCGCTCCTACGCCGACTCGGTGGAGATCGACGGCCAGGTCTATTTCACCTGCGCCGGAGCTGTTGCACCGGGCACCTTCGTTCGCGTCACTGTGACAGATATCGTGGACGGCGACCTGATGGGGGAATTTGAGGAGGTCGTTGAACTGTGAATCTGCCCAATAAGCTGACCCTGCTGCGGATCATGATGATCCCGGTTGTTGTGGTTCTTCTCGATCTTGACTTTCCGTTTAACAACCTTGTGGCGCTGGCCGTATTCATTCTGGCCAGCATCACCGATACGCTGGATGGCTATATTGCCCGGAAGTATAACCTGATTACCGATTTTGGCAAGTTTATGGATCCGATTGCCGACAAGCTGCTGGTCACGGCGGCCATGCTGGTCTTTGTGGACTGGCATATGATGCCTGCGTGGGTGGTGATCGTGGTCGTCGCCCGGGAGTTTATCGTCTCCGCCCTGCGGCTGGTGGCGGCCAACAACGGCCGCGTCATTGCCGCCGGCTGGTCTGGTAAGGTCAAGACTGCCAGCACCATGGTCTGCATCTGCATCATGCTGCTGGGTCTGCCCCAGTGGGTGAATGCCGTCTGCTCCGCGGTGATCCTCGTCACCACGGCCTACCTCCGGCATTGAATACCTTGTAAAGAACAAGGACGTGCTGGATCTCAGCAATATTTAAACCCGGCTTTTTTGCTCTGCGGCGGTTGACACGTCCGGGGCAAAATGGTAATATAATGGAGCATAACGTGATGAACGGAAGAGTAGCGTCGCGGCTGACAGCGCGCAGAGAGGGACGGTCACCGGCTGAAAGCCGTCCTGCGTGAAGGCGGATGTGAAGTGCGCCCGGGAGCGTGGGAGTAATGTCCCCGGCGGCCCCGTTATCGGCCATCTCAGTGAGAAATGAGAGTGGAACCGCGGTTTTAAATTGACATTTACCGCCTCTTGCCTTTGGCAGGAGGCGGTTTTTATTTTGTCCGCGTCCGCTTTCGATGATAAGGAGCGATCAAATCCCCATGGCCAACCGTTTAACTGAACTTCTGGCGGCCTATCAGGCCCGCGATCCGGCGGCCCGGAGCCGGCTGGAGATTTTTCTGCTCTATCCTGGCGTCCACGCCATCATCCGGCATCGGATCGCGCATTTTTCTATGAGCATAAGCTGTTCTTTCTGGCGCGGCTTGAGTCCCAGTGGAACCGGAAGCGCACCGGCATTGAGATCCACCCCGGCGCGAAGATCGGCCGGCGCCTGGTGATCGACCACGGCATGGGCATCGTCATCGGCGAGACCGCCGAAATCGGCGACGATGTCCTGCTCTACCACGGCGTTACCCTGGGCGGCACCGGCAAGGACACCGGCAAGCGCCACCCGACCATCGGCAACAACGTGCTGATCGGCTGCGGAGCCAAGGTGCTGGGTCCCTTCAAGGTGGGGGACGGCGCCCGCGTGGCGGCCAACCCGTTGTGCTGTCCGAGGTGCCGGAAAACGCCACCGTGGTGGGCGTGCCCGGCAAGGTAGTGCGCATCGGCGACCAGAAGGTCCACTATGCCGACAATGTGGATCAGATCCACGATGTGATCGACCCGATGGATCGGGCTGTCCAGACCCTTCAGGAGCGTATGGACGCACTGGAACGGCAGCTGGCGGAAAAGTGACTATTCCGGAACATTCCAATAGAACGAACGACATTGTGAAGGAGCAAAGACCATGAAACTGTATAATTCTCTGTGCCACCGCAAGGAGGAGTTTGTCCCCAATGAGCCGGGCAAGGTGAAGATGTACACCTGCGGTCCCACGGTCTACCATTTTGCCCACATTGGAAACCTCCGCTCCTATATTATGGAGGATGTTCTGGAGAAGTTTCTCCGCTACGACGGCTATGAGGTCACGCGCGTGATGAACATCACCGATGTGGGACACCTCTCCTCCGACGCCGATACCGGCGAGGACAAGATGCTCAAGGGGGCCCAACGGGAGCACAAGTCCGTCATGGAGATTGCAAAGTTCTACACCGACGCCTTTTTTGACGACTGCGCCAAGCTGAACATCAAGACCCCTGATGTAGTGCAGCCCGCCACCGGCTGCATTGATGACTTCATCAAGGTCATCACCAAGCTGCTGGATACCGGTTACGCCTATATCGCCGGCGGTAATGTCTACTTTGATACCAGCAAGCTGGAGCGTTACTATGTGTTCCAGGATTTCGACCAGGAGGATCTGGCCGTAGGTGTCCGGGAAGACGTGGAGGCCGATGCAAACAAGCGCAATAAGGCGGATTTCGTGCTTTGGTTTACGAAGTCCAAGTTCGAGGATCAGGCCCTGAAGTGGGACTCCCCGTGGGGTGTCGGCTATCCCGGCTGGCATATCGAGTGCTCGTGCATCAGCATCAAGCACCTCGGTGAATATCTGGATATCCACTGCGGCGGCATCGACAATGCCTTCCCGCATCACACGAACGAGATCGCCCAGTCCGAGGCCTACCTCGGCCACAAGTGGTGCAATTACTGGTTCCATGTCCATCACCTGAACACGGAGTCCGGCAAGATGTCCAAGTCGAAGGGCGAGTTCCTCACGGTGTCCCTGCTGGAGGAGAAGGGCTACGATCCCATGGTCTACCGCCTGTTCTGCCTGCAGAGCCACTACCGCAAGGGGCTGGTGTTCTCCTATGAGAATCTGGACAACGCGGCCAAGGCCTACCGCAAGCTGGTGGATAAGATCGCCGCGCTGGATCCCAAGGATGCCGCCCCTGTGGATACCGAGGCGGAGACCGCGCTGCGGGAGAAGTTCAAGGCCGCGCTGGACAATGATCTGAACACCGCACTGGCTGTGACCTCTCTATGATGTGCTCAAGGCAAAGACCAGCGACAGCACCAAGCTGGCTATGCTTGAGCGAGATCGACTCCGTGTTGGGGCTGGGGCTGCTGACCGCAGCCGAGAAGGCGCGCGCCGCCAAGCCCAAGGCCGCAGCGGGTCAGACCGAGGCCGTGTTCGGCGAGGGCGACCCGGAGATCGACGCGCTGGTGCTCCGGCGTCAGCAGGCCCGGAAGGAGAAAAACTGGGCCGAGGCCGACCGTATCCGCGATGAGTTGACGAACATGGGCATCACGCTGGTGGACACCAAAGAGGGCGTCCATTGGAGCCGCAGCTGAGGAGGCTCCGCGCAGACCATGTTACCCGAGAATGAGCAACGCATTCGCGCACTGTGCGGGGATTGTGAGCTGGCAGACCAGATCTTAAGCATCATTGAAGACGACGCTCAGCTTCGGCGGGCGGAGTTGGCCCAGCGCCAGACCGAGGGCCTGAAGCGGGCCAGGGAGCAGGGCACCCAGCTGGGACGGCCGCCCATCAAGCGCCCGCGGAAATTCCGCTCCATTTATCGCGCCTTTCAGCAGGGCGAGATCAGCGCCCGGGCCGCATCCCAGCAGCTGGGCGTGTCGCCCGGTACCTTCAAACGTTGGGTGGCGGAAGAACGCCAGCAGTAAAAAAGGTGGTCCATTCCATGCGGAATGGACCACCTTTCAGGCTTTCAAAAAAAGTTCTGACTGTGATGTCTGCAAGCAAGAGCCTCGCAGAGTTCCGTCATCCGCAGATGACGGAAGAAAATGAAACTACGTTTTTCCCGAGGACATGCGCCTCGGGAAAAACACTTTTCAGGCCACAAGTGTGCGAGCAAAGCGAGTGCGCGCAGCGGCCTGTATCCCTTCTCTGAAATGCCTGCATTTTCAGAGAGAGCGTGTCGAGTTTCTCGACACGCTCAAAAGGTGGTCCATTCCATGCGGAATGGACCACCTTTGCTCTGTTAACTGAAAATACGGCGGATCGTGATAATGCTCTTTGTAGGTGACACTGCTGTAAGTAATGCCATAGTTCTTGCCAAGCGCACTCATGATCTGGCCGTTGCCCATAGATGCCGACATGGTGGTTATAGCACACGATGTCGCCGGGCTGGATGTCAGACAGGCTGACGGACTGGCCGTAGCCGCGCTGCGCGCTGGAGGAGTGGGGCAGGAATAGCCAAAGTGGGCATAGACCTGCATTACGAAGCCGGAGCAGTCCACGCCGCCGGTCAGGCTGGTGCCGCCCCCACACATAGGGGTTGCCGTAAAACTGCTGGGCATAGTCGGCCACCGCGCTTCCGGTGCCGCCGCTGACGGTACTGCCGCCTTCGTAGCTGGATGCGGATCCGGCGGAGGAGCTGGTGCGGTTGGAAGCGGTGCTCTTCCGGGAAGAGGAAGAACCGGAGCTGCTGTGGGAGATCACGGTGGCGGGGCCGTCGGAAGCAGCGGTAAAGGAGACGTTGATGTAGCCCTCGGTGCCATCATAGGTCACCTTATACCAGTCGCCTACCTTGCCGCTGACCGCAACGATGATACCGCTGGCGATCTGGCCCAGACTGTCGGCCGAGGTGTCGGCGCTTTTGCGCAGGGTCAGTGAGGAAGCGGTGATCTGGGCGAAGCTGGGGTAGTTCTGATAGCCGTCCGCAGTGGTGGCACTTACATATGCGCCGCTCACATAGCCGATCTGACCATTATAGCTGACCTGATACCAGCTGCCATAGCTGCCGCATACCGTGAGCACGGTGCCCTCCGGGATCACTGCCAGTTGGGCGAAGGCCGTGCCCGCGCCCGCCCGGAGGGTCAGGGAGGAGGCAGTGACCTGAATGTAGCCCGCAGTGACAGTTTCGCTGAAGCTTACATAGTCGGCACTCACATAGCCGCTCTGGCCGTTGAATACGGCGCCATACCAGCCGTCGCCGTTGTCGGCGGTGATCTGGAAGGTGGCCCCGGCGGGAAGGCTGGTCAGCACACCGGCTTCCGTGCTGGCCTCGCTGCGCAGACTCAGGGAGTCGGCGCTGACAGTGCCGTAGCCGATGCACTGAGAATCGTTCTCGGTGGAGAGGAGCTTCTTCTCCACATAGCCGGTCAGCGTGCCGTTGGTGACCTGATACCAGTCGCCGATGCTGTCCATGATGTCCAGCGTGGTGTTCGCCTGAAGCAGAGCAAGGATGTTGCTGTTGCTGTCTGCCTGCTCGCGCAGGATAACGGCGGCACGGGTGGTCACGCCGACAGCCATGGGGTTGACATAGAGATAGTCGCTGGAAATATAACCGGTATAATTGCTGGTTCCGTCGGAGTAGCCCACCTGGATCCAGCCCTCCAGGCTGTCGTCCAGAATGGTGACCACGCTGCCTGCGTCGATCTGGGTGAGCACAGAAGAATCCGTGCTGGCCTCGTTGCGCAGATTTACGCCGCCCTCGGTCAGGGTTGCGGTGCGGGTGACGCCGGCGGAATTGACCGCAGCGCTTCCTGCGGTGGTACCGATGGTGACCAGATCACGGCTGACGTAGCCGCTGAGCTGTTCGCCGTCAGAGTCGGTGTAGCTCACCTGATACCAAGTGTCGTTGCTGGAATCCAGAATTTCAAGCGTGTCGCCCTGGTTCAGCACGCCGATCTCTTCCGAGTCGGTGCTGGGCTGGCTTCTCAGCCGGACGCTGTCGCCGGTCACACTGCCGGGCTGAGCGGCGCTGGCAGAGAAGGCGATGGCGCCTACCATCAAGGTGGCCGTAAGCGATGCTCCGGCAACACGGGTGAGAATGCGGTGGATTCGGTTCATGTAAAACCTCCGTAGTGATACGCAGGTAAGGGAGAGCTCCGCTTATTTGGAGGTAAGTGCCCGCTTCAGCCAGACGTCGCCCAAGTCCATTGCGGCGTAAAGGCTGTTCTTTTCACTTTTTGCGGACGACCCGGTCCCGGCTTTTCAGGTCGGGGTCGGTGAGCTGGAGCTGGACGGCGACCTTGGTGGCCACCTCCATATCCTTTACCTTTTTCGGTGGATAGGATCTGAAGCATGATGATGTAGGAATCGGCCATGCTGCCGTAGTAGATCAGGCTGTCCTTCCGGCGGAGGGGGTGGCCTTTGTAGGTCAGGGGAAGGGTTTTGGACTCAGCCATGAAAGTACCTCCTGAATTTGTAACCAATTGTAACAGATTGTTTCTAACTTGTCAACACCACCGTCGGGGACGGAAAACGACGGGGCGTGCCGACGCTTGTCGGGGCGTGAAAAAGCCTGCCGCAGCAAGGGAAAAGCACGGCGAGCGATTTCTCCCGGACAATCAAACAGGGCCGTCCTTTTGGGGACGACCCTGGTTTTGACTCAATTCGATCAGACGTCCAGATAGTAACGGACCAGTTCCTGCAACAGCTCGTCCCGATCCAGTTTGCGGATCAGGGTGCGCGCATTGTTGAAATTGGTAATATAGGTGGGATCTTCCGAGAGGATATAACCGACGATCTGGTTGATCGGGTTGTAGCCCTTCTGCTGAAGGGAGTTATAGACCTGAGAAAGGATCTCACGAATGTCGAGGGTATCGTCTGCAGGGAGATCAAAACGACGGGTATAATCAGACATGGGTAACACCTCCTGCGTTGTCAGACAAAAACAACACCTATCACATATATACAATATTCTATAACATTTTTTTGCGATTGTAAAGAGTAAAACCGGGGTTTGTTGCCGTTCTGTCTCCAAAATTCTGTTGATTTGCAGTGGAAAGCGCAGATTTGAAGTTCGCTTTGTCTTACAATGCGCAAAAACCGGGCCGCCCATACACAGAGCGGCCCGGTCCGTTTATTGAAAAATCGTTTTTGCGTTGTATCAGGCGAGCTGCCTCTCACAGAAAGCCGGTGCTTTTATGCGCTTCAGCGCAGTACAGCGCCCTTTTCCTGCTCCAGTGCGGCCAGAATGGCCTTCACATCCTCATCGGACTCGGCGTCGGTCAGGGTGTGATCCTCGCTTCTGAGCTTCAGAGAGAAGGCCACGCTCTTCTTGCCGGCGGGAATGGGAGCGCCGGTGTAGATATCGAACAGTGCGATCTCTTTCACCAGACCCTTGCCGCTCTTGGCAATGCAGGCCTCGAGCTCGCCGACAGGCAGATCGGCATCGCAGACCACGGCAATGTCCCGGGCCACAGAGGGGTACTTGGGCAGGGGCTTATAGGTGATCTCGGTGTGCTCCAGCGCCAGCAGGGCGGTGAAGTCCAGACGGGCAAGGTACATCCGGTTGTTCACGTCGTAATTCTTGGCCACCAGCGGGTGGATTTCGCCCAGTGTGCCGATGACCTGGCCGTTCACGGTCACATCAGCGCAGCGGCCGGGATGGAAGGCGGGGCGCTCAGCATTGGCGGTGTAGCTGACACCGTCCACGCGGAAGGCCTTCAAAATGGCCTCCACAGCACCCTTCAGGCGGAAGAAGTCCATGCCGCCGCCATAGGCGCCCAGGATCAGATCCTGACGCTCATCGGCCATGGCAGTGCCTTCACGCTTGCCGTAAATGCGGGCCAGCTCATAGAGCATCGCCTTGGGGTTGTGGTAGTGTTCGTTGCGGGCCAGCACCTCCAGCATGGAGGGAACGGCGGTGGTGCGCATGATGGAGGTGTCCTCGCCCAGCGGGTTCAGAATGCGGATGCTGTCGCGCTTGGGGAGTCGACGGGCATACGCACCTTGTCGTAATAGCTGGGGGAGACGAAGGAATACGTCAGGATCTCGCTGTAGCCGAGGCTGCGGCAGGTGGAGGTGGCCAGCACCTCGGCCTTCTGCTTGGCGTTCAGACCGCCGCGGGTGGTCTGGCCGCGCATCAGGGTGACAGGCAGGTTGTTGTAGCCGTAGAACCGGGCTACCTCCTCGGCGATGTCGGAGTAGTGCTCCACATCGGACCGCCAGGAGGGGACGATGATGGTATCGCCGTCCATGGTGAAGCCCAGACGCAGGAGGATCTCGATCATGGCCTCCTTTGGAGATGTCGGTGCCCAGCAGACTGTTGATCTTGTCGGGCTCCAGCAAGACGGTGGTGGGGTTCTTGTCGGCGGCGATCACGTCGATCACGCCATCCACGACCTCGCCTGCACCCAGCAGCTCCACCAGTTCGCAGGCGCGCTGTACGCCCAGGTAGGTGTTCATGGGGTCCAGGCCCTTCTCGTAGCGGCCGGAGGCCTCGGTGCGCATGCCCAGCGCGGTGGCGGTGCGGCGGATGGACGCGCCGTTGAAATTGGCGGACTCAAAGACCACCATGGTGGTGTCGCCCACGATTTCGGAGTTGGCGCCGCCCATGACGCCCGCTACGCCCACGGGCTTGTGCTCGTCGCAGATGCACAGCATGTTGGGCGTCAGCCTGCGGTCATTGCCGTCCAGCGTCTGGATGGTCTCGCCCTCGCGGGCGGTGCGGATGATCAGCTTGCCGCCTTCCACGCAGCTGAAGTCAAAGGCGTGCATGGGCTGGCCATATTCCAGCATGACGTAGTTGGTGATGTCGACAATGTTATTGATAGGGCGTACACCGGAGGAACGCAGGCGCTCCCGCATCCACAGGGGGGAGGGGGCGATCTTGACGTTTTTCACCATGCGGGCGGTGTAGCGGGGGCAGAGTGCGGGATCTTCGATCTCCACATCCAGATCCTCCATGACGCTGCCGCCGCAGCCCTTCACCTCGGGGGTGTGCAGCGTCAGAGGCTGCTGGAAGGTTGCGGAGGCCTCCCGGGCCAGACCGATCACGGACAGGCAGTCGGGCCGGTTGGGGGTGATCTCAAACTCCACTACATGGTCGTCCATGCCGATGATGGGCTTGATGTCGTCGCCGGGGCGATGCCCTCTTCGTTCAGAATGAAAATGCCGTCGGGAATGCAGTTGGGAAACTCCTTCTGCTCGGCGTGCAGGTTGGCCAGCGTGCAGATGGTGCTGTCGGCGGTGTTCAGAGCCACCATATCGCCCTCATGCAGGTTCTGCAGGTTGGTGGTCAGCGCGGCAGTGCCGTCGCCGGTGTTCGCGGTGACGGAGAAGGCGGAATAACCGACGGTCTCCACGCCGGTGATCTGAGCGGCGATCACCTTGCCGAAGATCTTGTGGCCGGGCTGGATGTCGGCGGGGATGCTGGGGTGCTCCTTGTCGATGGGGTGATAGTCGCCCAGAATGGCGGCGGCCTCGATCACACCATAGGGGAAGTCGTGCTCATCCAGTCCAAGCTCAGACATACCGCACAGCATACCGTTAGAGGCCTCGCCGCGCAGCTTGCCCTTTGTGATCTTGATGCCGCCGGGAAGAGTGGACTTATGCTTGGCCACGGGCACCAGATCGCCCACATGGACATTCCAGGCGCCGGTGCAGATCTGCACGGTCTCATCGCCCACGTCGATCTGGCAGACCCACATGTGGTCGGAGTTGGGGTGGCGCTTCATCTCCGTCACGCGGCCCACGACCACGTTGGAGATCTCGTGTCCCAGCTCCTCGAAGGTCTCCACCTTGGAGCCGGAAATGGTCATGGCCTCGGAGAAGGCCTTGTCGTCAATGTCATTGACGCTGATATTGGGAACGAACTCGTTCAGCCAGTTACGGAAAGAATCATTATGTTTCAGCCTCCTTCGATCAGAACTGTTCCAGGAACCGGACGTCGTTTTCAAAGCAGAGCTTCAGGTTGTTGATGCCGTAGCGCATCATAGCCAGACGCTCCACGCCCATGCCGAAGGCCCAGCCGGAGTAGACATCGGTGTCGATGTTGCAGCCCTTGAGCACCTTGGGATGGATCATGCCGGCGCCCAGCAGTTCGATCCAGCCCTCGCCCTTGCACACCCGGCAGCCTGCGCCGCCGCAGGCGTGGCACTGCACGTCCACCTCGCAGGAGGGCTCGGTGAAGGGAAGTGGTGGGGGGCGGAACCGGGTGACGGACTCGTCACCGTACAGGCTCTTGATGACGGCGTTCAGGGTGCCCTTCAGGTCGCCCATGGTGATGCCCTCGTCCACCACCAGGCCTTCGATCTGGTGAAACATGGGGGAGTGGGTGGCGTCCGCCTCGTCCTTCCGGTACACGCGGCCCGGAGCGATGATGCGGATAGGGGGCTCGTGAGTCTCCATGGTGCGCACCTGCATGGGGGAGGTCTGCGTGCGCAGCAGCACGGCGTCGTTTTTGGGATCCTCCTCACCCTTGGTGATATAGAAGGTGTCCTGCCACTCCCGGGCGGGGTGGCCCTCCGGCGTGTTCAGCTTGGTGAAGTTGTAGTCGGCCAGCTCGACCTCGGGGCCTTCGGCCACGCTGAAGCCCATGCCGATAAAGATGTCCTTCACCTCGTCCATGATGAGGGTGATGGGATGCTTGTGCCCCAGCTCATGGGTTTCGCCGGGGATGGTGACGTCCACGGTCTCAGCCTTCAGCTTCAGCTCCAGAGCCAGCTCTTCCAGGTGCTTGCTCTGCTGGGAGATGGCGTCGGTCAGGGCGGAGCGGACCTCGTTGGCCAGCTGGCCCATCACGGGGCGCTCCTCGGCGGACAGGGAACCCATCTGCTTCAGGACCGCAGTGAGCTCTCCCTTTTTGCCCAGATACTTGACCCGCAGGGCATCCAGCGCGGCGGCGGTGTCCACCTTCTGAATGGACGCGAGCGCATCGGCGCGGATCTGCGCCAGTTTTTCCTTCATTGTAAAAAAACTCCTTTACTGGTGTGAAAATTGACAAAATAAAAAAGACCCTTCCTCCCATAATTGGGACGAAAGGCCAACCTTCCGCGGTACCACCCGCATTCGGATCCCGGAAAGATCCGCACTTAGAGATGGGGTAACGGTCATCAGCCGGTCCGGCATTTCCTCCGAACTGCTCCCGGGCGAACCGATCCCGCTTCCTCCGCGCCCGCTTTCAGCCGGTGACAGACGCTCTCTGATGGGGAAGGTGCAGGGATATTTTCCCGTTCTTCGCAAGATAACACACTATTTATATCACAACATTTTGCAGAGTGCAAGGGGGTGGCGAAAAAAACGGTAATATTTTGCCTGCAAAGTTCCCTTTTGTGCTATGGCGTGTTAAAATAATAAAGTTCATTCTGTGACTTTTCAGAAGGGGAGTGGAACAATGAGAATTGCGACAGCGCAGCAGATGCGCGATCTGGATCATATGACTATCCACGACCGGGGGTGCCTTCGGACGTGCTGATGGAGCGGGCGGCTCAGGGAATTTTAACGGCCTGCCTCAGTTGTGTAGATGTTCCGAAAGGAAAACGTGCGGCGGTGTTCTGCGGCGCAGGAAACAACGGCGGCGACGGCGTGGCCGTGGCCCGGCTGCTGCTGGAGGCCGGGCTGACTGTCCGGGCCTTCCTCGTGGGACGACGTGAAAAATGACTGACGACTGCCGGGAGATGGAGCGCCGCCTGAACGCCGCGGGCGGCACGCTGGAGGACTTTGATCCGGCGTCCGATACCCAGCGCAGCTTTTCTATGGAGGCCGACGTGCTGGTGGATGCCCTCTTTGGCATAGGCCTGAACTCGGATATTCGCGGAAACGCCGTGACGGCTATTCAGTGGATGAATGAGGCTCCGGCGCCCACTGTGGCGGCGGACATCGCCTCCGGTGTGGAGACGGACACCGGCCGCGTGCTGGGCTGTGCAGTCAAAGCGGCTAAGACCGTCACCTTTACTCTGCCTAAGATGGGTCATCTGGTGGGAGACGGTGCGCTGTGCGCGGGGAGCTTATTGTCCATTCTATTGGCATTCCGGAGGAATTGGTGGATGGTATGGTCTACTCCGCCCAAAGCATTACGTCGGAGCTGGTACGCTCCTGGCTGCCGGAGCGTCCGGCGGACGGCCATAAGGGCACCTTTGGAAAATGCTATCTGCTCTGCGGCAGCACCGGTTATACCGGCGCGCCGATCCTGTCCTCCCGGGCGGCGGTGCGCAGCGGCACGGGGCTGGTGTTCCTCGGAGTACCTGAGTCCATCTATACCATTGCCGCCGTCAAATCGGACGAGGCCATGCCCGCCCCGCTGCCGGCCGGAGAGGATGGAACGCTTTCGGCGCAGGCGCTTGAGCCTGTGCTCACCAAGATGGCGGGCTGTGACGCGGCGCTCATCGGCCCTGGCCTTGGCCGGAGTGAGGGCGTAGAGGAAGTGGTCCGGCGTGTGATGGAGACGGTGCAGTATCCGCTGGTGCTGGATGCTGACGGCATAAATGCCATTTCCGGGCATATGGATATTCTGTACCGGCGCCGGGAGTCACCGACGATCGTGACGCCCCATGATGGAGAGTTTGCCCGGATGGGTGGCGACCTGTCCGACGGGGATCGGGTGACGGCGGCCCGGAAGTTTGCCATGACCTTTGGCTGCCTGCTGGTGCTCCAGGGTCATCGTACGATCATTTGTCTGCCCGACGGTGAGATCTTCGTCAATACCACCGGAAATTCCGGCATGGCCAAGGGCGGAAGCGGCGATGCGCCTCAGCGGCATTCTGGTGTCGCTGCTGGCGCAGGGGCTGCACCCGGTCAAGGCGGCGGTGTGTGCGGTCTGGATCCATGGCCGGGCGGGGAACCTGTGTGCGGAGAGGTTCGGTGAGCGGGCTATGACCCCGTCGGATATGATCGCCGTACTGGGTGAAGTTTTTAAGGAATTGGAGTGAAGCGGTGTGCGCCTGAAACTGGGTGCACTGATGATGACCCTTCTGCTGGGCCTGACGGCCTGTGCGGGAGGTCAGAGCGCGTCCGGCCTGGATGCAAAGTTTCGCAGCTATTATGCCGCGCTGACCGGGTTTTTCGGCCGGTGCACTGTGACGGCGGACTATGGAACCAAGGTTTATGAATACGAACTGGCGCTGACCGGTGATCTGACACAGGGCGAAGCGGAAGTGACTGCGCCTGAGAATATCGCCGGGATCCGGTTCCAATGGGCGGACGAGGACGGAACGCTTGTCTATGACGGCGTGACGCTCGAGACGGGAGAACTGTCCCCGGACGGCCTGTCTCCGGCGGATGCTGCGCCGCTGGTGCTGACTGCACTGGCGGAGGGGCGGCAGCTCTCTGCCGGGGAACAGAAGCTGGATGGGGAAGAGACCGTCTTCCTCGAATTGGCGAACCCAAAGTCTCAGGATGAGGATAATCGGGTTTTGTGCTGGCTGGAGAAAAGTGACGGAGCTCTGCGCCGGGCGGAGGTGCTCAGCGCAGGTATGACCGTGGTCACGCTTGTTTTTTCGGAATTTACCTATACATTTGATATTCAGGAATAGAAGGTTGACATAAATGAATGATCTGCAAAAGAGAACTTGGGCGGAGATCCATCTGGGGCGGCTGGCTGACAACTACCACGCGCTGCGTGCGCTGGCGCCCGAGAGTAAATTCGTCGGTCTGGTCAAAGCCAACGCCTATGGACATGGCGCGGTGCCGGTGGCGCAGAAACTGACGGAACTGGGGACGGACTATCTGGCGGTGGCCTGCCTGGATGAGGCGCTGGAGCTGCGCCGGGCAGGGATCGAGACGCCTGTTCTGATCCTCGGCAATACGCCCCGGAGTACACCGGAGAGCTGATAAACAATCATATCACCCAAAATGTCTATGATCCTGCGCTGGCAAAGGAGTTCTCCTGCCGGGCGCTGGAGCTGGGCGGAAAACTGCTGTGCCATCTGAAGGTGGACACCGGTATGTCCCGGCTGGGTATTCTCTGTGACGAGGCGGACATGGCCGTGGGCGTGGATGCGCTGGAGGAGATGGCTGTAAGCTGCCCGGACTGGACTGCGAGGGCATCTTCATGCACTTCGCAGATGCCGACTCCTGCCCGGAGTACTCGAAATGCAGATCCGCCGCTTCCGTCAGGTGCTGCGGGAGCTGAAGACCCGGGGCGTGGAATTCCGCCTGCGCCACTGCTGTGCCGGTGCGGCCACGCTGAACTACCCGGAGGTGCATCTGGATATGATCCGCCCGGGCATTCCGCTCTACGGTCTCTATCCCGACCCCTCCACGATGGATAAGATCGACCTGAAGCCGGTCATGGAGCTCAAGACCCGGGTCATCTCTCTGCGCCGCCTGCCCAAGGGGACCTGTGTGAGCTACGGCCGCACCTATACGCTGGAGCAGGACAGCCTTGTGGCCGCCGTGCCGGTGGGCTATGCCGACGGCCTGCAGCGCAGCCTGAGCAACCGCATGAGTATGCTGGTGCGGGGAAAGGCGGCCCCGCAGGTCGGCCGCATCTGCATGGATATGTGCATGCTGGACGTGACGGATGTGCCCGGTGTGCAGATGGGCGATGTGGTCACGGTGTTCGGTGATGGCGCACCCCTCCAGACGCTGGCGGATACGGAGGGCACCATCACCTATGAGATGCTCTGCGCGGTGGCGCCCCGGGTGCCGAGGGTCTATCTGGACTGAGAACAGCCTCGCTTTCTGACGCATAAGCTGGAATGGGAGACAAAGCGGTCGGAAGAAAAGGCGGCGCACCGTTCTTCCTCTGGGTATAAGGAGCGCCGCCCCGTGGGAAAATGAAAGTGACCTCGTTACATAGCCGTAACGAAGCCTACTTTGACCGCGGCGTGTGCATGTTGTGGATAACAGCGTCAGAAGCGGAGATATTTTTATGCCGACCTCAGCCCGGTGGTCGGCAGTGAGCAGGGCGGGATGCGCCCCGTGCTCATCATTCAAAACGACACCGGCAACCGCCACAGCCCGACGGTGATCGCCGCTGCGATCACATCCCAGATGAACAAGGCGAAGCTGCCCACTCATATTGAGTTGGTGGGGCAGGACTGCGGCCTGACCAAGGACTCCATTGTCCTGCTGGAGCAGATCCGAACGCTGGATAAGCGCCGCCTGCGGGAACACATGGGACGGCTGGATGGCGCGCTGATGGACGAGGTGGATCGGGCCATCGCGGTCAGCTTCGGCCTGCACGCAAATGCAAAAGAGGTTTGAAGCAAATGGGAAAGAGAGGACAGTTCGCGGACCGTCCTCTCTTTTGCTTGGCGAAGCTTATTTTCCCCTGTTGGCGGCAGTCCTGCCGTTTGCGGCGTTGTCCGCGCCGTCCACGATGTCCTTGGCCGCATTGCCCACACCGTCAACGGCGTCCCGGACGGCATCGGCGGCGTCATGCACCACATTTTGCCGCCGTCAATGACGTCGTCTGCCGCATCTCTGGCGGTGTCCCCGGCGGTTTCGGCCTCGTTGCGCACGGTGTCTCCGGCTTTGTCCAGCGTATCTCTGGCGTCCTCAGCCAGACCGCCGTTTTCTGTGGCTGAGTAATTGCCGGGTTTTTGCGCGGCTTCCGGCTTTTTTCTCCCGGCCGCAGGCGGTCAGGGCGAGGCAAAGGCCAGCGCAAAGGCGAGGACTGACCATCGTCTGTCCATCTTCATAATTCTCCTCCTCTGAAATCTGTGTTTTCCGCTCGAAAGGGAGCGGCTGTTGTCAGTATGCGCCGCCGGAAAAAATTTAGTCCCGGAAAAATGCGCCGGACAAGCAGAAAAAATTCAAAATAGGATTGCATTCAGAAAACGCTTTTGTTATAATCAGGTTGTAATTAAGAATGCTTATTATTTTGAAGGGAGGATGAGCCATGGAACAGCGACGCTATTCTCATCAACGTGAGATCATCCTGCGCTGTCTGCGGGGACAGAAGACCCACCCGACGGCGGACATGATCTATCAGCAGCTGAAACCGGATCACCCAAAGCTGAGCCTTGGCACGGTATACCGCAACTTGAATCAGCTTGCGGACTGGGGGAGATCACCCGGATGCCCTTCCATGTGGAGCGTTACGACGCGGATACTTCACCCCATGCCCATTTCTGCTGTGATGCCTGCGGACGGGTGTTCGACCTGCCCATGCCTGCGGGCGAGGATATGACTGCCTACTGCGGCGCATATGGCTATGAAATGCATCGGGAGGCGCGGTTGTTTTATGGCGTTTGCCGGGACTGCGCACAGAAGGCCAGGGCTTAAATAGGGTACCGTCAGCGCGTAGGGCGGAGCCAACCATAAAAGGAAAACGAAAAGGAGTGTTGAAACATGGAACTGAAGGGTTCTAAGACGGAAGCCAACCTGTGGACTGCCTTTGCCGGTGAGTCTCAGGCCCGCAATAAGTACACTTACTTTGCTTCTGCCGCCAAGAAGGCCGGCTACGAGCAGATCGCCGCTATTTTTGAGGAGACTGCCGGCAATGAGAAGGAGCACGCCAAGATGTGGTTCAAGGAGCTGGGCGGCATCGGCGACACCGCTGCCAACCTGCGCGCCGCCGCTGAAGGCGAGAACGGCGAGTGGACCAGCATGTATCCCGAGATGGCCGCCACCGCCCGTGAGGAGGGCTTCACCCGTCTGGCTTATCTGTTTGAGGCCGTTGCCGCGATCGAGAAGGAGCACGAGGAGCGCTATCTGAAGCTGCTGGCCAATCTGGAGGGCGATGTCGTCTTCAAGACCGACGACGAGAACACCGTCTGGATCTGCCGCAACTGCGGCCACATCCATGTGGGTAAGGAAGCGCCCAAGGTGTGTCCCGTCTGCGCCCATCCCCAGGCCTATTTTGAGCGCCGCGCCACCAATTATTGAGCTATGGAGACGATTCAGTATCAGCCTAAGGGCGTCTGCTCCAATTATATGGAGATCGATGTGGATGGCGGTGTCATCCAGGACTGCCGCGTGAAGGGCGGCTGCAACGGCAACCTGCAGGGCATCTCCCACCTGCTGAAGGGAATGCGGGTGCAGGATGCCATCCAGCGCATGGAGGGGATCCGCTGCGGATTCAAAATACCTCCTGCGCGGACCAGCTGGCCCAGGCTCTCAAGAGCTATCACGGCGAATAATTGCATCAAAAGCCCGGTATTCTAAGGCTTAATAGTGATAAGGTACTATTTAGCTTTGCGAGGGGCAGAGAACGGTGTGACCGCAATGGTCACGCCGTTTTTCTGCGTCCAGGGGTAGATTTTGCAACAACAGGCTCGGAAATCACAGGAATCTCTACGTCATCCACGAAATTGAAATAGATTTTTACTTTCTGTACCCGTTTGCCACTGGATTTGTCCGGCGCAAATACCTCGATCTTCTTGATATATTCATTGACTATCGTAGGCGTCAATTCCGGCACATCCACATACTTCTGGGTCAGGGCGACAAAGGCATCTACATCTGCGTTCATGGTTTCCTGCGTTTCCAGCCATTCTTCCGTCACTTCGATTTCGAGTTTTAACCGCTCCTGTTCTGCCTCGTAATCGGCGGTCATTTTCTTGTACCGCTCCTTGCTCAGATCACCCAGGACAAAATCCTCATAAAGTCGGGACAGAAGAACATCCAGGTCAGCCAGCCGTTTCTTGGCCTGCTCCACTCGCTTCCGATCTTCTCGGATGTTGCGTTCCTGATCGGAGCGGCGGCATTGCAGCCATTCCTCTTGAAAACCCTCCACGTCCTGCCGAATATAGGCATTGACCGCACGGATGCGCTCCATCACCAGTTCCCGCAGTACATCTTCCCGGATATAGTGGGCAGAACAGGTGCCTCGACCGCTTTTTGTAGCTGGAGCATACATAGTGGTCTTGCTTGCCGTCAAAGCTTTTGCAGGTAGCAAAGTGCAGCTTATTCCCACAATCGGGACAGAACAGAAGCCCGGAGAATAATCCCTGCCGTTCCGCCTTTGTGGGACGGCGTTTGTTTTTTCGCAGCTCCTGCACCCTGTCCCACTGAGCCTGAGAAACGATTGCTTCCTGCGTATCAGGGAAGATACACATATCTTCGATGGCATTGGGAATCCGCTTCTTCAGCTTATAGGACTTGGAATAGGTCTTGAAATTGCAGGTACAGCCGGTGTACTCCATCCGTTCCAGAATACCCGCAACCGATTGACCAATCCAATGGTAAGGGCGCTCCGGCATTTTCTTACGCTTTTTCGGGTCAGGATGATTTTCCGACTGTTTGGCATACAGCGCCTTGGTAGTCAACACCTTATCCTTCTCCAGTATACGGGCAATCTGTTCCGGCCCCTTGCCGTCAATAGCCAGGTCAAAGATGCGCTTGACTACTGGGGCGGCATCCTCGTCAATGATCCAATGGTCTTTATCGGTAGGGTCAGTGCGATAACCATAGGGCGGTTTTCCCAGATGCTTTCCGCTGGTGCCTTTCTGCCGGAATACGACCCGGACTTTTTGCTGGTGTCCCGTGGATACCATTCGTTGAACAAATTACGAATAGCAGCAAAGCCGTCGCTGTCGCCTCGTTCACTGTCCACACCATCATTGACAGCGACAAAGCGCACATCGTAGCTGGGGAAAATGATGTCCGTGTACTGTCCAACGGTCAGGTAATCTCGGCCAAACCTACTAAGATCCTTGACCAGCCAGCAACCGACAAGCCCCTGCTTAACCAGTGCAAAGCCTTCCTGCACGCCGGGACGGTCAAAATTGGTTCCCGTATATCCGTCATCCACCAGAATTTTCAGGTTGGTGTAGCCATGCTCGGCTGCGTACCGGGTTAAAAACTCCTTTTGATTCTGTATCGAATTTGATTCTCCATCCAGTGCATCCTCATTGCTGAGGCGGCAGTACAGGATGGTGATTTTCTGCTGATCCAACATAGCGTCCTCCTTTACGGTTGGGTCAGCTGACAGAATCGGTGTGCATGGTGATATTGTAGCATGAATTTGAGTCTGTGTCATGAACAAAGCGCCTCCTTATCCGAGAAAATGAGCCGTTTTACCTTGTGGGTAAGCGGCTCATTCCCGTCACATACAGTCTCCAGCAGATACCAGGTATTTCCGATTTTTCGTTCTACCGTACCTGTAAAAGGGTTCATTCGGTTTTCCCAGCGTTTCCGGCATTCTTCCAGAAAATCAATCGGCGGTTCAAAAATCAGGTCAAAGCAGGATTCAATATCGATTTCGGCACAAGCGTTAATCAGCTTTTCCGAAGGAGAATCATCGAGCACCAACTTATTGAGTTTTGTTGTCAGATTGGTCATAAGCAAAAATTCCTTTCTGTTAAAGTTCTATATCTTGCGACTTGCGGCGGGAAGGTTGATCGTGCTGCCTTGTTTGCCGGGTACGGGTCAAAATGGCATCAACAAAAGCCCGCACCTTTTCGGGTGCGAGCCTGACAGCGTCCAGATATGGCTGGACTTCCTTTTTCAGTTCTTGGTACTTGTCATA
>VOFH01001036.1_pt1 | contig 118000 bp, 114 predicted proteins | sample 5384091 | NCBI WGS metagenome assembly VOFH01 (sample SAMN12384727, study PRJNA508395) | human gut metagenome | isolation source: healthy gut G | host: Homo sapiens
GTTACCTATGTCGACGCTAATAAGATCGTTGTGACGGAAGACGAAGGCGAACAGCGCGTTTATGAATCGCAGAAATTCCCGCCGTTCCAACGCCGGCACCTGCATCAATCAGCGGCCGATCGTCAAGCATGGCGAACAGGGTGGAACAGCGGCGATATCCTGGCCGACGGTCCGTCGATGGGAAAACGGCTTGAGCTGGCGTTAGGCCAGCACGTCACGATCGCGTTCGCCTGACCTGGCTCTGGCTACAGCTGCGAGACGCGATCATCATGTCCCGAGCGGATGGTCCGCGACGATGTCTACTTCTATTCATATTGAGGAATACGACATTGAATGCCGCGAAACAGGAAGCTGGGACCGGAAGAAATTACGCGATATTCCAACGTCAGTGAAAATGCCTGCCGTCACCTCGATTGGCCGCGGCATCGTCATGATCGGCGCGGAAGTCAAGAGGCGACATCCTGGTCGGTAAAGGGTGGCTCGCAGGGCCAGAGCAGAAAGTGCACCTCGGCTATGCGGCGCAGGCGCTCGGCTGGAAGGTCGCTACGCCGGTCTTTAACGGCGCGAACGAGGAAACAATCCGCGAGACGCTCGTCAAGGCCGGTCTGCGTGAGGACGGCAAGAGTGAGCTCTATGACGGCCGCACCGGTCAGAAATTCGATAACGACGTCACGGTCGGCTGGGTCTACTTCCTCAAGCTCCACCACCTCGTCGATGATAAGATCCACGCCCGCAGCACCGGCCCGTACAGCCTCGTCACGCAGCAGCCGCTCGGCGGCAAGGCGCAGTTCGGCGGCCAGCGCTTCGGCGAAATGGAAGTCTGGGCGCTCGAGGCCTACGGCGCGGCTTACACCCTGCAGGAGATCCTGACGGTGAAGTCCGACGACGTGACCGGCCGCGTGCGCACGTATGAAGCCATCGTCAAGGGCGAGAACATCCCGCAGCCGGGCGTGCCCGAGTCGTTCAAGGTGCTCATCAAGGAGCTGCAGTCCCTGTGTCTGGATGTGCGCATCCTCGACGAGAACGGCGACGAGATCGAGCTCAAGGACGACGAGGATGATTTCATCCCCGGTATGCGTGACGAGATGTCCTACAAGTCCGACGATGACGAGATCACCGGCAGCGGCTTCACGATCGAGGACGTGCCGGTCGATGAGGACGACCTCGGCGCATTTGCTGCCGATGACGGTGACGACTACACGGACGATGCTGATAAGGAGGAGGAATAAAACATGAGCTACACCCCGTTTGATGCAATTCAGATCGGCATTGCCTCCCCTGAGATGATCCTTTCCTGGTCCTCCGGCGAAGTGAAAAAGCCCGAGACCATCAACTACCGCACGCTCAAACCCGAGCGTGACGGCCTGTTCTGCGAGCGCATTTTCGGACCCACGAAGGACTGGGAATGCCACTGCGGAAAGTATAAGAAGATCCGCTATAAGGGCAAGATCTGCGACCGCTGCGGCGTGGAAGTCACGCGCGCAAAGGTCCGCCGCGAGCGCATGGGCCACATCGAGCTGGCCGCGCCCGTGAGCCACATCTGGTACTTCAAGGGCATCCCGTCGCGCATGGGTCTGATCCTCGATCTGACCCCGCGCATTCTGGAAAAGGTGCTGTACTTCGGTGCGTATATCGTCACTGACCCCGGCATGACGCCGCTGCAGCGCTGCCAGATCCTGTCCGAAAAAGAGTACCGCGATATGCGCGAGAAGTATGAGGACGATTTTGAGGCCGGCATGGGTGCCGAGGCCATCAAGAAGCTCCTGCAGCAGATCGACTGCGCCAAGCTCTCCGAGCAGCTGCGCGCCGAGCTTGAGGAGGCCAGCGGCCAGAAGAAGGCCAAGATCGTCAAGCGTCTGGAGGTCGTCGAGGCCTTCCACCGCAGCGGCAACCGCCCTGAGTGGATGATCATTGACGTGCTGCCGGTCATCCCGCCGGACATCCGCCCGATGGTCCAGCTCGACGGCGGTCGTTTCGCAACGTCCGACCTCAATGACCTCTACCGCCGCGTCATCAACCGAAACAACCGCCTCAAGCGCCTCATCCAGCTCAATGCGCCGGATATCATTATCCGCAACGAAAAGCGCATGCTGCAGGAGGCCGTGGACGCCCTGATCGACAACGGCCGCCGCGGCCGCGCCGTCACCGGCGCCAACAACCGCGCGCTCAAGTCCCTGTCCGACATGCTCAAGGGCAAGCAGGGCCGCTTCCGTCAGAACCTGCTCGGCAAGCGTGTCGACTATTCCGGTCGTTCCGTTATCGTCGTCGGACCGGAGCTCAAGCTCTATCAGTGCGGCGTGCCGAAGGAAATGGCAATCGAGCTGTTCCGTCCGTTCGTGATGAAAAAGCTCGTCGAAGACGGTCTGGCCAACAACATCAAGTCCGCCAAGAAGATGATCGACAAGCAGCGTACCGAGGTCTGGGACGCGCTTGAGGTCGTCATCAAGGATCATCCGGTCATGCTCAACCGTGCGCCGACGCTCCACCGTCTGGGCATTCAGGCGTTCGAGCCCGTGCTTGTCGAGGGCCGCGCGCTCAAGCTGCACCCCCTGTGCTGCACCGCGTTCAACGCCGACTTTGACGGCGACCAGATGGCAATCCACGTCCCGCTGTCGGCGGAGGCGCAGGCTGAGGCACGTATCCTCATGCTCTCGGCAAACAACCTCCTCCGCCCGCAGGACGGCCACCCCGTCACCGTGCCGACGCAGGATATGATCCTCGGCGCATATTACCTGACCTACGTTCGCCTCGGCAAGGCCGAGAAGGGCGCCGAGCAGGTGTTCGTGACCGATGCCGGCGACACCGATCTGCCGGTGAATGAGATCGTGGATGCCGACGACTTTGTCGCCGCGCACAAGCAGGCCGAGGCTGACGGCAAGACGCCGCCGAGCTATAAGCCGCTCAAGGTGTACCGCGATCCGAATGAGGCCATCATGGCCTATAACTACGGCGATGTCGGCCTGCACGCGCCGATCCTTGTGCGCGTTGCGCGCGAGGTTGACGGTGAGCTGCTGCACCGCACGATCGAGACGACCGTCGGCCGCATCATCTACAACGAGCCCATCCCGCAGGATCTCGGCTACGTTGACCGCACCGATCCCGAGCACATGTTCGATCTTGAGGTCAGCTTCAAGGTCGGCAAGAAGCAGCTCGGCAAGATCATTGACCGCTGCATCGAGAAGCACGGCTTCACCGTTGCGACCGAGGTGCTCGATAACGTCAAGGCCCTTGGCTACAAGTACTCCACCATCGGCGCCATCACGATCTCCATCGCGGACATGACCGTCCCGGACGAGAAGAAGACCCTCATCGCCGCCACGGAGAAGAAAGTCATCAGCATTGAAAAACAGTATAAGCGCGGCTTCATTACGGAAGACGAGCGCTACCGTCTGGCCGTGTCCGAGTGGGAAAAGACCACGAAGGATGTCACCGCGGCCCTGCAGAATTGCCTCGATGAGTTCAACCCGATCTATATGATGGCCGACTCCGGCGCCCGTGGCTCCATGGCGCAGATCCGTCAGCTTGCCGGCATGCGCGGCCTGATTGCGAACACCGCCGGTAAGACCATCGAGATCCCGATCAAGGCCAACTACCGCGAAGGCCTGTCCGTCCTCGAGTACTTCATCTCGTCCCGAGGCGCTCGTAAGGGCCTGGCCGATACCGCACTGCGTACCGCCGACTCCGGTTACCTGACCCGTCGTCTGGTCGATGTTTCGCAGGATGTTATCATCCGCGAGCCCGACTGCGGCACGACCGACGGCATCATGGCCCGCGCCGTGTTCGACAAGGGACAGGAGGTCCAGAGCCTCGGCGAGAGCATCCACGGCCGCTACCCGGCTGAGCCCGTCGTGTCGCCCAAGACCGGCGAGGTGCTCTTCGACACCGACCATATGCTCATGCCCGACGATGCCAAGGTGCTCGACGAGCATGGCATCGAGGAAGTCAAGATCCGCAGCGTCATGACCTGCGAGGCGCGCAGCGGTGTCTGCGCCAAGTGCTACGGCATCAACCTGGCCATCGGCCAGCCGGTCAACGCCGGCGAGGCGGTCGGCGTCATCGCCGCCCAGTCCATCGGTGAGCCGGGCACGCAGCTGACCATGCGTACGTTCCACACCGGCGGCGTCGCCGGCGACGATATCACGCAGGGCCTTCCCCGCGTCGAGGAGCTGTTCGAGGCGCGCAAGCCGAAGAAGATGGCGACGCTCGCCGAGATCCCCGGCATCGTCACCATCGAGGAGACGAAAAAGACGTCTATCTATGCCGTCACGATCACGAACCCGGTCGATGGTGAGACCGTCACCTACAACCTGCCGTACTCTGCCGGCATCCTGGTTGCCAACGGCGACACGGTCACGAAGGGCCAGCCGCTCTCGAGCGGCGCGTACAGCCCGCATGACGTGCTGCGTATTTGCGGCGTGGACGCCTGCCAGCAGTATATCATTCAGGAGGTCCAGAAGGTCTACCGTCAGCAGGGCGTTGACATCAACGACAAGCACATCGAGATCATCGTCCGTCAGATGATGCGTAAGGTCCGTGTCGACGATTCCGGCAGCACGGATCTGCTGTCCGGTGCGATCGTCGATCTGCATGAGTTCCGTGCGGCCAACCGCGCCATCGCCGAGCGTGTTGCGGCAGGGGAGACCGATCTCGTGCCCGCAACGGCCGAGCATGTGCTCATGGGCATCACCAAGGCCTCGCTCGCGACGGAGAGCTTCCTGTCGGCGGCCTCCTTCCAGGAGACGACGAAGGTGCTCACCGATGCTGCCATCAAGGGCAAGATCGACCATCTGGTCGGCCTGAAGGAGAATGTCATCATCGGCAAGCTCATCCCCGCCGGCAGCGGCCTTGCCTGCTACCGCAACTTTGAGACGAACGAGGAGCCGATCGCTCCCGCTGAGCCCGAGGACGACGGTGTGGATCTGTCCGATCTCGCCAACATCTCCAACGCGCTCTGATCGCCGAATACCAATTGTTTCACCGGGATATGCTCACATATCCCGGTGAAATTTTCGCTTTCGACTTGAATAAAAATACTTGACGAATCTTGTGCAATATGCTAAAATCCTATTTTGCGTGGGCGTGCGCCCACTGCTTTGTCGTGCCTGTGTAAAAAGCACAAAAAGTCCGGAGTTTTCCGAAATAATTCCGGCAGAATCACGGTTTATCCGGTGCTGCTTTTTGGCATCGTATAAATAAATCATTTTTCGAGGAAAGGAGGAAAACCATGCCTACTTTTAACCAGTTGGTGAGAAAGGGCAGAGAAAAGGCTACCTACAAGTCTGCGTCTCCCGCCATGCAGAAGGGTCTCAACACCCTGAAGAACCGCGAGACCGATCTGAGCGCTCCTCAGAAGAGAGGCGTCTGCACTGCCGTGCGTACCTCTACCCCCAAGAAGCCGAACTCCGCGCTTCGTAAGATCGCCCGTGTGCGTCTGACCAACGGCTACGAGGTAACCGCCTACATCCCGGGCATCGGTCACAACCTGCAGGAGCATAGCGTCGTTATGATCCGCGGCGGCCGTGTCAAGGATCTCCCTGGCGTTCGTTACCACATCATCCGCGGCACCCTCGATACGCAGGGCGTTTCCGGACGTATGCAGGCCCGTTCCAAGTACGGTGCCAAGCGGCCGAAGGCAGGAAAGAAGTAAGTTCCAACAGCATTTTTTGCCCTGTTGTTAACTGATATATATTATCGTTGACCTCGGGGCGCAGACGGAGATGCGCTGCATCTTCGAGTACCTGTGAAGTCATTTTTTAATGAAGGAGGGAAGTATAGTGCCCAGAAGAGGTAACGTTCCCAAAAGAGAAGTTTTGCCGGATCCGATGTACAACAGCGTTCTGGTGACGAAGCTCGTCAACAGCGTGATGCTCGACGGCAAAAAGGGTGTTGCTCAGAAGGTCGTGTACGATGCTTTTGACATCATCAAGGAAAAGACCGGCAAGGAACCGCTTGACGCGTTTACCGAAGCCCTGAACAACATCATGCCGAGCCTCGAAGTCAAGGCTCGCCGCGTCGGCGGCGCAACCTACCAGGTTCCTATGGAAGTGCGTCCTGAGAGACGCCAGACGCTCGGCCTGCGCTGGCTGACGGGTTATGCCCGCAAGCGCAGTGAAAAGACCATGAAGGAGCGCCTCGCAGGCGAGATCATGGATGCCTGCAACAACACCGGCGCTGCTGTGAAGAAGCGCGAAGACACGCACAAGATGGCCGAGTCCAACAAGGCGTTCGCACACTTCCGCTGGTAATCTTCCGACTAGGAGCTATCAATTATGCCCAGACAATATTCCCTTGAAAACACAAGAAACATTGGCATCATGGCGCACATCGACGCCGGTAAGACGACCACGACGGAACGCATTCTGTTCTACACGGGCGTCAACCACAAGCTCGGTGAGACCCATGAAGGCACCGCCACCATGGACTGGATGGCGCAGGAGCAGGAGCGCGGCATCACGATCACGAGCGCTGCGACCACTTGCTTCTGGAAGGGCAACCGCATCAACATCATCGACACTCCGGGCCACGTCGACTTCACCGTTGAGGTCGAGCGCAGCCTGCGCGTGCTCGATGGCTGCGTGACGGTCCTCTGTGCCAAGGGCGGCGTTGAGCCGCAGTCCGAGACGGTCTGGAGACAGGCTGACCATTACAATGTTCCCCGCATGATCTACATCAACAAGATGGACATCATGGGCGCGAACTTCTACAACGTTGTGGACATGGTGCATGAGCGCCTGCGCTGCAATGCTGTTCCAATCCAGCTGCCGATCGGCGCTGAGGCAGATTTCCGCGGCATCATCGACCTGATCGATATGAAGGCGGACGTCTACTACGACGATCTCGGCAAGGATATGCGCGTCGAGGAGATCCCCGAGGATATGCGCGACGAGGCTGAAGAGTACCGCACGCAGCTGATTGAGGCGGTCGCCGATTTCGACGACGAGATCATGGAGCTGTATCTTGAGGGTGAGCAGGTGCCCACCGAAAAGATCAAGGCGGCCATTCGCAAGGCCACGACGCAGGTCAAGTTCGTCCCGATCGTGTGCGGCACGTCCTATAAGAATAAGGGTGTGCAGAAGCTGCTGGACGCCATCGTCGATTATATGCCGTCCCCGCTGGACATCCCGCCGATCACCGGCACCGTGCCCAAGACGGACGAGGTCGAGCACCGCGCCGCGGACGATTCCGCGCCGTTCTCCGCTCTGGCCTTCAAGATCATGACCGACCCCTACGTCGGCCGTCTGGCGTTCTTCCGTGTCTATTCCGGCACGATCGAAGCCGGCAAATCCGTCCTGAACTCCACGAAGGGCCAGCGTGAGCGTCTGGGCCGCATCCTTTTGATGCACGCCAACCACCGCGAGGATATCACGCAGGTCTATTCCGGTGACATCGCGGCGGCGGTCGGCCTGAAGAACACCACGACCGGCGACACGCTCTGCGACGAGAAGAACCCGATCGTTCTCGAGTCGATGGAGTTCCCGGAGCCGGTTATCCGCGTAGCTATCGAGCCCAAGACCAAGGCCGGACAGGAGAAGATGGACATCGCTCTGGCGAAGCTCGCCGAGGAGGATCCCACCTTCAAAGCCTACACGGACGAGGAGACGGGCCAGACCATTATCGCCGGCATGGGCGAGCTCCATCTGGAGATCATCGTCGATCGCCTTCTGCGTGAGTTCCGCGTCGAGGCGAATGTCGGCAGACCTCAGGTTTCCTATAAGGAGACCATCACCAAGGCCGCTACGGTGGACACGCGCTACGCGCGCCAGACCGGCGGCAAAGGCCAGTTTGCACACGTCAAGCTCACGATCGAGCCCAACGAGCCCGGAAAGGGTTACGAGTTCGTCAATGCGATCACCGGCGGTGCAATCCCGAAAGAATTTATCCCCTGTGTGGATCAGGGCATCCAGGGCGCGATGCAGGCCGGCGTGCTTGCGGGCTATGAGGTCGTGGACGTGAAGGTCACGCTCATCGACGGCTCGTATCACGAGGTCGACTCGTCCGAGATGGCGTTTAAGATCTGCGGCAGTATGGCATTCAAGGAAGCCTGCCAGAAGGCGGGCCCCACGCTCCTCGAGCCCATCATGAAGGTCGTCGTTACGGCGCCGGAAAGCTACATGGGCGACGTCATGGGCGATATCAATGCCCGCCGCGGACAGATCGCCGGCACGGACATCCGCAACGGTGCGACGATCGTCACTGCAAACGTGCCGCTGGCATCCATGTTCGGCTACGCGACTGACCTGCGCAGCAAGACGCAGGGCCGTGCAACCTACAGCATGGAGCCCAGTCATTTCGTAGAGCTGCCGAAGTCTCTTCAGGAGAAGATCATCCACGGCAGCAACTGACCTGCGCAACCGGCACAATGTGCCTTATAAGAAGTAAGTCACAACATTATTTTAGAATTAGGAGGATATTCTAATGGCAAAGCAGATGTTCAATAGAAGCAAGCCCCATGTCAATATCGGCACCATCGGCCATATCGACCACGGCAAGACCACCCTGACCGCTGCGATCACGAAGGTTCTGTCCCTGTCCGACCCGAACAGCGCCGAGTTCGCCGCCTACGACCAGATCGATAAGGCTCCGGAGGAGAAGGCTCGTGGTATCACGATCAACACCGCTCACGTTGAGTACCAGACCGACGACCGCATCGGCGCCGACGGCACCGAGATCAAGGGCCGCCACTATGCGCACGTCGACTGCCCGGGCCACGCCGACTATATCAAGAACATGATCACCGGCGCTGCTCAGATGGACGGTGCGATCCTCGTCATTGCTGCTTCCGACGGCCCGATGGCTCAGACCCGTGAGCACCTGCTGCTCGCCCGTCAGGTCAACGTTCCGTACGTGCTCGTCTTCCTGAACAAGGTCGACCAGGTCGACGATCCCGAGCTGCTCGAGCTCGTCGAGATGGAAGTCCGTGAGCTGCTCGACAAGTACGATTTCCCGGGCGACGACACCCCGATCATCAAGGGCTCCGCTCTGAACGCCCTGATTTCCGAGTCCACCGATCCGAAGGCCCCCGAGTATGCCTGCATCTGGGAGCTCATGGACGCTGTTGACACCTGGATCAAGACCCCGGAGCGTGCCGCTGACAAGCCGTTCCTGATGCCCATCGAGGACGTGTTCACCATCTCCGGCCGTGGCACCGTCGTTACCGGCCGTGTCGAGCGTGGCGTCGTCAAGGTTGGCGATAAGGTTGAGATCGTCGGCATCAAGGACACCCAGGAGACCACCGTCACCGGCACCGAGATGTTCCACAAGACCCTCGAGTTCGCCGAGGCTGGCGACAACGTCGGCTGCCTGCTCCGCGGCATCGACAAGAAGGGCGTTGAGCGTGGCCAGGTTCTCGCTGCTCCGAAGTCCATCCACCCCCACACCAAGTTCAAGGGCCAGGTTTACGTCCTGTCCAAGGAAGAGGGCGGCCGTCACACCCCGTTCTTCAACAACTACCGTCCGCAGTTCTACTTCCGTACCACCGACGTGACTGGCGTCATCAGCCTCCCCGAGGGTGTTGAGATGTGCATGCCCGGCGACAACGTCGACATGGACGTCGAGCTGATCACCCCGATCGCCATCGAGCCCGGCCTGCGTTTCGCTATCCGTGAAGGCGGCCGTACCGTTGGTTCCGGTGTTGTCATCGCCATCAACGAGTAATTCATCGCTTTGAAATTCTCCTCCGGCTTTGCCGGGGGAGAATTTTTTTAGATGCCTGATGAGACAAAGCGGCGGGCTGCCATCTCGGACAGCCCGCTGTTTGTTATCAGGTTTCGGTTAACTGCGTTTTTCATTGTCTGCGCGCAGCTGCGCATATGCGATCACGGCGACGATGCAGTACCCGGCAAGTGAGATCACAGACGCCTCAATGCCGAATTGCCCGCCCGTGACGGCGAAGCTGTCTGACTCGAGCACATAGCTCACAACGGCGTGCGCATCTGCCGTCTCGCCGATCGAGAGTCCACCACCGATGATCACGATGTTCCAGACGGCGTGCACGATCCCGCTGTTCCAGACAGAGCCGCTTTGCAGCGCAATGAGCGAAAACATCACGCCGACCATCGTTCCGGTGAGGATGACGAGCAGGCAGCTACCAAACGTGAAATCCGCGCCCAGAATGTGCACAATGCCAAACAGGAGCGACGGCACGATGACGGCGACGACCTTGTTCCAACGCTGCGCAAAGAGGTTCAGGATCACACCGCGAAAGACCATTTCCTCCACGAAGCCGGTGGCGATGCCGGTGAACGCGATCCCGGCGCTGAGTGTGCTGAACATTTCATCGCCGCGCATATCCGCGCGCACAAATGTGCCGCGAAAGAGCAGCAGATAGCAGCCGGTCACAGCCAGCGGCAGGAGCACCGCCGTGATTGCCCAGCGGGGCTGAATGTGCAGCTTCGGCATCCCGAGTGCGGCCGTATGCTCGTGCAGCACCTTTTCGCTCAGCAGCCGCAGCGCAGCGTAGCCAAGACCTGCATACAGGATGCCGGCGATGATGTTGCAGACACCGGCCGGGAACTTGATCATGGCGAGCAGACCGGCTGCGCCTTGCGCGATCAGCTGCGTCAGGATGAGCAATAGAATGGCAGCGAGCCCGCCGCCGAGCGTTTTGTATGTGCGCATGGTTACCCTCCAAAATGAAAAATAGAAATATCGAGATATTTGATCTCACTATTTCTGACTTTTTATATTACCACGTCCGATCCGCATTGTACAGGGAAAATGATTGCGTTTCGGCGTTTTCGCTTGTTCCGCTTCGTATAAACTCCACAATTTTCAGGCGACGCGCTCACAAATCTGCGCTGTGCGCACCGATCGGAAAGACTGAGCAGACGAAAAACGCGTTGATTTGCGCCGCAAAATGTGGTACGCTGTCTGCGCGAAAAAGTCCGGCCTCAGCCGGGAAATTGACGCGAATGGAAAGACGACTATGGATTATTATCTTTTGGCAGATATGACGGTGCAGATCGGCTATGAGCTTGCGATCGCCGGCGCGGAGACCTACCGCGTCGAGGAGACGATGCGCCGCGTGATCGCGGCGTATGGCACGGAGGGGCAGGCGTTCGCCATCCCGAACTGCGTCGCCGTGAGTTTCGTGGCGCAAAATACAAAGCCTCTGACGATTATGAAGCGTGTCGGCTACCATGGCAACGACCTTGAGCGCATCGAAAAGCTCAACGCGCTCAGCCGGCGCATCTGCGCCGAGGTGCCGGAACTGGCCGAGGCGCAGCGCTGGCTCAAGGAGACGGTGGCGGGCGTGCGCAGCTACGCCACGGGTGTCTACTATCTCGGCAACTTCATTGCCGCGGCAGGCTTTTGCTGCGTCTTCGGCGGCACGGTACGCGACTGGCTGTGGGCGGGGCTGAGCGGCCTGATCATCGGCTTTGTCACGCGCTGGCTCGACCGGCTCGAGGTCAACCAGTTTTTCAGCACCATTGCGGCGTCGTTTCTCATGGCCCTGCCGGCATATATCGCGGCCGGGCTGGGCTGGCTCGACTGCGTGGCCGTAGTCATCATCGGCGCGCTGATGCTGCTTGTGCCGGGGCTGTTGATCACAAACTCCATGCGCGACATCATCTACGGCGACACCAGCTCCGGCGTCAGCCGAATCGTGCAGGTGCTGCTCTCGGCGTTTGCCATCGCGCTCGGCACGGCGGCCGCGTGGCACGTCACCGCGCCGCTCTATGGCCATGCGGAGGCAGCCGCAGCGCTGACATATCCGCTCTGGGTGCAGGCGATCGCGACGTTTGTCGCCTGCTTCGGCTTCGTGATCCTGTTTAATGTCCACGACTGGGGGCGCATTTTGTGTGCGCTCGGCAGCGCGCTGACGTGGATCGTGTACCTCCTGTGCATTCGGGCGGGGCACACGGTCTACAGTGCCAACTTCTTTTCCGAGGTCGTGGCCGCGTTTTATTCCGAGGCCATGGGGCGCTGGCGTAAGTGCCCGGTCACGTCCTATCTCGTCATTTCGAGTATTCCGCTGCTGCCCGGCGCGGGCATTTATTATACGATGAGCATCGGGCTTTCGGGCGCGGTGCAGGAGGCGCTGCAAAAGGGACTCGAGACGGCCGGCATCGCGGGCAGTCTTGCAGTCGGTATTCTGCTGGTGTCGACGGTGTTTCGCGTCATGAACGTGCGAAAGCGCCGCCTGACGTCCGGACGCACATGATCAGGGAGGACATGACCATGGAAACGTACCGTGTGCTCTTATTCGATATCGACAACACACTGCTGGACTTCACGGCCGGGGCAATGCAGTCCATGGAGGCCATTTTTCTCGAGGCGGGTCTTGCGTATACCCCGGAGATGTTCGGCGTGTTCCAGACGGAAAACGGCAGACGAGCCTCGGTCTTGAGGCGGACGGCGCGCGATTGAGCGCATCCGGGGAAGTGCCGTGCCGGTCGCGGGCGCGCGGGGGCTGCGCGATGTGCGCTGGCAGACGATCCTTGCCCGCCGGGGATGTATGATTTTTCGGTCATTGAGGCGGACGGCACGTTCATGCAGACGTCCCAAGCACGCCAGATGACGGTGCGGAGGTTGCCGATGGCAACGCAGTCACCGACGCGGTGCACGTGACGGCCCTTTTCGCCAACCGGAGCGGGCACGAAGCCGATGCCGTTGACGACGTCGTCGCACTCGACCTCGAAGGTCTTTCCGTCCGGACCCTTGACGGTCACGCTGCCGTCGCGGATGGCGGTGATGGTGGAGTGCAGGTAGGTCGGAACCTTGTGGTACTCCATCGCGTCACGCAGGAAGGAGGTGTTGGCAAGGCAGGTAGCCTGCGCCGCGATCAGGTCGCCGCGTACTCGACGATGATGGGGTGCTTGCCCTGCAGCACGAGGTCGTAAGCCGCCTCGCAGGAGGACTGGCCGCCGCCGATGAACAGGACCTTGTCGCCGACTTCCTTCTTGTCCTTGAGAAGCTCCGTGAAGCTGAGGGTCTTCTCGAAGCCCGGGATGGAGGGCATGGTGCTCGGCACGGAGCCGGTGGCCACGATGACCTCGTCGAAGCCGCGAGCGTGTTGCCAAGGTCGGTCACCTCGGTGTTGAAGCGGACGTCGATACCCTGCTTCTCGACTTCTTTCTTGTACCACTCAATGAGCTCCTTATCATTCTCCTTGAAGCTCATCGCGGAAGCGGTGAGGAACAGGCCGCCGAGCTCGTTGGTCTTCTCGAAGATGACCGGTGTGGCCGCGCTGCTTGAGCACGAGCGCGCACTCCATGCCGCCGATGCCGGCGCCGATGATGGCGACCTTCTTCGGGTTGCGGGTCGGGACGATCTTGTACTTGTTGTGCTGCATCGTGGTCGGGTTCAGCGCGCAGCGAGCCAGGTGCAGGGAGTCCTGCGTGCTCTGGAGGTTCGCGGTGCCCTTGAACTTCGCAAAGTTGAAGCAGCCGTTGTGGCAGCGGATGCAGGGCTTGATCTCGTCCTGTGGCCGCTGACGGATCTGGTGATCCACTCGTGATCAACGAGGTTCTGGCGCGCGATGGCAACTGTCGAGACGGCCGGCAGCGATCTCTTCGCAGCCTTCACGGGGTCCATACGGCCGGCGCAGACGACCGGGCAGTTGGTGAACTTCTTAATGTGCTCGACGTACTCGAGGTTACAGTTGTCGGGCATGTACTGAGGCGGATGTGCCCAGTACCACGCATCGTAGTGCCGTTGTCGCAGTTGAACATGTCGTAGCCGGCATCCTCGAGGTACTTGACAGCCTTCTCGGACTCAGCCATATCGCGGCCGAACTCCTCAAAGTCGGTCTCGTACGGCATCGCGCCCTTGCCCCAGGCCTTGGTCTTGGAGACGACGGAGTAACGCAGGGACACCGGGAAGTCGGCGCCGGCCTGACGCTTGATCTCCTGCACGATCTCGACCGGGAAGCGGAAACGGTTCTCGAACGAGCCGCCGTACTGGTCGGTGCGGTGGTTCCAGTTGGCCATGGTGAACTGGTCAAGCAGGTAGCCCTCGTGGACAGCGTGGATCTCGACGCCGTCAACACCGGCCTCACGCAGCAGCTTCGCGGTCTTGCCGAACGCATCGACCATCTCGTGGATCTCTTCCACGGTCATCGGACGCGAGAGCATGTCCTCCTGCCAACGGTTCGGGGTGGCGGAGGCGGACGCGCAGCAGTAGCTGACGTCGATCACGGGTCTGGCGAGCGCGCCGAGGAGCTTGTTGTTGTTCAGGGTGACCATCCAGGGAGCAACAGCCATGGAGCGGCCGAAACCGGCGGCGAGCTGAATGAACAGCTTCGAGCCGGTCTTGTGGTACTCGACCATGTAGTCGGCGAGCTCCTTGAACATCTTCTTGTTCTGATAGAGCCATCTGCGGCCCATGGTGTCGCGGACACACTGCATGCCCGGAAGCACCAGACCGACGCCGTCCTTGGCGCGGGTCAGCAGGAAGTTCGCAGCTTCCTTATCGAAGTGGCACGGCTCCAGCCAGCCAAACAGAGAGGTGCCGCCCATGGAGCACTGGACAATGCGGTTTTTCATCTCGACATTGCCAATCTTCCACGGAGTAAACAGCGCGCTATACTTTTCGTCCATGAAATACATCCTTCCTTTTTCTTTGATTACGAAGATGATCCGCCGTTGCTCCCAGCGGGTCATCGGACGCTTCTGTAAGCACACACCGCACAAGATGCATACATACTGTGCATATCATAGCATACATTTTGACAAAAAGCAATGAAATTCAATCGACCGTCTCGTGTATTTTGCTCACAAAAAGCGAAAAAGTGTGACAAATGAGGCAAAAATCGGACGATTTTTTTCAAAGGGAAATATGCGCCGTGCCCGGTGCCGGTATAGGAAAACAATGAAAAACTGCCGGAAAATCGGTGAGAAATATATGAATTTGTGCTTGCAATCCGGTATCGGCTGTGCTATTTTAATACCATTCATTCCTTCACCTATAAAAACGATATGTATTAAGGAGGCTTTCACAATGGGCGAGCAACTGGATCGCGCACAGGCTTGGGCGCTGCTGACGGAATTCAATCAGGATCCATTCCATCTGCATCATGCCAGAACGGTCGAGGGTGTCATGCGCTATTTTGCGCAGGAGCTCGGCTACGGGGACGAGGTGGACTTTTGGGGCATTGTCGGTCTGCTGCATGATCTGGACTTTGAACGTTATCCTGACCAGCACTGCATCCGCTCGCAGGAGATCATGCGCGAGCGCGGTCTGGATGAGCGCCTCATCCATGCCACGGCCAGCCACGGCTACGGCATCACGGTCGACATCGTGCCGGAGCATGAGATGGAAAAGGTGCTCTATGCGACCGATGAGCTGACCGGCCTGATCGGTGCGGCGGCACTGATGCGTCCGTCCAAGAGCGTACAGGACATGGAGCTCAAGTCCCTCAAGAAAAAATATAAGAGCAACGGCTTTGCCGCCGGCTGCTCGCGCGAGGTCATCCAGCGCGGCGCCGATATGCTCGGCTGGAGTCTGGACGAGCTGCTGACGCGCACGCTCGATGCCATGCGCGCGGTCGAGCCGGTCGTGGCGGCTGAGGAAGCCTGAACGTGCAAAAATAACGCCGGGGAGATGCCCCGGCGTTTTTGGAGACTGTCAAAAAGTGTTGCTTTTTGACAAAGGGGTTAGCGGCCTGACTGCAGCGCACGCGCCGTCCGTCAAGACGGACGGCGCGCACGTTTGCAGGCCGAGAAGTATTTTCTCAGCCGCACATGTCGCCTGAGAAAATGATCGGACTTTCTTTCGCCGCACCGGCGGCGAAACTCTACGAGGTTTTTGACAAGCTGACAAAACGCCGGGGAGGTGCCCCGGCGTTTTTGCGTACAAGATCGCAAAGAACTGTCTTGAATTCCTTGCGATTTGATAGTATATTATTCGTAACACCTGCAAGCAAGGAGGCAACAGATCATGGTGATCTCAACCAAGGGGCGCTATGCGCTGCGCCTGATGATTGACCTGGCGCAGCATTGCGACGAGGGCTACATTTCGCTCAAGACTGTGGCACAGCGGCAGAACGTGTCCCTGAAATATATGGAGGCGATCGCAGCGGCACTCAACCGCGCGAGCCTTGTCCTCAGCCAGCGCGGCAAGGAGGGCGGCTATTGCCTGAGCCGTCCGGCGTGCGACATCACGGTCGCGCAGGTGCTGCACAGCACCGAGGGCAGCATGGCCGCCGTGGCGTGCCTCGAATCCGGGAGAGAGCTGCTGCGAGCGCGCGGAGCAGTGTCTGACGCTGCCGATGTGGAAAAAGCTCGACGCCGTCATGGACAACTATCTGTCGAGCGTCTCCGTGCAGGACCTGCTTGACGGCAAAGTGTGACCGGCGCGGTCGGGGAAGGAGAAGCAATTCTCTTTCCCCGATGAGGCTGTCAAAAAGTATTACTTTTTGACAAAGGGGCTGCAGTCTGCTGCGCGCATAATTTGTGCGCCGCCAGCGCACAAATTCCACACTTGCAGCCTGAGAAGTATTTTCTTCGCCGCACATGTCGCCGAAGAAAATGATCGGACTTTCTTTGCGCCTGATGGCGCAAACTCTACGAGGTTCTTTGACAAACCGGTCGGGGAAGGAGAAGCAATTCTCTTTCCCCGATTTTTCTTTTTGCAAATTCCTATTGACAAGAAGGGAAATACGTGATACCATTTACCCACAATGAAAGTAGGAATTAGAAAACAGACATATCTGGAGGAGAGCTTATGCGCGTTTATGCAGACAATGCGGCGACCACAAAACTATCCGCCGCTGCAAAGGAAGCCATGCTTCCGTACTTTGATGAGATATATGGAAACCCCAGCACCCTCTACACGCTCGGTCAGGAGGCGGCGGAGCATCTGCTGGCCTGCCGCACAGAGATCGCACAGCTGATCGGCGCGGCCGACCCGCGGGAGATCGTGTTCACCTCCGGCGGCAGCGAGGCCGACAATCAGGCCATCGTCTCTGCCGCCGAGAACGGCGCGCGCAAGGGGAAAAAACACCTCATCTCCACAAAATTTGAGCACCATGCGGTGCTGCACACGCTTGACAAGCTGCGCCGGCAGGGCTTTGAGGTAACGCTGCTGGATGTGCACGAAGACGGCGTTGTGCGCGTCGAGGACGTGGCGGCGGCCATCCGTGACGACACGGCGCTCGTGTCGGTCATGTTCGCCAACAACGAGATCGGCACGCTCCAGCCCATTCAGGCCATCGGCGCGCTCTGCCGCGAGCGGGGTGTCCCGTTTCACACGGATGCGGTGCAGGCGATCGGCCATGTGCCCGTGAATGTGCAGGAGATGAACATCGATATGCTCTCGTGCTCGGCGCACAAATTCCATGGGCCGCGCGGCGTCGGCTTCTTGTACGCCAGGCGCGGCATCCCGCTCACGAATATCATCGAGGGCGGCGCGCAGGAGCGCGGCAAGCGCGGCGGCACGGAGAATACTCCGGCGATCGCCGGCATGACGGCGGCACTGCGAGAGGCGGTCGACCATATGGATGAGAATATGCGCAAGGTCACACGCCTGCGCGAGACGCTCATTACAGGGCTTGAGACCATTGCGCACGCGCGGCTCAACGGCGAGCGCACACAGCGTGTCCCGGGAACGGTGAACTTCTGCTTCGAGGGCATCGAGGGCGAGTCGCTGCTGCTCCTGCTCGACCGCAAGGGCATTGCCGCCTCCTCCGGCAGTGCCTGCACCTCCGGCTCGCTTGACCCCAGCCATGTGCTGCTGGCGCTCGGGCTGCCGCACGAGGTCGCACACGGCTCGCTGCGTCTGTCCGTGGGCGAATACAACACGGACGAAGAGATGGCGTACATCGTCGAAAATGTCCGTCGGGTGGTCGACTACCTGCGCAGCATCTCCCCGGTGTGGGACGAGCTGGAGACAGGTGTGCGTCCGCACCAGATCTAACAGATAACAGATTCAGATAAAGGAGGCTTTCCTATGGCATTGTACAGCGAAAAGGTCATGGACCATTTTGAAAACCCCCGCAACGTCGGCAAAATGCCCGATGCCGACGGCATCGGCGAGGTCGGCAACGCCAAGTGCGGCGACATTATGCGCATGTATATCAAGGTCCGCGACGATGTCATCACGGACGTGAAGTTCAACACCTTCGGCTGCGGCAGCGCGATCGCGTCCTCGTCGATGGCGACCGAGATGATCAAGGGCAAACCGGTCTCTGAGGCGCTGGAGCTGTCCAATAAGGCGGTCATTGAAGCGCTGGATGGTCTTCCGGCGCAGAAGATCCACTGCTCCGTGCTGGCGGAGGAGGCAGTCAAGGCGGCCGTAAAGGATTACTACGATAAAAATGGTATCGCCTATGACGCCGATCTCTTTTCGACGCATGACTGCGCCGCCTGCCACGGCGGCTGAAGCAACCAAGCTGCTTTTTTCTTTCTTCCCCCTTCTATGTTTTTGCGGAAAGCACCCGACCGTTTGGCCGGGTGCTTTCTGTCTCTCGGCAGAAAAAAGCCCCGGCAGGTCTGCGGAAGCCTGCCGGGAGGATGGCGTCAGTAATAGATGCTGTTTCGCTTTGGCTTTGGTCGGAAGTGGATGCCGGACACCATGCCGAGCGCGGCGAAGGACGTGAACAGCGACGAGCCGCCGTAGCTGAAAAACGGCAGCGTGATGCCGATGACGGGCGTGATGCCGATGCACATGCCGATGTTCTCAAACGTCTGGAACGTCAAAAATGCGGCCACACCGAAGCACACGAGCGAGCCCATGTTGCTGCCCGAACGGATGCCGACCATGACGCAGCGGATGATGATGATCAGCAGCAGCACGATGACGAGGATACAGGCGATCATGCCGAGCTCCTCACCGATGACGGCGTAGATGAAGTCGGTGTGCTTGCCGGCGAGGGCATTGGACTGACTCTGCGTGCCGTTGCCGAGCCCCGCACCGGTCCACTGGCCGGAGGCGAGGGCGATCTTGCTCTGATGCGGCTGCCAGTTGATGCCGGTGTTGGTCGGGTCGATGCTGGAGTCATAGGGCGCGAGAATGCGGTTTTTCTGATAGTCGTGCAGCACAAAGTTCCACAGCAGCGGGATCATCGCGGCGATGGCCGCAAAGCCGATGGCAAACCAGTGCAGCGCAAAGCCGGCGGCAAAGAGCATCACGAGGAAGATGGAAAAGAAGATCAGCGCCGAACCGAGGTCGGACGACACGAAGAGGATCAGGCCGAACAGCAGCACAAAGTGGACAGCCAGCTGTGCGACCGACCACACGGAGTTGAGGTCGTGGTATTCCTTCAGGTAACTGATCTGCTTTGCCAGCACGACGATAAATGTGAGCTTGACGACCTCCGTCGGCTGGATGCCGATGCCGAAAAAGCGCAGCCAGCCGGTGTTGCCGGTGTTGTCGCTCACGCCGAAGGGGATCAGCAGCAGCAAAAACAGCGCATTGAATGCGCACAGGATCTGCCATTTGTCGGCCAGAACGTCCACATCCAGCACGGTCATGGCGACAAATGCGACCACACCGAGAATGAGCGACGCGCTCTGTACAATGACATACTTGGCCGAGTGGTATGACGCCGTGGCACTCGAGATGACGATGATACCGAACGTGGCGCAGATGAGACCCATCACGAGCAGGAAAATATCCGCTCGGTGAAAAAACTCCTTTGCGTAGGACAGTGCTTTTTTCAAGATGGCCTCCTTTCCGCCAGACCGGCGATTTGAAATCGGCAATGATTATATCACAGAAAACCGCTTTACGCAACGGGCGAAACCGTGCTATAATACTTCTTCAGAATCGGAGGGATATCATGCAGGAATATCTGACCCATAGTGAAGCGGAGACTGAACAGGCCGGCGCGGATTTTGCGCGCACCCTGCCGGACGGCAAGGTTGTGGCCATGTACGGTGAGCTCGGCAGCGGCAAGACCGCCTTCGTGCGCGGGATGGCGCGCGGCATGGGGCTGACGTGCCGTGTCTCGAGCCCCACGTTCACGATCGTGAACGAATATGAGGGGCCGCGCGAGCTGATTCATTTTGATATGTATCGCCTCGGCAGCGCCGACGAGCTGTTTGACATCGGCTGGGAAGATTATGTCAACCGCGGCTCGGTCTGCGCCGTCGAATGGAGCGAGAACGTGGAGGACGCCTTTTACGGCGACGAGGTCGTTGTCCGCTTTGAAAAGCTCGGGCCGACGACCCGGCGCATCATCATCACGGAAGGGAGCGGGAAATCATGCTGATCCTCGCACTGGAATCATCTGCAAAGGCGGCGTCGGCGGCGCTTTGCCGCGACGGTGTGCTCATCGCCCAGAGCCAGCAGTGCAGCGGCCTGACGCATAGCTGCACGCTGCTGCCGATGGCAGAGCAGATGCTCAAGGACACCAATATTGCGCTTTCGGACGTCGACGCCATCGCCGTTGCGCGTGGGCCGGGCTCGTTCACCGGCATCCGCATCGGCGTGTCCACGGCAAAAGGTCTCGCCTGGGGCGCGCAGAAGCCCGCTATCGGCGTGTCGACGCTCGAGGCCATGGCGTATCACGGTGTCGCGGCAGGGGAGGGCGCGCTCGTGTGCGCGGCCATGGACGCCCGCCGCAGCCAGATCTACAACGCGCTCTTTGAGATCCGGGACGGAAAACCGCAGCGTCTTTGTCAGGACCGTGCGATATCGCTCGCGGAGCTGGGCGCGGAATTGAAAAAAATGCAGAAATCCGTTTTTCTGGTTGGCGACGGCGCGCAGCTGTGCTATAATACGTGTTTGGACATGGGCATCTCCGCAGTGCTTGCGCCGGGCAATCTGGTCGTGCAGAGTGCGTGGGGCGTGGCCATGGCCGCCTTCGGGCAGAAGCCTGCCCCGGCTGAGGAACTGCTCCCGGTCTATCTGCGCCTGTCACAGGCCGAGCGGGAACGTCAGGCGCGGCTCGCGGCCGAGGCGGAAAAAGACTGAAAGTAAAATACGGATGCAACAAAGGAGACGACGAGATGAGTAAAGTTCACGTTTTTGACCACCCGCTGATCCAGCACAAGCTCTCGATCCTGCGCGACAAGCACACCAGCGTCAAGGAGTTCCGGGAGCTGATTTCCGAGATCGCCATGCTGATGTGCTTCGAGGCCACGCGCGACCTCCCGCTTGAGGAGATCGACGTTGAGACCCCGGTCGCCACGGCACACTGCAGGCACATTGCCGGCAAGAAGCTGGCCATCGTGCCGATCCTCCGCGCCGGCCTCGGCATGGTCGACGGCATGGTCACCATGATGCCGAACGTCAAGGTCGGTCACATCGGCCTGTTCCGCGACCCGCAGACGCTCGAGCCGGTGAAGTATTACTTCAAGATGCCGCCCGATATCGCCGAGCGCGACGTCATCATCGTCGACCCCATGCTTGCCACCGGCGGCAGTGCGTCTGCTGCGGTGAAATTCATGAAGGAAGTCGGCTGCAAGCACATCAAGCTCATGTGCATCATTGGTGCGCCTGAGGGCGTGCAGGTGATGCAGACCGAGCACCCGGATGTGGACATCTACGTAGCGGCGCTCGACGATCACCTCAACGAGCACGGTTACATCGTCCCCGGTCTTGGCGACGCGGGCGACCGTATCTTCGGCACGAAGTGATCCGCTCCTGTTGATCCCATAAGCAAACACCCGGTATTGGAACGCCAATACCGGGTGTTTTTTGCTGCATTATTGCAGGTTCAGGTGCTTGCGCAGCATCCCGTGCGTGAGGAAGAAAAAGCCCGCACAAAACGCCAGCGCGCCGGCACATCCGCAGCCGAGCAGGATGTACATGCTCTTGAGCAGCGGCATCGCGGTCATGGCCGGGAGCGGCTGCGCGCCGAGCCCGAAGAGGAGCCCGAAGATCAGCGTCAGCACGATGCGCGTGCCGATCCAGAGCACGAAGAAGAACACGACGGACATGAGCCCCTTGTTCTTTTTGAAGCTCTGCCCGATCGCCATGGCGGCATACGTCATCAGGCACAGCGCGACGCAGCACAGCAGCAGGAACGCGACGAACTCGATGATAAGCCCCGCGCTCTGTGCGCCGGTCATGGGCATACCGAACGTGTAGGTGACCTGAAAGCGGACCGCATTCTGATACGAGCCGAAGCGGCCCGTCGCCAGCAGGCCGAGCGCATCGACGGCGAGCGCACCGAGAAACCATACGACCGAGACGATCAGCTTCGAGCAGATCAGCTCCGTCGTCGAGACCGGCAGCGTGAACATCAGGTATCCCTCATCGGTCATGAGGTTGCGGTAAAAGCGCAGAATCATCAGCACGACTGTCGTCACGACGGCGGCGATGAGCGCCAGCGAGAACACGAACGACACGAGCGAGCCGAGGATGCTGATCCAGATATTCGACTGGCTTTCACACAGGCGGGTGATCAGCCCCGTGAACAGACCGAGCACCGGCACGGCCGCATAGACCGGCAGGATGATGCGCGCTGTCGCGCGAAAGTCCTGCTTCAACAGTTTTCCTAACATCTGAATACCTCCCGGAACACAGCGTCCACCGATTTGCCCTCCTTGGCGCGCAGGTCATCCGCCGACGACTGCAGCAGCAGATGCCCGCGGCTGAGAAACGCCACGTCGTCGAGAATGTGCTCCACGTCCGCGATCAGGTGCGTGGAGATGACGACGGCGGCCTCGGGGTTGTAGTTGGAGATGATGGTGCTGAGAATGTAGTCGCGTGTCGCTGGGTCGACGCCGCCGATCGGCTCATCGAGCAGATAGAGCTTTGCCTTGCGGCTCATGACGAGGATGAGCTGCACCTTTTCGCGCGTGCCCTTGGACATCTGCTTGATCTGCTGCTTCGGCTGGATGCCGAGCCGCTGCATCATCTGCACGGCGGCGGCGCGGTCAAAGTCGTCATAGAAGTCGACGAAAAAGTCCAGCAGCTGCAGCGCCGTCATCCAGTCGGCGAAATAGGTGCGCTCCGGCAGGTAGGAGACGATTTTCTTCGTGTCCTTGCCCGGCGCCATGCCGTCAATGAGGATTTCCCCGGCATCCGGCGTCAGCAGACCGTTTGCCAGCTTGATGAGCGTGCTCTTGCCGCTCCCGTTCGGGCCGAGCAGACCGACGATGCGCCCCGGCTCGACCGCGAGATCCACGCGGTCGAGTGCCGGTTCTGCGCCGTAGCTCTTGCACAGCCCTCTGCATTCGAGAATTGCCATGTTTGTTAGTCCTCCTTTGCCTGCTGCAGATCCTGCCGCAGCAGCTCGAGCGCCTGCGCCCGGTCGTAGCCGAGCTGCGCCAGCGCCTGCCAGAATGCGTCGATGCCGGCCTGTGCCAGCCGACGCTTTTCCCGTTCAATGCGCGCGATGTCCTCCGTCACGGTGCGCCCGGCCGTGCGCTGCGTCCGGATGAGCTCCAGCCGCTCCAGCTCGGCGAGCGCGCGCTGCATCGTGTTCGGGTTCACGCCGGCGTCGGCCGCGAATTCCCGCACCGACGGCAGCCTGCCCCCCGGCGGAAACTGACCGAGAATGATCGCGCGGGCGATCTGATCCACGAGCTGCGTGTAGACAGGCGCGTCGTTGCGAATGTTCCAGTTCATGGTGCGCCTCCTGTCCGAAATGCGTATCACTGTATTAATCAATTAAGACAATAGCACAACTGCATCGTGCAGTCAAGCAGAATTTTGTGAAGAAAATGTAAAAACGCCCGCAGCGGCTGCTGCGGGCGTGATATATGTAGCAAAGGGCGGGCTCATTGCTCGATCTCTTCTTCACAGGTGCTTGTCTGGATGACCGGTACGGCACGGCGCTGTGCGAGCAGACCGGGCAGGATGGAGGCCAGACTGCCGCAGAGGATGCACACGATGCCGGCGAGCATATTGCCAGGGATGGCCTCGTGCAGGATGAGAAACGCAAGCAGCGGCGCGAGCGCGGGCTTAAAGAAGAACACGAGCGATGTCGTCTGCGCGCTCGTGACCTCCATCGACAGGAAGTAGCACGTAAAGCCGATGCCGGTCACGCCGATGTAGATATAGAGGACGATCGGCAGATTTGCCGCCGTGTAGCCCGTGAGAAAGGGGATGTTCGCAAAGGTGTCCAGACCGGCGGCGGTCAGCGCGGCGGAAACGGAGGGGATGTGCGTCAGCGCGGCGAGCACCATCATTTCGGCCGCGCCGAGCAGAAAGCTGAAGCACGACACGACAAGACCGCCGAAGCGCGCGCACTGCCGCTTGCCGCACACGCCGTAGAGCGCGAACAGCAGCGTGCCCAGCAGAATGTACGTCACGCCGAGCGCGTCGAGCTTCAGATGCCACGGCTGGATGATGAGCACGATGCCGACCACGTCGAGCGCAAGACCCAGGATCTGATTTTTGGAGATTTTCTCCCGCAGCAGCAAAAACGCAAACAGCGTCACGAACACGGGGTTGCTCGAAAACAGCACGCCGACGACCGACGCCTGTACGCGCGCGACGGCGAGCTGATACAGCGACATGCTCACAGCGATGCCCATCAGTCCCAGCAGTGCAAACGTGCCGAGCGCTCTGCCGTCGAGCGACAGACGGCGCTTTTTCAGCTCACGCACGGCCAGCGGCACGAGCACCAGCCCGCCGACCAGAAAGCGGCTGAAGTTGAGCTGGATGGGGTTTAATTGTCCGGCAATACACTTGAGCGCGACCTCCATGCTGGAAAACAGCAGCGTCGTGATCAGGATGTAAAGATATCCGCGTTTCATATCCGCACCTTCTTTTTTCGGTTTCACAGATGTTTTTCGTTGTAACATCATTTTGGCCGCTTGTCAAGCGGTATCGGCGCTGAAAATGCGCTGCCTCCTGCATCCTGCCTGGCAGCGGGCACAGGGCACAGAAAGCGCGGTATCAGCGCGGCAGACGGCCGGCGTTACGCTCCCAGAACACACCGTCGGCATAGCCCTGAATGGTGGGGTTATCGGCTGCCATTTCCAGCCGCTTTTCCGCCCATGCGCAGTACTGCTCGCTGCGCTCAATGGCGACGAAGCGGCGGCCGAGCTTGCGCGCCGTCACAGCCGTCGAGCCGGACCCGGCAAAGGGGTCGAGCACGATGCCGCCGGGATCTGAGCTCGCGAGGATGAGCTTTGCCAGCAGCTTCTCGGGTTTCTGCGTCGGGTGGGCGGTGTTTTCCGGCATCGACCAGTAGGGCACGGAGATGTCATCCCAGAAGTTTGACGGGCACGTGTTGCGGAATTTCCCGTCGGGCGTATCCTCCCAGTCCTTCGGCCGGCCTGCGGCGCGATAGGGCGCGCGCACGCGCCGGCGCATCTTCACGGCGTCGACGTGGAACGTATAGTCATCCGTGCGCGTGGCAAACCAGATGTCCTCCATGCCGTTTTTCCAGTTATGCTGTGCCCCACGGCCCTTTTCCCGCTGCCATGTGATGCGGTTTTGCAGCCGGAAATACTCCTTGAGCGTCAGGCCGATGATCGGGCTCGAGCGCCAGTCACAGCAGACGTAGATCGAAGCATTCGGCTTGAGCAGCGGCAGCAGCAGCTCGATCCATGTGCGGGTGAAGGCGGCGTAGTTGGCGTCCGTCATGCGGCGGAAGGCGCCGCCGGCGAATTCCTTCGTGAGGTTGTACGGCGGGTCGACGATCAGCAGGTCAGCAAAGCCGCGCGGCAGGTGTGGTGCGACCTGAAACGTGTCGCCGCAGATGGTGCGGTCACACACGGCGTTGAGCGGGACATCCTGCGCAACACGCAGGCAGCGCGCGAGATATTCCGGTGCGTCCTGCGGCAGGAAGTCGATTGTCTTGTTGCGTTCGGCTTTCATGGCGTCACCTCGCTGTAAAAAAAGAAAGGACCCAATCTGAAAAGATTGAGTCCTCTTTTTGTGGCGGAGAAGGAGGGATTCGAACCCTCGATACCCTTGTGGGGTATACACGATTTCCAATCGTGCGCGCTCGACCAGGCTACGCGACTTCTCCACGCTCTGTTCGGGTTGCTTTCATTTCAAATTGTCAGCTTGCACATTATAATCAAAATTTCCCGTAAAGTCAAGTACCAATTTGAAAGATTCGCATTTTGTGTGTATTTGTTCAGAAAATCAGCCGGGTGAGCAGCGTGCGCACGCGCTGCGCGTGGAGTGCATCTTGCTGCGCCATAGTGCGCAGCGTTTCCCTGAGCGGCATCGGCGCAGCATCCGCTGCCGCGTCCAGCTGCGCGCTGAGCGCAAGCTCCTGCAAATAAGCACAGCGCAGATCCGCCGCCGCCGTGCTCAGCCGCGGACAGGCGGCGGGCGGGACGCAGAGTGTGCCCGTGCGCAGAAAATACTCTGTTTGCAGCGCTCTGAGCTGCGCACGCTTCTGCGCTGCGATCTGTCCGAGCGGCTGCCGGACGGCGCACACGCGCTGCGCGAGTGCGGCATAGAAGGCGGTGCCGGCAGCCTTTGCGCATATACACTCGCGCAGCTGCGCTGTGATTGCGTCCGGCTCCGGCTGCACGGGCGCCGTTGTGATGCCTGCCTCGCCAGTCACACGCTGCCAGACGCGCAAAAATGCGGCGCTGTCGAGAAAAACGGGGTCATTCATCTTCCATCCCTCCGCTTCATGCTATGCCCGGCTTGCAAAAATGTGTGGGATGTGCCATAATCGCAACAGAGACTTTTCACCGGAGGCGACCATCATGGCTCGATTTTTCATAGCAGGTACGAATTTTCCGAACGGCCGGGCAATCATCCGCGGCCGCGATGCCGACCATATCCGCGTGCTGCGCCTGCGCGCGGGCGACGACATCGTCATCTGCGACGGGGCGGGACGCGACTATAAGTGCCGCCTTGTGCAGACGCTTGAGCATGAGGCCGAGGCAGAGGTCATTGAGGTCGTCCCGTGCAAGGCAGAGCCCACGGTGCGTACGACGGTGTTTGCCGGCCTGCCCAAGGGCGAGCGCAGCGATTTCCTTGTGCAGAAGTGCACCGAGGCCGGTGCCGCCGGGATCGTGTTTTTCTCCTGCACGCGCTGCGTGGCCAAGGCCGCCAATATCGAAAAGAAGGTCGAGCGCTGGCAGCGCATCGCCGAGGAGGCGGCAAAGCAGTCGGGACGCGGCATTATTCCGCAGGTGCGCTACACGGCGGACTATGTCAGTGTGCTCAACGACGCGCTGCACACCGATCTGCCGCTGTTCATGTATGAGACCGGCGAGCGCGAAACCATCCGCGACGCCATCGAGCACGCGGCGCAGCCGGTCGCGACGGCGGCCATTATCACAGGGCCGGAGGGCGGCTTTGCGGAGTTTGAGGCCGACATGGCGCGCAAGCTCGGCATGCACATCTGCTCCATGGGCGAGCGGATCCTGCGGTGCGAGACCGCGCCGGTCGTCGCGCTCACGGCGCTGATGTACGGCACGGGAAATCTGTGAACTTTTTTTGAATCGGGGCTTGACAAGCGCATATGGGTATGTAATAATACTCCACGCAATCAAATGAATATCCAAGGAAACCTCAAGGATCGGCACAGCCGAGACTGGAGGCGGAGGAGACTCTGGAGAATCCCGTGCAGAGCGGGTGCCGAAGGTGTAAGGCGCAAGCCGAATCTCTCAGGCAAAAGGACAGAGCGAGTGCCCGACTTGTGCGGGTGTTCAGGCGCTGTTTGTTCTCTGGAGCTGCTGGTCAGATCGACCGGCAGCTTTTTGCTTTGCAAAAAATCAATGCAGAGGGAGAAACAACATGGAAACTTTACTCAAAATCGTGCAGACCGTCAACATGTACCTGTCAGACTATGTGCTGGTCATCCTGCTCATTGGTGCGGGTCTGTATTTCACCATCCGCACGAAGTTTGTGCAGGTGCGCTGCTTCGGCGAGGGCTGGCGGCGCTTCTTCGGCGAGTTCAGTCTCAACGGTGAAAAGCACAAGGCCGGCATGAGCTCGTTCCAGGCGCTGGCGACGGCGGTCGCGGCGCAGGTCGGCACCGGCAACATCGTCGGCGCCTGCGGCGCGATCCTCATCGGCGGCCCCGGCGCGATCTTCTGGATGTGGTTCATCGCATTCTTCGGCATGGCGACGATCTATGCCGAGGCGGTGCTCGCACAGGAGACCCGCGTGGTCGAGCCTGACGGCACGATTCTCGGCGGCCCGGTGTACTACATCAAGCACGCCTTCCCGAACGGCTTCGGCAAGTTCCTTGCGGGCTTCTTCGCGGTCGCGATCATCCTTGCGCTCGGCTTCATGGGCTCTATGGTACAGTCCAACTCCATCGGCGAGGCGTGCCAGAACGCATTCCACATTCCGAGCTGGGTCATGGGCCTGATCGTCTGTGCCATCGCGGCCTTCATCTTCATCGGCGGCGTGCAGCGCATCGCTTCCGTCACGGAAAAGATCGTGCCGATCATGGCCTGCCTGTATCTGCTCGGCGGCTTCATCGTGCTCATTGCCCGCATCCGCTACGTGCCGGAGACCTTCGGCATGATCTTCAAGTATGCTTTCATGCCGGATGCCATCATCGGCGGCGGCATCGGCTACGCGCTCAAGACGGCCATCAGTCAGGGCGCAAAGCGCGGCCTGTTCTCCAACGAGGCCGGCATGGGCTCGACCCCGCACGCGCACGCGCTGGCCAACGTCAAAAATCCGCACGAGCAGGGCACGGTCGCAATGATCGGCGTGTTCATCGATACGTTCGTCGTGCTGACGATGACGGCGCTCGTCGTTATCTCCACGCTTTACGCCGGCAACGGCCCGCTGGCGCACGGTGCGGTCGACGGCATTTCCAAGACGAACATGGCGCAGCTTGCGTTCTCGAGCGTGTTTGGCGAGACGCTCGGCAATGCCTTCGTGGCAATCTGCCTGCTGTTTTTCGCGTTTTCGACCATCGTCGGCTGGAACCTCTTCGGCCGCATCAATGTCAACTATCTCTTTGGCAAGAAGGCGAACCTCCCGTACTCCATCATCGCCCTCGTCTTCATCTTCCTCGGCTCCTGCCTGTCCAATGATCTTGTCTGGGAGCTGACGGATATGTTCAACCAGCTCATGGTGCTGCCGAACGTCATCGCGCTCATGGCGCTCTCCGGCCTTGTGGCCGTGGCCGCGCGCAAGTGCGGTGACGTGCACGAGCGCGAGCTGCACAAGTAAATTACACATATATAGGAAAACCGCCCTGTGCTATTTTGCACAGGGCGGTTTTGCGTTTTGCTCACTTGCAGCGGCGCAGCACCTCAAGCGTGTAGCGCCAGACGCGCTGCACGGAGGCGATGTGCATCCGCTCACGGCAGGTGTGGATCTCCGTCAGATCAGGGCCGAAGGATACGCAGTCGAGCCCCGGCAATTTCCCGGCGAACAGACCGCATTCCACGCCCGCGTGGATGGCCTCCACCTTCGGGTCGTGACCATACTGCTCGCGGAAGACATCGATCATCCGCTCACGCAGCGGCGAGTCCTTGCGAAATTCCCACGCGGGATAGTCGCCCGAGACGTCAACGCTGCCGCCGAGCTGCGCCATCAGGCAGCGCAGACGCGCGACGAGCATCTCCTTTTGCGTGGCCACGCTGCTGCGCACGCAAAACGACGCCTGCACGCACTGCTCGTCCGTGGTCAGGATGCCGAGGTTCAGCGACGTCTGGACCAGTCCCGGAATGTCCTGGCTCATGGCCTGAATCCCATTCGGCAGGCAGCAGAGCATACACACGGCGCGCTGCGTGGACGCCGCGTCCATCGGCGGCATCTGCGGCTGCACCGGCTCTGCGCGCACGAACACATCCGGGTCGGCTGCCGCGTATTCGTGCCGGAGTGCCGCGTCCATGTCCGCGATCGCAGCCTGCGCCGCATCGGAGTCGGCGACGGTGATGACGGCGCGGCTCTCGCGCGGGATGGCATTGTCCTTCAGTCCGCCGTCGACGCAGACGACGCGCAGCGCCGTGCGCGCACCGACAGCGTACAGCACCCGCCCGAGAAGCTGGTTTGCGTTGCCGCGCCCTTTGTCGATCTCCGCGCCCGAATGGCCGCCGAGCAGGCCGCTGACCGTGACGGCGAGCACCGTGCCCGGAAACGCTGCACGCGTGACCGGCAGCGTGCACACGGAGACATTGCCGCCCGCGCAGCTGACGGTGAGGATACCCTCATCCTCGGAGTCGAGGTTGAGCATCGTGCGCCCCTGGAGCACAGAGGCGTCGAGTGCATCCGCGCCGAGCATACCGGTCTCCTCATCGACCGTGAGCACTACCTCGAGCGGCGGATGCGGGATGTCGTCCGCGTCCAGAATGGCAAGCGCCATCGCAACGGCGATGCCGTCGTCCCCGCCGAGGGTCGTACCGCGCGCGCCGATCGTGTCGCCGTCTATGAAGAGGTCAAGCCCTTCGCGGGTCAGGTCCTTTGCGCAGTCCGGCGCGGTCTCGCAGACCATGTCCATGTGCCCCTGCAGGATGACCGGCGCGGCGGTCTCATAGCCCGGCGTGCCGGGGCAGAAGATGATGACATTGTTGTATTCATCCTGAATGTGGCGCAGGCCGCGCGCGGCTGCAAAGCGCACAAGATAGTCGCTGATCGCTTTCGTGTTTCCCGAGCCGTGCGGGATGGCGCACAGCTGCTCAAAGTGCGCAAAGACGGCCTGCGGCTGAAGCTTTTCCAAAATCGGCATGGTGTGTCTCCTTTTTTTGATGTGAAACCGGCGGACACGGTCGTGCCCGCCGGTGGGTGATCAGAATTCTTCCGGGATCTGTACCCGGGACAGGGAAGCGCGGATGTTGCCCGTGAACAGCAGACTCAGGCGGTGGATCTGCGTCTCGAGATCCTCCTTCATCCCGTTTTCGAGCCACGTATAGAAAATGTCCGTGATGCCGAAGCGGTAGAGGTCGCACACGAGCTTTTTGTCCTGTTCGCTCACGCGCAGACCCTTTGCCTGCCGCTCGACATAGCTGTGCATCATTTCCTCGGACACGCGGTTGACGTGCCTCTCCAGCTCCAGCCGGTGTGAGGAGGTGTAGATGTGGTAGACGGCGCGCTTGTGCTCGCGCGCAAAGCGGGACGCAGTGATCATGCACTCCTCCCAGCTGCCGGTGGCCTCGAACTCGGCGACCGCCCGATCGGTCTCACGGCGCAGGATGATGTCGAGCAGCTCAAAGAGGTCGGAGTAGTGATAGTAGAACGTCCGGCGCGTGATCTGGCATTCTTCTACGAGCTGCGTCACGGTGATCTTGTCAAACGGCTGCTCGGACAGCAGCTTCAGGAACGTGTCCTGGATGGCGGCTTCGGTCAAGTGTGCCAAGCGGGATTCCACCTTTCTGGGTGCGCGGCGCGGTCATCGCGCGGCTGGATTCTGGTCCTGTGCGGGGAGATACTCGATGTGCGCATAGCTCCTGCGCGCAGAAACGGTGTCGCACAGGAAAGTATAGACTTTCTTATGCAGATCCCGCCGGGCGCTGCGCGGCGGCAGGGCTGGGTCGGGATAAAACGGGTCGCTCACGACGACGGTGATGCGCGGCGGCAGCGCGCGCAGCAGCTTTCTTTTCCGGTAGACGACCGCCGCGGCGACAACGGGCAGCTGCTCGCGCACGGGGTAGGCAAACGACGTGTCCGGAAACGGACGGATGCCGTTGTAGTACGGCCAGATGTGTGCCTCCGGATAGATCATCACGGCCTGACCGCGTTCGAGCCGGCGGTGCATGGCGGCAAGAAACTGCCGCGTGCCCTCGATGGTATTCGCCAGCGGGATCGCGCCGAGCATCTGCACGATGTTGCGCACGCCCGGGATCGAGACGGTGTCGGCGGAGGTGATGATGTTCGCACGCCGCGGAAACGCCAGCAGCGTCGGGATGAAGGCATCGGCCAGCGTGTTCGTGTGGTTGCCGTAGAGGAAGTATCCGCCCGGCAGCGCGCGCAGCGCCTTGCGGTTTTCGATGCGCAGACCGAATACGAGCTTGCAGTACAAAAACAGAAACGGCGTCATCACCATCCGGTATACGACGAAGGCGAGCGCGTTCCAGAGCGGTCCCTTGTGCTCATACGGGAAATCTGCGCCGATCTGCTTCGGGTGGATGCGCCCGTTGGTCGGCGCAAAGTCGTCGTGCAGCGGGTCGTGATAGTAGACGGTCTTGCGGCTCATACCGGCGCACCGGCCATGGCTGCGGCGTCAAAGAGCATCTGCTCCATCTGGCGCATGCAGCTCTGCTGCTCGAACTGCGTGCCGCTGTCGAGATATTTGCGGCTGTAGTCCGCGCGCTCGTCCGGGTGGCTCACCCAGTAGTCGATCTTGCGCGCCATGTCCTCTGCATCCTTGTTTTTAAATAGGGACTTATCATCGAGCGCGAAGGCCTTGGCCGCGCTCTTGGGCGAATTGGCGATGACCGGCACCAGTCCGCAGGCGATGGCCTCCAGACAGGCGATCGACTCGATTTCCACCTCGGCTGGGTGGCAGTAGAGGTCGGCGCAGCGCAGCAGGTTCAGCAGCTCTTGCCGCGTGAAGAACGAGATCTCCATGTCCACGCCGCAGCGCTCGGCAAGGTGACGGTAGTGCGCCTCACGCGGGCCTTCTCCGGCGAGGATGAGGTGGATCTGCTCGCGGTAGGCCGAGCGGCCGATGGCCTCGATGAGGATCTCCTGATTCTTTTCGCTCGACAGACGGCCGGTCGAGACGATGAGAAACTTGTCCTCGAGCCCCTCCGGACGCGTGGCCGGGCCGGGCGTGAACATGCTGTTGACGCCGTTTGAGATCACGCGGCCGTTCGTCGGGCCGACAACGGCCTCAAACGTGTCGCGGATGAACTGCGTGGGGTAGTGGATGATGTCCGAATACTGGTACACCATCTGATAGCACGCGCGGTACACGCCGCGGTTGATGGCGGCCGAGTCCTTGCACAGAAAATGCGCCGTGACGTTTTCCGCCTGACAGTGGAAGCTTGACGTGATGGGCTTGTTGTACGCCTTAGCGATCTTTACCGCCGTGTGCGACAGGCGCAGCACGAACGTCGTGTGCACAACGTCGCAGTCGCGGATCGCCTCCTCGAGGATGGAGCGGTCCACACGCGGCAGCGTCACGCCGTTGCGCTCCACGATCGGATTGAGCAGGTAGAGGTTGCGCTCCGGCACGACGTAAAAGCACTCGTTTCCGGCCTTGTCCTGATCGGCGCAGACCACACGCACAGTGTGCCCCTGTGCGCGCAGATACCGGATAAGATTCATGCAGGCAATGGTCGTGCCGTTGTTCTCCTCACCCAGAATATCGCAGACAATCGTAATCGTCATTGTGTCGTATCATTCCTTGTATTTAGAATTGGCAGGGGAGTGTCTGCCGTAAGATGCGACGCTCATCATTGTAACCGGCAAAAATGAGAGCCGCATTAGAAAACGTTTTTTTCGACAAATCACTGGATATATCGAAAACAATTCATTTTATCATAGCATACTTTCACGTGTGAGAAAACTTCTCACATGGGCAAAAGTGTGACATTTCAGGACGGGAAATTGCAAACATCTGTGCCCTCTTGAATTCAGCGACCGAATCATGTATGATAATAAATAGCAACTGTACACATTTTTTGTTTGAGGGAGCAAATAAATTATGACAGATTTTCAGAAAATGTATCAGGACAAACTGACGACGCCGGAGCGCATTGCGCAGCAGGTACAGTCCGGCTGGGTCATCGGTATGGACACGGCGACCTCCCAGACCCCGGCCATCATGGCCGCGATGGCGGAGCACATCCGCAATACCGACATCACCGGCGTGAAGGTGCAGACCCTGCTCGACGGCTATCCGTTCGACTTCTATACCGACCCGACGCTGGCCGGCAAGATGACGGGTTACAGCTGGTTTTCCAGCAGCGCGGCACGCAAGGCAGTCAATGCCGGCTATGCCGACATCATCCCCGCGTACTACCGCGACTTTCCGACCCGCATCCGCACCGAGTATGACTACGACGCCGTGTGCGTCGAGGTCTCGCCCATGGACAGCCACGGCTATTTCAGCCTCGCGCTCAACGGCTCGTATATCGACGCCATGCTCGAAAAGACCAAGCGCATTTATCTCGAGGTCAACAATCGCCAGCCCCGCGCGCTGTGCGGCTCGCTGATCCACATCTCGCAGGTCGACGCGCTCGTGGAGTATCACCATGACCTGCCGGTGCTGCCGCCGGTGCAGCTTGATGACGTGAGCAAGACGATCGGCGGTCTCATCGCCGACCTCATCCCGGACGGCGCGTGCCTGCAGCTCGGCATCGGTGCGATCCCGGATGCGACCGGCATGGCGCTCAAGAGCAAGCACGACCTCGGCATCCACACCGAGATGTTCACCGACTCCATGGTCGAGCTGATCGAGTGCGGCGCGGTCAACAACAGCAAAAAGCAGATCCACCGCGGCAAGACCGTCACGACGTTTGCCTTCGGCTCGCAGCGTATCTATGATTTCGTCGACGACAACCCGTCGATTGAGATCCTGCCGGTCGACTATGTCAACGACCCGAACGTCATCTGCCAGAACGACAACATGATCTCCATCAATGCGGCGGTCGAGGTCGACCTCTTCGGTCAGGTCTGCGCCGAGTCGGTCGGTACGAAGCATATGTCCGGCTCCGGCGGTCAGATCGACTACGTCCGCGGCGCCTGCCAGTCCCGCGGCGGCAAGAGCTTCATCGCCTTCACCTCTACGGCCAAGGGCGGCACGATCAGCAAGATCAAGTCCATCCTCACGCCGGGCGCCGTCGTCACGACGAGCAAGAACGATGTTGACTACATCGTCACCGAGTACGGCGTGGCGCACCTGCGCGGCCGCAGCCTCGGCGAGCGTGCCCGCCAGCTCATCGCCATCGCGCACCCCGACTTCCGCGACGAGCTGACCTTTGAGGCTAAAAAGCGCGGCATGATGATCTGATCTCATACCCGGTCTTACAATGTAGATCCCGCTGTCCGCAACGCGCGGACAGCGGGATTCTTTTGTTTTTCTGCCGTAGGCGCGTTCTGTATCCCGACGCACACAATGGTGACGCGTGTTTCATCAAGAAATGCGATGTGTGCAAAAAGGTTACACTCGTCCCGCGCTGGTGCTTGTTCCGTTTTCGCAGCGAGACTATAGTGTAACCATAAAAAGGGGACAGACATTCCACACTGCCCCAAAATCTATTGGAGGGATTTTCATGAAGAAAACGTGGAGCAGAGTGCTCGCCACCGTTCTGGTGCTGGCTATGGTGCTTTGCATGCCCGGTTTCGCAGCAAGTGTTGACACGGTCGATTATGACGCCGACCATGCGACCTCCGCTGCGGAACTGACGGACGCGGATCTGCCGGAGCTGCTGTCTTCCGACGGCAACCACTATCCGATCGTGATGGTGCACGGTCTGTTCGGCTGGGGCGGCTCGGAAGTGCTCGGCCTGAACTACTGGGGCGGCTTCAGCAGCCTGCGCGACATCCTCAACAACGCCGGCTACGAGGTCTACACCCCGTCGATCGGCCCCGTCGCCAGCAACTGGGACCGCGCCTGCGAGCTGTATGCCTACCTCGTCGGCGGCACGGTCGACTACGGTGCGTATCACTCTGCCACGAACGGTCATGACCGTTACGGCCGCACGTTCCCGGGCGTCCTGCCGGAGCTGAACAATCCGGACAGCGCGCTCAAGGTACACCTGATCGGTCACAGCATGGGCGGCGAGACGATCCGTATGCTGGCGCAGCTGCTTGAAAACGGCGACGCCGACGAGCGCAACGCCACCCGCGACGGCTCTATCAGCCCGCTGTTCACCGGCGAGTGCCGCCACTGGATCGAGAGCATCACGACGCTGTGCACGCCGCACGACGGCAGCCAGTATGACACCAAGGTCTATCAGAACATCGGCGACCTGGCGCAGTATGCCATGGGCATCATCGGCGCGGTCACCGGCTCGAACGTCAACGAGAACAATTTCGGCCTGGACTTCAAGCTGGATCAGTGGGGTCTGGTGCGCCAGCCCAACGAGTCCTATTCCAGCTACTTCAATCGTGTCATCAACAGCAAGATCTGGACGCAGCACACCAATGACCTGAGCGTCTATGACCTCGACGTCGACGGTGCGGCCGTGCTCAACGGCTACGCCAAGGCACAGGATGATATCTATTACTTCTCCATTGCCTGCTCGAACACCCACCGCGATCCGCTGACCGGCCACTATCTGCCGAATGCCAGCATGAACCCGATGATGATCAAGAGCGGCACCTACATGGGCAGACACGTCAACTATGCGGTCGGCCATGTGAACATCACTCCGGAGTGGTGGGAGAATGACGGCATCGTTTCCGTCCGTTCCGCCATCCGTCCGCATGAGAACTCCACGGATCAGTACAACGAGAACTACGGCGTCGGTGCTGACGGCAAGATGACCTTCAAGTCCGGCACCAAGATGGGTGTCTGGAACTACATTGAGAAGATCGACAACACCGATCACATCAACATGGTTGGTCAGACGCAGAAGTCCACGCACGCCATGCTGCAGGAGAAATTCTTCGAGCTTGCCAAGATGCTCAACAGCATCCCGGTCAGAACCAGCGCCTCCGATACGCACATCTGCCCGGGCGCCGGCTTTACGGATATGCCGGCCTATAGCTCTTGGGCACATGAAGGCCTGGATTACTGCATCCAGAACGGCATCATGAGCGGCATGAGCGCCACGACCATCGCGCCGGACGGCGTGACCACGCGTGCGCAGCTGGTGGAGATGCTCTACTGCCAGGCCGGCAGCCCGAAGGCCACAAAGACCAGTCCCTTCACGGATCTGACGGAGAGCTGGTATGTCGATGCGGTCAACTGGGCCGCGGAGAAAGGCGTCGTGAGCGGTACCAGTGCTACCACGTTCTCCCCGAATGCAACGATCACGCGTCAGGACATGGCGACGATCCTCTATAACTACGCCAAGAACGTCCTCGACCTGAACGTGTTCCAGACTGCGGATCTGACCGGTTATCCGGATTACAGCAGCATCTCCGGCTATGCCCGCACGCCGATGTCCTGGGCGGTCGCACAGGGTGTGATCTGCGGTGTCGGCAATGCCAACGGTGTCACGACCCTCGAACCGAAGGGCGATGCGACCCGCGCGCAGACTGCCGCGATCATCATGCGTTTCTGCCAGAACGTCCTCTGAGACTTCATTTCAACACACAAGCCCGGTGGGGAATCCCCACCGGGCTTGTCCTGTTTAACGTGCGCGAGTTTACCGTGCCTTTTCCCAGCCGTCGAGCGGCGCACGCTGGATCGCACCGAACACTTTGCTGCGCAGATCGGGGTAGGTGAGGCTCATGGTTCGGATGAGCTCCTTGACCTCGTGCCGTTTGCTGCCGCGGTCCTCCGGGCAGGGATTTTCGACGATCGGCAGCGCCAGCGCCTTTGCGAGATTTGTGATGCGCCCCTCGCCGGCATAGAGCATCGGCCGGATCTGATCCACGCCCGTGCGCGTCATGTGTGTCACCGGTTGAAAGCAGCTGATGCGCCCCTCGTACACGAGCGAGAGCAGAAACGTCTCGACCGCGTCATCAAAATGGTGACCGAGCGCGAGCTTCGTGATGCCGCGCTCGCTGAGCGCCGTGCACAATGCACCGCGGCGCATCTTGGCGCACAGGGAGCAGGGGTTATCCTCCTTGCGTACGTCGAACACGACCTCCTTGATGTCGGTCTTCAGGCGCGTATACGGCACGCCGAGCGACGTGCACAGCTCTGCCACCGGCGTGAAGTCCATGCCCTCGAAGCCGAGCTCGACCGTGATCGCCTCGAGCGAAAACGGCTTCGGATAATACCGCCGCAGTTCGTTGAGCGCAAGCAGAAGCACGAGCGAATCCTTGCCTCCCGAGACACCGACGGCGACGGTGTCGCCCGGCGCGATCATGTCATAATCCTCCACACACCGGCGCACCAAGCCGGTGAAAGCATTCAGGTCATTCATGGCAGACCTCCGAAAATGAAAATAGAAAATGCGAAATCGAGAGTAAAACGGAGAAAAACGGAGATTTTTAAAGCAAAGCAATATCTAAATGAAAATTCCGTTGACAGACTCCGGCGGTTGTGGTATAAAAGTAAGGCGCGAATGCGAGACCTATTCTACGTTCGCGCCTGAAAAATGTCAAAATGTTTTTCAACACATTCTAATTGGAGGCACGAATATGTCCACTACTTTGCTGAACAAGGACACCGTCACCCGCAAGTGGTACGTTCTGGATGCAGCCGGCAAGCCGATGGGCAAGACCGCACTGTTCGGTTTTGATGGAATTTGAACGGGAATTTGTGGGTTTATAGTGGCCGAATTACTGGTGGACAAGCCCATTTTGACCACTTATGGGTTAGATTACTGGTGGACAATAGGAGCAAATGAAGTACAATTTTTCCATCGGCGGACGAACACATGCTTGACTGATTTACATAAAGCCTGGGCTCATTCTTTGAAAACGAGAATGGGTGAGGCTCTATTTTTTTTCGCCCGAAATCCGGCGAGACAAATTTGTAGGAGGTAACAGGTATGACGGATTTCAATCAGAAGACCCATGACACCGATGTGGGCAGTCATGGCGGACAGTCGAGACAGATGATGGAGGTGTTTGAGAACCAGGAGTTTGGTTCGATCCGGTTGTTACAGGAGGCGGGCAAGACCTTCTTCTGTGCAAGCGATGTGGCGAAAGCGTTGGGGTATGTAAATCCCGACGCCGCAGTGAAACGCCATTGCAGAGGCCCCCTAACGAAACGCGAGGGGGTCGTTCAGAAGGTGAATCAGTATGGGGATGCTGGAGAGCAGGTCGTTGAAATCGCCTTTATCACAGAAGGCGATGTTTTTGGCGGGGCGGAGCTCTGTCGCCGTCTGGGGGACGGGGAATACCGCTTCCCGTTTCTGATCTACAAGGAGTATGTTTCCGGCGGCACGAACCTGTCCATGGCCAATGAGGGCTTCTCGCACCCGTGCACACTCGCCGTGGCGAATGGCGTTGGCATGGTGCGCCTGCATCCGGTGGATCTGTCCGCGCGCTCGCAGATGACCGGACGGGAGATGAACGGCCGCGTCCGCCGCCTCATGTACCTCGACGGGAGTGCGTTTGCACCCGCCTATGACGACGGCAGCACGATCTCGTTCCCTGCGCGCACGCTGCATTTTCTCAATATCGGCTCCGGCGTGGGGCAGATCCTGCACGGCAGCGTCTGCCTGCGCATGCAGTGCTCCGTCGGTACAAAGCACATGCCGGAATCCACTGCTATCTTCACCATCCTGATCTGAGGGCAGCATCCGTGCGCGGAGAAGTATTTTGTCACGCCCGCGTGACAGAAAAAAGGCGGCTTCATCGCGGATTCGGCCGTTTTTTGCGGCGGAACGGCCATTTTTGTAACGCACGCGGGACAAACGGCCGCTTGCACGAAAAATCCGAATTTGCTATAGTACAACCGCTGAAAGATCGAGGATCCGGACGCGCCGGCGCCGGGCTCCGGACGCGCCGGCTGAGCAGCCGGCAGAATACCGCTTCCCGGACGGTGTCCCCTTCGGGAAACTCAGCCCTGAAAAGGGCGTTTTTCTGCCGCGTGAGTTAGCCCAGTCTAACGCAAATTAGCTGCAACTAACCGGAAGCACCTGTATCAGACCGCGTATTTCTGGCTGGCTGCCCGCAGATTACACACGATTTTTCCGCATCGTGCGCAACCAAAGGAGGATATGGACGATCGTTATGGGTCTGCCTGACATCGGATGGTCGACCATGCGGTGCGCCTGACGGATTCCGGCAGGAAATCGCGGAGGCAACATACGCGCGCAACCGGTTTTTCCGCACGATGCCTGCGAGACGGAGCATGCGGTCAGCCCGGAAAGCTCTGCCGCGCAGCAGCGGCTCCTGCCCGAAAACAAACATGAAGGAGAACAAACCAATGAAGCTTGACCAGATGCCGGTGCGCACCTGCCGTATTGCCGTACCCGACGGGAGGCGCTGCCGATGATGATCGACAAGCGCCTGATCGGCACGGTGCCGGAGAGCAAAAAATACATTGCCGCAAACGTGACGCTGCAGTGGTGCGGCCTCGTAGCGAATGTCGCCATGATGATGAGCGTCGCGTCGCTGCTTGCCTCACAGCTGTCAGCACGCGCCTCAAGCGCACGGCTGCTGACAACGGCGGCAGTTGCGGCCGCGGCCGTGCTCATTCGCTGGCTGTGCACGACCGGCGCCGCGCGCATGAGCGACCTGTCGTCGCGCGCGGTGAAAAAAACGCTGCGCACGCAGATCTACGAAAAGCTGCTGCGCCTCGGCGCGTCTTATTCCGAGCACGTCTCCACGGCGGAGGTCGTGCAGGTCGCGGTCGAGGGCGTGGATCAGCTTGAGACGTATTTCGGCGCTTATCTGCCGCAGTTTTTCTATGCCATGCTCGCGCCGCTGACGCTCTTTGCCGTGCTGTGCTTTGTCAATGTGCCGGCAGCGATCGTGCTGCTGGTATGCGTGCCGCTCATCCCGGCGGCCATCGCGGCAGTGCAGACGTGGGCAAAAAAGCTCCTGTCGCGCTATTGGGGGCAGTACACGAAGCTCGGCGATACCTTTCTGGAGAATCTGCAGGGGTTGACCACGCTGAAAATCTATCAGGCGGACGGCCTGCGCAACGACGTCATGAATGAGGAAGCGGAAAAATTCCGCAAGATCACCATGAAGGTCCTGACCATGCAGCTCAATTCCGTCACGATCATGGACGTCATTGCCTATGGCGGCGCAGCGCTGGGTGTGATCCTCGCAGCGACGCAGTACCGCGCGGGGCATGTCGCGCTCTCCGGCGCGCTGCTGATCATCCTGCTGTCGGCGGACTTTTTCATTCCCATGCGGCAGCTAGGCTCGTTTTTCCACATTGCCATGAACGGCATGGCAGCAAGCGAAAAGATCTTTCGCCTGCTCGATCTGCCGGAGCCGCCGGCGCGCACGCAGACCTGCCCGGACGGAGACATCGTCTGTCGGGGTCTGCATTTTTCCTACACCCCGGAGCGGGAGATCCTGCATGGGCTTGACCTTGTGTTTCCGGCCGGTTCGTTCACGTCCATTGTCGGCGCATCCGGCTGCGGCAAGTCCACGATCGCGTCCATCCTTATGGGGCGCAGCCGCGGCTATACCGGCGCGGTCACGGTCGGCGGTGTGCCGCTTGCGGACATTTCCGAGGAAAGCCTCATGCGGCACATCACCTATGTCAGCCACCAGAGCTATCTGTTCAAGGGCACCGTGCGCGAAAATCTGCGCATGGCGCGGCCGGACGCACCGGACGACGCGCTCTGGGCCGTGCTGCGGCAGGTGAAGCTCGCAGCGTTTCTCGAGCGGGAGCAGGGGCTGGATACACCGCTGACCGAGCAGGGGAGCAACCTCTCCGGCGGCCAGCGCCAGCGGCTGGCACTTGCCCGCGCGCTGCTGCATGACACACCGGTGTACCTCTTTGATGAGGCTACATCGAACATTGATGTCGAGAGCGAAAACGACATCATGGCCGAGATCCATGCGCTTGCGGGGCGCAAGACAGTGATCCTGATTTCGCACAGGCTCGCGAATGTTACGGTGTCGGACAATATTTACGTTCTTGACGGCGGCGCGCTCGCCGGGCAGGGTACGCATGACGCGCTGCTGCGCGCAGGCGGGGCCTACGCCCGGCTGTGGGACGCGCAGCAGGCGCTGGAAAATTACGCAAAGGAGGGCGCTGTGCTATGAAGCAGAGAAGCGGTTTTACCGTTATGGTCCGGCTCGTCGGACTTGTCCGGCCGCTGGTTGGATATATGCTCCTCGCCATTGCAATGGGGCTGCTTGGGCATGCCTGCGCGGCGCTGATCACAGTTTTCGGCGGCTATGCACTGCTGGAGCTGCTGCATTTTCCGATACCGCTGGGACTCAAGGGAGTGTTCGCGTGTGTGCTCGTATTTGCGGTGCTGCGCGGTGCTTTCCGCTACGCAGAGCAGACGTGCAACCATTTCATCGCCTTCAAGCTCCTTGCGCGCATCCGCGATCAGGTGTTCCGCGCGCTGCGTCGGCTCTGCCCGGCCAAGCTTGAGGGACGCGATAAGGGTAATCTCATTTCGGTCATCACGTCGGACATCGAGCTGCTTGAGGTGTTCTATGCGCACACGATCTCTCCGGCGGCCATCGCGCTGCTGTTCAGCGCCGGCATGAGTCTTCTCATCGGGCATTATCATTGGGCGCTTGGGCTGCTGGCGCTGGCGGCGTATGTGGCGGTCGGCGTTATTGTGCCGCTTGTCACGTCGCGCTGCAGCAAGGACACCGGCCTGCGCTGCCGCACAAAAGCGGGCGAGCTCTCGGCGTTTGTACTCGACAGCCTGCGTGGCCTGCCGGAGACGGTACAGTACGGGCAGGGGACACAACGGCTGGCGCAGATGAATGCGCAGACTGACGCGCTTGCGCAGGATGCCGCACGTTTCAAACGCATCTCCGGCCGCAATGCCGCAGCCGCGAACACGGTCATTTTGCTGTTTGATCTGGCGATGCTCTTTATCGCGGCGGCGCTCTACCGCACCGGGCGAGTCGGGTTCGACGGTGTGCTCATCCCGACGCTTGCGCTCTTCTCGTCCTTCGGGCCGGTGGTCGCACTGGCGAATCTCGGCAGCACGCTTCAGAGCACGTTTGCCGCCGGGAACCGTGTGCTGGACATCCTCGACGAGACACCTGCCGTCGCTGAAGTCACGGGGCAGCCGGACATTGCATTTACCGGCGCGGATGCACAGCACGTTACATTCTCGTATGGCGGGGAAACGGTGCTCTCCGACGTGTCGGTCACAGTGCCGGAGCATGCGATCGTCGGTATTGTCGGGCGCAGCGGCAGCGGCAAATCCACGCTGTTGAAGCTGTTCATGCGCTTCTGGGTCGTGCAGCAGGGGAGCGTGCATATTTCGGGCACAGACATTTCGGCCGTCAACACCGCAAACCTGCGCGCGCTCGAGAGCTTTGTCACACAGGACACGCATCTGTTCCACGACAGCATTCGCAGCAATCTGCGCATTGCGCGCCCCGACGCGACCGATGCTGAGATCGAGGCGGCCTGCCGCAAGGCAGCGGTGCATGATTTCATCTGCACGCTGCCGCAGGGGTATGATACCCCGGTTGGAGAGTTGGGCGACACGCTCTCCGGCGGCGAACGGCAGCGGCTGGGTCTTGCACGTGCGTTCCTGCACGACGCGCCCTTCCTGCTGCTCGACGAGCCGACGAGCAATCTCGACAGTCTCAACGAGGCGGTCATCCTGCGTGCCCTGCGCGAAGAGCGCGCGGGCAGGACGGTCGTGCTCGTGTCGCACCGCGCATCGACGATGCGTATCGCCGACACGGTCTATTCGGTCGAAAACGGCCGCATGAGCTGATTCCAAGGAGGTAGAAATTGAAACTCAAACAACTGATTTTTCTTATCATCGGCTGCCTGAGTCTTGCGCTCGGCTGCGTGGGCATCGTGCTGCCGATCTTACCGACGGTTCCGTTTTTTCTCGTGACGGTGTTCTGCTTCGCCAACTCATCGCAGCGGCTGCACGACTGGTTCATCGGTACGCAGATGTACGAAAAGCACCTTGACTCCTTTGTGAAGAAAAAAGGCATGACTGTGCGTACCAAGGCCGGTATCCTCTTGCCGGTAACGCTGCTGATGGCGGTCGGCTTTTTCCTCATGCTGCGTAAGGGGCTCGTGGTTCCATGTGTGATCCTTGCGGTCATCTGGGCGTTTCATGTCGTTTATTTTGCCTTTGGTGTCAAGACGATCACAGAGGCAGAGGCGGTCGCACTGCGCGCCGACGCGCAGCCGCCGCAGGCATGAGCGCGCTGTGGCAAATTGCGAAACAAACGCCAGGCGATGGCTGCTCATTTTGACGCACAATTGAAAACCGCCGCTTCCGGAAGGAGCGGCGGTTTTCAGTTTGTAAAAAGAACCTCGTAGCCTTTCGCCGCTGCGGCGGCGAAAGAAAGCCCAATCATTTTCTTCGGCGACATGTGCGGCGAAGAAAATACTTCTCGGCCTGCAAACGTGCGCGCCGTCTGCCTTGGCGGACGGCGCGTGCGCTGCAGTCAGGCCGCAAACCCCTGTGTCAAAAAGTATTACTTTTTGACAGTCTCAAAACCGCCGCTTCCGAATGGAAGCGGCGGTTTTTGTTGGGGGTGATGACTCAGAACTTGATGTCGACGGGCTTGCGGTCGAACATGGTGTTGACCTGCTTATAAACCCAGCCCATCAGCTTCTGGTCCAGATTCCAGAAGTACACCACGAACAGCGCACCGACGACGGTGGCGGAGGTGGCGAACGTCTTCTTCAGGACTTTTGCAAGTACAGGATTCATAGTTTGCTCCTTTCAGGCCGGGGTGGCTTACTTCTTGGCAAGACCCTTCTGACGGGCATACTCGGCAGCGCCCAGAGCGCCCATGAGCTGCGGGTCGGTCTTCAGATCGACGACTTTGAACTTCAGCACGTGCTCGATGGCCTGCTTCAGACCAGCGTTCTTCGCGCAGCCGCCCGTCAGCGTGATGCTGTCGGTGGCGCCGGCCTTCTTGGCCATGACGAAGCAGCGCTTGGCAACTGCCATCTCGATGCCGGCAGCGATCTCGTCGGTCGGCTTGCCTTCGCCCACGAGGGTGATGACTTCGGACTCAGCGAAAACGGTGCACTGCGCGGTGATGGGGATGACGTTCTTTGCAGACAGGGACAGGTTCGAGAACTCGGGCAGGCTCATCTCGAAGGAGCGGGCCATGGCCTCGAAGAAACGGCCGGTACCGGCGGAGCACTTATCGTTCATCGCGAAGCTCTTGACCGTCCCGTCGGTGTCGATGCTGATGCCCTTAACGTCCTGGCCGCCGATGTCGATGATGGCGCGGACTTCGGGGTTGGTGACGTGCACGCCCATGGCGTGGCAGGAGATCTCGGAGATGTTCTCGTCAGCGAACGGGACCTTGTTGCGGCCGTAGCCGGTGCCGATCAGGTAAGCGAGATCCTTGGAGTCCTTCAGGCCGACCTTGCTGCAGACTTCTTCCATCGCCGCGATCGCGGACTGCTCAGCGTTGATCTTGCTGCGAATCGTGGTGTCGGCGCACATTTTGCCGTTCTCGTCCAGAATGACTGCCTTCGTGTAGGTGGAACCTACGTCGCATCCGCCAAAGTATTTCATAGTTATCTATATCCTTTCCTTCAATTCAATAAATGATTACATGCAAACATCGTCTGCGAAGTCGAGCAGCGTCTCGTCGACCGGCTTGGCGTTCATGACGGTGTCCATATAGCTCGAGACCGTGTCGCGCATGGTGCGGCGCGAAACAGTACGCGGATCCATCAGATCGTGCGGGATCCAGATCAGGTGCAGACCCAGCTCGCGGCCCTGCTCGTCGAGCAGACCCTGAACGGTAGCCATGTTCTTGCACGCGACGTGCTGCCACATGATGACGATGCCCGTGTTCCAAGCCTCGCACTGACGCCACAGCTCGGTGACGACGTTGTGGTAACCACCGTTGGTGTGGCGGCGCATGACCATGCGCTCGTACAGACGGGCCATGTCACGCAGAGCCTCGGTCTCATCGGAGGTGTTGAGGTGCTTGGTGAAGTTGAGGGATTCCATCTCAACGACGACATTGATGCCCCAGCTGTTGGCCAGCCAGTTGGAGAAGTTGGCGTAGTAGTGCGGGGGGCAGCTCCAGGTGATGGCACGATAGCGCATCTTGTTGCGCCAGGCCTGCTCCTTATTCTTGTAGCCCTTGAGGAGGATCTTGTTGACCTTCTCGCAGGACTTGATGGTACGCGGATCGAGGCCGCCGTCCATCTCGTAGCACCACTTGCGGAACAGCTCGTAGGTCGGGCCGATCAGCTGCGGGTAAGCGGTCTTGTTGATCTCCCACTTCTGCAGCTCGTAGTCGGTCTCGATGTTGAAGCGCTTAATTGCGGTGAAGTAAGCATCCCAGCTCCACTTCTCACCGGTCTGATTCTCGATGAAGTGGATGCACTCCTTGACGTCTTCGACAGCGGCATCGAGGGTCAGCTCGTCCTCGTAGCGGACGGGGAAGCACAGGTGGTGCACCGGAATGTCGGGGAAGCGGCGGCCAAAGTAGCTGGACGCCATGACGGAACCGTCGCACGGCATGGAGCTGGAGATATAGCAGCTGCCCAGATGCGGCAGAGCGTCGATGACGAGCGCGCCGCACTCGGACGTCGGAACCGGGCAGGTATCGGCCGGGAGACCGAAGGACTCGACGGCGTCGATGTACGGGATGCAGGTGAGCTGGTCGATCTCGGAGACCAGGAACACCGGCAGCAGCTGGTGCGGGATGCCGTACAGGGTCGGGAAGCCGGCCATGATCTGCGCCATGGTCATCTCGTCGATCAGAACGAGCTTGCTGTTGAGCTCCTCGCTGTTGCCGTTGCGTCTGTCGCCCTTGGCAAGAATGACAAGGTTCTCAGCGACGTAGCGGTAGATGCAGTAGGTAAGCTCGTGGCTCATGCGCAGGTTGGAGCCGCGCAGGCCGAGGATGTTCTTATCCATGAAGCTGTGGCAGCAGAAGTAAGACACCATCCAGCGATAGTACAGCGTCTGGTTCATAGCCGGGATCAGGTCCTTGGAGAAGGACATGAGCAGCATGCCCCACAGACGAGCCCATTCATAGAAGTCATAGACCGTGTCCTTGATGCCGCGCCACTCACGACGCACGGTGCACATGGCGCCGTCACGATACAGGCGGCCGAGGTGACGCTCACCGTTGAGGATGAGGTCGATCTTATCCTTCGCGGAGGCGGCTGCGAAAGCCTTGTACTCTTCTTTGATACGGTCACGGTCGGAAATGAGGATGTTCTTCCAGCCCTCACCGAACTTTTTCCAGTCGGTCTCCTTGAACATTTCCCAGAAGATGCCGCCGACCAGTTTCAGGTTCTCTGCCTGAGCAGCCCAGTCCATTTTGTCTTTCGCTTTGAAGAATTTCGGATTGGGATATTTCACCTTGCCCATTACTTGGCACCCCTTTCTCTCTGGATCTTCTTGATCTCCAGGCTCTCCACAAACGCCTGAACACGCGTGCGGAGCTGACCCGAGTAGCCGTTGTTGTACACACGGTCGATACTCAGGACCGGCCAGCCGTACTCGGTGTTGAGCACGTAGCTCGCCAGGGCACGCTCGAAGCCCCAGTAGTCGCAGTACTTCATCTGCTCATAGATGATGCCGTCCGCCTTGTACTCGCGCGCCAGACGGTCAGCCGTCTCGCGGCGCTGCTGCACCTTCTCGTTGGAGATGTAGCGAGCGCACTCGCTGGTCTCGATGTAGTGACGGCAGATCTGACGCAGGACGTCTTCCTCGTCGTTGAGCTCGATGACCTCGCGGCCCGGCGTGCTGCCGAAGCAGAAACGGTCGGACACGATGAGCGCGCCGCAGCCCTCGATGAGCTTCGTCAGGCTGGGATCGTCGATCTCGCTGCCGACGATGGCAACGCGGGCACGGTACGGGCTCTTGGCGTCCGGTTTGCGCTTTTTGAGCTCAGCGAGCGTCTCGCGCAGGTAGGGCAGGATGAGCGCCTTCGGGCAGGCGTAGCTCACGAGGTTGAGAATGTGGAACTCATAACCCGTGATGATCGGATTGTCGAGCTTGCGCATCTCAGCGATCTCGCTGATGATCTCGCAGACCTCGTTGTGCTCGGCGACCGCCTTGCGCAGCGCCTCGTCGGAGGTGTCAACGCCGAAGGTCTCGGTCAGACGGTTGAGCACGTGCTCGCGCATCTGCGTGGTGTAGGCGTCGATGTAGTAATCGGTCACCTTGAGCGGCATATCGGTATGCGTGACAAAGAACTTCTCCTTGCTGTTGACCTTCAGGACCTCGAAGTGCTCCATGGAGCGGTTCATGGCCGAGCAGGCATCCACACCGATCAGCGCATCCAGGAACTGATAGCCGCCCTCGATCGCACGCTCGACGAGCGCACGCGCGTAGTCACAGGTGTAGTTGGACATGTAGTACGTCGAGATATCCAGCGAACCGGTCTTGGGAGCTCTGAGTCGCACAGAGATGCAGTTGTCTACGTTGAGGAGGACCTCCGGAATGTGATAGCAGGTGTAGCCGAGGACGATGTTGCCGTCCGCCTGAGCCTGCCGAACCAACTCGTTGTTGGCGTCTTCCAGAAGGTTTTCAAAGTAGATCAGATGCTTCAGATCTTTCAAATGTTTCCCCTTCCTTCCTGATGTTTGTGTTTCTGGACGTGGTATTACCAGATTTCAGTATTATCATATAGCAGTAGGCACAAAAAATCAACGATATGTGTTTCAATTTTAACATTTTCGGAAAATTGCCGACTTTCTTCCTTGACAGTTCGTCAAAATGATGATATTTTCATACCAAAGGGCACGTGGTAATACCAAGCACGTTTCAGTCCATTCAGAGGTGAATATGATGGGATTCGATAGGATCGAGGCAGTATCACTCACGGATCAATTCGTGCAGAAGATCGAGGCCATGATCATTTCCGGGGAGCTTGTTCCCGGTGACCAGCTGCCGCCGGCGCGCGAGATGAGCGCGCGCATGGGCGTGAGCCGTCCGGTGATCTCGGCCGGCCTGGTCGAGCTTGAAAAAATGGGGTTTGTGGAGATCGTCACGCGGCAGGGCGTCTACGTCAGCGATTACCGCAAGAGCGGCTCGCTCGACACGCTCACGGCGCTTTTGAACTATAACGGCGGCGTCATGCGCGACGACGAGGTGCGTTCCCTGCTGGAGGTCCGCAGCGCCAACGAGTGTCTGTGCGTGAAGCTTGTGGTCGAGCGCGCCACGCAGGAGGAGCTCGATGGGCTCGCGCCGCTGCTCGATGCGATCAAGAGCGGAAAGACAGATGAGGAGCGCGCTGAAGCGACGTTTCAGTTCCACCATACGCTGAGCGTGCTGTCGCGCAACGCATTTTTGCCGCTGCTGTATAACTCCATCCATACCTACGGGCTGCATTTCTGGAGCCTGTACAGCCGGCGCTACGGCGGCAACCGCCTGTACCAGAACAAGCTTGAGCTCTACTGTGCGCTGCTTGACCGGGACGCGGAGCGCGCGCAGGCGTTCACCGTTGATATGCTCGACAGCGTCGCGAACGGAGCGTTCTCGCTCTACAGCGATGCGCAGCAGCAGTGACCGGGATCACCAGAGCGAAAAACCTCCGGCAGTTTGAACTGCCGGAGGTTTTTGTGCAAAGTGCTGTTTTCAGATGACATAATCGTTCGCGGCGCGCGCCGTCTGCTGCTCGAGCAGATCCTGCAGCGTGATGCCATCGAGATAATTGCGGATGACCCGCTCCAGCCCCTCCCACATGGGCAGGGTGGCGCATGCGCCGCAGCGCGGGCACGGGTTCGGGTGCTGATCAAGACAGGCGACCGGGGCGAGGCCGCCTTCCGTCAGACGCAGGATCTCGCCGACGGTATACTCCTGCGGCGCGCGCGCCAGCCGGTAACCGCCCTGATAGCCGCGCGTTGTGCGCAAAACGTCCGCTCTGCCGAGCATGGGAACGATCTGCTCGAGGTATTTTTTTGAGATGCCCTGACGCTGCGCGATATCCTTGAGCGCGACGTAGCCGTCACCCTGATGCTCCGCGAGGTCGAGCATCATGCGCAGGGCATAGCGCCCCTTGGTGGATATTTCCACGGGAAAGCCCCCTTAATTTCCGAGTATACTATAATAATAACATATGAATACTAGGCTTTCAAGCGCGCACATGAAAATTTATTGCGCAAGGGAATGCTTGACAGGTGCTTGACAAACCGTTATGATGTGCGCGAGGGCACGTTTTGAGCGGCATGCACTGTGCGGCCGCGCGTGCGCGTAGCAGGCGGAAATCCGCGTGCCCGGAGGCGCTATGAACATCCGAATGAAAAAGCTCTTGCAGTACGTTGCGCCGACCATTCTCGGCAACTGCGCCTATTTTCTCTTTACGATCATCGACGGCATCTTCGTCGGGCAGGGCATCGGCACGGACGCGCTCGGTGCGATCAATCTGGTGTGGCCGTTTGTGATGGTGCTCAATGCCATTGTCATGCTTACGGTCGTCGGCGGGGTGACGGTGTCGGCCGTGCGCATCGGCCGCGGGGACATCACGGGTGCAAACCAGGCGTTCATGCACTCGCTTGCCGGGACACTGACGGTCGCAGTCGTCATGATGCTGGTCGGCACCTGCCTGACATCGGAGATCGCGACGCTGCTCGGTGCGAACGAGACGTATCACCGGCTCGTATGCGACTACCTGTTTTGGTATTCGCTTTTCGCCGTGCCGTCAGGCATGATGACGTTTTTGAATAACTACTGCCGCAACGACGGCTCACCTGTGCTTGTGAGCGTCGCCTCGATCGTCTCGACAGTCATCAATATTTTCCTCGACTGGCTGTTCGTGTTCCCGCTGCAAAAGGGGCTGATGGGCGCGGCCGTTGCGACCGGCATCTCACAGACCTGCGGCATGCTGATCGTGTCGTCGCACTTTTTCCTGCGCCGCGGCAGGCTGCGTGTCGGACGATTTCGGTTTTCCGGAGCGCTTGTGCGCAAGCTTCTGCTGCGCGGCACGCCGGAGGCAATTGCGCAGTTTGCCGTCCCGGTGGCGACGCTGTGCACAAACTATGTGCTCCTTGCCCGCCTCGGTGATATGGCCGTGAATGCCTATTCGATCATCTGCTATGTGGCGTCGTTTTCCGCGGCGGTCTTCATCGGCGTCTCGTGCGGCCTGCAGCCGCTGTTCGGCCAGAGCTACGGTGCGCGCGATGCGCAGGATCTTAAGTGGTATTTTCGCGCCGGTGTGCTCATTGACCTCATCGGCAGCGCGCTCATCAACATCGTGCTGCTGTTTGTCGGCGGGCCGATCTGCAGAATGTTCGGCGCGGACGCCCAGACGCTTGCCTGCACCGTGGCATATATGCCGCGCTATGCGTGGGGCTTCATCATCATGAGCGTGAATACGCTTATATCAGCCTACCTGTATTCGACCAAGCGCACGAAGCAGGCAGTCATTTTGAATCTGTGCCGCAGCTTCCTGTTGGACAGCGTGATCATCTTTGCCGTACCGGCTGTTTTTGGCGGCAATGCCGTCTGGCTGACCATGGGCATTTATGAGGCGCTGGCGCTGCTGCTCGGCGTTTTGCTCGTGCGCACGTCGGAGCGCGGCGGCATCACATTTCGCTGAAACTGCATAGCAAACGGCCGCCGGTTTTGACCGGCGGCCGTTTGCTGTATTTCTTTATTTTCCAACGCAAAAGCGCGCGAAGATGCGCTCGGTGATATCCTCGCGGATGGAGGCGCCGGTCAGTTCGCCGATGGCGGACATGGCCTCCTCGGCCTCGGTGAGCACGGCGTCCGGCGTCACGCCTTGCAGCATTGCCTCACGTGCAGCGCGCAGCGATTCCAGCGCCCGGCCGATGGCCTCGGCGTGGCGGGCGTTGGTGAGGATTTCACCGGCCGGCGCGTCCGGAGCGGGGAAGTGCTCTGCCACGGCGCGCTCGAGCGATGCAAGCCCCGTGCGCTCCTTCGCTGAGAGTACGCACACGGCGTCAAACCGTGCTGCAAGCGCCTCCGGCTGTACAGCGGCGGGCAGATCTGACTTGTTGAGTACCGCGATGCGCACCTGCGCGGCCTGTGCCGCGTCGATGACCTGACGGTCATCCTCATCGAGCGGGTGCGCTGCGTCGAACACTGCAATGGCAAGCGCCGCGTCTGCGGCTGCATCCAGCGCACGGTTGACGCCGATGGCCTCGACGGGGTCGGCCGTGTCGCGCAATCCGGCGGTGTCGGTCAGGCGCAGGAGCACGCCGCCGAGCGTGACGCGCGCGTCGATCGTGTCGCGGGTCGTGCCGGGCACATCGGTCACGATCGCGCGCTCATAGCCGAGCAGGGCATTGAGCAGGGAGGACTTGCCCGCGTTCGGGCGGCCGAGAATCACGGCGGGCACGCCGCCGTGGAGCACATTTGCCCGGGAAAACGTGTCCAGCAGGCACTGCAGCTGTGTGATGCAGTTTTGCATGGTGGCCTCATAGGCATTGAGCTGGAAATCCGGAATGTCCTCATCGGGGTAGTCGATCACGGCGTGATAGTGACTGGCGATGTCCTGCAGCGCATCATATACACTTTGTGCGCGCCGCAGCACCGCGCCGCCGAGCTGACCGGCGGCATTTTTCGCATCGCGCGTGGTCTCGGCGTGGATGAGGTCAATGACGGCTTCGGCCTGTGTGAGATCCATGCGCCCGTTGAGAAAGGCGCGCTTGGTAAACTCTCCGGCCAGTGCCTGCCGCGCTCCGGCGGCGAACAGCGCCTGCAGCCCCGCACGCAGCACAGCCGGCGAGCCGTGACACTGCAGCTCTGCCGTGTCCTCTCCGGTATAGCTGTGCGGGCCGCGGCTGACGGTGCACAGACAGAGGTCGAGCGTCTGGCCGTCGGTGTCGCAGAACGCGCCATAGACGAGCTGGCGGTTCGGCGCCTCGGACATGGGGCGGCCGTTGGCGGGGTGAAACACGCGGTCGATGACGGCGAGCGTCCCGTCACCGGACAGACGCAGGATGCCGATCGCGGACAGGACGTTGCCGGTCGCGATGGCGGCGATCGTATCAGACATGTAAAAACTCCTTTGTGCAGATCGGCGGAGCCGCAGGCTCCGCCGATCGATTCATAATCATAAAAAGATAAAGTTCATGTTTCCGCGCGCAGGATCGCTTCCCGCAGCTGCGTGAAAACGGTTGCGGCTTGCGCGCGTGTCGCTTGACCGAGTGGGTTGAAGTACCCCTTTTCGTCGCCGGAGATGATGCCGGTCGTGCGCATAAGCTCCACGCCCTCAAGCGCCCAGCCGGAGACCGCATCCATGTCCTTGAACACGACAGGGTCGGTGATCGTCGGGAGCGTCGCACCGGTGCTCTGCACATAGCGGGCGACGATCGACGCCATCTGCTCGCGCGTGATCGGCGCGTTCGGCTCAAAGCGTCCGTTTCCGGTGCCGCTGACGACATCATGCTGCGCGGCCCACTCCACAAAGGGGGCGTACCATCTGCCGATTTCGACGTCGTTAAAGGATGTGCCGGGATAGGCATCCTCATCGATCTGCGCAAGCTGCCCCAGCACGGTCACGAACATACCGCGCGTGAGCACGGTGTCCGGAGAAAAGCACCGGTTGCCGATGCCGCTCATGAGCTTGTTGACAGTGGCATACTCCACGTAAGGCGCGTACCACGCCGTTGCGGGCACGTCCACATAGCGGGTGACGTAAGTGCCCGCCGACAGCAGCAGCGTGCCGGCCTGCGTGCAGGTGATCGTTGCCTGCACATTTTCGCATGCGATGTAGCGGTGCGCGGTTTGCAGCGCGCCAGTTGCGACCTGTCTGCCGTCAGTCGCGTCAACGAGCGCGCCGGACGCAACACTCACGGCGGCGTCTCCGCTCAGGACGGTGAAGCAGTCGCCGGTCTTGAGCTCCACCGTGTTCCCGGCGAAGAGCGTGCAGATGCGGCTCTTTCCGGTGCCGGTGCTCAGGGAGGCATCATACGTCTGCAGCGCCTTGTCGAGCGCTGCCTGTACGGCGGTGCGTGCGGTTTCCTCGATGCGGGCGAGTAAGTCGGACGACCACGTCTGCACATAGCTGCGCGACAGCAGCGGATCCTGCTGGCTGCCGGCGTTGGCTGCCAGCACGGGCGTGGAGCCGCCGAGCAGCACTAGAATCAGCAGCAACGAGATCAGTCGCTTGATTTTCAAGAGGCAGACCTCCTTTGGCGGTCGTGTCAGGCTTTTTTGGTCTTGGCGGCGCGGGCTTCCGCCTCGTCCTGGTTCTCAGCGATGTAGTAGCCGAGCGCCAGCAGGCTGTCCGAGAAGTGGATGTTCTCGATGATCGGATCGGCGTCCTTGACCTGCAGCTCGGTGTTCGTGAAGTTCCAGATGGCCTTCACACCGACGGAGCAGATCTCGTTGGCGACGTCGTTGGCCATGGCCTTCGGCACACAGAGCACGGCGACGTCCGGCTGGATATCCGCGAGGATATCATCGAGCGTGGAGAAGTCGTGCACGACGATGCCGTGCATCTCCTTACCGACGAGATCGGGGTTGATGTCGAACGCAGCCTTGAGCGTGAAGCCGTACTGCTCAAAGCAGAAGTTTTCCACGAGCGCGCGGCCGATGTTGCCGACGCCGACCAGAACGGCCGTGTAGTTGCGGTCCATACCGAGGATCTTGGCGACCTCGCCGCGCAGCGCCACCACGTTGTAGCCATAGCCCTGCTGGCCGAATTCGCCGAAGCAGCTGAAGTCCTGACGGATCTGCGAGGGAGTCAGCCCCATCTGGCGGCCAAGCTCACCGGAAGAGATGCGTTCGATCCCGGCAGCGTTCAGGTCGTCGAGCTTGCGGAGATAGCGGGGCATTCTTCTGATCACATTGTTCGATACTTTGATACGTTTCACGAATAATTATCCTCCTGATGGCATAAATGCCATATTGTTAAGAATTGCGTTTGCTTGTCACGAAAATGGCAAAGCCAACATAGACATGATAAATTATAGCACACGTTTTCGCGCGTTTCAAGTAAATGGTTTCCAAGGATGTTCAAAAATTCACAGTTTTTTATCGCCTTTTTGCAGCAATTTATTGAAAAAATGGCGCTTCAGCCAGATAAGCGGTCGCTTATCGGGCTGAAGGTTCAATATAGGCTGATGTTATGCTCTGTTTTCCGGAAGACCGGTCAGACGGCAAAACTCTGCTGCTGCATCCGGCACGCGGTAATACTGCGCGTCCGTGCTGCTGACGAAGATGATATCCTTGCCATCGAGCCAGACGGTCACGCGCGTGACCGTGCCGTCGGCGCTTGTCTCCTCAAGCGTGCACAGCGGTGCGTTTGCGGCGTCGGGCTGCTGCGTCGGCTGCGTGCGCACCAGAAGCTCCGAGAGTGCCTCGATGGTCTTGCGATCAGAGATATGCAGCGTACCGCTTTCCGCGCCGCTGCCTTTTATGTTGTCGTCCGGGACGGAGAAGAGCAGACTGCTCACACTGTCGTCGAGCACCGGTGCATTTTCCGGCGCAGGGGAGGGCGTGAGTTCCCTTTCTGCAGTGTCGTTATCGGCGGGCGTCGCGGCTGCGGTCTGTGTCTGACTGCTGTCGAGCACTGTGCTGCCGCTGCCGGGCGGATTTCGGTGCGGGGCGAACCACAGCGTTGCGCCGAGGATCAGCGCGAGGCATGCCGCCATGACCGAGATCGGCAGCAGGGGAGAGATACGCCCGTCCGGGCGCTTTTTTGATTTCGGTTTGGGATGCGGTGCCCTGCGCGCCGGCACCGGCTGCGCGGGACGCACTGCCGGAACTGGCTCATGGCACACCTGCTGCATGATACGCGCCGTCAGGTCGGCGGGGGGCTCGGCAGCCGTGCCGCGCACGGCTGCCTGCAGCGTCAGAAAGTCTTCATAGACGCGCTGACAGTCCGGGCAGGTGTGCAGATGTGCGCGCAGTGTCTGCTGCTGCGCCTCCGGCAGCTCGCCGTCAAGCAGCTGACTGATCTGCAGCCGGTAATGCTCACAGGTGTTCATACATCCGCACCCCCCTTTGTCTGCTTTGACGCATAGCGGTCAGGAAGGTTCCCGTCGTCGCGCAGAAATTCGCACAGTCTTCGCCGCGCGCGAAACAGGCGCGATTTCACCGTGCCGGGCTCGAGGCGCAGCACCTTGCCGATCTCGGCATAGGACAGCCCGTCAAGCTCGCGCAGGATGAGGATCTTGCGCGCGTCGTCCGGCAGCTGGTCGAGCCCGCGCACGACGGCGCGGCGCAGCTCGCTGCGCGCAAGCTGCTGCTCGGGGCCGGAGGCTTCGTCGGCGGGAATGTCAAACTGCGGCTGCTCGTCATCCTCATCCGCTGCCGTGAGCGACACGGTCGGGTGCCGCCGGCGGCTGCGCAGAAAGTCGATGCACACGTTCGTCGTCAGCCGGTAGAGCCAGACGGAAAACTTGCTCTCGCCGCGGAAGCTGCCCAGCGCCCGATAGGCGCGCAGGAACACCTCCTGTGTCATGTCGGCGGCGTCCTCCTCGTTGCCGACGGTGCGCAGGGCGAGGTTATACACTTGTTTTTGGTAGGCGACGACCAGCGCCTCAAAAGCGTTGGCGTCTCCGGCACATACCTGAGCGATGATGCGCCGTTCCTCGTCCTGATCCATGGATCTCTTGCCTTTCTGCGGTCAGTCCCGCAAGTCGCGCTGGATGGCGTGTGTGATGCGCCGCAGCTCATCGAGCGTCTCCACGTGCACGACCTCCTGCTTGTAGACATTGGCGTGCGGCACGCCGCGCAGATACCAGCAAAACTGGCTGCGCGCCTCAAGGCACGCCAGCCGTTCGCCCTTGATGTCGGCGGCAAATTCGATCTGATGCAGCGCCGCCTCGATCCGCTCGCGCAGCGGCGGAAGCGCCGGCTCCGGCTCGCCCGCGATGGCGGCGTTGCCGCGCGCGAACAGCCACGGATCGCCGAAGCTGCCGCGGCCGATCATCGCGAGATCCGCGCCCGTGTAGCGCAGGATATGCGCTGCGTCCGCGCCGGAAAAGATGTCGCCGTTTGCGATGACGGGGATCGTCACGGCGCGCTTGACGTCGCGGATGATGTCCCAGTCGGCACGGCCGGCGTACATCTGCACGCGCGTGCGTCCGTGCACGGCGATGGCGGACGCGCCAGCCTGCTGGCACATCTGCGCAAAGGCCACGGCGTTGACATTGCCGCCGTCCCAGCCCTTGCGGAATTTCACGGTCACGGGTGCGTCAACAGCCTTGACGACGGCCTCAATGACGCGCCCGGCGAGCTCCGGGTCGCGCATGAGCGCCGAGCCGTCGCCGCTGCGGATGACCTTCCCGACCGGACAGCCCATGTTGATATCGAGAATGTCCGCGCCGGAGTATTCCAGCGCCATGGGTGCGGCCTCGGCCATGACCTCCGGCTCGTGGCCGAAGATCTGCGCGGCGGCAGGATGCTCGTCCGGCGGTGACCAGAGCAGCTGCTTCGTCTTTTCGTCATGATAGACCAGCGCCTTGGCGCTCACCATTTCCGTGCAGGTGAGGGAGGCGCCCTGCGCGCGGCACAGCGCGCGAAACGGCGCATCGGTCACGCCTGCCATGGGCGCGAGCACGAGCGGTCCGCGAATGTCCACGTCTCCGATCTTCACCATGCGATCTCAAGCTCCACGGGGCAGTGGTCGCTGCCGTAAATGTCCGAGCGGATGCCGGCGCTCTCGATCTTCTCCGCCGCGCGGTCGGAGCACAGGAAGTAGTCGATGCGCCAGCCGGCGTTGTTTTCCCGCGCGTGGAAGCGGTAGCTCCACCACGAGTAGGCGTCCCGCTCGTCCGGGTGCAGGGCGCGGAACGTGTCGGTGAAGCCGGCGTGCAGCAGCTCCTGAAACTTTGCGCGCTCTTCCGGGCTGAAGCCGGGGTTGCCGACGTTGCGCTTCGGGTTTTTCAGGTCGATCTCGGTCGCTGCAACGTTCATGTCGCCGCAGATCACGACCGGCTTGTGCCGGTCGAGCGAGCAGACGAACTCGCGGAACGCATCGTCCCACTGCATCCGGTATTCCAGCCGGCGCAGACCGTCCTGCGCGTTCGGCGTGTAGACGCACACAAGATAAAACTTCGGGTATTCGGCCGTGATGACGCGGCCCTCCAGATCGTGCTGCGGCAGACCGAGGTTATACTGCACGTCGAGCGGCTCGGCCTTTGTGAAGAGGGCAGTACCAGAGTAGCCCTTCTTCTCGGCGCTGCACCAGTACTGGTGATATCCCGGCAGCTCGAGCGTGATCTGCCCTGGCTGGAGCTTTGTCTCCTGCAGGCAGAAGATGTCGGCGTCCAGCGCGCGGAACGTGTCCGCGAAGCCTTTGGTCACACAGGCGCGCAGTCCGTTGACATTCCAGGATACAAGTCGCATTTCGTGTCCTCCGTTTTCACCGCCACGCAGCGGTTGATCGTGATGCCCTGATCGTAGAATTTCGCCTCGTAGTCGGTCATGACGCCGACCGGGCCGTCGGCGTGCAGGTCGTGCGTGACCTCGCGCAGCTGCCAGCCCTCCTGCTCGAACTGCTCGAGAGAGAAGGCGAACAGCGGGTCGTTGTCGGTCTTGAACCAGATCTCGCCGCCGAGCGGCAGCACATTTGCATACAGCGCCAGAAAGCCCGCATAGGTCAGGCGGCGCTTGTACTGGCGCGATTTTTTCCACGGGTCGGGGAAGTTGATGTAGATGCGCGAAACCTCGCCGGGGGCAAACATATCGAGCAGATTGATCGCGTCCCGATCCAGAAACCGCACATTTTCGATCCCGCGCTCGGTCACGCGCTCCATGCCGACGACCATCGCGTCCGGCACTTTCTCGATCGCGGCGAGAAAAATATCCGGATTCTGCGCCGCGGTGTCGGCCGTGAAGCGGCCCTTGCCGCAGCCAAGCTCCAGCTGCAGCGCCCGATGTCCGGGGAACTGCTCCAGCCAGCGGCCGCGCAGCGCCTCGGGCTCTGTGATCATGGTGGCGGCGCAGCGCTGCATGCGCGGGACGAGGTTGGGCTTTTTTCGCATTCTCATAAGTTGATGCTCCTGTCCTGACAGATCATAATTTTACTTGTAGAGCATACCACACCCGACCCGAAACTGCAACGCAGAAAACCGTTGCGAATTTCTAAAGAATGTGTTAAACTTTATTTTACGCAAATTGCAAAATGTACAGGTTTGCCGCCTGTGCAGTCTGAAAGCGCACGCGGCTGCTGAGCGCGATCGCGGAAAACGGGTGCGGCAGAAAGCGCCGTTCCTTTTAAAATGTGTGCAAACGCATGCTGCCGCGCTGAAAAGTACATATCCGGGTGTAGCGCAGCTGGTAGCGCGCCTGCTTTGGGAGTGCCGTGGCCGTATCCGGGACAGGGTAAGGTGAAACGCCGCAAAGCCTTGTGACACCTGCATTTGCGGGATTTCCACCGATTGCCGAAAATAGCATAAAAGCGGCTTTGACCACAGGAATGACCACAGACAGAAAAATCTTTATTTTTACCGCTTGCCGTGGTATAATGGCAGAAAAATGAATATCCGGGTGTAGCGCAGTTGGTAGCGCACGTGATTTGGGTGAATACGCCCAGCCGGATAAAAAACTAAATAACCGGGTGTAGCGCAGTTGGTAGCGCGCCTGCTTTGGGAGCAGGATGCCGCAGGTTCGAATCCTGTCACTCGGACCACCTTTCCCAGAAAAACCGCCTTTTTAGGCGGTTTTTCTGCGTTATTAGTTCAATTTTTGAAGCGTGCTTGACCACATCCCAATTGTGGTCAGAGCGGTAAAATGGCGGTTGCAACCTCGGTACGGAGGAACGCCGAAAACCGCAAAATCCCTAACCCATCCCTAACGGGTGTAACTCGGGTATTTCGCCACAGACACGACGGAAACTTGAGTTTTTCCTTTTTAGCGCCTATAATGGTTTATAGTAGTTTTTGTATTGTCAGGTACAGCTAAAAAAATTACCAACCAATCACATTGTGATAGTGTTTTATCAGGAGGATTTTCATGTCTGATGTAGAAAACGCCTATAAGCAAATTGCAAGCTTCCTAAATAATGAGACAGAGAAAACGCTATTGATCTGCGGCATAGCCGACGAAGAAAAACACCGGACACTTCTAAAAGCACTGAATGTTCGAGGGAGGTCTAAAGGTCTAATCTTTCTTATTCATACCACAAAGGATGGGATGGAGGATTTCTTCCGTTGAGCAGGTCTTTCCAAAGTAAAAGTTCCTAAAAAGTATGGACAGTCCATGCAATTGTCGAACCTTACTATCTATTTCGACAATCTATCCACCAGGAGCAGTAGCAATAAATACGACAATTATGCGTTTGACTTCATGATTGTATGGCCGATGCAAAGTGTTACGAAAAATCCAGAAGAGATTCAAATGCTACATGAAATGGCAGAACGGCAGAAGACGAAAAAAAATCATTTATCTCACAATAAAAGAGCCTTGGTACAGCCCTGAACCATTAAAGCCGTACGTTGACCGAATTGTTACACTGGACTGCGAAAATGATAACCCGAAGGAATATCAGCGAATCATGGCCGCCTACAAAGAAGACCAGATACATCAAGAACAGAGAAACAGATTCTATTAATCTTGATATGCAATAGTGTGAACAGCCACAGATAGAGTCGCTTCTATCTGTGGCTGTTTTACATTACTTACCCCACCCTTTCGAACGGTATCACCTTGCACCGGTTCTCCTCCGGCGGGTCGGGAGGCTCCGGGGCGTTGGCTGCCGTGGCCGATTCCATAAAGCCGCCGATCTTCTCTGCCGCGCCTCGCTGCATATCGTTGGTGATGTGCGTATAGGTGTCCAGAGTGAAGCCCGCGCTGTAGTGACCCAGCATGCTGGACAGGGTCTTCACATCCACGCCGCTGGAAATCGCCATGGTGGCGAATGTGTGTCTGAGGTCGTGGAAGCGCACGTGCTCCTCGATGCCTGCGTTTTTTAGCAGCTTCCGGTTGATCCTTGACACCGCGTCCGGACTCCAGTAGCCGCCCGTCCGGGGCGACGGGAACAGGATAGGGTTGTCCGGGTGCTGTTCATGCTCCTGCACCAGCAGGTTCACGGCCTGCTGCGACAACGCCACCTTGCGGACAGAGTTTTTCGTTTTTGGTTCTGTCACATCCAGCTCGCCCTCCATGCGGGTGACCTGCTTATTCACCGTCAGGATGCGCTCTTTTACATTCAAGTCCTCCCACTGGAGCGCCAGCAGTTCTCCCCGGCGCAGGCCGCTGGACAACTCCAGATAGAACATAGGCAGGACGCCGTACTTCTCCGCTTCCTGGAGGTATCTGCCGATCCTCTCCGGCGGGAGGATGGTCATCTCTTTCTTGTCCTTGGGCGGGATACGGCAGTTCTCGCAGGGGTTGTACGGGATGAGCCGCTCTTTCACCGCCTGCTTCAGCGCCGCCTGCAGCACCGCATGGACACGCCGCACGAAGGTGTTGGATAGCGCTTTGCCGTTCTGCTTCGACCCGCGCTGCATCCTGCCGTTTTCCTTGGTCTCGTTGTACATCCTCTGGATATGGATGGACGAGAGCTGCCTGAGCTTGATCACACCGATGGCCGGGATGATGTGGTGTTCGATGATCCCTTCATAGCCCTTGGCGGTATTGTAGCGGATGTTGGGCTTGCTGTAAGTCTCAAACCACAGGCGGCACCACTCCGCTACAGTGTAGTCTCCGGTGTGATGGATAGGCACGCCCCGGTTTTCCCGAATGGCCTTCGCCAGCTTTTCCTTGCACTCCGCCTGGGTCTTGGCGGACACGCTTTTCTGGATGGCTCGGCCAGTGACCGGGTCGATGCCCTGGGTATATCTGCCCTCCCAGCGGCCGCTGGGCTTTTTACGGATGCTGCCCTCGCCGTTGGCTCGTTTCTTTGCCATTTATGATCCCTCCTTTTTTAACACAAACACATACCACAGAGTTTTTGGAATAGCTACTAAAATATTTCAGATTTTTTCGCAGCCTGTTCGTCGATCCATTCCATGAATTTGTCACGGGGAACGATGATGCGGCTTCCCAGTGTGATGGTGGGGAAATCCCTGCGGTGGGCCACCTCGTAGGCGTGGGCCAGACCGATGCCCAGCACATGGGACACATCCTCCACGGTCAGCATCAGTGGGAGTTCATCAAACGAATTGTATTTGGATTTTCTCATTCAGTTCCTTTCTACCTTCCGCGTGGAAGGGTTTTATTCTTTGTTTTGCGGCCCAGTTTTTGAGCCGCTTACATCGTCATGTCAGGCCACTGCTCCTCATGGTCATCCGGCTTGTGGCCCAGGGCGATGCGCTTCTCCTGCAGCTTCTTCAGCCGCTTACGGTCGATTTGGATACCACCGGGGCGCGACTTGGGAACGGAGTTATCCCGGAACACCCGGCTCATGTGATGGAGCAGCCGGGTGACTGCCAGCATTGCAGAGGGAGGGCGGTTTTCTTCCAGATGGTTCAGGAGATACTGGGCATACTGGTTACCCTGCTCGGCCGATCGGGTCAGCCACTGGATTGCTCGTTCCTCGTCATAGGAAGCTTCCGTTCCGGTAAAGTACAGCTTGCCCATCATATACTGGGCGTAGGGATTTCCTCCCTCCGCCGACCTGGCGAACCACTCCACCGCGGCATCACTATTTCGTTTGATCAAATCGCCTTTGAGGCACTCCTTGGCCAGCCGATACATGGCGTAGCTGCTTCCGTTGACCGCGGCGGTGTAGAGCCAATTCAACCCCAGGCGGATATCCCGTACCTCCACATCGTCGGAGAGGTATAACTTAGCAAGGGAATATTGTGCCACCAGATGTCCCTGCTCCGCCGCCCGTTCGAACCAGTACCGCGCTTCCACCGAGTCCGGGATCAGCAAAGGTCCGTCCCGCCAGAGCTTTCCCATCAGGTACTGCGCATACATATCGCCGCTTTCCGCCAGCCTTTCCATTTCAGAGACGGCTTCGCCGCGCTCCTCCATGGTCAGGCTCTCGTCCCGGATGATGTTCCGCAGTGTCCAGTAGTCGTAGGAGGCGTTGCGGTATTCCTCCGGCTCGTCCTGCTGATTGAGGCCCTTCTCCTCGAAGCTGATCTCACCCAAGCGCAGGCGCTCCGCCTCCTGAATGACCGCATTTTTGATCTGCGTGAACTCTTTCTGCTTTGAGAGAGGAACACTTTCCTGGGGCTTGTCGTGATAGTAGGCATCCACCTTGCTTTGCAGGAGCAGCCACTGGTCATAGCACTTGCTCACGACAGGAAGCCGTTCCATCTCGTCCACGATCTTATCCACCAGATTCTTTAACCGCTTGGGAAGATAGCCGTAGGATTTCTTGCCCTTGACTGTTCCGAGCTGCGCCGCCAGCTCCAGCATGAGCTGTTCGGCGTTTGGGTGGTCACATACGCCGTCCTGCATGGCACGCACCAGTTCCAGCATCGCCCGGCGGGATTCCCGTACCAGCTCATCTCTGGACTCCGACTTCTGTTCGTAGAGGTGCAGCATCTCGTTGCGGAAAATATCGTTGGTGAGCTTGGACTTGATCTGACGGATACCTTCCTTGGAGAGGTAGGCCTGTCCCGGCTTTGCGGACCAGGCCATCATGTGGATGTGCGGGTGCTCGCCCTCGTCGTGGAAGGCAGCGTACCAGCGGAAGTCACCGGGCGGGATCTTCATTGCCGCCGCGATGTCGCTGCGGTGCGCCCGGATGAGATTTCGCCACGCCGCGGCGTTGTCGAAGCCCAGGCGGGCGGCATCTTCACGCTTGAGAGAGATGATGTGCATCCACACATTTCCGGAGTAGCTCTCCAGCTCCGCCATGGCTTTCTCCAGCGAGACGGAATCACCATCACTGAACAGGCCGTGAGTACCGATGCGCTCCGCACGAGGCCGGGTGGCAATGTACTTCATGTACTGCTCCGACTCGTGAATGGAATCCCAGTTGGCTTCGAGAGCCAGCGTGATGAACGCAGAGGCGTTGACCTTAGTGGGTTTCGTCAGGTAGTCCTCGTACTCGTAGAGCGTCTTGCTGTCCGGGAAGTCTTTGACCAGTTTTGCGATGAGCTGCTCCTGCTTTCGTGTGGGCGGACGGTCATCCGGGATAAGCTCCACCCGCTCCCGGGTCGCGATGTAGCGAAGGTATCCGGAGGCTCCGCCGGTGCTTTTGATATAGGGACTCTTGAGGATCAGTCTTGCCATTCGTCATCATCCCAGTCCGGCTCCTGACGGGAGCGCGCATACTTCTCCAGAGAGATGGTACCGTTTGTGGCCTTTACATTCCGGACACTCTGCGCTCGTCTGCGATTCAGGTCATCCCGGTCCATCTCGAACGTTTCCGCGATGATACTGTTGGTCATGTCCTGCTCCACGCATCTGGTAAAATCTCTGCGGGCGATATAGTCCTCCAATCTGCTCAGCCTGCCGTCGATGGCAGACATGATTGCCATGGGCAGCAGCGTTGTGTTGTCCTGTATTCCCAGATAATCCACATAGAAGTTCACGGCTTTCTCGATGAACTCATTTTTGCTCTGGCAGTTGTCGGCAGCGTACCACTGCTCGATTCTTCTTCTGGTTTCCGGCTGCATCCGGAATGCAATACGATCTCTGGTTTCTTTACTCATTCAATTCCTCCTTTTTGCTGTAAGACACCCTTGAAAAGCCCTGCAACACGGGGCTTTTCGGGGAAGCTGACGCCCTCGGTGCTTATTTCGCCTCTCAAAGACGCCAGCTTCAAGCTCCCGAAACTGCCCGCACTGCGGGCAGAAGTGGCGGCTGCGGCGGCACGTGCGACGCCATGTCTTTATCCTGCTTTTTCTTTCGTCCTGCAAAAGTCTGCCGAAAACGGCTCACATCCGGCTTCAATCCCCTGGTCGGGACTGGGACTCTCTTCTTCCCGGAAAGGCGCACACAAGGCGTTCTGGCGACCCTGGGCGTTGGACTTTTTGAGGAGTTCTGCCACACGATAGCGGGCGGTAGCCTCCTCCACCTGCCGGAGCTGCCGCTCATAGAATGCTTCGAGTACACCTTGGATAGGGCGAACGGTGTAGAGCAGATTTCCGTTCAGGGGTCTGCCATCTTTGCTTCGTACCATCGTCGGCTCCGTGTAGATGAGACCTTTCTCCTCCAGCTGCCGCACATACTTTGCCACCGTATTTTCACTCATGCCGATCGCATGGCCGATGGTTTTGTAACTGGGGTAGCACTGGTAGGTCTTACGATTCTCGCACCGGAGCAGATAGGAATAGAGGGAGATCTCACGAAAATCCGGACCGATGCTGAATATCTCGTTTGGTACCATAAAATAGTTTTTCTCTGCACTGCGCTTGGGCCATTTGTTGAAACTCAATTCATACCTCCTGTATTGTCGTAGAGTCCGATGACGCTCACACAGGGGACAGAAAAATTTTCATTGCTTTTCTGCTGTTTACCTGATATACTTTTATCAGTAGATTTGTGCGTGCCTGTGTGTGCGCCGAGCCGCCGGACTGTTGCCGCAGTCGCGGCGGTTTTTATTTTGCGGGTGTGTTGTGTGATCCACATTCCTCCTTTGCCCTCATCTGTAAACTATCTTTTTTGCCTCCTCCGTGTTAGAATAAAAAGAGACCGTGCTCCCGGGAGCACGGCCAGAGATGGAATGACCTTCCGAGCGGATTGCCGTATGGCGGAGAGCGCTCATGCTCTCATAGATGCTCTGTCTAAGGCCATGTGGGTTCGTCAGCGCGGAGAGCGTGCCGTACCGAACCGAAGGAAACTCCACCCGGGTGAAATTATCCTTCTACTATTACTTAGAGAAAAATCGCAAAATCGGAAGGTCCCAAATTATAAACTTTTTGTGAACGCAGAAAGGGCGGTGAGCTCATGTCCTTCAAGGATACTCAGTCGTACAAAGAACTTCAGTCTGACTGGCGCTGGATACACGAAATGGACCCGGAAGCTGCCGCCGCTGCAGACCAATGGGTGAAAGAGCATCCGGAGGAGTGGAAGGAGCTGGAGCATATGCTCTACTACAGCGAGGCGAACTTTCACAAGCGTGTAGCACCGGATACTCTGGAGGATTTGGATATAAAGCAGCCCCGATCTTACAATCCGGAAGCGTTCCTGCCGGAGGAAGTACGCAACGCAATTTACAACGACAGACGGTGGTTTGACCGAAGCAAGTATCTGCCGGAGGGTTCTGATGAAGATCCCTTCATGTATTTGGACACCCAAATCTATGACGCCCTGCATGCACTGACCGAACTGCAGAGGGAGATTTTGTTCCGCACGATCATCAATGGCGAGTCCACTGAATCCGTCGCACAGGACAAACAGTGTTCGTCCAGAAACATCCGGGATATCCGAACCCGTGCGCTTCGACAGATACGGGCCAAAATCAACAGACGTGAAGGCTACGGCAGACCCGGCGTTGTCATCATTATTTTGCTGTTTATGCTGCTTGTTGGTGTTCCGCTTGCTTGCTGGGGAGAACAGCTTTGGACCGCATATCCCTGGCTGGAGCCTGTGGCTGCAGTGCTTAGCGCATTGGTTATGGCGGTCATGTTCCAAGATTCCCTTCGCAGAGAAGCAGAAAGGCTGCTGCGCCAGCATTGGGCCAGCCTGAATGGGGCGCAGAAAAAAGAATGACTATGAAAGAGGGAGTGAAGCACTTGCGGTGCTTCACTCCCTCTTTCATTGGGCGATAATTTACATTATGAGAAGTTCTCTAACGGCAGCGTGAAATGTATCGAGGATGAGATACCGTTTGATACCGCAAGCCGGATCTATAAAGACATAATCTTTGATACAAGCCCGGTCGCCGGAAAAATGTATAAAAATAGCGAAAACCGCAGGAAACAAGGCGTTTCTTGCGGTTTTCGCTGTATTTGTCGGTGTTCAATTTGCCCCGTCAGAGCACAGCCATGGTGCCCGATGCTGACATCTGGGCTCCAGCGCAGCTGGCTCAAGGAATAATTAAAATGTATGCCAAAATTAAATGGTTCGGGCAAAATTAAAAAGTATTAGTCGACGACTTCAATCCAACCATTATTCAAGCACATGGTCAGGTTATACTTGACATCCTGACCGGCCTTATCCCCACTCTCGAAATTCAAGACCATATACTCTCCGTCGCATCCAACAACACGAGCGTATGCTTTTTTCGATTTGTGGAACACCCGTCTACCAATGAGCTCGCCATATGCGCTTGTATCGCTCTGCAGTCCTTCCTCTTCCGGCTCCGGAGTAGAAGGTGGAGTTTCTTCCTTAACAGGCTGCACAGGTGCAGCTCTATTCGACTCCGGCGCTTTTGCCACTGCCTTCGCATTGGGCTTACTGGCAGTCTGCGGTTGGGCTTTGCGCTCCTCTGCAGCTTTTTTCTTCAGCTTAAGAAGCTCTATAATTTCCGCGATATGAGTAGGTATGAACCAGAAATCATAGTCGTTGATAGCAACTGAAACGTGGTCGTTCTCCTCAATCTCATTTTCCGACACATCAAGGATAGAATCTATGAGCCGGTCTGCCAGATACTTATCATTTCGCAGCGTTCTAAACTTTGCGGCGCAATTCGGACAAAGGCAGACATTCAACGGGTCGAGCTCTACATCCGGCTTCTGTTCCAGCTGGCACATTTCCACATTGGAGAACGGCTTGTGGCACAGCTGGCAGGCATACCGATAAGACGAGTTTACGCGATACATATTCATCAGGTATGCGCGGACATCGTCTTGCGGTCGACTGATGCGGATACGCCTGACGACAGTCGCATATACGGTTGGGCTGGCATAGGACAGTATTTGAGCGGCATGCTTCTTCAGCGCCTCCCAGTTCTTAACGGAACCGGTCGGGAACTCAAATTCGTCCTCCTCAGATTGACCAGAAGAACCTTCCTGTAGAGACAGACCACCAAATTCACGACTGAGCTGCTCAGGTGTAATGTGGAAGCGGCGCTCCAGCTCAATTTCAAAGTAGGACTGTTTCTTCTCATCCGGCAGAGCATCGTAATCCTTCACAATGGCCTCATGCTGGTCAATTTTCCCTTTCTTAAAGCCCAGAATGTCGTACAAATTTGAATCGAGGCTGACTTTTCCGTATAGTGCCTTGTTCAAATCGTGTTTTGATATAGCCTTGTGCGAGACCAGCTCCCCAGACTCAGTATAGAGCCATTTTCCGTTCCAGTCAGAAAAACGCCAATTAAACCCATCCCTATTCAGAGTATGGATTACATCTGCAGGCTCGTCATATTTATTTGGCGTTCCTCCGCCGATATAAACCGTACCAACAAGGCGGGACATGTTCTCCTGCAGTGTCTTAAAAATCACCTGTGATTTTATTAAGGCGTCTTTAGCTTTCGCATGCTGGGAGATGTAGAGAAGGGCCTCTTCCAACTTATCAATGCCGAGTTTCCAGCGAAAGTCTCCGGTCGTTCTCCACTCAGGCTGTCGGCCAGGATTGCCGGTATAGTATTCACCCCAGGTTTTTCGTCCCCGGTGATGATTTTGTCTGTAACGCCAAGCGCCCGTAGGTCATCAAAGGTGATTCCGGCTGACTGGTATGCGTCAAAATCGACAAAGTAGATATCCGGCGCAATGCCTTTGTAGTATTGCTCCAGCATTAGACCGGTTTCGGACTGAGGGAACCGAATAACCTTTGAATGTGGCCGTGCCCAGTATGCCTTTCCTCCTGACCTGCACTTTATGTAGAACGCTTTCCGAACAATCTGTCTCAGGTCAGCCTCGTAGTCAGAATTCCTGAGATACTTGACAAGGGCGTGTATGTCTTGTACGTGCTCCTCAAATGAACCGCTAAAATCTGTACCAGCATACCGCTTTTCAAGAGATTTTACAAAGTGCTCGTACTCGTTGGGCGTCTTCAGGTGCAGTACATTTTCAAAGAAGGTTCGGCACTTCTCAAATAGATATGGATGGACAAATTCCACCTCGGCCTGCATCGCCTTCTTCGACGGAAGAAATACATTGGGCAAATAAGAAGACTGCGATTTTCGGTATGGAGCAACTATGCGGTTGGATGCTGTGCGGACAATCACAGCGTCGAGAATATTTCTGTAATTCGATTCGGAGAAAATATTCGGGACAGTCTCATACAGCTTGTAAAGCCTAACGAGCCAGTCATTATCTCGGTTTTCCAAAAAACTGTGATTATCGTTGAAGTAGCTTCTAAGGTCTTCCGGCCGAATAACCTCTATTCCCAAAATGCTGGAGAAATAAGAGAGTACATCTTTGTACGGGCCTGTCTCCGTCAACGAAACCGGAAGCCATTCATAATGTCTTTTGCCGTTGATAAGTTCCGAGATTAACTCGCTGGGCAATAGCTCCGCAATTTCTCTGCTTCTTGCAATAACTGCATTGGCAGCCTTAGTGTAGCCCTTCCCATCCTTAACGGGCAAGACGCGCTCCGACGAAAACAAATCCCGCATTTCTTCGTATAAAGGATAGAAAAGCGGATAGACATCAAAGTCGTCCTCATCAAGAGGCAGAATCCGAATCAGGCTCAAGTCGAGGAGCCCCATATCGCGCAGCTCAAGGACACTCTGTCTGAGGAGCTTTGCCGTTTGTTCAGCCAGAGCCTCGTTTTCCTCTTCATCGGCAGGAACACTGCTCCGGTTTGGAGTAGTGCGGAACGGGCCTTGGACAATGAAGTCAAGTTTGCTTTCGGTCTCTGTCGGGAAGTAAACGGAGATATACGGATTCTTTGCTTTTTGGAAAGTGGTTTTTCCTTCTTTGTCTGTTGCGACAGTGAACGCAACGTCAATTGTACGGGTAGAAACCCTCGAATCAATCGGCATCGAAAATTTGATGAATGACAGAGACTCGTCCGTCTTATCATCCTCGGATTCAATTGCCGACACGCGGGTGCAGTGGTCATTTATCGGCTCAGCATCCAGTAAATATTCCCCTGATGCTTCTTTGCCCGGAATCTTGATTTCGTACTCAATGAGTTCGAGGTGCCGCATAAAAAGGAGCGTGGTCACTCCGAGATTTTTGAGTCGCTTTGTAATAGCTTCATTCAGCGCAGCCAGATTTTTAAATCCCGAAAACTGGAATCCAACGCTATATGGGAACACGAAGAGGGTCGTATAGCCAGCCGGAACATCAACGGCAGGGATATCTACGGGCTTCGTGAAGTCCTTTATCTCAACAGCGAAGGGATGGCAATTCTCTGCCAGCTCCTTTTTGCGCGGCGAGCTATACAGCCTGACCGTTTCACATATGCCAAAGACTGATTGAAGCCGACACCGAATTCGCCAATCTGGTTTAAATCATTAACCTTGTCCGACTGCCCTATGTCGCACAGGCCCTGCAGGTTCTCCGTAGTGAAGGATTTTCCATCATGCATCACTTCAAGCCTGTCAGAGTATTGGACAAACCGAATTCCAGTAGCTCCTGCGTCTTCCGCGTTCTGGAGCAGCTCGTAGACAAAGTGTGATTTATCGGTATAGAGCTGAATTATCCGTTCGAGCGACCGCCTGAGCATGCCGTCCCTATCTTGATTCTGGAGAATCTTATCAGCTATATTCAAAGCGCTCACCTCTTTACTTTACCGTGATAACCCCGTTTGCAATCAACATAGTATGTATATCTGCCTTCGCAATCTTCGCTTCAATCTCTGAAACCTTCTGCTGATAACGCTGTGTAGCGTTTTCCAATTCAGAGCGATGCATAGTTGCAATTCGTTCATCCCCGGCCTCAGCAATTTTTCTTTCCAAGACCAATTTCCGGTTTCGGTAATTGTTCTTTATGCTCTCTAATTTATAGCGAGCGACTTGCCTTGTAGACTCTGTATGCTGGGCTTTCTCAGCTTGCCACATCTGGACATGGTGTTCCTCCAAAGCATCCCATACCTCCGGCTTTAGCTTTGAAGAATAGTCAACTGCGGCAGCTGTCAGGATGTATTCCGGGAGCTCTGCTGCAATTCTCGGTTCTTCACAGATTGCTACCAATTTGAAATTTGAACGAATCCCAACATAATCCCACGCATAAATAGACATCGGGTAATCACCGGCTGGAATCTCGTCAGAGTAGTATTCCAAGTGAATATAAACGAGCTTGTTGGTGGCAAAATAGGATGCGGCTTGTTTGACCAGCGGGTGCATCGGAGTAACGAAAAAGGCGGTTCGGTTTTTCTCGGCAGCTTCTGAATCAAAAGTAATCGGGTGGTTCGGATTGTTGCCCTTAAGATAAACCTCCCATTTCCTACGCAGGCTGTTCCGCAGGCCAGTCAGATTTCTGAGGTCAGACAGGATTTCAGAACGCGCCACTGCACTGAGGCGCAGCGTTTTCAGAGCACCATCACCAAGGATATAATTGTTACCGCCTAATCGGTGATTGAGATACATCTCGACAAGGTGCTGAATGCTTCTGGCCGACAGGAAGGGACTTTCTGCCTCCTGAATTTCCTTTGACATCGTATAGTTCGACAAATCGAACCCGAATAGCTCCTTCTCCTCGCTTTCCAGCTTGTTCAGCTCCTGGGCCTTGCGCACCTCATTATCGGCCATCTGCTCCAGCTTTGCTTTTCGCTCTGCATCCGTAAGGCTGGTATCCAGTGCTATCAGCTCAATTTGCCTGCCGATTTCGCCGAGAATCTCCTCGCATTCACCGATGCTCCCTTCAAAGACACCGATGCGAGAGAGGCAGCGGTCATAAATGTCAGCATCCACAGTATCACTGGTGATAATGTTATAGATGTTTACAACTTCGTTCCCTTGGCCTCGGCGGTCGATACGACCAATGCGCTGCTCGATGCGCATGGGATTCCAAGGCAGGTCATAGTTTATCATCATGTCACAGAACTGATAGTCCAAGCCTTCAGAACCGACTTCTGTGAAAAGCATGATGTCAATGGCTTCCGGGTCGTCCTTCGGGAGTTCAAACCGCGCCCGGAAATCCAGCCGGTCATCATTTTTTACGCTACCATCGATTTGTTCGACACGAAATCCCGCCTCTCGCAGCTTTCTTTTGATATAATACAGCGTGTAGCGGAATGTGCTGAACAGGATGATTTTGTTGTTTTCAGATTTCTGTTTTTCACGGATAATCTGAAGCACCCCATCGAATTTCGGGTCGTCCTCCGGCAGGTTATCCGCCATTTCCAGAAGGTTCTTTGCGATAAAGCGGAATGTCTCCAAGTCCATCTCGCTGAACTCGCCATCATCGAAATCAAACTCCGGGTCGTCCGTCATCTGCTCAAATCTACGGTCAATGATACCCCGGATGTGCGGAGCAAGTCCAAAGATGCAGCTTGCGGCCTGACGGCGAATCGTTGACATCATAAATTTGACGCCACGGCCACCGTGCAATTTGGACAGCGCAGCGACTTCAAAAGTCAAGAGAGCATCATGGAGCTCCCGCTGTTGGTCAGTAAAATCGCTCTCCAGCGTATGTGTTCTCCGAATGCAGAAATCTTGGATATCCTTTCTGCGCGTTCGGTTGAGCATCATATTGAAACTGTGGAGAGACTCAATATCGGTAATGAGTTTTACCCGCTCCTCACGGGTGATGGTGTCCTGCCTGAGAACCTTCCGGATTTGCTCAAATACCGGATTGTTTGCGATTACATTTTCGCCCCATTGGGTCGTGAGAACACTATCCAGCGTTTCCAGTGCTTCTGCTTTCCAGTTTTCCTTCGCAGCTCGAACAATGTGGGCGCACTGAGAGATATACGGATTCGGACGCGACATCATCGTGAAGCTCTTCTTGTCGATTACGACATCCGGGCGCAGCAGATTAAGCAGCGTGTACAGGTCGTCGTCACTTGTCTGCAGCGGAGTCGCGGTCAGCATTACGACAGCGTCTGCGTGCTGACAGAAGTAGTGGACGCACTTATATGCAAATGCCTTGTCCTTCTCCATGCTGCCATTGCGCAGATGGTGGGCCTCATCAATGATGACCAAATCAAAATGCGGTGCCGGGTCTAATTGTTGGAGGCCGAAGCTCTTATGGCGCTTGGATTGGTTCCCTTGGTATGTCCTCGCATCCAGAATGGAATACGGGACGATGACCTTTCCATAGCGGGTAGGCCATTCGCCGTCACGGTCGGTATCAGAGATAATCTGCCGAAGAGTATCGCCATCCAAGGGCGTGAATTCCTCGTCAAAGCGCTTCATCTCATTTTCCCACTTGCGGTCTGCGACAAGCGGCTTCGGGCAGATAATCATGATGTTTTCCAAATCGGAGCGGGCCTGCAGCTCCTTGATAATCAGACCGGCCTCGATGGTTTTACCGACACCGACGCTGTCTGCAATCAGAATCCTTGGTTCGTCTGCTTTTATCAGCTTCAATGCCGGTCGGAACTGATAGGGCACGAAATCGATACGGGCAGCATTAAGGGAATACAGATTTCCGGCAGACGGATTGTTAATCTGGTAGGCAGAGAGATAGCTTCGCAGGGTCTCAGAATCCACCCACTCATATTCAGGCGTGCTGCTCACCAGTGCAATCTGACCCTCATAATAGGTCTTCAGCGCACCTTCGACGAATACCTCGTACTTCTTTGTATCGCCAAGCTGCGTAACAGAAAACACCATACCCTTGGTATCCGGGCTGCCGACGATGTAAACGAGGCTTCTTTCTGTGATATCGTCCTCCTGTACAACCTCCGGTTCCACGATGACATCTGCCTGCTTGGGCGCAGTAACGGTCGGGCGGAACACTGGCTGCGGAGGTGTTTCATCCTTGAATGCTTCGGGACGCTCCACCCTTGCTTTGAGCTGTTCCAAATCAGGAATCAATCCGCTCCGGTTCATTTGGGCGAAAAACCGGATGAGGCATTCAATATCCGATACGATGGTATCCTTGCCGGGAAGCTCCGCGCTGACATGCGCCCAGTTGTTCCGGACGCCAATCATATCGCGAATGCACTCCCGCTCACTGGTCGGAAGATAGGCGTAGCCGCGCATCGTGTACCAAGACTTGTTGGCAACACGAAGAAGCGCTGCAAGGTCTAATTCCTCCAGCTTGGAAAGACCCTTTTTCTCAATGAGCTCTCTCTGGGGATAACTCAGATTGGAGAGTACGCACTCCTCCCACCAGTCTTCGCCGGATTTGGGCAGCATCACAGAAAGCCACGACGCCAGTGCTTGCGCGGCCTTGTGAAGATAATCGTTCATCCGGGATATGATGTTCTCGTCGTACATTCTGCTTCACCAGCCTTTAACCAAAAAATCCATCCTCATCAAAAATATGGTCAAGCTCGTCATTGGACATCGCGTGAGAAACGCGGTCACGGACGGCGCTGCGGGACATATCCAGTCTCTTGATGCGCCCGTTCAGCAGTCGGATAAGCTGAAGCCTGCCGACACCGGGATTCTGACGGGCATACTCAGCAAAGCCCTTAGCCTTGCCCAGATTGTCCGTTCTGGTGCCATCGTGAGGCTCCAAAATATCAATGACAAAGCCCATCTCGTCCTTCCGGATAATCAAAAAATCGGGATACATCGATTTCTTCTCCGCGTTCTGCTCATAGGGGATGCACAGTGACCATGACTTCCTCGGCGGATTGCGGAGCCAGCAGATATAATCCGACCGGCCACGTTCGGCCTGAAGGACAGCCTTTTCCCAATTGTTCAGGTTGATGACGGCTTTGCCGGTCGCATTGTCCACAAACAGATGGTCGGTATAAGCCTCGCCGACATTGCTGCGCTCAATGCTGATGGTCTCCGGCAGCCGGAAGTTATGCTTACTGATGATATCGCCATCGGAAACAATGCTGTCATACTTTTTCCGGTACCGCTCGGTCAGGCCGGTGATACGGCGGCGATTCGCGTCGTTGATGTCGTGGAACCGGCTGCGGGCATAGTTGTGGAGCATATCCATGCAGTCTGCGTCGGCGGCAAAGATGATGACGTCGATTTTATATCCGGCAGGATTATCGTCATCTGCGTATCGGGTGCCATAGCGGATGCCGATACCCTCGTTGCCCAGCTTGAGCTCTGCAAGACGGAACTGACGGTCGAGGTCGGTATCCGTGGTGGAGAACAAATCCATCTCCGCATGGTCATCCACAGACTCGCCGAATACATCAAACGTCTGCGTTTTCAGCTTGAACTGCAGCACCTGCGTGGCCAGCTCGTCATATCTGCCCTCGTCCTTTGTCTTCTTGATGAAGCTGCGAATCATTTCTACGATTTCATTCACAACATCATAGGAGGCAGAGGGCTGAAGGCCGGACTGCGTCAGGAGCCGGGTGAGGCTGAACAGAGATTTCAGATAGTCGTTGATTCTGACCCTGCGCACGTCGTAGGTCAGAAGACCAGCATCATTGATGGCCTTTACGATGGCCTCTCGGTCAAGCTCCGGCTCTTCGGGAACGTCTTCCGGAGCAGGCTGCGGTTCCGTTGCACCGGAAGGCTCTGCCCCTGCAGCAGCTCCATTTGCAGGCGTTTCGCTGCTCACGCCACTCACCGGGCGTATGGTATCCGTGGTACCGGAAGCAGGTGCCGCTGGTGCGCCGAATGAGGTGCTACCACTTTGCGAGGGCGTCTGCTGCGTCGCCTCCTGCGCGGAAGGTTCATTGCCGGTCTCAGGGGAAGGGCTGTCTCCCAAAGACATCTGGCCGGGAACCTGCTGCTTCGGCCTCGCGGGACGCTGGGCGGGAGCCGGTCTGGTCGGACGGACAGTCCACGTTTCGATGGTGCTGTTCTCGAAGGAGTCGCCGATAACATCGGTGGGAATCTCACCGCCCTCGGTGCTCTGAAGCGCCTTGACCACATCCTCAACGGTCTGGGCATCAAAGTACGGCAAATAGAGGTGCACATCGTTCAAAACATCGTCCACCTGAATATGCATCTGCATGGGTGTTCTGACCATTCTGCCGAGGAGCTGCGCGATATAGGTCGCGTCTGTAGCACGACGGAAAGACATCATGGTTTCAGCGCGAGGGCAGTCCCAGCCAGTGGAGAGATTCTCCTTGAAGAAAACCACCTTGACATTCTTCTCTTCCGCGATGCGGGATGGCTCCAGATATCTGACTGCGACGCCATTGATTTGGATGGTGCTGGTCGTCTGGCCAAAGGTATGTACGACTTCTCCATCCTGGAAGTGAAATCCTGTCCGCTCCTCAATCTTCCGGAGGCAGTCATCCAAGTCAGTATCGGAAATGCCGCTGCCGGTCTGGTTCTGCACCTGAATCACGAAAACCGGATTCACATAGGCGTAGTGCTGCTCCTGACAATACTGAGACCAGTGCTCCCATTTCTGCTTCCAGTCATCAGCGGCAGCCTGCAACACGGCCATATCCTTGCTTCCGGAGGCATCCTCCGGATAGGCGATGATGATTCTGTCCTTCAGCAGACCGGATGCCCGAACATCGTCGGCGGACACGATGACCTTCTGGATGGTCGACTCTGTCCCGGACACCAGATTGTTGAAACGCTCCGGCGTAGCGGTCACGCCAAGCACGACGGGAACGGGAGCCAGACGGTCTTCCCGGCTGCCCTTGAGGAACTTCTGCATGATGGTGGTGGCCTGTGCAGCGGCTCGGCCCTGCATGCCACGGTGGGCCTCGTCAATGATGAAGTACAAGCGGTCGTACTTCTCGTCCATCGTGTTCTGCAGCGTTTCCCAGATGGTGAAGGTGCGTCCGTCGCCCTTCTTTGTCAGATTACTGCTCTTACCCAGCTTCTGGGTATTCAGGAAATAGATATGCCCATCATCCAACATTTCCTGGTCAAAGGATTCATCGGTGATAGTCGCACACTGGCCGAGCCGAATCTTGTCCGCCTTTAGGTCGATTTTGCTGCGCGACTGCTCGTTGAGCTCCGGAGAATCCGAGAGCCAGACAAAGATGGCATCCGGCTGGTCGGGATACTCCTCATCACCGAAATAGATAGATTCAATCAGAGACGCCAAGATGATGGTCTTACCCGCGCCGGTAGGAGCGGTGAAAGAAAGTACCTGCGGTGTATGGGTGCGCTGGTAGGAGCCGAGGGCCTCAGCAGTCTTTCTCCGCAGCTGGAATAGCGCCATCTTCTGGAACGGAAATAATTCTACTTTCATCTTAGCGTCCTCCGTGGTTAATTCGGAAGTTATCCAGATAGTCTCTGTAAAGCTGATAGGTGTCTTCAGCATGCAAGCCGGAAACCATCTCCCGATAGCCCGGTTCAGAATCGGTCACGATATATACCGTCGTAATGGAGTCCTCGCCGTTCACCCGCGCAGCAAACTCCTCATACTGCGATTCGTCAGTCAGCACGGCGAAACGGTTCACCGGCAGCACCAGCATGTCGGGCGCTTCCGCTGTCTCCTCAAGCGCGGGACAAGGCCCGTGAGCACCAGCTTTCAGCCAGAGCACCGGAAGGAGCTCTTTAAACTGGCGTCCCAGCGCCACGGCGTTCTTATCGAGGAAGCCCAGCTTGAAGAAAGCAGCATTGGCCTTGAAGCCATCGGCCATGTGCATCGGTTCCTCTCCGCTGGTAATGTAGTCTCCCTTGAGTGGCTTTCCATTCACATCATGGCCCTCGATGGAGCAGACGGTGCGCGGCCATGTCACATAGCGGGCGATACCGAGTTTGTTCCATTCCTCGTCTCCGGGCTGAAAACCTCTTTCCGTAAGAGCCTTTGCTTCATCTGCGGAAACCTCATTATTTGTGACCAAGATACAGCGCCGATGTCCACCGTCTTCTGCGTTTAAAAGATTGACCGCGTGAAGCGTCGTGCCTGAGCCAGCAAAGAAATCTATAATAAGAGCATCGGGGTTTGAAGCAACAAAAAATCGAATTGCGTCATGCTCAGCATATAGTGACTTAGGAAAAGAAAACCGTGAATTGCCTATGATTTTAGCTATAAGATTTGTCCCATTTGCTGTTGCATCATGAGTAACTTTATTCCAGATAGACTTTGCAGCAACAGATTTTGCCGAACTGCGCTCGACAATCAGCACACCATTTGCATCTCGACCTGTAACTACAAGCGTTCCTTCATCGATTTCTTTTAGTGCACCTTCATTTAGATATTGAATTGTCCAAGTGCCATTGCTTTTGGGAACTGCCTTAACGGTACCCATGCTAACACGCGACATAACTGTGTCGCCTTGTAGTTGCCATCGTCCTTCGTCCCCATTGGTTTTGACTGGCCATATTTCTACTAAGCCATCTGTAATTCGGTAGTTATTTTCTATTTTTTCTTCAGGTGGAAGAAACTCACCCACTTTAACGATTCGCTCGGTTTTGACATCAGCATAAATTGGATAACACAATCTCGGCCTATCTTTACGGAGTGAATTTGTACCTGCTCGCCTCATAGGGAGCCAGGTAGTCCCTGATGGCGTACTATTACCGTCACTATCGAGCATGTTATCATCCGTTAAGGCTGGGCCAGCTTCGCCCATCATTACGAAAAACAAATACTCATCGCATCTTGAAAACTCTCTCGCTTTTGCAACACCTTTTCTATTAATAACGCTACTAACCATTTGAATGCGTGCTTCCGGGAAGAGTTCTTCTAACAAGCAGCCTAAATGCAGGTACTCTTTTTCGTCGATGGTTACTATCAAAACAGATTCGGCGGGATTCAGTAGTCGCTTGGCAATTCTCAGTCGCTTCTCCATCATCGAAAGCCACTTGCTATGTCGATAGGTATCGTTGCCATCCACATAGTCGTTATTGTATTTCCAGTCTCTCGCCCCTGTGTTATAGGGCGGGTCGATGTAGATACAATCCACCTTTCCGGCATAGAGGTATTCCAGCAGCTGGAGCGCATGGTAGTTGTCCGCCTCGATCAGCGTGTGCCACAGGTCGCTGTCCGGCGCATTGCAGACGGTATCCAGCGGCTGCAGATAGGGATAGATGGGTTCACCGAATTGGGCCACGCAAACCAGCGCATCCACAGGAAGCACGACGCGCTCCTTCGTCGCCTTGTGGAAACAGGCAGCCTGTCCATCCTCGATTTTCTCTACATAGTAGATGTCTGTGACCTGCCCGTCCTTCGTGGCCACGACGGAACCGCGCTTTACCGGGATATCGTAAAGCGGTGTGGCCTCCGGCAGATGCTCTTCAAATACCAGACCGAATTTTTTCTGGCGATTTGCCCTCTTTACCTCTGCACGAATCCGCTCACGCAGAGACTCGTCCGGAATCTGGCTAATCAAATCGTCTAAAGCAGCCATGCGTTTTTGCCTCCTGTGTTTTTCTCTGGAGATTACTCTTCCGTGATTGTCTTCTCTTTGATGTGATAGCTGATGTTTCGCTCCTGGCAGAATTGAACCACCTCGGCAGCACATTTATTATAAAAATGTTTGTGTGCAGTGTATGCGCTCACTTCTTTGCTATAGTTCGTGCGCCCAAATATAATCCGGTCAACAAAACCGACGGACTCAAGCAGGTCATGAAGGTTCTGCTCTATGAGATTTGGTGTTGGATAAGGCTCAATACTTACCCATGTCCTGCACCCGGCCTCATGTAATGCCCGTAATGCAGCGAGGCGCTCTTCACACGAGGCTGCTCCGGGCTCCATTTTACGACGATAATCCTCATCAAGCGTTATTAGTGTGATACCATGTTCGTTTCTCAATGAGCATTCTTTCAGCTCTATCGGAAGGATACCTTTCGTCAATGTAGTACAGATAATGCCTGCCTCATTTAGTTTCCTAATCGCGGCAATGCTCATGTTCCTTATCTCGTCATATCCATACATGAAAGGGTCGGTCGTGAAACAGAGCTGTACCGATTTGATTTTGTCTTTCAGCTTTGGAATTTCTTTGTCCAAGAGCTCCAACGTGTTTGAAACGAGATATGGTTGTAACCATTCCTCATAACTTTTTACGTTACCGAACCGTTTTTTCTGTTGGAACGCATAACAAGGATACTTGCATCCGTGCGCACAGCCAAGCACATGATTCATGGTGTAATCGCCATACTCCACCCCCGTCTCATAGAGCATGGTTTTCCGCGTTATGAATCCTTTTACGTGCTTCATTATGTGTGCCTCCTAACAATTACGGTCTGGCCAGCTTTCTCTTCCCAGAACATTCTTTTCTTTCCTGCGGCTGTTAACGCTGGGTCTCTTACGATATCAATCGTTCCAGCATTTTCGAGTTTTGTGAGAATCTCGTATATCATCCTGAATGGGCAGATAACTCCGTATTCATTACAAAAATCAGCAAGAAAAACCGTGATATGCGTCTCACTTGTCATTTGATGGATATGGGCCAGAACCATCTGCTCTATCTCTTCTTGCGTCAAAATATCATTTTCCACTGTGGATGTTACGGTGCTCATCATATTAAAGAGGGACAATTGACCGTTTTGCTGGATGTTGACAAACAGCTCATCTTTTCGACGCTGCATGTTTTCAGCCATAAGAAAACAGCCGTCTTCATGGTCGCAAACATGTATCATCCGGTACTTGGGCCTCTGACCAGGTTTCAGTCTGATGGGCATGTCCAACACATATTTGTACTTCTGCTTCAGGTGCTGTTTGTATTCTGCTGATAACCTGCGTTCTGCCTGATACCCGTCGATGCGACCCATTTGAAAATCCCTGACGATATCCATCCAGTAGTTTCCACCGGCGATTCGCGTCAACAAATTCTCTGACTGAGGAGATGCTGTTACCGTTGTTGGCTCATATTCAACCAAGTCATCAAGGCCCATCAAGGCATCATCCTGAGAAATATCTACTTTCATCACACGGCAGGCATCTCGGAAGAAACCGAAGGAATTGAAATTGATGAGCATCTCAAAGGAACGAAATCCGTATGTGCCAATCTCATCAAAGAGCTGCGAATCAAGTGCTTGTATTCCATATGGGTCAATGTAAAGGAAGACATTGTATCCGCGTTTATCCTTTAATAAGCCACGGATATTATCCTCGAATTTCCCGTCAACTACCTGTGGTGTCCCATACTGATAAGGATGCAGCATCAGGTTCTGTTCCAAGTCTGCAGCGTGATTCAGCTCAATAAAGCAAGGCACGATTGCATTGTTCTTTCGGGATATTCTGCTCATGCCTAACCGCTCGTTTATGATTTGCATTGCTATCAGTGGGGAGCCATCATTTCCATCGTCAAACTTGCCTTTGCCAGCAAAGCAATCAATATAGAAAATCGGCTTCCCTGAAACAAGGAGCTTTTGGAAATACTGGGGCAAGTAGCATCTAAGAAGCGTATCCTTAATTTCAGACCACTCGTTTTTCTTCTTGAAAAAATCACGTTGATTTTTCGCCATACAAACCTCTCTTTTAGGATTCTGGAGCTTCCTCCGGTAGCAGCTCCATGATGTCTCCGATGTCGCAGTTGAGAACCTTGCAGATTTTCATAAGGACTTCCATGCTGACCGTTTCGCCCTTGGACAACTTTGTCACGGACGACCAACTAATACCTGCGGCAGACTGCAAATCTTTCTTTTTCATATCTTTGTCGATAAGCAGTTTCCATAGTTTTTTATAACTTACTTCCATAATGGGCACCCCATAATAATAAACCTGTTTCTGTGCAACGAGCTTTGGTTTCGCCGAAATCTTATAAGTGTGCCTCCATGATACCACGTTCCTGTCGAAAAAACAAGATAATTCTCCGTAAACGCACGAATATTCTGCGACTGCTGTTGAAAGTTCTCCGTTCAGATGCTATAATAAATGCGCTTTTTGACAAACGAGGTGGGAATGCTGTTAACACTCCCACGGCTATTTCTTTGTTTATGCGGCGCAATTTTTGAGGTCAGCCCATGATGCCGATTTTGTTGCCGTTCTCGTACATATCCTCGGCATACTCGACATGGTTGGGGCCTTTGCTTTGTATCCAGCCAAAGCCGGGGACATAGACCATATCCGCCAGTTCATTATCGTTAGCTATTGACTCCGGTGCCGTTTTTGGTTCAAGTTGCGCGGGCTGTACCGGGATGGAATCTGTCTGCGTAGGAGGTACATATTCTTGTTCTGTCTCGGCTTCATCTTCTATTTCCGGTACAGGGATGGGCAACTCCTCGGTGGCTACTTCCGGGGCTGATTCAGCTTCCAGCATTTCCGATTCTTTCTTTTCTGTTACCACTGGCAGCACCGGTTTCTCTGCTTCCGGAAGCGTCGGCTGTGGAGCGATTACGGCGGTCGTTTCGCTCGGTGTGGGTGTTTTCTCGACCTTTTCGGTCTGTGTCCACACGGCGGCACACAGGGCGAGACAGGCGGTAATCGCCGCGGTAACGATGATTCTCTTTTTCATTTTGGTTCCTCCTCTTTGGATGTAAAATGATTGAGTTCTGAGGACAACTCACATTTTGCGGAATATCTATCAGAATTTCAGAAGAGTATCCAAAACATTTGCCGCCTGTTGCAGTTCGCTCTGGGTGGCCTCATTTGGTATATCTTCGTCCTTTTGTACCTTGTGGGGCAGATAGGGTTCATAGTTCTGCCTGGTGATCGTGGGGCGGTAGTGTCCAAGCATCTGCGCCAGTTCCTTGGTATCCATGCCGTTCTTCAGAGCGAGGATGGCGCAGGTATGGCGGAGATCCACATACCTGATATGGTCGATGCCTGCTTCCTTTATGATCTCATCGTGCATCCGGCGCACCATCTGCGGCGAGTAAGGTTTCAGCGTGGCCGGGTGCATAAACATGAGCGGACTGCTTGGGTGCTTGTCGTGTTCCCTGATTAGGAGGTCGATTACCTTTGGTGTCAGTGCTATCGTCCTTGTCTGACTGCCGTACTCCACCAGCTCTCGCCGTACCACCGCACGGTTTTCCGCGATGGTCAGCGTCCGACTTTCGATATCAAGGTCGCTCCATTTCAGGGCGATGAGCTCGCCTTGGCGAAGCCCTGCCGTCAGCGCCAGCATGAACATGGGCAGATAGCCCAGCCGCTCGGCGGCGTCCAGATAGTCCTCCATCTCCAGAGGCGTCATGATATTCGCTTTCACCGTTATGGACTTGCGGTAGCGGAATGCCTTGGCGGGATTCGCTGTCAGGAGACCGTCCCGTATGGCTTGATCCAAGCATTGCTGCAGCAGGCGGTGGATGTGCCGCATGGTTTCTTCGCCCAAGCCAGAGCTGCCGGGTCGATGATTGCCGAAGCGCCGCCGCTCCTCCAAAAATTCTCCGACCATCTCCGATGTCAATTCAGAGAGCGGTATATCTCCCAAGCCGGGGAGAATGTGGTTTTTGAACACATAGTTGTGTGCCGCATAGGTGGTCGGTCTGCTTTGGTGCCTGTCATAGGCTTCCTGCCAGAAGCTGATGTATTCCTGAAGTGTCATATTCCCACCTCCATGCACTGACGCTGCAGGTCACGGAAAGCTACCCATGGGAGCCCGGCCTGTTTCAGGATTTTCTTGTGCAGATAGTAGAACTCGTGGAGTTTATACGGTGCTCCGGTTTTGGGATTGAGGAGCACATAGGGCGAGTCAGTTTCCGGTATCTGCTTCAGAAGGCGTTCTGCTTTGGCGTTAAGCGTCAGCAACCGCTGACCCTTGAGGATGTACCGGCAGCAGATATAAAAATCGGCCCACGACAAGGTGATCAGTTCACATTGCCGCAGACCGCTTGATAGTCCCGTATAGATGATGGGAAGTACGCCGAGCTGCTCTGCTGCGTTCAGGTAACGCTGGAGCTGCCCCAGACGCAAAGGGGCTGTTTTGTATTCCTCTGTTTTGGGCTCCCGGCAGAGCCGCACCGGGTTGTAGGGAATAAGCTGGTCCTGTGCCGCTTCGTCCATACACCGGCGCAGGAGCAGATGGACGCACCAGACACTTCTGACGCTGAGTCTCTGACTCCGTAGCGTGTCATAGAAATCGGTGATGGTCTGCTCTGTCAGGTCAGAGAGCGCCACACTTCCGATGCTGGGGAGGATGTGGCCGTAAATCAGATTGCGGTACCCGCCCTCGGTGTTGCCGTTCCATTTGTGCCGATTGGCGGTGAACCACCGGCCACACCACTGCCCGACTGTCATGGTATTTTCTTTCTGCATATCGTCGCCTCCTTTTGGCAAACGAACAATATCACAGAAAGCAGGAAATAGCTACCGGAAAGAACGGAATATTTGCAGAAAAACAGCTGTTCCGAATAACGCCGATATTATTCGGAATAATATAGTTGATTTTATTCGGAGCAGCTGTTATAATATTCTTAATGAACTGTACTGGAGGTGTTCCAATATGACGATCAAAGAAGCGGCTGTTGCTTGGGGGATTACCGAACGGCGGGTCAATGCGCTCTGCAAAGCCGGACGCATTTCCGGCGCGTATAAGGAGGGCAGGCAGTGGTTTATCCCGGACAGCACACAAAAGCCGATGGATAAGCGTGGTCACCGAAGTGTGGTAAGGCCCGCAGTATCATCTGCGCGCAAGCCGTTGCCCATTGGCGTATCTGATTACCGGGACGCCTGCAAAAACTACTACTATGTAGACAAGACCTTAATGATCAAGGAGTTTCTGGACGAGCGCCCCAAAGTATCCCTATTTACCCGCCCCAGACGCTTTGGCAAAACGTTGAACATGGATATGCTCCGCACTTTCTTCGAAAAGACGACCGAGGACACTTCCGTTTACTTCAGAGATAAGAAAATCTGGTCCTGCGGAGAAGCCTATCTTGCCCACCATAGAAAGTACCCTGTGATCTTCCTGTCCTTCAAGGATGTTAAATACACCTCTTGGGAAGAAACCTATCAGACACTCCAAAAGCTGATCGCGCAGGAATTCCGCCGCCACGACGAGTTGGCATCCAGCTCCGCACTTAGTGATTACGAAAAAGAGGAATATTCCCTTCTTGCAACAGAAGCCGCTGACGAAGTGGAATATCAAATGTCCCTGCGGACACTGACGCTGTTTCTCCATAAGCACCACGGCGCTGCACCTATCGTCATCATTGACGAATATGATACTCCCATTCAGCAGGGCCATGTGAGCGGCTTCTACGACACGATCATCGGGTTCATGCGAAACCTGTTCTCCGGTGGTCTGAAGGACAATCCGCATCTGAGCTATGGTTTCCTGACCGGCATCCTGCGTGTTGCCAAGGAAAGTATCTTCAGCGGCCTGAACAACCTGAAAATCAACTCGATTTTAGACGAGCGCTACAGTGAATATTTCGGCTTCACTTCAAGCGAAGTACGCGAGATGGCAGACTACTATCATGCTTCTGATAAATATCAGGAGCTCTGCGACTGGTATGATGGTTACCTTTTCGGCAATACCGAGATTTTTAATCCCTGGTCTGTCATTGGATACTTCAATAATAACTGCCGTCCCAAAGCATTCTGGCAGTCTACCGGAAGCAATGACATCATCCGCGAGGTGCTGGCTTCTGCAACGCCGGATATTATGGAGCGTCTGGAGCTGTTGATGAAGGGCGAATCCTTCGTTACGCACATCGACACTGGCGTCATTTATCCGCAGATTCAGAATGATCCGTCCTCTGTTTACAGCTTCCTGCTGGTGGCAGGTTATTTGAAGGCTGTGAGCTGTGACCAGTCTTACGGCGAGGATTATATGTGCGAAGTGGCTCTGCCCAACAAAGAGATTTCTTTCGTCTACAGCAAGGAAATTCTCTCTCAGCTTGAGAATATTATTCCTCGCTCCGTTGCTATTTCTATTCAGGAAGCTATCTACAAGGTAGATAGCGACTCACTGCAAAAAACCTTGGAGAAGTTTCTGCTCCAAACAATAAGCTTCCACGATGCTGCCGACGAAACATTTTACCATGGTCTGATATTGGGTATGTGCGCTGTGATGGACAACAGCTATCGCATTACCTCCAATCGCGAAGCTGGTGATGGACGATTTGATATTCAGATGCTTCCTTTGAATAAGCGGCTTCCTGGTATTCTGATTGAATTAAAGGCTGGAAAAGACCGCTCTGAAGCACAGCTTGAAGGCCTTGCTAATGTTGCCTTGCAGCAGATTAACGACCGTGCATACGCACTATGGCAAAGAAATTTTTTCCGAGTATGTTCTCACCAACTATCAATCTATTGATTTTCAAGGATTCATTCCTTTGCTGGATGCACTAAACAGCATCGTAGAGAATTGCAAATCTTCAACTACTTAAAATCCGGTAAAAAGTATCCCTTGTGTGCAATGCAATCACACACAAGGGATACTTTTTTACTGCTCTAAACTTCTAACTTTCGGTGTGCCCAATCGGCACTCTATTTTCTTTTTCACTCAATTACTCTTCTCCTCCAACGGCCGCCCATCGCCCTCGCCCAAATCCATCAGCCGCTGCGCCTCCGCAATTTCCGTTTTCATCTCCACGATTAGCACCTTCAGTTTCTCCTCGCACTCCTCGCGGGTGTGGGCATGCTGTACCACAAAAACACAGAATTTCGTGCTTCTGACGCAGCGTCCGCAATTCGCGGCTATCACAACCAGCATATCCGCTTTCAGAGATTGCTGCAGTATTTCACCTACATAACGAGTCACGATGCATACCGGATGCATCACCCGGGAGCACCCCGCGCTGCCCTTACGAAAAAGCCGCCGAAGCAAAAGGAACCGCCCAGAAAGGGCACAAAGCGCTGGCACAAGGAGCAGACGCGGCGCAGAGCGGCCGAACGCAGGCGCGCGATCCGCAATGTGCTGGCGCTTATCGATTCGCTGGACACCAATTGCGCCGCGCGCCCGGCGGTTTGAGACAGCGCTTCCCACAACACAAAATGACAGAGCCAAGGGCGGATTGCCCTTGGCTCTGAAGTTTTCCCGCTCACCGCAGGCCGTGCATGAAGCCGTCCGTGGCGGTCGCGTGGATGTCGCCGCCGATGACGCGGTTGCGGTAGACGAACAGCTGCGCGAGCACCGTGTCCGATGTTCCGGCATAGTTTGTCACGCGATAGGTGTAGACGCTGCACGTCTCTCCGGCATAGATGGACAGGTCGAAGCCCTGCTGCTTTTGCAGGGCGTTGTAATCGCCGAACACGCCGTCAAATGTGCGCGGGAGCACGACCTCCTGCGCAGTTTCGGTTGCGGGATCGGCTTCCCAGCCGAGTGCGCGCAGATATGTGATGCGCCCCTCGGTCGTGGTGACGTTGTAGTGCGCAGAGAGTACGCCGTCGTTGCTGCGCCAGATAACCAGAAGCGCCAGCACCACCGCCAGCGCGATGAGCGCATAGACGGCCGTTCGTCTTGTCCAATGAAAGGATTTGAGCTTCATAACCACACCCCGGAACAAACCTATTCAAATTTGCCGCCGGATATGCTATACTATTGCTGTTTGACGATCGAGGAGGGGAGCGACATGATCCGTCTGGACAAATATCTAGCCGACACCGGCGCCGCTTCCCGGCGCGAGGCGAAGATGTATATCCGCCGCGGCGAGGTCACGGTCGACGGCGTACCTGCCGCTGCGCCGGAGCAGAAGGTCGCGGAGACGGCGGTCGTCTGTCTGCGCGGGCAGCCGCTGCACTATCAGACATACCATTATTATATGCTCCACAAGCCGTCCGGTGTCCTCACGGCGACGAGCGACCGCAGTCAACCGACCGTGCTGGATCTGTTCCCGCCGGAACTGCAGCGCTTCGGCCTTGTTCCGGCCGGACGTCTGGATAAGGACACGACCGGGCTGCTGCTCATCACGGACGACGGGGACTATGTCCACCGCGTCATCACGCCGAAAAAGCACGTACCGAAGGTCTATTTTGCGCGCACGGACGGGATGCCGACGCGCGCGGATGCCGAGCGCTTCGCGCAGGGCGTTGTGCTTGGTGACGGGACGCGGTGTCTGCCCGCGAGGCTCGAATGCCTGCCAGAGCAGGGCGGCTGCCGCGTGACGGTCTATGAGGGGAAATACCACATGGTAAAGCGCATGCTCGCCGGCTGCGGGACGCCGGTTTTGCAGCTGCACCGGCTGTCGATCGGAGCGCTGACGCTCGATCCGACGCTGGCTCCGGGGACTTATCGAGAGCTGAGCGCGGAGGAAGCAATGCTTGTTTTTGCAGAACCCGCTTCGTGATAGTTGACAAAACCTTGTAGAATTATCCGTCTATCTCACGAAATTTCGAAAATTATTCACAAAAAACGACCAATTCTCTATTGAAAAATGCACATAAATCGGCTATAATGTAAGGCAGGAAATTGGTAGGTGCTGTGGGCGACTGCGGCGGCCGTTCGTAGGAGGAAAAGATATGTCGAGCAGAATTTTTCAAGGCGTGATCGTTCAGATGAAGGATGCAACTACGCGCTGCATCGGTGTTGTGGACGAGCAGGGATTCGTGATCGCTTGCAGCGAGCTCTCGATGATCGGCTCTCGCCTGGATGATTTTCAGGCTGCAGTCGGAGAAGTGCAGGAGCAGCTGTTTTCGACCGACGCGCGCACGTATAAGATCCTTTCGGCCAGCACGGCGCGCTTTGAGTATGCCGTGTTCGTGGAGGGCAATGACCAGACGGCGCGCAGCATCTGCATTCTTGCAGCCGTCGGCATGACGGAGGCCAGCACGAACTTCGAGGAGAAGCACAACAAGGCTGCGTTCGTCAAAAATATCATCTCGGACAATATCCTTCCGGGCGATGTGTATGTGCGCGCAAAGGAGCTGCACTTTACAACCGATGTCTCGCGTGCCGTGCTGCTGGTGCGGCAGGTGGACGTGACAGACATCGCCGTGCTTGAGCTGATCCAGAATATGTTCCCGGATCGGCAGCATGATTTCGTGCTCAGCGTGAGCGAGTCGGACATCGTTGTCATCAAGGAGATGGCGCCCGACGAGACGTCGGAGGATGTCTGTGCGCTGGCGGAGACGATCGAGCGCGCCGTGCAGACGGAGCTGCACGTGCAGACGGTCATCGGCATCGGTACGGCGGCAAACCACCTGCGCGAGCTGGCTGACCGCTACAAGGAGGCGCAGGTCGCCATCGAGGTCGGCAAGGTGTTCGAAAACGAGAAGCCGGTCATCCACTATGACAACCTCGGCATCGGCCGCATTATTTATCAGCTGCCGACGACGCTGTGCGAGATGTTTCTGTCCGAAGCGTTTAAGAAAAACCCCATCGAGGCGCTCGACGAGGATACGCTCGACACGATCAATCGCTTCTTTGAAAACAACCTCAATGTTTCGGAGACGGCGCGCAAGCTCTACGTCCATCGAAACACTTTGGTATACCGGTTGGAAAAAGTCAAGAAGATCACGGGCCTGGATCTGCGCGAGTTTGAAGATGCCATTCTCTTCAAGGTCGCGGTCATGGTAAAGAAATACCTCGATTCTCAGAACACCGCCAAGTTCTGAGTTCGCATCCGGGCGGGCGCAAGCCCAACATATTGGAGGACATCTTATGGTTCAAATGAACGATGTGAGGATGGTCTACGGAAACACGGAAGCCGAGGCGCTCAGTGGCGTCAGCTTCACGATCAACGAAGGGGAATTCGTGTTTCTGGTCGGACCGTCGGGCTCCGGCAAGACGACGATCATCAAGCTGATCACCGGCGAGCTGAGCCCCACATCCGGACAGATCACGGTCAACGGCTTTGACATGCAGGGCATCAAGCGCCGCAAGCTGCCGAAGCTGCGCCGGACACTGGGCGTCATTTTTCAGGATTTCCGCCTGATCGACAAAATGACGGTGTATGAAAATGTTGCGTTTGCCATGCGTGTGGTGGGGGCATCCAATAAGGAGATCCGCCGCCGCGTGCCGCAGGTGCTCGAGCTGGTCGGCCTGGCCGACCGGGAAAAGCGCTTCCCGGCGGAGCTTTCCGGCGGCGAGCAGCAGCGCGTGGCCATCGCCCGCGCGCTCGTGAACAATCCGCGCATGATCATCGCGGACGAGCCGACCGGCAACCTCGACCCGGTGCGCAGCCTGGAACTGATGCTGCTGCTGGAGAAGATCAACGAGCTCGGCACCACGGTCCTCGTGGTGACGCACGAAAAGGAACTGGTCGACGCTTTTTCCAAGCGCGTCATCTCCATCGACGCCGGAAGAGTCATCAGTGACGGATTGGACGGGTACTACGGATATGAAGCTGAATAGATTCAACTACCTGATGGCGCAGGGCGTGAAAAACATCTTTACGCACGGTTTCATGTCCTTCGCGTCGATCACGATCATCATCGCGTGCCTGCTCATCATGGGCAGCTTCTCGCTGCTGACGCTCAACATTGACGCGAACATCGACCGCCTGCAAAACCAGAACGAGGTCATTGCCTACGTCGATGAGACGCTCACGGAGGATGAGGCCCGGGCCATTGAGCCCAAGGTCGCCGCGGTACCGAATGTTGCCTCGGTCGAGTTCGTCACGCGCGAGCAGGCCATGCAGACGTTCGAGGCCGAGTATGACTCCGACCTCTTTGACAACATTGACGCGTCGTTCTTCCGTCACCGCTATGTCGTGACGCTCGACGACCTGTCACTCATGAAGGACACGCAGACCGCGCTCAAGAACGTGGACGGCATCGCCGATGTCACGGCGCATTTGGACTACGCGGAAAACTTCATCACGTTCCGGAACATTGTGAGCGTGGTCTCCGTCGTTTTGATCGTGATCCTCATCGCGGTGTCCCTGTTTATCATGACCAATACCATCAAGCTGGCCACGTTCGGCCGGCGTGAGGAGATCGCCATCATGAAGATGGTCGGTGCGACGAATGGCTTCATCCGTCTGCCGTTTGTGGTCGAGGGCCTTGTGCTCGGCCTCGTCGGCGGTCTGATCGCGTTCCTGCTCCAGTGGGGACTCTACAGCCTGATCGTCGGCAAGATCATGTCCACCATGGCGGCCGGCATCATCACGGTGCTCCCGTTTGCATCCGTGTCGCTGCCGCTGCTGCTGGTGTTCCTCGGCGTGGGTGTGCTCGTCGGTGTGTTCGGCGGCCTCACGGCCATTCGCAACTATCTGAAAGTCTAAGGAGGAAATCAAATGAAGATGAACCGCAAAGTCGTTCGATCCGTTATTTGCGTGCTGCTGGCGCTGATTTTCGTCATCTCGCTCATGACAGCACTGATCCCGACCAATGCCAGCGCGGCATCTCAGTCGGAGATCAACCAGCTCACGCAGCAGCGTAAGGAGCTGCAGGCCAAGCAGAAAGAGCAGCAGAAGACCATCAACAGCCTGCGTTCGAAGAAAGCCAGCGTGGTGGATCAGAAGGCCGCGCTCGATAAGGAAAACGATCTGGCCCAGCAGGAGATCGAGCTCGTCAAGGAGCAGATCACGGCCTATGACCAGCAGATCGAGGACAAGGGCGTCGAGCTTGAGTCCGCCAAGCAGGAGGAAGAGGCCCAGACGGTCCGCTTCCGCAGCTGCGTGCGCCACCTTGAGGAGTACGGCCAGATGTCTTACATCGCCATCCTGCTCGAGGCGACCAGCCTGTCCGACCTCCTTGCCCGCATGGACATGGTCGGCGAGGTCATTGCATATAATAAACAGGTACAGGCCGACATGACGGCCGCCCGCGAAAAGGTCGAAACCGTCAAGGCGGAGCTCGAGGATGCCCGCACTGAGCTGCAGGATAAGCAGTCCGAGCTCGAGACCAAGCAGGTCGCGCTGCAGCAGAAGGTCTCGGAGGCCAATGCGCTGCTCGCCGGCCTGGAATCGGATATCAACGCCTATAAGAGCGTCTACGATCAGTATGAGCAGCAGCAGAAGAACGTGCAGTCGCAGATCGACAAGCAGGTCGAGGAGCTGCGCCGCCAGGAGGAAGCGAACAAGAACAACAACCCCGGCTATGATCCGGGCAAAGCCAACGGCTCCACCGGCACCATGATGTGGCCGTGCCCGTCCTGCCACTACATCACCTCGCAGTTCGGCTGGCGCTACCACCCGATCTATCAGACGCAGAAGTATCACTCCGGCGTGGACATCGGCGCGAGCTACGGCGCGACCATCGTTGCGGCCGACGGCGGCACGATCATCACGGCCGGCTCCGTGTCTGGTTACGGCAACTGCGTTGTCATCAACCATGGCAACGGCATCACCACGCTCTACGGCCATATGAGCTCCATCGCGGTGTCCGTCGGTCAGAAGGTCTCCAAGGGCCAGACGATCGGTTATGTCGGCTCGACCGGCAACTCCACCGGCCCGCATCTGCACTGGGAAGTCACGGTCAACGGTGTGCGCCAGAACCCGCTCAACTATGCGAGCTGATCGGACATATTTTGATTGAATGAAACTGCCGGGCGGCCGGAAAATGGCTGCCCGGCTCGTCTGCTGCATTGGGGACTGCCCGGTGCGGGCAGCAAATGGATCCGGAGGGATAGCATGGACGAACACAAGCCACAGGAACAGGCACCGGAAAAAGTGCCCGCCCGCAGAAAAAGCGGCAGAATGCGCGGCTGGAAGGCGAGTATCCTTGCCTGTGTGACCTGCATTCTGGTGACTGCACTGGTCACGTCGATGATCTTTGTCGGCAAATTCGGCGGCAGCAGCAACTATAAGCTCGCGCTGAAGTTTGCGCAGGTCAAGCAGGTCGTCGATAAAAACTACATCGGCGATGCCGACGACACGGCCATCAGCGACGCCTCGTCGAGCGCGATCATCAGTGCCATCGGCGACAAGTGGAGCTATTACATGACGGCCGAGGAATACAAGGCCTACCAGATGTACTCCAACAACGAGTACGCCGGCATCGGTGTGACCATCCAGCTCGACGATAAGACGAAGGGCTTTCGCATCACGGCGGTGACGAGCGATTCCCCCGCGGCGAAAGCCGGCCTCAAGCAGGGCGACATCATCACGGCGATCGACGGGGAGGATGTCACGGGCAAGACGCTCTCGGACGTGCAGAGCACCATCCGCGCCAAGCTCAACAAGACGCTCAAGCTCACCATCCAGGATTCTGCCGGCAAGAGCCAGACCGTCACGCTCGACTGCACGGTCATCTACACTGATCCCGTGACGTATAAGCTCATGGACAACGGCGTCGGCTATATCCAGATCCGCAACTTTGAGACCGGCGGCGGCAGCCGTGCCGTACAGGCGGTCGATAAGCTGCTCGACCTCGGCGCAAAGTCGCTCGTGTTCGATCTGCGCGATAACCCCGGCGGCCTGCTCTCGGAGCTCATCACGATCCTGGATCATCTGCTGCCGCAGGGCGATCTGTTCGTGAGCGTCGACGGCAACGGGAAAGAGACTGTCACGCAGAGCGACAGCGTCTGCGTCAAGGTGCCGATGGCGGTCATCGTCAACGGCAACACCTACAGTGCGGCGGAGTTTTTCGCGGCTGCGCTGCAGGAGTATGACTGGGCGACCATCGTCGGCCAGAACACGACCGGCAAGGGCCGCAGCCAGACGACCATCGCGCTTCCGGACGGCAGCGCCGTGCACATCTCGAGCCGGAAATATCTCACGCCCAACCGCGTGGACCTGTCCGAGCAGGGCGGCCTTGTGCCGGACGTTGTCGTGGCCCCGGCCGCGGACAGCGATGTCGATGCGCAGCTCGAAGCGGCCATCGCCGCGCTGCGCTGAATCAAATCGTATACACGAAAATTTCAATGATATAAGGAGACGGATTATGGCGATCGACAGCAGATATAAGATGAGTCAGGAGCGTCTGGACACGCTCAAGGAAGAACTGCACTACCTCGAGACGACCCGCGAGAAGGAAGTCGCGGAGCTCATCAAGGAGGCGCGCTCATTCGGCGACCTGTCGGAAAACAGTGAGTACGACGAGGCCAAGACGGAGCAGGGCAAGCTCTATTCCCGCATTGCTGAGATCACGGACCTGATCGAGAACGCCGAGGTCGTGGAGAAGGTCGAGGTCGCGGCGGACGTCGTGACCATCGGCAGCCGCGTGCGCGTGCTCGATGTCGATGAGGACGTGGAAGAGGAGTACACCATCGTCGGCTCGCAGGAGGCCAACCCCATGGAAGGCTGCATTTCAGACGACAGCCCGTTCGGCTTTGCGCTCAAGGGCCACAAAGTCGGCGAGACCGTCACGGTCGCAGCCCCGGTCGGCGAGCTGCAGTTTAAGATCATCGCCGTCGAAAACGAAGACTGAGGAGTCCATCATGAACGAAGAGAGAAAGAACCAGCAGGCGGCGGCAGAGCCGTCCCTGTCCGAGATCCTTCAGATCCGCCGCGACAAGCTCAAGGCGCTGCAGGACGCCGGGCGCGACCCCTTCACGCAGACGCGCTTTGCGCGCAGCGCCTACTCTGCAGATATCAAGGAAGATTTTGAAGCCTATGACGGCAAAACGCTGCAGGCTGCCGGCCGCATCATGTCCAAGCGCGGCATGGGCAAGGCCATTTTCTGCGACATTCAGGATGACCGCGGCCAGATCCAGCTCTACGTCCGCAAGGACGCTGTGACCGAGCAGGAGTTTGCCGATTTCCGCAAGTATGACATCGGCGACATTATCGGCGTGAGCGGCTATGCGTTCAAGACCAAGACGGGGGAGATCTCCATCCATGTGCAGCAGGTCACGCTGCTCAGTAAATCTTTGCGCCCGCTGCCGGAGAAGTTCCACGGCATGACGAACACGGAGCTGCGCTACCGCCAGCGCTACGTGGATCTCATCATGAACCCCGAGAGCAAGCGCAACTTCCAGATCCGCAGCCGGTTCGTGGCCTACCTGCGCCGCTATCTCGACGGCCTCGGCTTCATGGAGGTCGAGACTCCCGTGCTCAGCCCCATCGCCGGCGGCGCGACGGCGCGCCCGTTCATCACGCACCACAACACGCTTGACATTGATATGTACATGCGCATCGCGACCGAGCTGCACCTCAAGCGCCTGATCGTCGGCGGCATTGAGCGCGTGTATGAGGTCGGCCGCATCTTCCGCAACGAGGGCATGGACACCAAGCACAACCCAGAGTTCACGACCTGTGAGCTCTATCAGGCCTACACCAACCTTGACGGCATGATGGACATCCTCGAGGGCATCCTCTCCGGCGCGGCCAAGGAGATCCTCGGCACGTATCAGCTCCAGTGGCTGGGCCATGATGTCGACCTCACGCCGAGCTGGCGCCGCGTGACCATGGCCGACGCCGTCAAGGACGTCACGGGGGCCGACTTTATGGCGATCATTGGCGACGCGGACGCGGCGGTCGCCCTCGCCAAGAGCGTGGGCGTGGACATGGATAACGTCGCCCACACGTGGGGCAACGCACTCTATGAGACCTTCGACCAGAAGGTCGAGGCCACGCTCATCCAGCCGACGTTCATCACCATGTACCCCGTGGAGGTCAGCCCGCTGGCCAAGCGCAGCCCCGAGCAGCCCGCGCTCACCGAGCGCTATGAGATGTTCATCTGCGGCTGCGAGATGGGCAACGCCTTCTCCGAGCTCAATGACCCCATCGACCAGTACCAGCGCTTCAAGGCTCAGGCGGAGAAGCGGGCCCACGGCGACGAGGAGGCCGACATGATGGACGAGGACTTCGTGCTGGCGCTCGAGTACGGTATGCCCCCCACCGGCGGTCTGGGCTTCGGCATCGACCGCTGCGCCATGATGCTCTGCGGCACCGACTCTATCCGGGACGTGATCCTCTTCCCGACAATGAAGCCGCTGGACGCTGACAAGAAGGCTTCCAAGGAAGTATCGGCTCCTGCGGAGGCTACTCAGGCGGCTCCCGTTGTGGAAGAAAAAATTGATTTTTCCAATGTTCAGATTGAGCCTTTGTTTGAGGATCAGGTCGATTTTGACACCTTCTCCAAGAGTGATTTCCGTGCCGTAAAGGTCAAGGAATGCGAAGCTGTGAAGAAGTCCAAAAAGCTCTTAAAGTTCGTTTTGGACGACGGTACCGGCGTAGATAGGGTCATTTTGAGTGGTATTCACGAATATTATGAGCCGGAAGAGCTGGTTGGAAAGACCTGCATCGCCATTACGAACCTCCCGCCCCGCCCCATGATGGGTATCGACTCCTGCGGTATGCTCATCTCCGCCGTGCATCACGAAAACGGCGAAGAAAAGCTGCATTTGCTGATGGTGGATCCTCACATTCCGGCAGGCGCAAAGCTGTATTGATTGACCCTAAATTGTCGGTGCTTACGCCACAACTTACGCCAATTTACTCCGAGCTTACGCCAAAAATGCGTCCCCAATTCTGCGATTGCAGACAAGTTCCGATAGACAACGACACGTTCATATGATTTAAGCCCGCTGATTTCGGTCAGCGGGCTTTTTCTATTTCTGCCCCTATTACATCCTCGTGATGTGATAGGGGCTTTTTTGTTCTTGTGAGGAGACGAGAAAAATTTTTTTGAAAAAATCCAAATTTGGTTCGTTCAAATCGAAAAAAATTTCCCAGTTGGTTAGTGAGGGCGAAAACCTCACGAACCTTGAAAACCGAATACACACTCAACAGGTACATTCCTGATCGGGGGCGAAAGCCCCAGCCGGATGAAGGTGCGCCACGAACTTCCTGCCCACAAGGGTTATCACGGAAAGCAAGGTTGGTAGCGATTCCGAACCATTCTGAAATATCCGCTTGCTACGGATAAGGCGATAAAACGATTCAGGGACAATGATACTTCCCTATGGGGCTGGCGGAGTACCCGGCAGAGGTGAGATTCCTATGAGTTCGGTCAGCAGCCGAACGCCTGTTGATTTCCTTTTACGCATTTGGGGGATGAGATCGAGTTAAATGCGACCACCAAAGCACAGGACTCCGCTTCCTGTGTTTTGGTGGATCAAGCGATCCAAATCTAACAAGAAGGAGGAAAAGCGAAATGCCAAACTGTAAAACCATAGCGATATGCAACCAAAAAGGCGGCACAGGGAAAACCACCACAACGGTCAATTTGGGTGTCGGTCTTGCACGACTCGGTAAGAAGGTACTCCTTGTAGATGCCGACCCGCAGGGCGATCTCACGACTTGCCTTGGATGGCGAGATAATGACAGCCTTACGACGACCATTACCGATAAGCTATCCGGGGTTATCCGTGAGGATCATTCAGACCCGCAAAGCGGTATTCTGCGTCACGAGGAAAATGTCGATCTGCTCCCTGCCAACATCGAGCTGTCCGCTATGGAAATGATGCTTGTCACCGCAATGAGCCGTGAAACCATTCTGAGAAGCTATCTGAGCAAGGTCAAAGACAATTATGACTATGTACTGATTGATTGTATGCCTTCGCTCGGTATGGTAACTTTGAATGCTTTGGCGGCGGCAGATAGCGTAATCATTCCCGTGCAGGCGCAATATCTTCCGGCAAAGGGAATGACCCAACTGATGCAGACCATTGGAAAGGTCAGGCAGTACATCAATCCGAGCCTGCGAATCGACGGTATCCTATTGAACATCGTAGATAACCGCACCAACCTCGCCAAAAGCACTGCCGACGCACTGCGAAAGAACTTTGGGAGCGTTATTAAGATATACCGTTCCTCCATTCCTATGGCAGTGAAAGCCGCAGAGGTTGCTTCCAAGGGCGTAAGCATCTACAAGTATGAGCCGAGCAGTCCTGTTGCAAAGGCTTATGCTGAGTTCGCAAAGGAGGTGTCTGCCGATGGCAGGAAGAAAGAGCGACTTCACTCTGCCGACGCTCGATGACCTGTTTTCTACACAGGAGCTTCGGGACGATGCCAAGCTCAGTAAAATCCGAGATATTCCCCTTGAGCTGATCGACGATTTTCCCGACCACCCTTTTAAGGTGCGGGATGACGAGGATATGATACAGCTTGTGGAGAGTGTCAAGGAGCGAGGAGTCATTACTCCGGCTACCGTCCGTCAAAAAGAGGACGGCAGATACGAGCTGATTTCCGGTCACAGGCGAAAACGGGCTTGTGAGCTTGCCGGGTTTGAAGCACTCCGTTGCGAGGTCGTAGACCTTGACCGTGACGCCGCCACCGTTCTTATGGTGGAAAGCAATTACCAGCGGTCGCAGATACTTCCCTCAGAAAAGGCGTTTGCCTATAAAATGCGGCTGGAAGCGATGAAGCGGCAAGGACAGCGTTCAGATTTAACTTCGTCCCCAGTGGGGACAAAGTTTGATAGAAGTTCTGAAGCCATAACAGAAGAAACCGGCGATAGCAGAAATCAAATTCATCGCTATATCCGTCTGACAAACCTTGTGCCTGAACTGCTCGACCTTGTGGACGAGGGCAAAATTAAAATGCGTCCTGCGGTGGAGCTTTCCTATTTGGACGAGGATAATCAGCGGGCGGTGGTCGATGAAATCGACCTGAACCAATGCACCCCGTCCCACGATCAGACCATTCGTATGCGGAAGTTCTTCACAGATGGAAAGCTCACGCCAGAGGTGGTGTCCGCCATTATGGGCGAGGAAAAACCAAATCAGCGTGAGAAGATCGTCCTGCGTGGGGACAAGGTGCGAAGCCTGATCCCGAAAAATATCCCCGTAAGCCAAACGGAGGATTATGTGGTCAAAGCACTGGAGCATTACAGCCGCTTTCTTCGTCAGCGGGCAGAGCGTGACAGCCGATAGGTACACGGAGTATGTTTTCTGCTGTCCCCTTCCTCACACTCCAACCCCTGAAACTACCAGACTATCCGAAATAAACTATCTCCTGATTTATCTTTATCTCTCTAAGTTAAATCTATCTAAGAGCAAACGGAGTTCGCACAATTCGGAAAACTGCGTTTTGGCGGTATGATGAAAAGTTACGCTTCAAAACGCACCTTTGTCGGAGCAGTTCTCATCGGGTAGAATGTTGTCGAAGGGAGTGAAGCGTATGAAACCAAAAATCGCAGTTATTATGCTCGCCGTATTTCTGTGTCTGACCACGGGATGCAACAATGCCTCGCATATTGCAGAAACGCCTGACCCTATTTCTTCTTCGGACAGTAACATCGTCCCCAGTGAAGCGGAAACGGCTCAGGCAGAAAAGAAAACGGAGGTTGACCGTCCCCAAAGCACAGATTCGCAAACGGATAGCCATGCCGCAGAGTTCCCGTCAAGAGTATCGGAAAGTGCCACCCAACCAACAGAGGTTCCCGAACAGGCTGACCACAGCACGGCAGTGCTATCACAGCCGAGCGAACCTGAAAAGAAAACAGACGAGTCCGAACGCCGACCGGAAACCGCTGCCCCGACAGAAAAAGAACAGCCCACACCTCCGGCAACTGAGGAATCGACGCCACCGGAACCGCCGAAAGAAGAACCTACTGAGCCGGTCTTTGACATTGACTACTGGATCAGCTTTGCCAAGAGCTACGCTGAGAGCATCGGACTTGCGCTTGACAGAGGAGCCGTGTATTGCTGGGATAACCCCATCGCAGCAGGTGTAAAATGCAAATACACCGAACGGGATATTCGTGGCTATCTCGACCGATATGCCAAGGACGGCGACATCACCGATGTATGGATTTGGTATGAGCAGGCCGGAAGCGGCTCTTATGAAATCTATATCGGCTACGCATAACAACAAAACACATTTCACCCGAAACGCATCGTCATTGCACGGTGCGTTTTTTATTTCCAAGGAGGTAACAAACACAATGAAAAAGAACCTTTTCAAGCGAGGGATTGCGGGACTGCTTTCCCTCGTGATGTGCCTGACAGCCCTTGTGGGGATTGGCACAACCACTGCCTATGCCGCAGGAGAAAGAGCAGAGGTCTATCTTGTTTCTTTTCCGAGAAGCGGCGATGCTAATATTGATTACAGCGGTACTTGGGGGCATCCCAATCTCCGGTATATGAACGGCTGGCATTCCGGTGAGTCCAAGTACACTACCATTCGAGCGATGCACTCGTATGACGGTAACATCTGTTACTGCATTGAGCCGGGAGTGCAGCAGGATACCGGCGACACTTATACCAGTAAGGACGAAACCTTTTGGGACAACCTGCCCTCAGACATCAACAGCACCATTTCCCCCTACGATATAAAGCTATTCATCGGGCGTATTATGCAATACGGTTACACGGGACCCATCAGCACCTCGTGGCGTTCACAGAACCCTGCTGATGCCGCAACGCTGGCGGAAGCTATGGCAACACAGGTTCTCATTTGGGAAACCGTTGTCGGTGAGCGTGACGAGGACTTCGATTATGTAAGCCCCGGTAGCTACGATGCTGTTAAGGGCGTTGTCAGCACTGCCCATCCGCTGTATGACCTGTTTTGCGATTACTATGACAGCATTGAAGCAAGCGTTCAGCGTCACTCTGCCATCCCCAGCTTTATGTCCAAAAACCCGAACAGAGCGCAGAGCGTGGAGCTGGAATGGGACGGCAGCAGTTACACCGCTACCCTGACAGACCACAACCGTGTGCTTTCCGATTACAGCTTTTCCGCTAATGAGGATGGCATTTCATTCAGCGTCAGCGGAAACCAGCTTGTTATCACAGCAACGGATGCTCCTTCTGACAGCGTAAGAATTACCGCCAATAAGGTCGGTTCAACCCGCCGAGGTATCATTACTTGGACGGATGGGAGATACGCTCCCGGAGGCGGTATTCAGGATGTTGTCAGCTATGCTCAAGAGGTTAATGACCCGGTGCAGGCGTTCCTCAATCTGAAGGTGTCCTACGGCTCTGCTAAGATCGTCAAGACCTCGGAGGACGGCAAGGTTGACGGTATTTCCTTCCGTATTCAGGGCAACGGCATTGATAAAACCGTTAAGACAGAAAACGGCGGTCAGATTCAGGTCGATAACCTAATGCCGGGAGTATATACCGTAACCGAGCAGGAATATGACAGATACGAGCCGCAGGAGTCCCGCAGAGTAACCGTAGTTGCGGGACAGGTTGCGACCGTCAACTTCAACAACACACTGAAGCGTGGCGATATTGAGGTTATCAAATCCTCGGAGGATAACTTTAATGAGGGCGTGACCTTCCACCTTTACGGCACTTCGCTCTCCGGCATTGCCGTGGACGAGTATGCGGTTACGGATAAAAACGGTGTGGCGACCTTTGAAGATGTGCTGATCAGCGGCACTACGCCGTACACCATTGAGGAAGTGGATACAGCAATCCGTTATGTCATTCCCGAAGATCAGAGCGCACCCGTCAAGTGGAACGAGGTCACTACCCGCAATTTCACGAATATCCTGAAGAAGTTTACCGTTACCGTGACCAAGAGCGACGCTGAGACGGGAACGGCTCAGGGAAACGCCTCTCTTGCGGGAGCAAAATACGGGATTTTCAAGGGCGAACAGCTCATTGATGAATACTATACCGATGAAAACGGTCAGTTTACCACAAAAGAATATATCTGCGGTGCGGACTGGACAATCAAGGAACTGGAGCCGAGTGAGGGCTATTTGCTCGATCCGACCGTCCATAAGGTCGGCGCAGAGCCGGAGCTTTATACCATTGAGCATAACCAGACCGCAAATGATGTAACGGAACAGGTCATCAAGGGCAATATCGCCATTATCAAACATACGGACGATGGCGAAACACAGATTGAAACGCCCGAAGAAGGCGCAGTTTTTGAAGTGTATCTCAAGTCCGCAGGCTCTTTTGCGAACGCAAAGGAATCCGAGCGTGATACGCTCATCTGCGATGAGAACGGCTTTGCACAGACAAAGGATATGCCTTACGGCACATATACCGTCCATCAGGTATCCGGCTGGGAAGGCAGGGAGCTGATGGATGATTTTGATGTGTTCATCGCAAAGGACGCCCAGACTTACCGCTATTTGATTAACAACAGCAATTTTGAAAGCTATATCCAAGTAGTCAAGGTGGACGCAGAAACGGGCAAGACCATTCCCTATGCGGGTGCAGGATTCCAGATTTATGATTCGTCCGGCAATCTCATCACGATGGAGTTTACTTATCCTACCCCGACAACCGTTGACACTTTCTATACCGACGCTAACGGCTCGCTCGTAACGCCGGAAAAGCTGCCATACGGTCAGGGCTACTCTATCGTTGAGGTACAGAGTCCTTATGGATATGTCCTTGATTCCACCCCCGTCTATTTTGATGTAACGGAAGAAAATTCTTCTGAGGAAAGCGGGGTAACAGTGATTAAAGTTGAAAAGACCAATATGCCGCAGAAAGGCACGATCAGCATTGAAAAGACGGGCGAGGTATTCTTCGGCGTTTTGGTAAGCGGCGGGACAGATGAAAACGGGCAGGAGCTTCCCGTTATCTATCAACCGATCTATGAAACACAGGGGCTTCCCGATACCGTTTATGAAATCCGTGCCGCCGAAGATGTGGTAACGCCAGACGGTACGCTGAGGTACAGCAAGGGCGAGCTGGTCGATACGGTTACGACCGATGAAACCGGCTTTGCAAAAAGCAAGGAACTCTATCTCGGAAAATATGAGGTAAAAGAGGTCAAGGCAGGCTATGGAATGGTGCTGAGCAGTGAAGTCCATACCGTAGAACTCATTTACGCCGGACAGGATGTAGCCGTGACCGAAACGGCGACTTCCTTTGTCAATGAACGGCAGAAGGTTGAGGTCAGCCTTGAAAAAGCGCTGGAGACAAACGAGCTGTTCGGTATCGGCAATAACGGAGAAATCAAAAATATCAGCTTCGGCTTGTTCGCCGATGAGGAGCTTGTGTCCGCAAGCGGCACTTCCATTCCGAAAGACGGTCTGCTTGAAATCATCACGCTTGATGAAAACGGCAGAGCGACCGTAGGGACTGACCTACCTTTGGGCAGCTATTATGTAAAAGAGCTTGCGACGGACGAGCATTATCAGCTTAGCGGCGAAAAATATCCCGTTGTATTTGAGTATGCGGGACAGGAAGCCGCAACGGTTGTGATTGCCGTAAATGACGGAGAGCCGATGGAAAACAAGCTGATTTATGGCTCGGTGTCCGGCAAAAAGGTGGACGAGAACGGCGAGGGACTCGGCGGTGCGCTCATTGGTCTGTTTAAGAGCGATGATGTGGAATTTACCGAAGAAAATGCCCTGATGACCGTCGTATCCGGCGACGATGGCAGCTTCTCCTTTGAGAATGTGCCTTACGGAAGCTGGTATATCCGTGAGATCAAGCAGCCGACCGGATTCGTGCTTGACGAAACGGTCTATGATGTGAACATCTCAGAGAATGAGCAGGTCGTTGAGATTGAAATCGTCAATAAGCTGGTGCGTGGCAACATCGCTCTTACGAAGGTGGACGCTGAATATACCGATACGAAGCTGACGGGCGCTGTATTTGAGGTCTATAAGGACTCCAACGATAACGGCGAGCTGGACAGCGAGGACGAGCTGATCGGCACACTGACCGAAAAGGAAATCGGGCAGTATGAAATGAACGATCTGCTCTATGGGCGCTACTTCATTTTGGAATCAGCAAGCCCGGATTCGTATATCCGTGACGAGGGTGTGTACGAGGTATTCATCGACACGGACGGTAAGACCTATCAGGTGGAAAACACGGAGGGCAAAGGCTTCGCAAACGAGCCTATGCGTGGAAACCTGAAAATCGTAAAAACATCGTCTGACGGAAAGGTGGAAGGCTTCGCTTTCCGCATTGAAAGCAAACGGCTATGATGTTACCCTTGAAACAGACGAAAACGGCGAGATTTTCCTTGAAGGACTGCGGATCGGCGAGTACAAGATTTCCGAAGTGAACAATTCGGCTTCCGCTATGTATATCCTGCCTGCCGACAAGGAGGCTGCGGTACAGACAGGCTCTACCACGGTCGTTGAAATGCACAACGAGCTGAGAGATACGCCGAAAACCGGAGATGACAGCAAGCTCGGTCTTTGGCTTGTCCTTGCGGGTGTGTCGGCAGCCGGCATAGCAGCCTGCGGTGTTCTCGGATTTAAGAAAAAGAAGAAAAAGGAGGGTAACTGATGGAACTGAAAGCGATCATCGGAATTGCTTTGGTCGTCTTTACTCCGGTCTTTGGCTTGTCCTTGCGGGTGTGTCGGCAGCCGGCATAGCAGCCTGCGGTGTTCTCGGATTTAAGAAAAAGAAGAAAAAGGAGGGTAACTGATGGAACTGAAAGCGATCATCGGAATTGCTTTGGTCGTCTTTATCGTAGGCGGCTTTATCTTTTTGCAGATCCGTAACAGAAAGAAAAAGTAAGAACTTCTGCGGGGGCGGGGCTTAAAAACTCCGCCCCTTCTTCTATTTTGGGAGGCTTATAATGAGAAACCTGAAAACGATTGAAAACCGAGTGCTTGCGGTGTTAAAGGAACACCCCGAAGCACGAAATGACGATATGAAGCTGTACCTGCTTATCAGCAAGGCGTGTATCTATGATACCCACGGTATCAGCCATTTCAGCTTTGAAGATGTGATGAGCAATTACAAGGCGATTATATTGATCCCCCGAAGGACTTTGCAGAAGCATCAGGCGAAGACTGAAAAGGCAGAAGATTCAGGCGCACAAAATATCCTGTCTATGGATATTCCCGTGACGGTTAACCCGAAAGGGACTGGGACCACTATAAGCACAAAAACGTGACACTCTAAAAGCTAAGATGGGAGGTAAAAGAAAATGGCAGCTAAGAAAAGCACAAACACCGCTTTGCAGCAGAAAGTAAAGGTGCTGGCGAAGCTCTATGATTCCGGCTGTAAAACCGAAAAGGATTTGAAGGCGCTGAGCCTGCAAAGTATTTTGAAAATCCCCGATATATCCGTTTCCGATATGACGGTTATTACAGAGCTTCAGGAGCAGATCGCAAAAAACAGGCTCTTTTCCTATTTGGGAGGTGCGGATGATGAGCAAAAGTCAGAACAGAACGGTGGATAAGCATATTATCTGGAGCGATATGAATCTGTAACAACCCTGATGATTGGCGTGACCTGCCGACGATTTCTTGAAAATCAATGAAATCGACGGGAATCCGAATGACGAACACGGGCTGTACGAATATATGGTTGAAACCAATGGCGAGTATCTTTCCGATGAACGGGAAAATCTTAATGTCCAGCTTGCTCAGCCGATTATTGTCATCGGCGACATCGGCAGATGGAACGGCAGAGTGATGGGATACAAGATGATTGATTCCGGCAATATTAAAGATTGCCTTTATTCTGATACGGATATGACCGAGTGGTATGTAGATCGGTACGGCGACCTTCGTGCCGACGCTGTTCATCACGACGGGACAAATCACTATCTGTACCGTGTGTTTAAGGATACTGCCTCGCCGGAACAGATTGAACGCTTACAGGAAAAAATCTATTACGGCAAAGCGACAAGGGCAGATATAACAAGGGTAACAAAACGGCTCGGAGATGAAATAGCCGCAGTTTACGGCTTTCATATACCGAAACAAAGAACAGCAATGGAGCAAGCGAGGTGAGAAAATGAAAATCCGACCGCTTCATACGAACGAACAAAAATACACTTACAGGCAAAGTACGCAGATCGAGGGACAGACCGGAAGTATCGGTTATCTGCGTGGCGATTTCGGCGCAGGCGGCAAAGAGTTCTTTTCCTCTTGGTTTGATCACAGGCGGGATTTGAAAACAGATGAGTTCAAAAGCGCTCTGGACGAGGTTATCAACGCCCTGCGTTCCGAAGAATACGGACTGTTAAAGAGCCGCACGGCTATGGCGCAGTATGCGGGGAAATATCCCGTCAGCGCCTTTCAGGGCAACTATACGACCGAGTACGGTTTCCGTGCCGATACCGAAAAACACAGCTTCTTGATACGGTGTAATCCTGCCCGTGGGGACTACAATTTTTGCTGCTACTGCTATGTGCGGGAATGGCTTGACCGCCATATGGAAAAAGGCGAGCCGTGGAATCCGCTTTATCACGCCGGATTACAAAGAAAAATTCAAAATCCCCGATGGAGATAAAATCAGGATCACTTTAAGCGACGGGGAACAGCTTGACCGCACCTGCCGATATATTGACGACTATCATTTAGAGGTTGGCAGCAACCTCTACCATATCTGCGAGTTTGCCGAGCGGATGGAGCAAAACGGCAATACCGTGATTCCGCTCCGTTCTTCTCTGCCGGAGCAGTGCTATGTGTTCGTGCAGACGGAAAACTGCGTCGGCATTGTCAAAAAGGGCGAAAGCGGATTTTACCGCACGGATATTCGGGGCGGCAAGCCCAGTGAAACAAACGCCCTTGTGAATGAGATGAACAAAAAGCTCGGCTTGTCAAAAGGTCAGGCAGAGGCGATGAAGGCAGGTTCAATGTTTGGTTGGGATACCCCTGCCGCCGATCCGAAAAGCTATGATAAAAACGGTATCCCTGTAAGACCGAAACAGAAAGACTATGAAAGATAGGAGGTGCATAACCGATGGCACGAAAGTACGACCTGATTTCCGAGCTGTACCGCCGTACCGCACACGCTGTTGTGTCCGATGTTCAGAACTGGCAAGCCTTTTTGCGCTGCGCCTGCCGGAACTATCGTCTGCGCTTTGACGAGCAGCTTCTCATCTACGCCCAAAGACCGGACACAACGGCAGTGCTGGAGATCGAGCGCTGGAACGACAAATTCGGGCGTTGGGTAAACCGTGGCGCAAAGGGTATCGCCGTATTTGAGGACGCCGACCGGAGCAGGCAGCGCTTAACCCATTACTTCGATATTTCCGATACCCACGCAAGCCGCTACTCCCGCCCCGTCCCGATTTGGGAGATGAAGCCGGAATATACGGACGATGTGATCGAATCCCTTGAAAACACCTTCGGCGAGCTGGAAAACAGGGAAAGCCTTGCGGACGCTGTGCTGAGCGCCGCTAAAAACGCCGTGGAGGATAATATCCCCCGACTATTTGGGCGATCTGATGTATGCCGCAGATGACAGCTTCCTCTACGGTCTTTCGGAGGATATGATTACCGCTATGTATAAGAAGGCGGTAACAAACAGCGTGGCATATGTGATGATGACAAGGCTTGGGATAGATACCGAGCCGTTTTTTGAAGCGGAGGATTTCTCTGTCATTACAAATTTCAATACGCCGGAAGCCTTAAACGCCCTCGGTATTGCGTCAAGCGATATTGCGGAGATGGGGCTTGGGGAAATCTCCCGTACCGTCCTTGCCCTTGAAAGGCAAAATCGCATCATTGCGGACAGAGAGAAACCGGAATACAATAAGGCTGAAAATAAAAGCGAAAGGAGCTTTGAAAATGAACGAGCTGACATACACAATGCAGGGCGATTACAATCTTCCCGACTTGACAATGCCCAAGCAGCCGGAAGTGACTTTGGGCAGGTACGCTCAGATGAGACGGAAATTTCTCAGGGAACACCACAAAATCCGGTACTACAATCTTCTAACGAGCTGCACCCTGACACAGCATTTGGCGGAAACAGAGCAGACAGCGATGAAGCTGGAAGAAACCCTGATGAAGCAGATGACGGCGCAGGAGGGCTTGACCGAGAGCCTGAAAGCGGCGGATATGATGAAGTGGGTACAGGGAATGAACAATCTGAGGAACAGAGTGCAGGAGATCGTGAAAGCGGAGATCATCTTCGCTTAGATTATTACGACCGAAGCAACGAGGACAAGAGCCTGCCGTTTTTCGGCGGGGACGATACCATTCGTGAAATCCTCGGTACAACGCCCCACCTGAAAGCCTCGAAAGAGGAAATTCGTGCTTTCTATGAAAGCAATCCCGATAATGCCGCCCGTACCGAATATATCAAGGGTATTTTCAATAACGATTATACTGAACTGATTTTGAGCGACGGGCGGCGAGTCGGGTACAAAACTTGGCAGAATGTGCTTCAGCTTTGGGAGGGTAGTTATCTGTCCCGCACAAAGCAGAGCTTCTATGATTGGGGCGTGATCGCACAGCATTTTGAAGCAATGCGGCTGCTCGGCGAATTGCAGGATACGATGAAGCCGTTACCTTCCGTAGATGGACAACTGAACTTTTTGGATATGCAGGCAGAGGAAAAAACCTCTGCTTTTTCTTTTTCTCAGGAGATCATTGACGCTGTTCTCACCCGTGGGAGCGGCATATCTGAGGGAAAGTTCCGTATCTATGAGCAGTTTGAAAAAGTTTGTCCACAAAAGAAAACGCCGATTTTCTGAAAGAGGAATACGGTTGGGGCGGTGCTTATCCTGTTATTGTCGGCGCAGGCATTGACGAGCAGCACGACGGGAAAGGCATTTTGATCTCAAAAGGCATTGGGGACGATAAGCCGCATATCCGGCTGAATTGGAATCAGGTAGAGAAGCGGATTGCCGAACTGATACGCCTCGACCGTTATCTCAATCCAAAGTTTGAAGCCTATGCTGATGACGCAGAGGTCATCGGGACTGCTCTTGAGCTGACACAGACTACTCGTGCCAGTGGTCATAACACCCGTGTCCCTATGGTGGGATTTCCGCAGCACCGCTTGAAACCTACCTTACAATGCTGACCGACAGAGGGTACGATGTAGCGGTCAACGCTTTGGAGGATGGTAAACGCATTACCCGCACCGTGGTTTCCACCACGAAGGAAGCACCCATCGACTCCAAACCCATCGGCAGGATCGACTATCTCGGCACGGACGGCAAGGTCGGTGAAAGCATCGAGTACACCAGTCCTTATCAGTTTGAGAAGGACATCAAGGAGGAAAACTACTACGGTGTGCCGATGAGCATTGTTCTGTATAAGGACAAAGGACGGCAACCCCATTCCGCACAGTTTTATCACCCAGCTTGATCCGCCGCCTAAGAGCTTTGAGATCATTGACAGCCCCTATTTGCCGGAAAACTGCTCTGGACAAGGCGAAGCATCTCATTGATGATTTTTGCCGTGAGGAGTATCAGCGTGAGGTCGGTGCGGATTATTCCGACCCTTCCAATGTTGAGATCGCCTATACCACCACTGAGGACGACAAGCACGAAATACAGGCAAGGGTCAACCTTGTGGATTTCCGCATCGAAACTCTTGCAGACGGCAAGGTCATCCGCAGTGTGCAGTATGCGTCCCTTGAAGAACTGACCGAAAAGGGACTGCAAGCATTGTCCTTTGACGACCTTGTTTATCTCTCCGAGGAAGAACTTGCACAGGTGGAAGCACCTCTTACCCCTGCTTGGGAGCATCCGAAGAAAAGCCGGGTGCAGACCTTTGATATTCATCCCGAAATCCCAATGGCAGACCGTCATACCTTCGACCTTGCTTCTCACGAGGTCGAGGAGGTCAACAAGAAAGAACGCTTCCACCGCAACTATGCGGCGATCACCGTTCTGAAAAGGTGTCAGGAAGAAAACCGCTTTGCCACACCGGACGAGCAGTTCATCCTCTCTAAGTATGTGGGCTGGGGCGGTATTCCCGAAGCCTTTGACGAGAGAGCAGGTTCTTGGCAGACAGAGTTCGGGATGCTGAAAAACATCCTGACACCGGAGGAATACGCTTCCGCAAGGGAAAGCACTCTGACCGCTTTCTACACGCCGCCAACGGTTATCAATGCCGTGTATAAGGTGATGAAACAGCTTGGATTCCGTGAGGGCAATATCTTGGAACCGTCCTGCGGCATCGGGCATTTTATCGGTATGCTTCCCGAAGAAATGAAGGAAAGCAAGATTTACGGTGTGGAGCTGGACACGGTTTCTGCCGGTATCGCACAGCAGTTATATCAAAAGTCCTCTATTGCCGCACAGGGCTTTGAGGAAACCAACCTCCCCGACAGCTTCTTTGATGCCGTTGTGGGGAATGTACCCTTCGGGGATTTCAAGGTTCCTGACAAGCGTTACGACAAGCACAAGTTCCTCATCCACGACTACTTCTTCGCCAAATCCTTGGACAAGCTCCGTCCGGGCGGCGTAATGGCTCTCATCACAAGCAAAGGCACGATGGATAAGGAAAATCCAGCCGTCCGCAAGTATATTGCTCAGCGAGCAGACCTGCTCGGCGCTATTCGATTGCCGAACAACACCTTTAAGGGAAACGCCGGAACGGAGGTTGTTTCGGACATTCTTATCCTGCAAAAGCGTGACCGCATTGTGGATATAGAGCCGGATTGGGTGCAGCTCGGCACGGATGAAAACGGTATCCTGATGAACAGCTACTTTGTTGAGCATCCCGAAATGATACTCGGAGAGATGAAAATGGTGTCGGGGCGTTTCGGTCCCGAAGCCACCTGCGTTCCTTACGAGGGGGGCAGACCTTGCCGAGCAACTCGACGAAGCCGTTTCCAATATTCACGGTGAGCTGACCGCATATGAGGTGGAGGATGAGCTTGCAGAGGAGGACAATTCCATTCCCGCAGATCCCACCGTCCGTAACTTCTCCTATACGGTGCTGGACGATAAAATCTACTTCCGAGAAAACAGCCGTATGGCTCCGGTGGAGGTATCCGCTACCGCAGAGAACCGCATAAAGGGTATGATCCGCATCCGTGATTCGGTTAGAAAGCTGATTGAATTGCAGACGGAGGATTACCCCGACTCGGAAATTAAAGCGGAGCAGGAGCGATTAAACGCTCTTTATGATACCTTTTCCAAGCAGTACGGACTTATTAACAGCCGTGCCAACATTTCCGCCTTTTCACAGGACAGCTCCTTTTCTCTGCTCTCTGCTCTTGAGGTCTTGGGCGATGAAGGGCAGCTTGAACGCAAGGCGGATATATTCTACAAGCGAACCATCAAGCCACACACCCCGGTCACTTCCGTAGATACCTCCAGCGAAGCACTTGCCGTTTCTATGGGCGAAAAAAGCCCGTGTGGACATGGATTATATGTGCGAGCTGACCGGCAAGACCGAGGAAGAAATCTTTGCGAACTTGAAGGGCGTTATCTTTCTGAACCCGATGTACGGGTACGGCAATTCCACGCAGGCAAAGTACCTGATGGCAGACGAATACCCTCTCCGGCAATGTCCGTGAAAAGCTGGTACTCGCCCGAAAGTCAGCGGAGCTTTACCCCGAAGAATACACAGTCAATGTGGAAGCACTGGAACGGGTGCAGCCCAAAGACCTGACCGCCAGCGAGATCGCCGTTCGGCTCGGTGCTACTTGGCTGCCGACCGAAATTGTCGAACAGTTTATGTTTGAGTTCTTGGGAACACCGAGGTACGCACAGTGGAACATCAAGGTTCATTTCTCTGCCTATACCGGCGAATGGAACATTGAGGGCAAGTCCTATGACCGCAGCAATGTGAAGGCATACAGCACCTACGGTACGGGGCGCATCAACGCCTACAAAGATCATCGAGGAAACACTGAACCTAAAGATGTCCGCATCTTCGACTATGTAGAGGACGCAGACGGCAAAAAGAAAGCCATTCTGAACAAGAAGGAAACGGCAATCGCACAGGCAAAGCAGGAGCTTATTAAGCAGGGCTTTCAGGATTGGGTCTGGTCTGACCCTGAACGCAGAGAACGGCTTTGCATCCTTTACAATGAAAAATTCAACAGCCTGCGTCCCCGTGAGTACGATGGAAGCCACATCGTTTTCAGTGGTATGAATCCTGAAATTGAGCTTCGGGAACATCAGAAAAATGCGGTCGCCCATATCCTATACGGCGGGAATACGCTGCTTGCACACGCCGTGGGCGCAGGGAAAACCTTCGAGATGGTTTCGGCGGCGATGGAGTCCAAAAGGCTCGGATTGTGCAGTAAATCCTTGTTTGTCGTACCCAATCACCTCACCGAGCAGTGGGCGGCGGAGTTCTTGCAGCTCTATCCGGCGGCGAATATCTTGGTCGCTACGAAGAAAGACTTTGAAACCAAGAACCGTAAAAAGTTCTGCGGCAGAATTGCCACCGGCGATTACGATGCCATCATTATCGGGCATTCGCAGTTCGAGAAAATACCGATGTCCATTGAACGGCAGCGGGCGATCCTCGAACAGCAGCTTGATGAGGTAACGGAGGGCATTGCGGAACTGAAAAAGAACCGTGGAGATAACTTCTCCGTAAAACAACTGGAGCGCACAAAGAAATCTGTCAAGCAGAAGCTTGATAAGCTCAACGACCAATCCAAAAAGGATGATACCGTGACCTTTGAGGAGTTGGGTGTGGACAGACTTTTCATTGATGAGAGCCACTACTACAAGAATCTGTTCCTCTTTACTAAAATGAGGAATGTAGGCGGCATTGCCCAAACCGAAGCGATGAAATCCAGCGACCTCTTTATGAAATGCAGGTACTTGGACGAGTTGACCGGAGGGCGTGGGACAGTGTTTGCGACAGGAACGCCGATCTCAATTCGATGGTCGAACTTTACACCATTCAGCGATACTTGCAGTACAATACCCTTGTTCAGAACAACTTGCAGCACTTCGATGCCTGGGCTTCCACTTTCGGAGAAACCATTACGGCAGTGGAACTTACACCTGAAGGAACGGGATACCGAGCTAAAACACGCTTTGCCCGTTTCTACAATTTACCGGAGCTGATGGCGATGTTTAAGGAAATCGCAGACAGCAAAACAGCGGATATGCTTGACCTGCCAGTGCCGACAGCGGTCTTTCACAATATCTCGGTGAAGCCATCTGAAATCCAAAAAGCAGATGGTAGCCGAGCTTGCGGAGAGAGCCGAGAGGGTACGAAACGGTATGGTTGATGCTAAGGAAGATAATATGCTCAAGATCACCAACGACGGCAGAAAGCTGGCTCTTGATCAGCGGCTTATCAATCCGTTGCTCCCTGATTTTGAGGACAGCAAGCTCAACGCCTGCGTGGACGCTATGTTTGAAACTTGGGAGCGTGGCAGTGAGAAGCGGTTGACCCAGCTATTTTTCTGCGACCTGTCTACGCCGAAAAACGACGGCTCCTTCAATGTCTATGACGACATTCGACAGAAGCTGATTGCCCGTGGCGTACCCGCCGATGAGATAAAGTTCATCCACGAAGCAGATACCGAAGCGAAGAAGCTGGAGCTGTTCAAGAAGGTACGCCGAGGGGATGTCCGCATCCTGATGGGCAGTACGCAGAAGATGGGAGCCGGTACGAATGTGCAGAACAAACTTGCAGCATCCTCCGATCTCGATTGCCCGTGGCGACCCTCTGACTTGGAACAGCGGCTCGGCAGAAGTATCCGGCAAGGCAACGAAAATGCAGAGGTTCACATCTACCGTTTCGTGACGGAAGAAACCTTTGATGCCTACTTATATCAGCTCGTGGAAGGCAAGCAGAAGTTCGCTTCGCAGATAATGACCAGCAAATCGCCGGTGCGATCCTGCGAGGATATTGACGAAACCGCACTGTCTTACGCTGAAATCAAGATGCTGGCGACCGGCAATCCCCACATCAAAGAGAAGATGGACTTGGACATTCAGGTTCAGAAGCTGCGGCTCTTAAAGTCCAGCTTCCTTTCCGAAAAATATGCTTTGGAGGATAAGATCATCAAGTTCTATCCGCAGGAGATCGCACGGCGCTCTGATGTAATTGCGGGACTAAAATCCGATATTGAAAGAGTGGCAGAGCACCCGAAGCCGTCTGATGAAACCTTTGTGGGTATGACGGTCAAGGGTGCTTTCTATTCAGAGAAAGCGGATGCCGGCAACGCCATCTTGAGGCGTGTAAGGCAATGACGAATCCCGACCCCATTCCCTCGGTGAGTACCGTGGCTTTACAATGGAGCTGTACTTTGAAGCAAGAGAATACAAAGTGCGGCTCAAGGGTGAGCTTGGTTATCCCGTAACCCTCGGCACGGACACCTTCGGTAATATCACCCGCTTGGATAATGCGCTGGAGGGGCTTCCAAAGCGTTTGGAGATGAACGAAATGGAGCTTGACAACATCAAAAAGCAGTTTGAAACTGCGAAGGTCGATGTGGAAAGACCGTTCCCGCAGGAGGAAGAATTGAAAGCCAAGACCGACCGGCTGAATGAACTCAACGCCCTGCTCAATGTGGATAAGCGTGAGAACGAGATCGTCGGCGGTGAACCCGATGAGGGTGAAGAACTGCCCGAAAAGAAACCGAAGGACTTGGAACGCTGACTAATGCGGTATGGGAATGATCTCATACTGCCGACACATAGCCGCTTGGTTTTCAAAAGAAATCAGGCGGCTATTTCTATTTTGAAGGAGGTGTTCGCTATGAACGAAACAGATTACAACGCTCGACTTTATGAGAAAATGAAAGCCGAACAGGACAAATACCGGGACTGGCTTGTTCGTCAGGAGCCGTGCGAAATCCTCAATCATACCTACGAATACACGATGCGGGAGGACATCGTGATGTGTATGGAGGATTTGGAGCTCGAACCTGAAAAGGCAAAGGCTTTGCTTCGCTCCCCTTGTCCTCTGCGTGATGTGTATAAGGAGTTTCGGGACAGAGGAACTGAGCATATGGATACCATTCGGGGGCTCTATCGAAACAGAAGCTGACAAGAGCCTGCAACGGCAGGAGAAGAAACAGCAACGGGAAAGCAGGTGATTTTATGCCATATATCCCACCGGAGGTGGTGGAACAGGCACGGCAAATCGACCTGCTGACCTATCTGCAAAGCTGTGAGCCGCAGGAGCTTGTCCGCATTTCCGGCAACAATTATACCACCCGCACTCACGACAGCCTGAAGATTTCTAACGGCAAGTGGATGTGGTGGTCACAACGCATCGGCGGCTACAATGCCCCTTGACTATCTTGTGAAAGTCAAGGGCTGTTCTTTTGTAGAAGCGGTCGAAACGCTGATGGGAAAGGCGGCGGTGATGCCGTCAGTGACGGTCAAGCCCAAGCAGAAAACAGAGCCGAAGGTCTTGCTTCTGCCGGATAAAAGTGCTTCCACAGAAAGAATTACAGAGTATCTTTTCGGCAGGGGCATCGACTATTCCATCATCCAATACTGCATTAACAAGGGGCTGATTTTCGAGAGCTTGCCGTATCACAATCTTGTGTGCGTAGGATTTGATGAGAAGAATACCCCTCGCTATGCGTCCTACCGAGCGACCAATGACCGCCGAGTTTTGGGTGACTGCTCCGGTAGCGACAAGCACTATTCTTTTCGGATCGCAGACAGCGATAGCAGTACGGTGCATCTCTTTGAGTGCGCCATTGACCTGCTTTCCTATGCGACGCTTGAAAAGATGGTGGGCAGAGATTGGCGGAAAGACAACCTCGTTTCCCTCGCCGGTGTGTATCTGCCCAAGGAGAGAATCGAGGACAGCACTACCCCTGCGGCTCTTGTGAAGTACCTCGATGAGAAGCCGCAGATAAAGAAAATCTTCCTGCATTTTGACAACGACAATGCCGGAAGAAAAGCCAGCCTTGCGCTGAAAACCATATTGCCGAGCAAGTATGAAGTCATTGACAGCCCTCCGCCCTGCGGCAAGGACTACAATGACTTTCTTTGTTTCCAGCTCGGTATCCACCGCAACAAAACCAAAGAAAGGACGAATGAACGATGACTGAGTTCAGTATTTATCAGATCAATGTGGACAGGGATACCGCTAATGTGTGCTTCATCGGAATGGAATCCCTCGAAAAAATCAAAGGCACTAAGGAAGTCAACGCAGTCGCTTACGACAGAGTTTATGACGGCAAAATGGATTGCATCTCCCTCGAAAACATCTATCAGAAGTTCAATGTTGACCATCCTGCCGACTACAAGGGACGCTCTCTTTCCGTATCGGATGTAGTCGAAATCAGGAGAGTGACACCCTAAATCCCGGCTTCTACTTCGTGGACAGTATCGGGTTCAAGTCGATTTCTTTCGACAAATCACCCTGTAAAGAGCCGGTGAAAGCAAGCGACGGAAAGATTTCCGTTCTGCTTGTTGAGCCGAACAAGTATCCCAAGATGATTGAGATCGACGACACCTTGGAGGCAATGCAGGCGGTTGTCGGTGGCGACATTGAGGAATATATGCCCTTTGAAGATGAGGTCGCAATCATCTGTAACGAGGAAGGAAAAATTACAGGGATGGCACCTAATCGTGCCGTTTATGAGGAGAACTCCCGTGAGATGCTGGACATCATTTGCGGGAAGTTTTTCGTTGCCTATGCTCCATTTGAGGTAGAGAAGTTCCAGTCCCTCCCGCCTGACCTTGCGGAGAAATACCGTGAGAAATTCAAGTACCCCGAACGCTTTATGAGAGTCAACAATGAGATCGTAGCTGTGCCTTTTAAGCCCGTCAGGGCGGACAAAGAACGCTGATTCAACGAGAACGGGGTTCCCCCGAACGTCTGTATTATCTTTAACGAGCAGACTGTTTTTACTCCTACCGGGCAAAAACAGTAATCGCCTCGTTAGGGGAACCCCCTAATACCCCGTGCAAGAAGCACCATACATTTCAAGAGAAAGGATGAAATCCATTTATGAAAAGAACGATCAAGAAGCAGTTTTGGTTTTCCCGTGACGAAGCGTAGGACTTGCAGAAAAAGCCAAGAAAACCTGTCTGTCTGAAGCGGCACTCATCCGATTGTTGCTCCGTGGCTATGAGCCAAAGGAAAAACCCGACGACCGTTTCTATGATGCGATGCGGGAGTTCTCCGCCATCGGCAATAACATCCATCAGATCTCCGTCAAGGCAAACGCCCTTGGCTTTATCGACACACAGAAACTGAATAGCGAGCTGGAGCGCCTGCACAAGTTTCAGGCAGATATGGAGCGCCAGTTTCTCCGTCCCGGTGAGAGCAACCTGAAATGGCAGTAAGTAAGCTGTGGCCGGTCACGGTTCGCCTTGCGACCGTTCTCGACTACTCTTCCAATCCTGAGAAAACCACAAAGTCAAAGTCGAAGTACAGCGATGCCGATTATCAGGCACTCCGTGATGTAGTCGCCTATGCAAAGGACGGAGAGAAAACAGAACGGGAGCTGTTCTGCGAGGGCATCCACTGTAATCCGCAAACTGCCCGTGAGCAGTTCATCACGGTGAAAGAGCAATTCGACAAGCCGGATGGCATCCAAGCCTATCACGGTTATCTCAGCTTTGAGGAAACCGACATCACCCCGGAGCTTGCACAGCAGGTTGGTATGGCGTTCGCAGGAAGAATGTGGGGCGACCGGTTTCAAGTCCTTGTGACAACGCATCTGAATACGGAGCATCTTCACTGCCACTTCGTTGTGAACTCCGTTTCGTTCAGGGACGGCAAGCGATTGCAGAACAAAGAGAAAGCGTGGTGGTACTTCCGCCATATTGCCGATGAGGTCTGCTTGGGACACGGACTGTCTGTGGTACAGAACCCGGAAGCCTATCAATCGCCCCGCATCCTGACGCAAAAGGACAAAGCCGGTATGCCTACACGCTACAACCTCGCCCGTGCCGCCTTGGATGAAGCCATTGCTATGAGCCACAATCTTCGGCAACTTGAATATCATCTGTCTGAGATGGGATACACCCTCGGTTCCAATCCCAAGCGGAAGTATTGGACGATCAAGGGCAAGGGCGATGAACGCCCCATCCGATTGCACAGGCTCGGTGAAGAATACACCAAAGAGCGCATTACACAGCGGCTCATTGAAAACCGTGATAACATCGACTTCGAGCCGTTTCAGCCTAAAACCTACCGACCGAATCAATACCGGCTCAGAACACGGAGCGACAGAATTGGAAAAGTCGGCGGTCTGTATGGGCTGTACCTTTACTACTGCTACCGGCTCGGCTATTTGCCGAAGTACAAGGCAGGACAACAGAATCAAGCACGAGTTCACTATCTTTTCAAAGAGGACTTGATGAAGATAGATGAACTCACCAAACAAGTCACGCTGCTCGGCAAGCACCACATCGGTACAGACGAGCAGCTTTTTTTTCATATCAGCACTCGGTCGAGGAGCAGATCAAGACCGTAACTGCCGACAGAACGCACCTCCGAAATGAAATACGAAAAGTGAACATCACAGATGCAGAGCTGTCACAGGCAAAGGCAAGTATCTCGCTTCTTACCGAGAAGCTGAAAGAACTCCGCAAGGAGGTCAAACTCTGTCAGGACATCGCTGTCCGTTCCAAGGTTATCGAGGAAAAGGTGGATGCAGTCCGAGCAGAGGAAGAAAAATCAAAACGAAAGGAGAACCGCAACTATGAACAACGGCGGTGATGCGGCTGAGCAGGTCGTCAGGCTCTCACTTGAAGGCTTTTGAAGTTGCCGCAAAACTTACAGGCTCGGCGGCAAAGAATGTCGCCCTGCTTCTCGTGTCCGTGCTGAAGCAGGAACAGCAGACCAAAGGCAAAGCACGGCTCACCAATATGATCAAGTCCGGCAAGGAACTGAAAGTCTTTTCTATCCCGAACAAGGACTTGGCACAGTTCACCAAACAGGCAAAGCGCTATGGCGTTCTCTATTGTGTCCTGAGAGATAAGAGCGCCAAGGGAGATGATGTACCCGTGGATATTATCGCCCGTGCAGAGGACGCCGGAGGAACTGGCGGGCAAGTCCCCCAAGGAAATCCGTACTGAGCTTTCCAAGACCCGCTCTGCGATGAGCGAGATCGGCTCCCGTGTGTCGGAGGAAATCTACCGTCGCCGAGCAGACCGAAGCAAAGATCAGGAAAGATGAGGTGTGAGCGATGAAAGAGGAACGCTATCACATTGCCTTGGACGACTATGAACACGGCGTAGTGATTTGAGCTTTGAACGATACCAAAACCGAACTGATGAATGAGGGTAAATCCACCGATGCCGTGGATGATCTTATCATCAAGGTCGGGTATGCCCCGAAGAAAAAGTTCAAGGTAGTGGAAAGAAAGGACTGCTCGCGCCGGAGGACGAGCAGAACTTTGCAATGGTCATGGAGATGATACGCGGCTGCCATCGACAATGAGGAAGATCCACGACCCTCACCGCTGGACTGCCTGTTTTGGCCGATTTGAGTTGGACAGACCCGGACCACATCGCTCTGAAATACTATCGGTCTTACCACACCGGTTCGGCAAAAGACGCTGAAATCCATTCAGATCACCCTTGCCGCAAGGCTTGAAAAGTTCAACTTGGAGAGCTTGGCGGCACTGACCTGTACCGATGAGCTTGACCTTGCCTCTATGGGCGAAAAAAGAAAGTGGCATTGTTCGCTATTATCCCGGACAACGATTCGGCTTCAATTTCTTGGTCAGCATCCTTTTATACCCAGCTATTTCAGCAGCTTTTTCTTTTCCGCTGACCATATTCACGGCGGCGCATTGCCAATTCCGTTCACTTCCTGATGGACGAGTTCGCCAATGTCAGCCTGCCGGACGACTTCGATAAGATCCTTTCCGTTATGCGTTCCCGTAGCGTGTTTGTGTCCATCATTCTTCAGAACTTGGCACAGCTCAAGGCACTGTTTGAAAAGCAGTGGGAATCCATCGTCGGCAAC
>VOFH01003104.1_pt1 | contig 116651 bp, 104 predicted proteins | sample 5384091 | NCBI WGS metagenome assembly VOFH01 (sample SAMN12384727, study PRJNA508395) | human gut metagenome | isolation source: healthy gut G | host: Homo sapiens
AAAAACTCCACGTCGCGGTCGGTCATCGGCCGGTCGGCCGTCGCAACGGCGTTCTCGAGGAAGAGATTGCTCTTCTCGAACATGTCCCAGAAGTAGTTGTAGTTGTGCGAGAAATCGAACTCCGAAAGGCCGAACCGCTCCATGACCGACGGACGCAGCACGTTCATCGAGGTGAACATCCAGCACCGCCCGGACTGTTTCTGGTCGGTGATGCCCTTCACCTCGACCCGGTATTTGAAATAGTGGTCGATCTTCCCCTGCAAGTCGCGGTTCAGGGCCAGCTTCCGCAGGTTCGCCTCCGCCGTCAGCGCATTCTGCAACGCCGTGGTGGGGCCGTCCTTCACGAAGGAGGAGGCGATCTCTTTCAGGTCCGCTCCGGTCAATTCCTGGGCCGAAGCGTCGAGGAACAACGTTCCCAATGCCAACGCAAGTAAGGTCTTCTTCATAGTAGGTTCGATAATGAGAATCCACGAACTGACGATGCGCTTCCGCATGCAGAACCTTCTGGCGCTGTCGTTCGACGACGACTTCACGCTCACCAAGACCGAGGCCCGCGTCAAACGGCTGCGGCTGCGCTTCGACGGTTACATCTATTCGCCCAAACTGGTCTACTCGGTCCAGCTGGGATTCACCTCCTACGACACAGAGCCGCTGCCCGGCGGCGACATGAACATCGTGCGCGACGCCATCGTCTACTACGTGCCCAACGCCGCATGGAACATCGGATTCGGACAGACGAAGATCAAGGCCAACCGCGCGCGCATCAATTCGTCGAGCGCCCTTCAGTTCGTCGATCGCAGCATCGTGAACAGCGAATTCAACCTCGACCGCGACTTCGGTCTCTTCGGCGAATACAACCCGCTCCGGGGCGAAGGATTCAACCTCTCGGCCAAAGCCTCCGTCACGCTGGGCGAAGGACGCAACTGGGGCAGTTCGCCGACCGGAGGGCTGGCCTATACGGGGCGTCTGGAACTCTATCCGCTGGGACGCTTCAAGTCGAAGGGCGACGTCATCGAGGGCAACTACGAATTCGAGGAGCGGGTGAAGATTCTGCTCGCCGGAGCCTACTCCTACAACCACAAGGCCTCGCGGCTGAAGGGTCAGCGGGGAGCCGTGATGCCCGGCGACGCCACACGCAACCTGGGGTCCTATTTCGTCGATTTCATCCTCGAATACCGGGGCTTCGCCTTCTACACCGATTTCATGGGTCGTTCGTGCAGCGACCCGCTGTTCAGCCCCGAAACCGGAGCCTTCGTCTACAACGGGGCAGGGTCTCAACGTGCAGACCAGCTACCTGTTCAACAAAAAATGGGAAATCGCCCTGCGCAACTCGACGCTGTTCCCGGACAGCGAAGTGCAGCCGCTGGCCGGATACCGCAACTGGAACCAGACCACGCTGGGCATCACGCGCTACATCATCGGCCACAGCCTCAAAGTGCAGGCCGACATGTCGTACAACACCCGGAGCAGGTCCATAGACCCCAATTACAACCGCTGGGAGATCCGCTTCCAGCTGGAGCTGGGGCTTTGACGGAGAGAAAAGGCCGTCCGAAAAGTCCCCCGAAAAAAATCACCCCTGCCGGAAGCTCTCCGGCAGGGGTGAAATCGTAAAAATCAGACTTCTCGGGCGACACCTATATATATTACAGGATTTTCAGGGCGATCTGCGCGCACGCCTCTGCATCGGCCAGCGCGTGGTGGTGGTTTTCGAGTTCGAAGCCGCAGGCGGCGGAGACGGTGTGCAGCTGATGGTTGGGCAGGCGGCTGCCGAAGGTGCGGCGCGAGGCCCGACAGGTGCAGTAGAAGGTATAACCGGGCCAGGGCATGCCGTACAGTTCGAAGACGGCCCGCAGGCAGCCTTCGTCGAAGGGCGAGTTGTGGGCCACGAGCGGCAGCCCCTCGATACGGGGTTCGATTTCGCGCCACACCGACGCGAAATCGGGGGCATCAGCCGTATCTTCATAGCGCAGACCGTGGACGCTCGTCGCCCATCACGCCGACGCTCTTCACCGGAAGCAGGACAGCCCCCGCCTGCCACACCTGGTCGTACAGCCCGGCGGCGCGCAGCGAGTCGATATAGATTTTGTCGACGTTCTGGAGGATTTCGACCTTCTCGGGCGTGATGTCGCCCAAAATGCGGATCGCAAGGCCCGGTCCCGGGAAGGGATGGCGGCCGATCAGCTGTTCGGAAATGCCCATCGAACGGCCCACGCGGCGCACCTCGTCCTTGAAGAGCAGCCGCAGCGGCTCGACGATCTTCAGATTCATCTTCTCCGGAAGACCGCCCACGTTGTGATGCGACTTGATCGTAGCCGAAGGACCATTCACCGAACACGACTCGATCACGTCGGGATAGATCGTACCCTGCGCCAGCCACTTGACGTCCTTGATCTGAATGGCCTCCTCGTTGAACACCTCCACGAAGTCGCGGCCGATGATCTTGCGCTTCCGCTCGGGCTCCGAGACGCCCGCCAGATCGGCGAGGAACTTCTCCCCGGCCTTCACGCCCTTGACGTTCAGGCCCATGTCCCTGTAGGATTCGAGCACCTCGTCGAACTCGTTCTTGCGCAGCAGGCCCGAATCGACGAAGATGCAGTAGAGGTTGCGGCCAATGGCCCGGTGCAGCAGCACGGCGGCCACCGTCGAATCGACGCCGCCCGAAAGCGCCAGCACGACCTTGTCGTCGCCCAGCTTCTCGCGCAGTTCGCGCACGGTAGCCTCCACAAAGCCCTCCGAAGTCCACGACTGCGCGCAGCCGCAGATGCCCACGACGAAGTTTTTGAGCAGCTGCGTGCCGTCGGTCGAATGGTACACTTCGGGGTGGAACTGGATGCCCCACGTCTGCTCGCCCCCGACGTGGAAGGCGGCGACGCGCACGTCCTCGGTGCTGGCGATCAGTTCATAGTTGTCGGGCACGCGCGTAATGGTGTCGCCGTGCGACATCCACACCTGCGTCGTCGCCGGAAGATCGCGCATCAGCGGGTCCTGCGCGTCGCCCACGGTGAGCATCGCACGGCCGTACTCGCGGCTGGGAGCGGGCTGCACCTCGCCGCCGAAAGCCGAGGCGAGGAACTGCGCGCCGTAGCAGACGCCCAGCAGCGGCAGCCTGCCCCTGATCGCCGAAAGATCGGGCGTCGGGGCCTGGGCATCGCGCACCGAGAAGGGACTGCCCGAAAGAATCACGCCCCGCACCGACGCGTCTATCGCCGGAATTTTGTTGAAGGGGTGGATTTCGCAATAGACGTTCAGTTCGCGGACACGGCGTGCGATCAGCTGCGTGTACTGCGATCCGAAGTCGAGAATCAGGATTTTTTCCATATCAGTCGTTCAATTACTTTCCAAAATTTCGATAGCCCACCCACACGCGCCGGAGAAGATAACCCAACGCCGCCGCAAGGACCAGCGTACGCAGCACCGGAAGGCGGGTGATCAGCCATGCGGCGAACAGTGCGAACGCCGCCGCCAGAATCCACCAGTCGTATTTCGAAACCGGGAGTCCCATCTACCGTTCGCTCGAATAGTTGGGCGCCTCGCTCGTGATGGCTACGTCGTGCGGATGGCTCTCCTGCATGCCCGAAGCCGTGATGCGGATGAACCGGGCCTGCTTGAGCGTCTCGATGTCCTTCGCGCCGCAGTAGCCCATGCCCGAACGGACGCCGCCGATGAGCTGGTAAACCGTCTCGGAAAGGGAGCCCTTGAACGGCACGCGCGCCACGATGCCTTCGGGCACGAGCTTGCTGATGTTGCCTTCGCAGCCCTTCTGGAAATAGCGGTCGGCCGAACCGGCCTTCATGGCGTCGATCGACCCCATGCCGCGGTAGCTCTTGAACTTGCGGCCGTTGTAGATGATCGTCTCGCCCGGAGCCTCCTCCGTGCCGGCGAACATGGAACCGATCATCACGCAGTCGCCGCCCGCGGCCAGCGCCTTGACCAGATCGCCCGAATAACGCAGTCCGCCGTCGGCGATCACCGGAACGCCGCTTCGCCGCGGGCCACGCAGGCCACGTCGTAGATGGCCGTCAGCTGGGGAACGCCCACGCCGGCGATGATGCGCGTCGTGCAGATCGACCCCGGCCCGATGCCGACCTTGATGCCGTCGGCGCCGTTGTCGATCAGGAAGCGCGCCGCCTCGGCCGTGGCGATGTTGCCCACCACGACGTCGAGCGACGGATAAACCTCCTTGATCCGCTTGAGCATCGAAACGATGTTGGCCGAATGGCCGTGCGCCGAGTCGAGCACCACGGCGTCCACGTCCTCGGCCACGAGCGCCGCGACGCGTTCCATCGCATCGGGCGTGATGCCGACGCCTGCGGCCACGCGCAGACGACCCTTCGCATCCTTGCAGGCGTTGGGATGATCCTGCACCTTGGTGATGTCCTTATAGGTGATGAGCCCCACCAGACGGCCTTCGTCGTCCACGACGGGGAGCTTTTCGATCTTGCTGTTGAGCAGTATTTCCTGGGCGTGGGGAGAGTTCGGGATTGTGCGTCGTCACGAGGCGGTCGCCGGGCGTCATCACCTCCTCGATCCTGCGCGACATGTCGCGCTGGAAACGCAGGTCGCGGTTGGTGACGATGCCGATAAGCATCCTGTCCGCATCCACGACCGGAATGCCTCCGATCTTGTTCTCTTTCATCAGGTTCAGCGCGTCGCCGACGGTGTGGTCCTTGGAAATGGTCACCGGATCGTAGATCATGCCGTTCTCGGCGCGTTTCACGCGGCGGACCTGCGCGGCCTGCTCGGCGATGGACATGTTCTTGTGGATCACTCCGATTCCTCCTTCCCGCGCCAGGGCGATGGCCAGCGGCGCTTCAGTTACCGTGTCCATGGCGGCGGACACAATGGGGATGTTGAGAGAGATATTTCGCGAGAAACGGGTCTGGACATTGACCTCTCGCGGCAACACTTCCGAATAGGCGGGTATAAGCAGCACATCGTCGAAGGTAAGTCCTTCGGGCTGAACCCTTTCATTGATAAAAGACATAATGAACGTGGATTTTTGTTGCTCGCAAATGTAGTGATTTTTTTCGAAACGGCCTAATTTCCGGACCTATCCGCCGATTTTTTTATCAACATTCTATCAATAGGTTCGGCGTAAGACTTTTTGTGTTATCTTTGAATGCAAAATCGACCCACCATCCCGAAATGAAAAGAGACCTGCTCCTCCTGCTTGCGGCCGCCGTCGCCGGCTGCGCACCCCGACATACGATCACGGGGCATATCGACAGCCTGACCAACGATTCACTCTGCATCGTGCACTGCGCGATCGAAGATATGCCCGGCCTCAAGGGAGATGACGACCAACGGATCTCCTACGACACGATCGTCGCCGCCAACGGGCGATTTGCATACGACACGCCCGTCGAGCGGCCGACACAATTCATCATCATCCCCATGCAGCTCATGGAATTCGATCAGGGAAGACGCCATTCGACCAGCACTTCGGACATGAAATTATTCCTCGACAAGGGCGAACACGCCGTACTCCGGGGCCGGATCGACTCGACGGTTTTCAACTGCACGCTTTCGGGCACACGTCTCAACGAAGATCACAGCCGCCATTATCAGGAATTGCGGTCCTTCTGGATCGAAGGCCAGCGATTGCAGGATGCCATGGCCGGAAAAAGCCGCGCGGAACAGGAAGCGCTCTACGAGCGGTTCCGGCAGGTGATGGCCCGCCGCCGGGCTTGCGAAATGAACTACATCGACGCCAATCCGGACAACCCGCTCGCAGGGTACTGCCTGACGAAAATACCCATCGACAGCGTTTTAACATACCACGAACGACTCGCCGATGCGGCCCGCAACTCGATATTTAGGCCATTGCTCGAACCGCTGCTGGCCAAAGCCGGAAAATACCGCCTGATCCGGCTGGCCGAAGCGAAGATCGTCGCCGGCAGCCCCGCTCCGGACTTCACGCTGAAAACCGCCGACGATAAGAATTTCACCCTCTCGTCGCTTCGCGGAAAGTATGTCGTGCTCGACTTTTGGGGCAGCTGGTGCGGATGGTGCATCAAAGGAATCCCGAAGATGAAGAGATACTACGACCGTTATAAAAGCAAACTGGAAATAGTCGGCATCGACTGCAACGACACTCCGGAGAGATGGCTCGCCGCGGTCGAAGAACACCGGCTGCCGTGGATCAACGTCTACAATCCGAAAGACGTTCCGGCAGCGGAAGACATCTCCGTCGAATATGCTGTCAGCGGATACCCCACCAAGGTGATCATCGGTCCCGACGGCCTCATCATCGGAAAATACGCGGGCGAAGGACCCGATTTCTACGAGGCCCTGCACAAGACGATCAAATAGCCTTCTTTAGCCTTCTGCAACGCAAGCCCCGGCTGAAATGTTCCAGCCGGGGCTTGCGTGTATAAGGAATCAGGGACTAATACTGCTCCTTTTCGTTGGGGAAATCGCACTCCTTCACATCCCTGACATACTGCTCCACGGCACCGGTCATCACCGTGTGCAGGTCGGCGTAGCGGCGCAGGAAGCGCGGCGAGAACCCTTTGTTGATACCCAGCATGTCGTGGATCACGAGCACCTGGCCGTCGCAGCCCGCGCCGGCGCCGATGCCGATCGTCGGGGTCGGAATCTCGGCGGTCACGCGCGCGGCCAGCGCCGCGGGAATCTTTTCGAGCACGATGCCGAAACAGCCCGCCTCGCTCAACAGGTGCGCGTCGCGCAGCAGCTTTTCGGCCTCGGCCTCCTCCTTCGCGCGGACGGTATAGGTTCCGAACTTGTGGATCGACTGCGGCGTGAGCCCGAGATGCCCCATGACGGGAATGCCGGCCGAGAGGATGCGCTGCACCGATTCGAGAATCTCCTCGCCGCCCTCCATCTTCACGGCGTCGGCCTCGGTCTCCTTCATGATGCGGACGGCCGAGTCGAGCGCCACCTTCGAGTTGCCCTGATAGGTTCCGAACGGCAGGTCGACGACGACCAGCGCCCGCTCCACGGCACGCACGACCGAACGGGCGTGGTAGATCATCATATCGAGGGTGATGGGAACCGTGGTCTCGTAACCGGCCATCACGTTGGCGGCCGAGTCGCCCACGAGGATCACGTCGATACCCGCGGCATCGACGATCTTCGCCATCGAATAATCGTACGAGGTGAGCATGGCGATCTTCTCGCCGCGCTGTTTCATCTCCGTCAGGCGGTAAGTCGTTACCGCGCGGACGGTGCTTTCTACTGACATTTTTTCAGATTTTAAGTTTTACAACGCGGCAAAGTTAACGCTTCGGACGGATTTGGCAAAAGAAACTCCATAAAACGACGCCGCCCGACACCGAGACGTTGAGCGAATGCTTCGTGCCGGCCTGCGGAATCTCGATGGCCCCGTCGCAGCGATCGACCGCCTCCTGCCCCACGCCCTCGACCTCGTTGCCGAAGACGAGCGCATACTTCACCGCCCGGCACGGCGCGAAACTCATCGAGCATCGCGGCCCCCTCGACCTGCTCCACGGCGTAGACCGCATATCCTTCGGCACGCAGCTGCGCAATGCACCCGACGGTCGAAGCGCAATAACTCCAGGGCACGGTCATCTCGGCCCCTAGAGCCGTTTTGTGAATGTCACGGCTGGGCGGAGTGGCGGTGATGCCGCACAGGACGATCCGCTCCACGGCGAAAGCATCGCCCGTGCGGAAAAAGGCCCCGACGTTCTGGGCCGAACGAACGTTGTCCAGCACCACCGTGACAGGCATCTTTTCCATCGCGGCGAACTCCTCGGCCGAAGGCCTGCCGAGTTCTTCGTTGGTGATTTTGCGCATAATGGGTTCGGAACGATTGATTTCGGGGGCAAAAGTAAATAAAATTAAAATCTTTTCCTTACTTTTGTCAGCTATATTCCGTTGACACCTATGAAAAAACTTTTACTCTTGCTCGCCCTTTCCGGATGCGTCGCCGCAGGACACGCACAGGAGATTCTGCTGGGAACCGATTTCAAAATGTATTTCGACAACAAGGAATTCGGCAGCAACGAGTTCGCCGTGCCGGGACTGGACATCGAATCGGGCACGGACTTCGCGGCCCGGCTGACGCCCCGTGTCGGCATCCGGTGGGACGAGAAAAACACGCTGGTCATCGCCGCGGACATGATCAAGAATTTCGGAACCCAGGAATCGGCCTATCTTTCGGAGATCAAACCCGTCTTCTACTACCAGTTCCAGACGCCCAAGGTGACGGCCGCAGCCGGTATCTTCACGCGCGACATGATGCACGACGACGACTATTCGACGGCATTCTTCTCCGAGTCGGAACGCTTCTTCCACAACCGCATGAACGGCGTGCTGGCGCAGTACAACGGCAAAAGGGACTCCTATGTCGAGTTCGTCTGCGACTGGGAGGGCATGTATTCCACCCTCTCGCGCGAAAAGTTCCGCATCCTGCTCGCCGGACGCCACTACCTCGACACGTTCTACTATGGGTTCAACTACTCGATGTTCCACTATGCGGGACAGCAGGGCGCGCCGATCGAAAACGTCGTCGACCTGCAACTGCTCACCCCCTGCGTCGGCGTGCGGTTCAACGCCTTCTTCGATTTCGACATCAAACTGGGAGCTTTGCTCACGGCCCAGCGCGACCGCAGTTTCGGCCACTCGTGGGAAAAGCCCTGCATGGGCGAGTTCGCCTTCCGGATCAGCCGCTGGGGACTGTCGCTCGACGAACGCCTCTATGTCGGGGACAACATCCACCCCTTCTTCTACGGACATGAACTCGAAGACGGCACACCGCTCCCTTACGGCCGCGAGTTGTACCCCGCCGAGAGTTTCTTCCGCACCGACCAGAAGGTGTACAGCCGCACGGCGCTCTCCTACCGCCGCTCGTTCTTCGACGACACGGTCTCGGTCCGCGCGGAGTTCGCCGCCCACCACGACGGCACGGCCCTGGGAACCCAGCAAATGCTGGTCGTGGGGGTGAAACTGCTCAAAACCGTTTACAACAGCAAGAATCATAAAAAATAATATGGCAAGCGAAACAAACGAAACCCGGGAGAAGTCGCTGAACTTCCTCGAAGAGATCATCGAAGAGTCGATCGCCGGGGGCGAAACGCGCATACAGACCCGTTTCCCGCCCGAACCGAACGGTTACCTGCATATCGGCCACGCCAAGAGCATCTGCATCAACTTCGGACTGGCGAAGAAATACGGCGGCAAGTGCAACCTGCGCTTCGACGACACGAACCCCGTCAAGGAGGACGTGGAGTATGTCGACTCGATCAAGCGCGACATCCAGTGGCTCGGATTCCAGTGGCCGAGGAGCACTACGCCTCGGATTACTTCGACCAGCTCTACGCATGGGCCGTCGAACTGATCCGGAAGGGACTGGCCTACGTCGACGACCAGACGCAGGACGAGATCCGCGAAAACCGCGGCACGGTCTCCGTGCCGGGTACGCCCTCGCCGTGGCGCGACCGGTCGGTGGAGGAAAACCTCGATTTGTTCACGAGAATGAAGAACGGCGAATTCCCCGACAGCGCGAAGGTGCTGCGCGCGAAGATCGACATGGCCCATCCGAACATGCTCTTCCGCGACCCGATCATGTACCGCATCATCCACGCCGAACACCACCGCACGGGCGACAAGTGGTGCATCTACCCGATGTACGACTACGCCCACGGCCAGAGCGACTCGATCGAGCGGATCACCCACTCGATCTGCACGCTCGAATTCGACGTCCACCGCCCGCTCTACGACTGGTTCATCCGGGCGCTGGACATTCTCCCCGTCGCACCAGTACGAATTCGCGCGGCTGAACCTCACCTATACGATGATGTCGAAGCGCAAACTGCTCAAACTGGTGCAGGAAGGCGCCGTGATGGGCTGGGACGACCCCCGCATGCCGACGATCTGCGCCCTGCGCCGCAAGGGCTACACGCCGGCCTCGGTGCGCAACTTCGCCGAGATGGTGGGCGTGGCCAAGCGCGACAACGTGATCGACCTGGGAAAGCTGGAGTACTGCGTGCGCGAAGACCTGAACCGGGTCGCCCAGCGCCGCATGGCCGTGCTCAATCCGCTGAAGGTGGTCATCACGAACTACGAGGACGACAAAACCGAGCTGTTCACGGCGATCAACAACCCCGAGGACGAGACGGCCGGCACGCGGCAGGTTCCCTTCTCGAAGGTCATCTGGATCGAACGCGACGACTTCATGGAGAATCCGCCCAAGAAGTTCTTCCGCCTCTCGCCGGGCGGCGAGGTGCGCCTGCGCTATTCGTACCTCATCAAGTGCGAGGAGGTCGTCAAGGACGAGGCGGGCAACATCACCGAACTGCGCTGCACCTACGACCCGATGTCGGGCGGAGGTTCGTCGAGCGACGGCCGCCGCGTGAAAGGCGTCATCCACTGGGTGTCGGCCAAAGATGCCGTGGAGGCCGAAATCCGGCTCTTCAATCCGCTCTTCACGAAGGAGAACCCCGACGACGTGGACGAAGGGCAGACCTGGGAGGACAACCTCAACCCCGAATCAATGGTCAAAATCACAGGCTACCTCGAGCCGTCGCTGCGCGACATCCCCGTAGGCCAGGCCGTGCAGTTCGAACGCGTGGGCTACTTCTGCCCCGACACCGATTCGACGCCCGAGCACCTCGTCTTCAACCGCACGGTGACGCTCAAGGATTCGTGGGCCAAGATCAACAGGTAGCCCCACCGCGACCCGAAGAACCGGAATGGCGGCGACCCGAAAGGATCGCCGCCATTCCGTATTCCTTGTGCAGGCCCGTCTCCGGAAACGATCCCGGCCCGCCGCAGGGCGGCTGCATCCCGCACCCGGGCAATCACATCAGCCGGCCGAAGGTCCGGCGTCCCAGCAGATAGCGCAGAAGAACCGACCCGCGGTAGATATTCGCGGCGGCCGATCCCCTGCGGGACGCCCGGATCGCGCGCCGCTTGCGGGCCAGCGCCCCGTGCCAGCGGATGAAGTCGCCCCAGGCGCGGAACACCGCCCGGAAACTGTCCGCACGCCCCTGCACCAGATACGACAGGGCCGCCAGCAGATCGAGCCCCGGGCGCACGACGGCCACGACGGCGCGCTGCCACGGCGAGGCGCACTTGTAAAGCATGGCGAGATTGTTCCGGTGATTGTAGAAGACCTTGGCCGGAGAATCGGTCTGGAGCGTGCCGCCGCCCGAGGTGATAGACCCTGCTCCCGGCACGATCCGCACCCGGTAACCCGCCAGCTGCATCCGCCAGCAGAGGTCGATCTCCTCCATGTGGGCGAAGAAGTCGCCGTCGAAGCCGCCCAGCGCACGGAACACGTCGGCCCGGCAGCAGAAAGCCGCCGCCGCTCACCCAGAACACGTCGCGCTCGTCGTCGTACTGGCCCCGGTCCTTCTCCACGCTCCGCAGGATGCGCCCCCGGCAGAAAGGATACCCCAGTAGTCGATGAACCGCCCGCAGCCCCCGCATACTCGAACTCCGTGCGGTCGGCGCAGGAGATCAGCTTCGGCGCGGCGACCGCCACGTCGGGATTCCGGTCCAGACAGTCGAGCAGCGGCGCAAGCCACCCCTCGGGGGTCTCGACATCGGAGTTGAGCAGCAGGTAATAATCCGCTTCGATCCGCTCCAAGCGCCCGGTTGTACCCGCCGGCAAAGCCGTAGTTCCGCTCCAGGCGCACCACCCCGACCGACGGGAATTCCCGCTCGAGCAGGGCGACGGAACCGTCCGTCGAACCGTTGTCGGCGACCATGACCCCACCCCTTCGGGAGCCGCGGCCACGACCTCGGCAGGAAGCGGCGCAGGTGCTCCTCCACCGTTCCAGTTGAGTATGATAATCTTAGCGTTCGGCATGATTCGTTTGTGCTTCCAGCGGCGATGCGACCACATCCAAAGTTCGGGCCGTTCGCGGATCACCCGCTCCAGCTCGCGGACATAGCGTTCGGTGATCTCGTTGGGCGCGACCTGCTCCTCGCCGTCGTAAAGCAGCACGAAGGACATTTCGTAGCGTCCCCGCTGCAAGCGGCTCATCGCACGAAGTAGACGGGTAGGTTGCAGCGCAGCGCGAGCTTCTCGCCACCGTCGAAAGAAGATCGTATCCTGATTGAGGAAGCGGAACCAATGGCTGTCGGGCCGCCGCGGAGGATTCTGGTCGGCGATGAGCCCCATCACGAGGTTCTTGCCGGCGAACTCCGGTCCGGTTGCGCAGGTAGAAACGCAGGCTCTCCTTCATCGAGACGGTCGTGGCGTAGTCGCCGTTGCGCAGGCGCTGGTACAACGCCTCGGCGACCTTGCTCCGCAGCGGATGATAGACGGCCACGACGATCTGCGTCGGGGCGTAGAAGCCCCAGAACGAGCAGTACTCCCAGCAGCCGAAATGGGCCGTCATGGCGATCCAGTCGCGGCCCCCGACCTTCCGCAGGTGCTCCTCCAGTCCCTCGACCTGCAGGATGGAGCGCCCCTTGTCCGGAGTCAGACGGGCCAGGTCGATCGTATCGACGATCAGTTCGGCCAGCGTGCGGTAGAACCGGCGACGGATCGCCGCCAGCTCCTCGTCGCTCTTCTCGGGGAAGGAGTTGCGCAGGTTCCGCCGCACCACCTGCATCCGGTAGCGCAGGCAGTAGCAGAGCACGAAGAAGAGCAGGTTTTCGACGACATGGAATTTGAACCAGTAGGGCATCGCGGCGAACAGGCGCGCCATCCGCCAGAGTATCTCCAGCCAGATCCGCTGAGCGATGTTCAGGTCCGTCCGCTTCATAACTTATCGGTATTGCGGGATTTGGGTTTGCCGGCCACGACGATGACGAACTCGCCCCGCGGCTCCGTCGCGCGGAAATGCCCGAGCACCTCGGCGACGGTTCCGCGCACGGTCTGCTCGAACTTCTTGGTGATCTCGCGCGACACGGAAACGGCGCGGTCGGGGCCGAACACCTCGGCGAACTGTTCGAGACACCGCACCACGCGGTAGGGCGACTCGTAGAAGACCATCGTCCGCTCCTCCTCCGCCAGTGCGAGCAGGTGTTTCGTCCGCCCCTTCTTCTGGGGCAGGAAGCCCTCGAAGCAGAAACGGTCGCACGGAAATCCGCTCTGCACCAGCGCCGGAATCAGCGCCGTGGCGCCGGGCAGCGTCTCCACCTCGATTCCCGCCTCGACGCACGTGCGCACCAACAGGAACCCCGGGTCCGAGATGCCCGGCGTCCCGGCGTCCGACACCAGGGCGGCATTGCGCCCCGCGGCGATCTCCCCGGCGACCAGCTCGACCGTGGCGTGTTCGTTGAACTTGTGGTGCGAACGGAGCTTCTGCTCGATGCCGAGGTGCTTCAGCAGGAACGACGTCGTGCGCGTGTCCTCGGCGAGGATGAAATCCACCTCGCGCAGGACGTTCACCGCGCGCAGCGTGATGTCGTCCAGATTCCCGATCGGCGTAGGTACGATATAGAGTTTGGCCATCGTGTCAGGCGAATTTGCGTTCGAGCAGCTCCATCATAAACTTCGCGCCGTCCGAATTGGGATTCCAAGCGTAGTTCTCGGCAATGTAGATCATGCACTCGTCGAAATCGTCGAAGGCGTTGAGCGCGATCGCCTCTTCATAGGCTTCGCCGTCGCCGCCGAACAGATCGCGGATCAGCAGGAACTTGTCGTTGATGCCGATGGCGTTGCGAAGGTCGGCGACCGGTTCGCCGCGGCGCAGCTCCGAAGCCATGTCGCGCCGCGGAGCGATCGTGTCGGCCAGCGTCTGCACGTCGTGGTTGATCACCTCGCCCAGCACCGCTCCGGGAGCCGCCGACGCAAAGTCCGCGACGGACTCCCCGCCGGACGGACCGGCCGGCTCTTCGACCGCCGGATGCTCCGCAGCCTCTCTCGCGACCTCCGACGCGGAGACACGTGCGAAAAACGCCGCACCCGCCGAGTTCTCCCGTACCGAATCCGGACGGGGAGCCGCTGCGGCCGCAGCCCCTGCGACGGAATGCGGGGCGGGTTTCGGCGCAGGCTCCGCCGTATCGTAGAGCGACATGATGACACGCTGCTTATGCCGGTGACGCAGGGTGGCCTCCTCCAATCCGAACAGCGTCGGGGCCACGGGATGCGACGTGCCTTCCGCGGCATCCCCCGAGGCGTCCGCCTCCCCGGAATCCGCCGGAACACGAACGGCCGCCGGGGCATCGCCGGAACTTGCCGGCACGGGGGCCGCGGAAACGGGATCTTCGGAAACGGAATCAGCGGACGGCTGCGCGATCTCGGGTTCCGCCACCGGATCCGGAACAGCCTGCGGCTCCGGCACGACAACCGCCTCCGGTGCAGCTTCCGGCTCCGCAGAAACGGCGGGGGCCGGATCGCCGTCCGGATCAAGTGCTGCGACGGATTCAGGAACAGGAACGAACGCCGCATCCGGAACGATTCCGGGCGCAAACGGTGCAGACTGCGCCGTCTCCGGCACAAAGTCGGACGCGAACGGTTCGGATTCCGGAGCAGGAGCGGCGGCTCCCGGGACTAATCCGGCGGATTCCGGAGCGGGAACGACAGGCTCCGGTGCGGATTCCGGCCGAATCTCCGGAAGCCCGGCAACGGAAGTCTCTTCCGCCGCCACGCCGCCGAAGTCAGGTCCGTCGTCCGGCACGGCGGCCGCACCGGCAGCCGGGTCGAGCGAGAGCACCTCGCCCAGGTCGATGGGAAAGGCGGCTTCCGGCGCCGGCTCCTCCGCAAGCTGCGCATCCGCAACCCCGCCGAAACGCACCGCGTCGTACAGGCCGCGCAATTTTTCGAGCACCAGATCGCGCTCCAGCGCGCTTATCTCTTCCGGAGCGTTCCAGCCGCCGACGATCTCCGAAAGGCGCTGCAACTCGCTCCGCAAACGAATCAAATCCATAATATACGGGTAATTTGCCTTCAAAGATAGGAAAAAATTACGAACGCACCGCTTTCCGGCCCGGATGAATTTGCCGGCAACGGTTCGGAACGCCCCTTTTCCCGGCCGCAAAGGACCGCCGTACGCCGGGGGCCGGTCCCGCCGATCCGCTATGACGCCCCCGCTGCCCGGCTTCCCCATACGAAAAATTTTCAGACAAAACGCCATACAATTCCCGAAATAAAACATTTTTCGACTACCTTTGTAAAGTTACATACACAAACCCCAGACCCAAAGCGAACAATTCCAACAAAATCCCGAACGAACAAGAATCATTTCACACAACCTTCAATCCACCCGCACACCTATGACTTTCAAACCGCTGCTCCTTCTGCTCGGTCTCGCGTGCGCCCCGGCGGCGTCCGCGGCCCCGAAAAGCTACACGCTCTCCTCGCCCGACGGCGAACTGCAAGGCTCCGTCACGGTCGGATCCGACCTCCGCATCTCGCTGGAGGCCGACGGACGAACCGTGCTGGCCCCGTCGCCCGTGTCCATGACGCTCGCCGGAGGCGAAACGCTGGGACACGATCCCCGGGTCGTCCGCATCCGGAAGCACTCGGCGGACGAGACGATCGAATCCCCGTTCTACACCAAGGCGCGCGTCAGCGACCGCTACAACGAACTGACGATCTCGTTCCGCGGCGATTACAGCCTCGTGCTCCGCCTCTACGACGACGGCATGGCCTACCGGTTCGTCACCCAAAAGAAGGGAACGATCGTCGTCGAACGCGAGCAGGCGGACTTCACCTTCCCCGAAGATTACACGACCCGCGCACCCTACGTCCACCGCCTCGAGCTCAAGGATTTCGAATGGCAGTTCTCCAACTCGTTCGAGAACACCTACGTCCGGGAGCCGATGACGCGGCTCGATCCGCGGCGGCTGATGTTCCTGCCCGTGCTGGTCGAGCTGCCCGAAGGGCGCCGAATGCTCCTCACGGAATCCGACCTCGACGACTACCCCGGCCTCTTCCTGAACGCCTCGCCCCGCGAGCCGCAACTGCGGAGCGTGCTGGCGACCTATCCCAGGACGGTCGAGAATCCGAGCGGCTACAACAACCAGCAGCAAATCGTCATCGACCGCGAGAAGTTCATCGCCCGGACCGACGGCACGCGCTCCTTCCCGTGGCGCATAGCCATCGTCACGAAGGACGACGCCGGACTGCTCCTCAGCGACATGGTCTACCGCCTGGGGGCCCCGTCGAAGATCGCCAACACGTCGTGGATCCGTCCGGGGCAGGTGGCCTGGGACTGGTGGCACGCGCTGAACCTCTACGGCGTGGACTTCGAGGCGGGCATCAACACCCGGACCTACAAATACTATATCGACTTCGCCGCCCGCAGCGGACTGGAGTACATCCTCATCGACGACGGCTGGTCGGTGAACGGCCCGGCCGACCTGATGCAGGTCGTGCCCGAGCTCGACCTCGAGGAGCTGGTGGCCTACGGCCGCGAACGCAACGTGGGCATCCTCCTCTGGGCCGGACACGCACCTTTCGAGAACGACATGGAGCGCGTCGTGCGCCACTATGCCGAGATGGGCATCAAAGGCTTCAAGGTGGACTACATGAACCGCGACGACCAGCAGGTGGTCCGCTTCCTGCACCGCGCCGCCGAGGTCTGCGCCCGCCACCGCATGGTGCTCGACTTCCACGGGGTGTTCAAACCCGCGGGGCTGAACCGCACGTGGCCCAACGTGCTGAATTTCGAGGGCGTCTTCGGTCTCGAGAACCTGAAATGGTCGCCCGCGACCACCGACATGGTGACCTACGACGTCACGATGCCCTTCATCCGCATGGCGGCCGGACCGGTGGACTACACGCAGGGGGCCATGCGCAACGCCTCGAAGGAGAACTACCGCCCGGTGCACGGCGAACCGATGAGCCAGGGCACGCGCTGCCGCCAGTTGGCCGAATACGTCGTCTTCTTCTCGCCGCTCAACATGCTGAGCGACTCGCCCTCGAACTACCTGCGCGAACGGGAGTCGCTGGAGTTCATCGCCGGCGTGCCGACCGTCTGGGACGAAACCGTGCCGCTGGCCGGCGCCGTCGGCGAGCAGGTCGCCGTGGCGCGGCGCGCGGGCGACGTGTGGTATGTGGGCGCCCTGACGAACTGGGAGAGCCGCGACATGGAACTCGACCTCTCGTTCCTCGGAGAGGGCCCGTGGACGGTCGAGAGTTTCAGCGACGGTCCGAACGCAGCCCGCGCAGCCCGCGACTACCGCCGCGAAAAGGCGGCGCTCGACCCGTCGGGCCGGCTGAAGGTGCACCTGGCTCCCGGCGGCGGATTCGCCGCACGCATCTCCCGGTGACGGCGCGGCGATGCCCGCCCGCGGAAAGGCAGCGTTACAATGCGGCATCGTCGGCTTGCCGAACGTGGGTAAATCGACCCTTTTCAACTGTCTGTCCAATGCGAAGGCACAGGCGGCGAACTTTCCTTTCTGCACGATAGAACCCAATGTGGGCGTGATCACGGTCCCCGACCGGCGGCTGATCCGCCTCGCGGAGATCGACAACCCCAAGCGCGTAGTCCCGACGACGATCGAAATCGTGGACATCGCGGGCCTCGTGAAGGGCGCCTCGAAGGGCGAGGGTCTGGGCAACAAATTTCTGGGCAACATCCGCAACACGAATGCGATCATCCACGTCCTGCGGTGCTTCGACAACGGCAACATCACCCACGTCGACGGCTCGATAGACCCCGTGCGCGACAAGGGGATCATCGACACAGAGCTGCAGCTCAAGGATCTCGAGACCGTCGAGAACCGGCTCTCCAAGACCCAGAAGGCCGCCACCTCGGGCGGCGACAAGCAGGCCAAGCGCGCCGTGGAGCTGCTCCTGCAGTACAAGGCCGTGCTCGAACAGGGGCTTTCGGCCCGCACCGTGGAACTCGACAAGGAGGACCGCAAACTGGTGGCCGACCTGAACCTGCTGACCGACAAGCCCGTGCTCTACGTCTGCAACGTCGACGAGAAGAGCGCCGCGACGGGCAACGCCCACACCGAGGCCGTGCGCGAGGCCATCGCCGACGAAAAGGCCGAAATGCTCGTGATCGCCGCCGCGACCGAGGCCGACATCGCCGAACTGGAGACTTCGAGGAGCGGCAGATGTTCCTCGAAGACCTGGGCCTCGAGGAGTCGGGCGTGGCGCGCCTGATCAAATCGGCCTACAAATTGCTCAACCTCGAAACGTTCTTCACCACCGGAGCCGACGAGACCCGCGCCTGGACCTACCTGCGCGGCATGAAAGCCCCGCAGACGGCCGGCATCATCCACACCGATTTCGAAAAGGGGTTCATCCGCGCCGAGGTCATCAAGTACGACGACTACACCGCCTTGGGTTCGGAGAAGGCGTGCCGCGATGCGGGCAAACTGTCGATCGAAGGCAAGGAGTATGTCGTCGAGGACGGCGACATCATGCACTTCCTGTTCAACGTCTGACCCGCCCCGCCGGACCCGCCCCGGAAGGGAAACCGAAAGGACGCGGACCGGAGCGGCCGACACGTTATGTTCAACCTCAAAACGACAGAGCCATGAAAAACACGAAGTATTTGCTGCTCGGCATCGCAGCCGTCGTATGCGCCGCCATCGTGGGCCGCGCCTACACCTATAAATACCGCGCGCAGGACACGATCCTCGTGACCGGACTGGGCGAGGCGGAATTCACCTCGGACCTGATCGTCTGGTCGGGCGAGGTGACGGCCGAGGCGCAGCAGGTCGCCGCGGGATACGCCCAGATAGAAAAGAGCAAGCAGAAGGTGCAGGAGTACCTCGCCGCGAAGGGCGTCTCCGCCGGGGAGACGGTCTTCGCCTTCGTGAACGTCGAGAAGCAGTACGACCCGATCTACAACGCCAACGGCAACTGGGCCCGGGCAACGCTTCGCGGGCTACCGCCTGCGGCAGCGCTTCACGGTGGAGTCGGCCGACGTGGAGAAGGTCGAGACCGTCTCGCGCGAAATCTCGTCGCTCATCGCCCAGGGCGTCTCGATCGAGGCCTACGCCCCGGACTATTACTACACGAAACTCGACGACGTGAAGATGGGCCTGATCGAGAAGGCCTCGGCCGACGCGCGGACGCGGGCCGAGAAGATCGCCCTGAACGCCGGCACGAAGATCGGCCGCGTGGCTTCGGCACGCATGGGCGTCTTCCAGATCACCGGAGCCAACACCAACGAGGAGTTTTCGGCCGGCGGGTCGTTCAACACCTCCTCGCGCCAGAAGAAGGCGCGCATCACCATGCGAATCGAATACAGAATAAAATAACGAGACAAGATGGAAAGACCCGTTCGGGTGCGCTTCGCGCCCAGCCCCACCGGGCCGCTGCACATCGGCGGCGTCCGTACGGCACTGTACAACTACCTGTTCGCACGGCGGCACAAGGGAACGATGATCCTGCGCATCGAGGACACCGACTCGCAGCGCTTCGTGCCCGGCGCCGAGGAGTACATTCTGGAATCACTCAAATGGTGCGGCATCGGGATCGACGAAGGCGTCGGCGTCGGAGGCCTCACGCCCCCTACCGCCAGAGCGAACGGCGCGAGATCTACCTCAGATACGCCCTGCAACTCGTCGAGGCCGGATGGGCCTACTATGCCTTCGACACGGCCGAAGAGCTGGACGCCCTGCGCAGCGAGGCCGAGGCGCGCGGCGAAGCGTTCGCCTATAATTATGCGGTGCGCGAAAAGCTGGCCACGTCGCTGGCGCTGCCCGCCGAGGAGGTGAAGGCGCGTATCGACCGCGGCGACCAGTGGGTGATCCGCTTCCGGATGCCCGAAAACGAAACGGTCGCGATGGACGACCTGATCCGCGGACACGTGGAGGTCAACACTTCGACGCTGGACGACAAGGTGCTCTACAAGTCGGCCGACGCGCTGCCCACCTACCACCTGGCGAACATCGTCGACGACCGGCTGATGGAGGTGTCGCACGTCATCCGCGGCGAAGAGTGGCTGCCGTCGCTGCCGCTGCACTACCTCCTGTACAAAGCCTTCGGGTGGACGGACGTGCAGCCCCGGTTCGCCCACCTGCCGCTGCTGCTCAAACCCACGGGCGGCGGCAAGCTCTCGAAACGCGACGGCGACAAGATGGGCTTCCCCGTATTCCCGCTCTTCTGGACATCCCCCGCGACGGGCGAGACCGCCCGCGGCTACCGCGAGGACGGCTACTTCCCCGAAGCGTTCATCAACATGCTGGCGCTGCTGGGCTGGAACCCCGGCACGGAACAGGAGCTGTTCTCGATGCAGGAGCTGATCGACAACTTCTCGCTGGACCGCGTCTCGAAATCGGGCGCCCGATTCCAGCCCGACAAGGCCCGGTGGTTCAACGCCCAGTACATGCACCACAAGACCGACGCCGAACTGGCGGCCCTCTACCAGCCCGTCCTGCGCAGCCACGGCATCGAGGTTTCGGACGCCGTGGCCGGCAAAGCCGCGGGCATTATGAAGGAGCGCGCGACGTTCACGACCGATCTGTGGGACCTCACGTCGTTCTTCTTCGAGGCTCCCCGGGAGTATGAGGAAAAGCAGGTGCGCAAGTACTGGAAGGGGCAGAATCCCGCCATTCTGCGGGAGTTGCGCGACGTGCTGGCGGGAATCGACGACTTCTCGCTGGAGAACACCGAACGCATCGTCCACGCCTGGATCGAGGAGAAGGGCTACGGCATGGGCCAGGTGATGAACACCCTGCGGCTGGCCCTCGTGGGCGCCGGAAAAGGCCCGGGCATGTACGACGTAACGTCGTTCATCGGTAAAGAGGAGTGTCTGAAGCGTATCGACAATCTGCTGACCAATCTAAAACCCGCAATAGAGTAAAGTCGCCCTTTGAAAAGGGCGATTCAGAGGGATTTTCAACATGAGCCCCGGCGTTAAAAACGCCGTAATATAAGTTCGATGGGGGTTCATAGACAAAATCGCTCCGATCTAAAAACAACCTAACCCCGTCGAACTTATATTAAACTATGGTACAAATCGAACAACACGTCTGGGGCATGACCCCGGAGGGCGAGGCAATCATTCGCTACACGCTGCGCAACGACTCGGGAGCCGAAGTGCAGCTCACGAACTACGGCGCGGCGATCGTCTCGGTGAAGATGCCCGACCGCGAGGGCCGCATGGCCGACGTGGTGCTGGGATACAAACACCCCGAAGGATACTTCCACGACGGCGCGGCCGCCGGCAAGAGCGTGGGCCGCTGCGCCAACCGCATCGCCTTCGGGCGGATGACGGTCGAGGGCGAGGAGTATGCGCTGGAGGTGAACAACGGACAGAACCACCTGCACGGCGGCACGAACAACTTCGCCAACCGCGTCTGGGAGAGCCGCGTGGAGACCAACCGCGTGGTCATGTCGCTCCTCTCCGAGGACGGCGACCAGGGGTATCCGGGCGAGCTGTGCGTCGAGGCCGTTTTCGATTTCGACGACGACTGCTCGCTGGAGATCACCTACCGGGCCCGGACCGACCGGACGACGGTCGTGAATCTCACGAACCACGTCTATTTCAACCTCGCGGGCGACGGCTCGGGATCGGTGCTCGACCACGAACTGCGCCTGAACAGCTCGAAGATTCTGGAAATGAACGAACGCCAGATCCCCACGGGCAAGCTCCTGGACGCAGCCGGAACCCCGCAGGATTTTCGGGAATTCCGCTCTTTCCGCCCCGGCATCTCGTCGGAGTTCAACCACATCCGCGACTTCAAGGGATACGACCACCCCTTCGTCGTCGACGGCTGGAAGCCCAATATTCTGGGCGAGGTCGGCACCCTGCGCGAACCCCGGTCGGGCCGTTCGGTGACGGTGCTCTCGTCGCAGCCCAGCGTGATGATCTACACGGGCAACTGGCTCGCGGGCGGCTGCCCCGAGACCAAGACCGGCGGCCGCTATGCGGACTACGACGGCGTAGCCGTCGAGTGCCAGAACTATCCCGACGCGGTGAACCATCCCGAATTCCCCTCGCCGCTGCTCCGGCCCGGTGAAACCTACTGCCAGAAGATCGTCTTCCGGTTCGGAAACTACTGATTCACGGAAGCACGATATATTCCGCCCCTGCCGCAATTTTTTGCAGGGGCGGAATCGTTATCGGTCCCCTTGCCGAAAGGAATCGGACTGTCATCTGTAAAGCGCTTCCGGCAAATCAAGTCTGCAACATCGGATTTCCCCGTCCTCGGAAAAAAGGCCAATGATATAACGATCGTCGGAACTGACACAAAGATTCAAAAGCGGAATATCGGCCAGCAGATCGCACCGATGAACTCCATTCCAGTCATAAACCCGGATCAATCAACCGGGTCTCCCGGGCCCGGCGGTCTGGATCCACCGTTCCCATATCCAGTTTCCGTCCGGAGTACAGCGCATAAATACGACGATCCGATGAAGCGGCATCTGCATAGTGAATCGCCGGATCCCGGAAACGCACACCCGCCGCAACATGCGGCTGCGGTTCGTAAACGGGTAACTCCTTGCGGATCGAAGCGATACGGACCGGACACCTATTCGCCCCAATTCCGTATATATCAAAGACATTCCCCATACTCGAAAAAAAAGCGAACCTGGAACAGGTACGGTTCGCAAGCAATTTTCCCTGATAGGCCATCACTTTATCCCGGAACGCATCCGACATGCCGTCATCGGGGAATTTTCCGAAACGACCAACGGCCTGTCCGAGCGTATCGAAAAGAGAAAACATGTGATTGTCGGTCGCCGCATAATCGCCGTACGACACGAAGAAATCCCCCGCCCTCACGGCATCAAACAAAGCCGTTCCGAATGTTACGGTATCCAACGGGACCATTTCACGCGAAAAGGAGACGACGCTTCTACCGACAGAAGAGACGGCTTGGAAATCACCGGTCACAGGATTCACTCCGACCACACGCAAATCAAGGTATTCACCCGGTCCCCGCCCCCTGCGAATCCGATTTTTCAAAACGCCTTTACGGCAATCGAACCGAACGACGACATTTTCACCCTGTCCTTCCGATTTAACGAGACAACTGTCAGCCTCGTCGAAGAAAAAAGGTCCGTAAAAATCAAAGATGTCGTCCAACCCCTCCATTTTCCGGGCGGAAACCTCATAGACAACTGCATCCGAAGCCTCCCGACCGCAGGAACAACATCCAATCAGCAACGCGAAAAATACCGATAATCTGCTCATAAATCATAAAAAATCTCCGAAAACATTTCCGGAGATTATATAGTATTAATACAAACAGCCCTTAACCTCCGTATATCCCAAATCATCGTCCAATATATAACATATACGAGACGGATAATAAACGCAAGGCCGCTGTATGATAACCTCGTCGCTTGTTAGAACTTCACCATTCGCATCGAATAAATCCGGTACGTTTTTCTCGTTCTCATAACCGTAATAACAACTGAAGCCACAGCAGCAATCAATACCGCGCCTCCTAAAAATAAATCTTTTCTCATAACCGTTCGATTTAAAAACAAATCAAACGAAATTTCTTGATTTTACCAACATTTCAAATGTAACCAATAAGAAGCAATAGCACAAACAAAACCGTCATAAAAAATAGCAAACAAAATTTTTTCACACAATAATCAGATCATCTTTTTAAACACTTAAATAAAAGACAAAAATTCATTTTTCTCACGTTTTTTTCATACCTTTGCCGCCGATATTTCGAAGGGGTGCCTTACTTTCAGGCTGAGATTATACCCATTGAACCGGAGACGGGTAATGCCGAGACCGGGACGAAGCGTAATCAACAACACATACCCCTTTTCAGTCCATTAACTCAAAAAGTTTAACGATGAAAAGGATTTTTCTTTCACTTGCGGCCGCCGCGCTCTGCCCGGCCGCGCAACTCCGGGCCGCGGAAACGGCCGGCGGACGCACGGCGCATGCCGCAACCGCCGCCGCGGAGAGACCGGACGACGACTCGCTGCGGATCTACCGGATGCAGGAGGTCGAGGTGACCGCCACGCGCGCAACCCCGAACACCCCCGTGGCCTACTCCGACATCCTCGCACGACGAGATCGCCCGTAACAGCTACGGATTCGACATCCCCACGCTGCTGGCCCTGACCACCCTCGATGATCGCCACGAACGAGACGGGCATCGGCATCGGCGGCACTTCGTGCGCCTGCGCGGCACGGACCCAACGCGTCTGAACGTCACGGTGAACGGCGTTTCGATGAACAACCCCGACTCGCATTCGGTCTATTGGTACGACACGCCCGACCTCGTCTCGGCCGTGGGAAGCATTCAGGTGCAGCGCGGCGCCGGCATCTCGACCAACGGCACGGGAGCCTTCGGCGGAGCGGTCAACATGTCGACCGACGCCCTGCAAACCGAATTCGGCGGCGACGCGTCGCTCTCCTACGGCTCGTACAACACCAACAAGCAGGCCGTGCACATCTCCTCGGGCCTGATGGGCGGCCACTGGACCCTCGACGCGCGCCTGACGCACATCGGATCGGAAGGCTACATCGACCGCGGCGCGACGGACCTCAAATCCTACATGTTCCAGGCCGGCTACTACAACGGCAACACGATCTCAAGCTGCTCTCGTTCGGCGGCAAGGCCAAAACGGGCCTCACCTACACGGGCGCGACGAAAGAGGAGATGCGTCTCAACGGCCGGAGGTTCCACACCGAGGGCATGTACTACACCTCGAACGGACCGCACTCCTATTATTATATGAAGGACGGCGAGCGGCAGCGCGCCACGGTAGGACTATTACTACGACGATCAGACGGACAACTACCTGCAAATCAACAACCAGCTGGTGCTCTCCCACCGGTTCAACGAGAAGTGGGCGCTCAACGCCACGGGATTCTACACCTATGGCTACGGCTTCTACAAGCAGTACAAGGACGCACGCCACGCTCTCCGAATACCTCAATATCCCGGCCGACGTCGCTGCCGGAAAGGAGGCCGACCTCGTCCGCGAGAAGATCATGCGCAACCACCTCGGAGGCGTGAACGCCTCGGCGGCTACTCGGTGCGGAAGCTCGACCTCGCCTTCGGCGGTTCGTGGAGCTACTACTCCTGCCCCCACTGGGGTGCGCTCGACTGGGTGGACGGACTGGAAGGCAGCCAGATCGGCGGCCGCTGGTACGACAACGACGTGGACAAGCACGACGCCAACCTCTTCGCTCGCGCCAACTGGTCCGTGGCCAAAGGGTTGAGGCTCTTTGCGGACCTCCAGTACCGCTATGTCAGCTATCAGGCCTGGGGCGTCAACGACAACTACGTTTCGGAGGAGGTCGGGATGCAGCCCATCGACGTGGACAAGCAGTACCACTTCTTCAATCCCCGTGCCGGCCTGAGCTACACGCTCGCCGACCGCAACGACTTCTACTTCTCGTTCGCCGTGGCGCAGAAGGAGCCCACGCGCAGCGACTTCACGGACCGCCACATGTTCGCCGAGGACGAACAGCTACCCCTCGTCGGAGAAGCTCTGCGACTACGAGCTGGGCTACACCTACACGGCTCCGCGCCTCCGGCTGGGCGTGAATCTCTACTACATGAAATACAAGGACCAGCTCGTACCGACGGGCATGGTGAACGACGGCTACGACGCCCTGAACGTCAATGTGCCCGACAGCTACCGCCGCGGCGTGGAGCTGACGGCCTCGTGGCGGACGACCCGCTGGTTCACCCTGGGCGGCCAACGCCACCTTCTCGCAGAACCGCATCGAGAGCTACGTCGACGCACTGAAGGATAGCCCCACCTACGGCAAGGAGCTGGGCGACATGACCATCGCCTATTCGCCCGACGTCATCGCCAACGCCTTCCTGAATTTCCACCACCGCGGATTCGAAGCCGTGTTCCACACCCAGCACGTCGGCAAGCAGTATTTCACCAACAACGAGAACGACGCCCTGTCGCTGGACGCCTACTGCGTGACCAACCTCAACCTCGCCTATACGTTCCGCACCCGTTCGGCGCGCAGCGTTCGGCTGGGCCTGCTGATCAACAACCTGTTCAATGCGGAATACGAGAGCAACGGCTACGGGTATTCGTACATGGACACGTGGAGCGGCCCCGCGCCCGTACGCATCGACGAGGCCTACTACTTCCCGCAGGCGCCGCTGAACGTGCTGGCGAACGTCACGGTGAAATTTTAAAACGCGCGATTTCAACGCCGCTGAAACCGAATTTCAGCTCTGAAAACTAAATAATTGTACTTCGTGCATTGCGAGGCGTCGCAGATGCCGTGGCAATCCGGGCGAAAGTCGTGACCTTACAACGCTTCCAGCAGATTCCCACGTCGGACCTTCGGTCCTCTTCGGAATGACAATACGAATGTTGAAACAATGGACATAAAACTCCTCCTGCAAATCGCCGGCGTCCTGTTGGGATTGCTCTACCTCTGGCTCGAATACCGCGCCGACATCCGGCTGTGGATCGTGGGGCTTGTCATGCCTCTGATCCACGGGGCGCTCTACTACAAATCGGGGCTGTATGCCGACTGCTCGATGCAGGCTTACTACGTGCTGGCGGGGCTGTACGGGTGGCTCGCCGCGCATGGGGCGAAAAACGGACGCCGGGCGCGCTTCACGGACAGCACCGTGCCCTTCTGGGACAGCCGCGCGGCATCTCGATCGTGCCCTGTGGACGGTCCCCGGCCGACACGACCGATGCGGCCAGCGGTGCGCCCGGCGGAATGAGGCCGCAGCGGCCGCCTCCGAAACGGTGCGAAACGAAAAATGCGGTCGCAATGCGAAACAGGCGATGCCGACAGCCGGCATCGCTTGTTTCATCTGCGGACTTTTCGTACTTTTGATTCCAAATCACGACCCGAATGAAAAAACGCCTGCTTTCTTTCCTCCTGCTCGCCGCCTGCCTGTCGCCGGCCGCAGCGCAACCCCCGTTCGAAAAGACCGTAGAGCCGCTTCCCGGCGAGCGGTGGTGGGGCGGCTTCGTCGCCCTGGGAAACCGGATGCCCTATCCGGCGGAGCTCGCCGAACAGGATCTCGCGCGAATCAACTACAACAACCAGTCCGTGCCGCTGCTGCTCTCGTCCGAAGGCCGCTACGTCTGGTCCGAACACCCCTTCCGGTTCCGGATCGAGCAGGGACGGCTCCACCTCTCCTCCGACCACGAGGCACTCGAGGCCGTGCACGCCGGAGAGAGTCTCCGCGACGCCTATGCGGCCGCCTCGGCGGCCCACTTCCCGCCCTCGGGAACGATTCCCGCCGAGCTGTTCTTCTCCATGCCGCAATACAACACCTGGATCGAGCTCATGTACGACCAGAACCAGCGCGACATCATGCGCTATGCCCGCAAGGCTGTCGAAAACGGCTTCCCGCAGGGAATCTTCATGATCGACGACAACTGGCAGAACGACTACGGGAACTTCGACTTCAAGGCCTCGCGCTTCCCCGATCCGCGGGGCATGATCGACTCGCTGCACGCCATGGGATTCCGCGTGATGCTCTGGATCGCCCCCTACGTCTCGCCCGACTCGCCCGAATTCCGCGAACTGGAGCGGAAGGGCTACCTGCTCAAAACCCGCCGGGGCGACCCGGCGATCGTCCGATGGTGGAACGGATACAGCGCCTGCTACGACCTGACGAACCCCGAAGCGGTGGCGTACCTGCGCGGGAAACTCGAGGAGAACCGGAGCAAATACGGAACCGACGGTTTCAAGTTCGACGGCGGGGACGTGGCCTACATGCAGGCCGAACCGTATCTCTACCACGACCCCGAAGGCGACCCGAACCGCTACATGCAGCGGTGGGCCGAACTGGGCGGCACGTTCGCCTGCAACGAGCTGCGTGCCTGCTGGAAACTGGGCGGACAGCCCGTCGTGCAGCGTCTGGGCGACAAGGACTACTCGTGGCGGGCCCTGCAACTGCTCATCCCCGACATGACGGCCGCAGGACTGCTGGGACACCCCTACACGTGCCCCGACATGATCGGCGGCGGACAGTTCACCTCGTTTCTCGGGGTCGAACGGTTCGACGAGGAGCTGATCGTCCGCTCGGCGCAGGTGCACGCGCTGATGCCGATGATGCAGTTCTCCGTAGCGCCGTGGCGCATCCTCTCGCCCGAGAATGCGGCCGTCTGCGCCCGCTATGCGCAGTTGCACCGCCAATTCGGACCCTACATCCTCTCGCTGGCGCACCACGCGTCGAAGACGGGCGAGCCGATCGTCCGGGCGATGGAGTACGCCTTCCCGCACGAAGGGTTCCTCGAATGCCGCGACCAGTTCATGCTGGGCGACCGCTACCTCGTGGCCCCGATGGTCACGCCGGGGACGCAGCGCGAAGTGCGGCTGCCGCGGGGCGTCTGGCGCGACGACCGGGGCGAGACATTCCGGGGACCGAAACGCATCGAGACCGACGTGCCGCTCGACCGCCTGCCCTACTACGAACGGATCCGATAAACGACTGCATACATGGACAACAGACACCTCCTCCTGAGCGCCGGCGGCCTGCTACTGGCAGGCACGGCCCCGGCGGCCCGCCCCGCGAAACCCAACGTCATCATCATCTACACGGACGACCACGGCACGCTGGACATGGGCTGCTTCGGCGCGGCGGACCTCCGCACGCCCCACATGGACTCGCTGGCGGCCAGCGGCGTGCGGTTCACCCAGTTCTACGCCGCACCCGTCAGCTCGGCCTCCCGCGCGAGTCTGCTGACCGGGCAGTTCACCCGACGCGCCGGACTTACGGGCAACGCCGGCTACACGGGGCTGCCGCTCGGCAAGGAGACGCTCGCCGAGCGGATGCGCGACAACGGCTACCGCACGGCCTGCATCGGCAAATGGCATCTGGGGTCATGGAAGGAGTACGCCCCCAACAGCCGGGGATTCGACTATTTCTGGGGCTTCCTGGGAGGCTGCATCGACAGCTACTCGCACTTCTATTACTGGGGCGGCCCGAACCGGCACGACCTCTGGCGCAACGGAGAGGAGATTCACGAAGAAGGGAAGTTCTTCGCCGCCGAGACGCTGCGCGAAGCCGAAGAGTTCATCCTGCGGGACGGAGACGACCGGCCCTTCTTCCTCTACTGGGCCGTCAATATACCCCACTATCCGTTGCAGCCGGCGAAGAAATGGCTGGACCACTACGCCGACCTGCCCGCTCCGCGGCGCATGTACGCGGCCTTCGTCTCCACGTTCGACGACTACCTGGGCCGGCTGCGCGCATTCCTGCGCGAACGGGGGCTGGAAGAGAACACCCTCGTCATCCTCCAGTCGGACAACGGCCACAGCACCGAGGTCCGCACCTTCGGCGGAGGCGGTTACTGCGGCGACTACCGGGGCGGCAAGTTCTCGCTCTTCGAGGGCGGCATCCGCGTGCCGGCCATCGTCTCCTGGCCCGGACATCTGCCGCAGGGCGAGACGCGCGACCAGACGGCCATGAACATCGACTGGTTCCCGACGATTCTGGAGCTGTGCGGGCTGGACGCCTCGGGAATCGACGTGGACGGCCGGAGCCTCGTACCGCTGCTTCGGGACGCCTCGGAAAAGTCTCCGCACGACGTGCTGCACTTCGATTTCGAACGGCAGTGGGCCGTGCGGCAGGGCGACTGGAAACTGCTCTGCAATGCGATCGACGTACGGCCGGACGACCGGAACGAAACGCTCGAAGGGCTGTATCTCACCAACCTCGGAATCGACCCCACGGAGTCGGAGAACCTGCTCGGCGAATACCCCGAAAAGGCGCAGGAACTGCTGAAGCTCCGCGAAGCCTACGTCGCCTCGCTGGAGGAAAACGACCGGCGGTAGCAGGCCGTTCCGGCTGAAAAGCATCGCCCCTGCCGCGTTGCGGCAGGGGCGATGACATAAGGAAAAGGACGGAACGGCCTCCCCGCAGGAGCGCCGCCCCGGAATCACTCGACCTCCGTCAGATAGATGTTGCGGAACTCCAGCGGACCGCCCTCGCTTTGCAGGGCGATGTAGCCCCGGGTGTTCACCCCGCTGCACTCGTTCTGCAACACGCCGTTGACATAGACCGTGATGCGGTCGCCCTTGCAGATCACTTCGGCCTCGTTCCATTCGCCGGCGGGTTTCTCCGAAGCGCCGCCCACGCGTTTTTTGACCGGAACGCCGCCCTCCGGCGATTCGACCCCGGCCATCGTGGCGCCGCCCAATCCCAGCAGGTCTCCGGCATTCCCGGACTCCAACTGGCACTCGATCAGCGAAGGCCAAAGTTCGTCGCCCTCCTGGATGCGCTGGAACAGCCCGCTGTTCGAGGGCTTCCCGATCCAGCGCCACTCGGCGTGCAGGCGGTAGTCGCCGTACTGCTCGGCCGTGCGCAGGAACCCGAAAGGCTGTCCCGCCACGCGGATGCAGCCGTCCTGCACGGTGAAGACCTCCGCCGCAGCGGGGCCGCCGGCCGTGACGCAGACCCATCCCGTGAGGTCGCGGCCGTTGAAAAAGTTCGGTTTTCGCGTCTCCGCCGCAGGACACCGCCCCGACGGCCAACGCCAGCAAAAGGATTTTGCACTTCATACGCATCTGTTATTTTTTGGGTTCGGAAAACAATCGCGGGAATCATTCGGGCAGTCCGAGCTCGCCGATACGGGCGAGAATCTCCTCGCGGCGGGCCCGCGGCGTCACATTCCGCCGCACGACCAGCAGGTAGGAGTTGCGTATCTGCTCGCGGATGAAGGCGTCGGGCAGGTCGCCCGTCGTGCGCACGTCGTTCCACAGACGCTTGTTCGTATGCCAGGCGGGCGTCACCTCGTCCGGATAGCGCTCGCGCAGCAGCAGCGCCTCTTCGGGATCGCACTTGAGGGCGATCCGCTCGAATCCGACCATGTCGGCGAAGGCGTACATCCGGCCGCCGACCTTATAGACGAGCGTCGTCTCGTCGAAGGGCGTGCACTCCTCGGTGAAGGGCAGCGAAAGACAGTAGTCGCGAAAAGCCAGAACATCCATAACCGGTCGTGTTGTGCGGCAACAAATATACGCAATATTTTTGGCACACGGATTGCGATCCGGGGAATAATGAACCAACATCAATTCGGAATATGAAAAAGATTCTCCTTTGTGCATCCCTGCTGGCGGTATTCGCCGCAGGTTTCGCCGGCTGCTCGCAGCGCCGGGAATGGAACCGCGAAGAGCGCAAGGCCATGCGCGACGCCCTGCGCAGCTACCGGCAGATGATCTACCTCGACGACCTGACCGATTCGGAGTTCGTCCTCTTCTCGGACGGGGTGGCCGGAGAGCTGGAAAACGCCTATCCGGTGTACACCACCTTCATCCAGATGCCGGGCGTGAACGACACCGTGGACATGTTCGTCGTCACGACGATCGTCGAAGAGCTCGATGCCGACGCGCACAACATGCGCCATATTTTCCCCTACGACTACCTCGTGGGGCAGGGCGTGCTCCCGGCCGGACTGGACCGCAGCCAGCAGAAAGCCTTCTACACCTGCCTGGCAGGCAAGGTGAACGCGACCTACTCCACGATGGAGCAGTTCTTCAACGCCGTGCTGGCCGACACGACCGACCTTTCGCAACTGCGCCGGCTGGAGGGACAGTGCGCCGACGAGCTGTTCGACTGGACGGTGACGGAGATCGACGTCATCGAAAGCGTCCCGGCCCGATAGCCGCCGGAAGGAATACGGAAAACCGGGGCGTGCCGAACATTCGGCGCGCCCCGGTCGTTCGCGGTCTCTCCCCGCGCATCGTCCCGGAATGCCCGGACCCTCACCCAGCCTTGCGGGCGGAGTCCTCCGCCGGGACGTGCTGTTCGTAGAACTCCTTCGCCACGACGATCCGGATCGCCTTGTGGAGAATCGAGAATTCGAGCGGCGTATGGCCCAGCGGCTCTCCGTCGATCTCGACCGACACCTCGGGCGAAGATTCGATGCGGATGCGGCTTCCGCGCTCCTGGAGGATGTGGCGGATGCGGTAGATGCCGCCGTTGAACAGGTAGTGGAAGCGGAACAGCAGGTGCCAGAAGTGCACCGGGCGGATCAGCGACAGGTCGAGCATGCCGTCGTCGGCCACGGCCGCCGGCAGCTGCTGGATGCCCCCGCCGTTGAACTTGCAGATGCCGATGGCGGCCGACAGCAGCAGGTTGTTGTAGACCAGCCGGTCGTCGACCCAGACCTTGACGCCCGTGGACTTGTAGCGGAAGAAATTCTTCACCAGACACCACGTATAGCGCCAGCGGCTCCGGTGACCCTTCTTTTTCAGGTGCGAGAGCTTGCGCACGACATGCGCGTCGAACCCCGCCCCGGCCACGTTGGCCATGTAGCGGCTCTGGCGGTAGTGCGCCTCCTCGTAGGAGACCACCCCGACGTCCTGCAGGAAGGAATACCCCTCGCTGATGGCCTTCACGGCGTCCTGATAGCGGTTCGAGATGCCGAACGTGCGGACCCAGTCGTTGCCCGTGCCCACGGCCACCACGGCCACGAGCACCTCGTCGGGACACACCTCCTGCTGGATGAACAGCCCGTTCACCACCTCGTGCAGCGTGCCGTCGCCGCCCACGACGATGATCCGGCGGTAGCCTTCGCGCACGGCCGTGACGGTGAGCTCCGTGGCGTGGAACTTGTGCTCCGTGAAGACCGGTTCGCAGAGGATGTGCGCATCGCGCAGGTGTTTCGAAATCTGTGGAAAGTGGTCAAGCCCGCGGCCGCCTCCGGCCACGGGATTGACGATGACGAACCATTTTCCGGCGGCCGGAGTGCTGCGATTATACTTTTCGGGAACATTGCGCAGCGTGTCGACCAGGAAGTCGTAGAACTTCCCGACCGAGGCGATCTCCACCTTCTCGTCGGGCGAGTGGGGGTAGCAGATCGTCGGGCCGAACGAAATCATGTCCAGCCCGGGATACTTGCTGCCAATGATGCCGCACTCCAGCCCGGCGTGAATCGCCGTCACGGCGGGCTCTTCCCGTAGAGCGCCTCGTAGGAGGCGGTCATGGCCTTCAGGATCGGCGACTTCATGTCGGGATTCCAGCCGTCGTAGGCCCCCGTCAGCTCCGTTCTCGCCTCCGGCCAGCGCGAAGACCGCGGCGATGGCCTCGCCCAGCGCCTCCTTCTCCGTGTTGACCGAACTGCGCAGCAGGCACTGGAGTCTTCACCGTCGAGCCGTCCGAGACCACGCGTGCAGGTTCGTCGACGTCTGCACCAGCCCGGGCATCGAGAGCGACATCCGCTGCACCCCGTCGGGGCAGGCCGCAACGGCCTTGATCAGATTTCCGGCAACCTCCTTCGGCAGCATTTCAGCCGGTTTTCCGACCTCCGCGACCTTGACCGACACCGCGTCCTCGATGCCGGCGTACTCGGCCCTTACGGTCTCCTCGTAGGCTTTCACCGCGGCGGCGAACTCGTCGTAGTCCCCGGTTTCGACCAGCACCACGGCCTCGGCCTCGCGCGGGATGGCGTTGCGGAGTCCGCCGCCGTCCACCGACGCCAGCAGCACGTCGCACGGCGCGGCATTCAAAAAGCGGAACAGCACCTTGTTGGCGTTGGCGCGCTGGCAGACGATCTGGATGCCCGAGTGACCGCCCTTGAGCCCCTGACGCTGATCTTCGCAGCGGTATAACCGCCCGCGGGCGTCGGCTCGGCCTTGTAGCCGAAGGTCATATTGGCGTCGAGCCCTCCGGCGCAGCCCACGTAGAGTTCGCCCTCCTCCTCGGAATCGAGGTTCAGCAGGATGTCGCCGTGCAGCAGCCCCTTTTCCAGACCGTTCGCACCGTCCATGCCGGTCTCCTCGGTGGCCGTGAAGAGCGCCTCCAGCGGCCCGTGCGCGAGCGTGTCGTCCTCCAGCACCGCCAGGATCGAAGCCACGCCGATACCGTTGTCGGCCCCGAGCGTCGTGCCGTCGGCCGTGACCCAGCCGCCGTCGATGTAGGCGTCGATCGGGTCCTTTCTCGAAATCGAACTCCTTGTCGTTGTTCTTCTGCGGAACCATGTCGAGGTGCGCCTGCAGGATGACGCCCTTGCGGTTCTCCATCCCCTTCGAGGCGGGTTTGCGGACATAGACGTTGTGCGCCGCGTCCTCCTTCGATTCGAGGCCCTGCGCGCGGGCGAAATCGAGAATATAGCGGCGGATCTTCTCCTCGTGCGACGGGCGCGGGATGCGGACGATCTCCGCGAAATGTTTCCAGACGAGCGCCGGTTTCAGCGCGACCAAATTACGGTCCATAATATTGAAGTTTAAGTGTTATATATCTATCGTTCAAATCTCTCTCTTTCTCCGTCTCTTCCGTTCCGGGGGCCGCTGTCGCAGCCGGTCAGCGGCCCCCGGGAAGGGACAGGTCCGCCGCTCCGGGCCGGTGGCGGTCAACGGTCTCCGGTCCCGTCCTTTTCGACACTCCTGTCGAACGCCTCGACGATGTGTTTCACGAGCGGGTGGCGGACGATGTCGCGCTTGTCGAACTCGACGATGCCGATGCCCTCCACGCGGCGCAGGATCTCCATCGCGCGCACCAGTCCGCTGTCGCTCCTGCGCGGCAGGTCGATCTGCGTCACGTCGCCCGTGACGATGAAACGCGCGTTGCGGCCCATGCGCGTCAGGAACATCTTGATCTGCGCGAGCGTGGTGTTCTGCGCCTCGTCCAGAATGACGAAGGCGTTGTCCAGCGTGCGCCCGCGCATGTAGGCCAGCGGTGCGATCTGCACGGTCCCCTCTTCGAGGAACTTCTGGAGCTTCGCGGGCGGGATCATGTCGTTCAGCGCGTCGTACAGCGGCTGCAGGTAGGGGTCCAGCTTCTCCTTCATGTCGCCGGGCAGGAAGCCCAGCTTCTCGCCCGCCTCGACGGCCGGGCGCGTCAGGATGATGCGCCGCACCTGCCGCTCCTTCAGCGCACGAACGGCCAGCGCGATGGCCGTATAGGTCTTGCCCGACCCGGCAGGCCCCACGGCGAAGAGCAGGTCGTTCCTGTCGTAGAGTTTGACGAGCCGCTGCTGGTTCACCGTCCGGGCGCGGACGATGTTGCCGTTGTTGCCGTACACGATCACGTCCTTGTCCGACCGGGGCGTCCGCCTGCCGAAGCCGCCCGCGAAACACTGTTCGATGACCTGCGGCGGAGATGTGCCCGTACTTGAGGTAATAGGCCGCCAACCCCTCCATGCGGGCGGCGAACCGGCGCGTCTCGGCCTCCGGGCCGAGGACCTTGAGCGACTGCCCGCGCGCGACGATCTTCAATGTGGGGTGCAGCGACTTGATCTGTTCGAGGTAGACGTCCTGCGCCCCGTAGAGTTCGCGGGGATCGACGCCTTCGACGGCGATTTCCCGTCCGAGCGTCTCCGTCATAGGCTAAAACAGATAACCGAAACTCAGTGCGACGTTGTACGAGCGGAGCTTGTCGAGCTGCCGCCCGTCGGGCAGCACCACGTCATGTTTCGAGCGGAACTGGCCGTTGTAGCGCAGGTCGATCAGCAGGTGGCGCATCAGCACGATGCCCGCACCCACGGTGTACGACACCGAGGGACGCACGCGGCCGAAGTCGAGCAGGTCGCCGCCCGACTTCTGCTTGCAGTCGTTCATCACCGTGAAGACCGGACCGGCGTAGATCCGCACGGGATTGAGCAGCCGCAGCGACAGCAGCACCGGCACGTCGATCGAATTGGACTTGAGGTTCATCTCGCTCGCCCGCCTTCGGGCCGGATACGGAGGCCCTGGCGGACATAGAGTATCTGCGGCTCGACGGCGAAGGCGCCCAGGTTCACGGCCGTCGTGATGCCGGCCTGCCAGCCGCATTTGTTCCTGATGTCCGTCCGGTCCATGTCGGTCGTATAATCGGGAATGCTGATACCTCCGATCACGCCCCATTCCACCCGCGTGCGGGGCCGCTGCGCCGCCGCGCTCCATGCGGCGGCTGCAAGCAGCAGGGTCAGTACGATTTTTTTCATATCCGTTGTTCGTTGTTTGTCAGTTTCACGCTCGCCCAGAGCATGTAGCACACCAGCACGGCGACGAAGAGCATCCCCCAATGCGGACTGCCCGCCGCACGCGCGACGGCGCCGCACGCCGGACCCGACACGGCTCCCGCCGAAATGGCCAGAATCATCAGCCCGGCCACCTCGTTGGCGTTCTCCGGAACGGCCTTGGTGGCCACGGCGTAGAACGTGGCGAAGACGCACGCCATGGCGAAGCCCATGAGGCCCACGGCGGCATAGATCACCGCCCCGCTGTCCGTGAAGAGCAGCACGAGGCAGAGCGCCAGCACCCCGGCCATGTTCCAGCCCAGATACTTCGTGTCCCGGACCCGCACGAGGGCCCACGCCCCGACGATCGTCCCGACGATGCGGCAGGCGTAGAAGCCCGTGGTGGTGAGGATCGACGAGGGATTGTCGATCAGCCGCACCGACAAGAAGCCGATGCCCACGTCGGCGGCGATAAAGCACGCCACGCCCAGCGTCGAGAGCAGCACGGCACGGTTCTTCAGCAGACCGAAGCAGGCTGCCAGTCCGACGGAGGTTCCGCTGCGCGGCGGCTCGGGCACGGAGGTCAGTTGCAGCCACACCCCGCCCGCGACCGTGAGGGCCGCGTAGATCGGCAGCAGGAGCCGCCACGAACCCGTCGCGGCGACCAGCCCCGTGACGATCGGAGCCAGCAGCAGGAGCGAAGTGTTGCGGAATATCTGACCCACGGTGAGGTAGCTGGTCATCCTTTCGCCGGGAACGATGGTCGCCAGCAGAGGGTTGACGGCCACCTGGATCGCCGTGTTGCCGACGCCCAGCAGGCCGAAGCCCGCGAAATACCACCCCAGGGCGCAGTCCGCGCCGGCGGCATAGGGCACGAGCAGGCCGACGACCGTGAGGAGATAGCCCGCGAGCGCCGTCGTCTTGCGGCCCCGGCGGTTCATCCATGCGGCAAACGGCGCCGAAAGCACCAGAAACCAGAGGAAAACCATCGTCGGCAGGAAGCTCACGGCGGCCTGCTGTCCGGGCGGGAATTCGGCGGCGATGCGGCCCGTGATCGGGGCCACCATGTCGCAGAAACCCATGATGAAGAAGCCCGCAAGCACGGGTCCGAGCAACCGTCTGTCCACTCTCTCGACACCCATAACCAAAGCCGTTCCGGTTTTCAATGATTTTTCAAAGTTACGCTTTTTTGCCGAAAAGCGAAGCATCCGCCCCCGTTTTTTTGCGCCGCGCCGCCATGCGAGTGTCCGGACCGGACACCCCTTCCGCCTCTGCATCACGGACATGCCGGCCGGATTCCCCGGCGATGCGGACAACTTCCGGGAGTTGCATGCCTCGCATCTTTTTCGTATCTTTGTCCGACGGCCGGAGGTCCGCCCGTCACCCGAAAACACCTGCCACACATGAAAAAACTGCTTCTGCCGCCCGTTTTCGCACTGCTCTGCCTGTCATCGCACGCCCAGGAAAACAGAATAACGATCGACGCAGGCGCCAGCCTCGGCGAGATCTCCCCGTACGTGTACGGACAATTCGTGGAATACATGGGACGCTGCATCGACGGAGGCATTTTCGACGAGGACTCGCCGCTGTCCGACAGCCGGGGATTCCGCCGCGACGTGCTGGAAAAGGTGAAGGAGCTCTCCCCGACGATGCTGCGGTTCCCGGGCGGAACGGTGGTCAAGACCTTCCACTGGGAAGACGGGGTGGGTCCCAAAGAGGAGCGCAAGGCGAGGAAGAACCTGATCTGGGGCGGCATCAACGATTTCCATTTCGGCACGTGCGAGTTCATCGAGTATTGCAGGGAAATAGGCGCAGAACCCTGCCTCGTGGTGAACCTCTCCACCGGATCGCCCGACGAGGCGGCCAACTGGGTCGAATACTGCAACGGAACGGAAAACACATACTATGCCAACCTCAGGCGTTCGCACGGATACCCGGAGCCTTTCGGCGTGAAGTACTGGGCGCTGGGGAACGAGGAGGGGGCCGAACCCGACGCGGGACGCCATCAGGACCCCCGGAAATACGTGGAGGACGTGTGGCATTTCATCAAACTGATGAAACTGACGGACCCGTCCATCAAACTCATCGCCAACGGCGAAGGGGGCGACATGCGCTGGAACGAAACGGTTCTGGACGGCCTGGGCGGAGCCGTGGACTACATCTCCTACCACAACTACGTGAACACGGAGGAGGGAAAGCCCTACTCCCTGTTCCGGAAGATCAAGGCGGCGGACAGGGGGCTCGCCGCCTTGGGCGCCTTCATCCGGGAGAACTGCCCGGACTCCGTTGACAACTGGCAGGTATGGTACCGCTTTCCCCCTCGCCAGGACCGTATCAGAATCGCTTTCGACGAATGGGGAATCTGGGAGGCCGGAGGACCTCCCTACGGGACGACCAACACCTACGAATGGCGTCACGGGCTGGCGACGGCGTATTTTCTCAACGCCATCCACCGCAACGCCCGCCACGTAGGAATAGCCAACTGGGCGCAGATGGTGAACATCCTCGCCCCGATCATGACCGACGAAACCGCCTCGGTAAGGCAGACGACGTTCTTCCCGCTCCGGGAATACCGCGCGAAAGGACTGAAAGAGAGCGTAAAGGCCGAGGCCGTATCCCCCGCAATGGACACGGACGTCGGTTCGCTGGACGTCTCCGCGACCATCGACCGGGAGCGCGGAAGGCTCAACCTGTTCGTCGTCAATCTCAACCCGAAGGCCCTGAAGACGCGCATCGTCTTCGAAAACTGCAAGGCGGACAAGCTCATACGGACCACCGTGCTGTCGGCCGCGTCGCTCGATGCCAGGAACACGCTGGACGACCCGGCCGGGAACGTCGTCGCAACGGCCACGGACACCGATCCGGGAAAGGCGGACGAAATCACGTTCAAGGGGGAATCCGTCACGATTTGCGAATTCGCACTCTCCGGCCGATGACCTACGGGATTCGCGACGCAGGCCCGGCATATTTCCGCATGCCGGGCTTCTTTCGCATGCCGGGCTTTTTCCGGATGCGGGACGCGGACGCCCCGGCCGGATTTTTTATCGCCGGGAGCTTGCGCATAACCCGATTTTTCCTATCTTTGTGGAAAGACTAAACACCGCACCGGATGATCCCGTTACTCGCACACATAAACCTGACGCTGCCGCTCGAAGACCCGATCCTGAAATTCCTGCTGATCCTGGTCATCATCCTCGCGGCTCCGCTCCTGCTGAACAAGCTCAAAATCCCCTATCTGCTGGGGCTGATCATCGCAGGCGCGGTGATCGGCCCCCACGGCCTGAACCTCGTGCTGCGCGACAGCAGCATCATCCTCTCGGGTACGGCCGGACTTCTGTACATCATGTTCCTCTCGGGACTCGACATGGACATGTCCGACTTCCGGCGCAACAGCTGGCGGAGCCTCGTGTTCGGGCTACACCTTCTGCGTCCCGCTGGCCTTCGGCATCCTGGCCGGCTACTACATCCTCGGCTTCCCGATCTACTCCTCGATCCTGCTCGCAGGGCTGTTCGCCTCGCAGACGCTCGTGGCCTACCCCATCGTCAGCAAGCTCGGCATCGCCCGCGACAAGGCCGTCACGATCGCCGTGGGCGGCACGGTCATCACCGACACGCTGGCCCTGCTGCTGCTCACCGTGATCGTCGGCATGGCCACGGGCAACGTGGACGACATGTTCTGGTGGCGGCTCGCGCCTCCGTGCTCCTCTGCATCGTCATCATCGTCTTCCTCTTCCCGCTGCTGGCCCACTGGTTCTTCAAGCAGGTCAGCGACAGCGTCTCGCAGTACATCTTCGTTCTGGCGATGGTCTTCCTCGGGGCCTTCTTCGCCCACATGGCCGGTCTCGAACCGATCATCGGCGCGTTCCTCTCGGGCATGGCCCTCAACCGGCTCATCCCGCGCACGTCGCCGCTGATGAACCGCGTCGAGTTCGTCGGCAACGCCATCTTCATCCCCTTCTTCCTGATCGGCGTGGGCATGCTCATCGACTACCGGGCCTTCTTCCGCGACTGGGAGAGCCTCGAGGTGGCGGCGATCATGATCGCGCTCATCACGGCGGCGAAATTCATCGCCGCATGGCTCACGCAGAAGAGCTTCCGCCTCTCGAAAGACCAGCGGACCGTCATCTTCGGCTTAAGCTCGGCCCACGTGGCCGCGACGTTGGCCGCCGTCATGGTGGGCTACAACGTCATCCTGGGCCACACGCCCGACGGGGAGCCGATCCGGCTGCTAAGCGAAAGCGTGCTCAACGGCACGATCCTCATGATTCTGGCCACGTGCATCGTCTCGACCTTCGCCACGCAGCGGGGCGCCCACAACATCGCCATGCGCAGTGCCCAGGACACCGGAGACAGGCAGCCGCGGCAGGAGGACCACATCCTGATCCCCGTGGCCGACGAACGCACGGCCGACGAACTGGTATGGTTGAGTTCGATGCTCAAGCGCGCCAAGGAGCCGAACGGACTATACGCCCTGCACGCCATCGACAACAAGGTGGAGGACCCGAACGTCGAGAAACGCGCCCAGAAGATCCTCGACGCGGCGGCGACGGCGGCCGCGGCAGGCGACATCTACCTCCAGGAGCTGATGCGTTACGACGTGAACATCTCGAACGCCATCGTCAGCGTCGTCCGCGAACGGAACATCACCGACATCGTGATGGGCATGCACCACGCCTCCCCGGCCGTGCCGGGACTGACGGGCATCCCCGGGGCGTCGGGTCCCGGCATCGGCAAAATGGCCGCCGACGTGCTGGCACAGAGCAACGTCACGACCTTCATCTACAACCCCGTGCAGCCGCTGAACACCATCAAGCGCCACCTGATCGTCGTACCCGAAAAGGCCGAGCAGGAGGCGGGATTCCAGATGTGGCAGCGCCGCATCCGCCGCCTGGCCGAAAACTCGGGGGCCAGAATCATCGTGTTCGCCCCGGAGGCCACGCTGGAATACCTCCGCCCCAAAGGCCGCAAGCACCCGGCCAACATCGACTTCGTGCCCTTCGCGCAATGGGACGACCTGCCGTCGCTCGAACACGACATCCGCGCCGACGACTGCCTCTGGTTCGTGATGAGCCGCCGCGACCGCGTCTCGTACAACCCCCGTGATGAGCCGTATCCCGGCCTACCTCGAACATTTCTTCTCCGGATACAGCTCCGTACTGCTCTATCCCGTGCAGGCGGGCGACACCGAAAGCCGCTATATCTGACGGTTCGGAAGTACAAAATACCCGAAAAAGTTTTTCCCTTCGCGGATTTGCGCTATCTTTGCAAGTGATTCATGGTAGCGGCATTCCGGTCAGAATCCCGGTCGCGATGCGACAAGTCCCCGCCAAGGCCGGGATTTAGGGTGGGTCCAATTTGTAAACGCGGCCATAGGCCGCGACTACAGCGGTCGGAGTTGTAAAACGGAGCAAACAGCAGAATAAGAAAAAGATAAGATATGAGCCTTGTAGCAATCGTGGGCCGTCCGAACGTCGGCAAAAGCACCCTCTTCAACCGCCTCGTGGGCGAACGGAAGGCCATCGTCGACGCGACGGCCGGAACCACCCGCGACCGCCATTACGGCAAGACCGACTGGAACGGCAAGGAGTTTTCCATCATCGACACGGGCGGCTACACCGTCAATTCCGACGACATCTTCGAAGACGAAATCCGCCGTCAGGTGATGCTGGCCATCGACGAGGCCGACGTGATCCTCTTCCTCGTGGAGGTACGCACCGGAATCACGGACCTCGACATGCTGATGGCCGACATCCTGCGCCGCTCGCCGAAAAAGGTGATCCTCGTCTGCAACAAGGTTGACAACAACGACCAGATCTACTCCTCGCACGAGTTCTACGCCCTCGGTCTGGGCGACCCCTACTGCATCTCGTCCATGTCGGGAAGCGGCACGGGCGACCTGATGGACGCCATTCTGGACGCACTGCCCGTGGAAACGGCCTCCGAGGAGGACGAAGACCTGCCCCACATCACCATCGTGGGGCGTCCCAACGTCGGCAAGTCGTCGCTCACGAACGCCCTGCTGGGCACCGAGCGCAACATCGTCACGTCGATCGCCGGAACCACGCGCGACTCGATCCACACGCGCTACAACAAGTTCGGCATGGACTTCTACCTCGTCGATACGGCCGGCATGCGCAAGAAGGGCAAGACGATGGAGGACCTCGAATTCTACTCGGTGATGCGGTCGATCCGGGCCATCGAGCAGTCCGACGTCTGCGTCCTGATGCTCGACGCGCAGCAGGGACTCGAATCGCAGGACCTGAACATCCACAACCTCATCGTCCGCAACCGCAAGGGGTGCGTGATCGTGGTGAACAAAGTGGGACCTCGTGGAGAAGGACAGCAACACGATGAAGGAGTGGACCGAGTTCCTGAAAAAACGGCTCGCCCCGTTCAACGACATTCCGATCGTCTTCACCTCGGTGCTGAACAGACAGCGCATCCTCGACGTGCTCCAGACCGCGATCCGGGTGCACCAGTCGCGCAAACGCCGCATCTCCACGTCGGAGCTGAACGAGGAGCTGCTGCCGCTGATCGAGAACTACCCTCCCCCCGCGACCAAGGGCAAGTACATCAAGATCAAGTACGTCACGCAGTTGCCGACGCCGACGCGCAGCGGATGCCACGTCCGTCCGTCGGCCGAGTATTCGAGCCGCGCATGGTCGAAGTAATCCACGTCGTCGGTCGAGTTCCGGCCCTGAAGGATCGTCACCTCGGAAACCTCGCGCAGGGTTCCCAGATCGACGCCGATCCAGTCGCCGGCCTGCTGCGCACGGCCCGAAGTGTAGAAAGTCCCGGGGTCGTGGTCGAGCATCAGGCGGCTCTGCGTCGTGGCGAGGGTCGGGAAGGACCCGATGCCGCGGGCCGAAGCGGGCCGGTCGCCCGTCAGGCGCGTGAAGAAGCCCGCGGCCATGTCGTCCATCGCCTGCTCGTAGAAGGGCTGGAGCTTCATCGTGCCGGACTTGTGGGCCTCGTAGGCACTGCGGTCGGCGGCGCTCATCCGGTTGCGGACGTAGCCGCTCCAGAACGCCGCGTCGTCGCCCGTCTCGTAACATGCGATGAGATCGAGCGTCCGGAGCCCCCGTTCGCCCAGCTTGCGGAACTCCGCGAGCCACGGCCGCAGCTCGGCCAGCAGCTCCCGGTTGGCGCAGCGCTCCTCCAGCACGCCGGGCGCCGCAACCACCCGCTCGAACTCCTCCCGCAGGGCCGCGGCCTGCCCGGGGGTGTAGTCGGCGATGCGGAACGTCTCGGTCTCCCACGACTCGTCGCGGCGGTAGCCCGTCTCCGTGTCGCACGAATGGATGGCGAAGGTGCGGTACGCCTCGCGCGCCTCGGGAACCAGCTCCGCGAGCCCCCGCTCCCAGTTGTCGATCGGATTGTAGGCCGCCGTGTTCCACGTGTAGTCGGCCACGCCGTAGAGCGCCAGCTTCGACGCCTCGCCGTGTTCCATCGGGTTGCTGACGAAGCCGCACAGGTCGTCGGTCGTAAGCGTCGTGTCCAACCCATAGACCGGACCCTGCATCAGGATATGGCGCGCATAGTCCGTCACCGGATAGTTCCACCAGTAGAATGCCGGACGGCCGATGCGCGAATCGACCCACGCGAGCGTCTCGGGCGTGAGGTCGCTGCACACGACGTCGCCCGTCCAGAAGACCCGCACCGAGGGGTCGAGCGTCCGCCCGTAGATGGCCAGACTGCCCTGCGGCGTGGGATTCGCCCAAAGCCGCGAATAGTCCGTCGGGCAGACCACGAGCGGTGCGACATCGCCCTTGGCGCGGACGAAATCGGCGTCGAGGCGGTTCAGCAGCTCGGTCTGCCGCTCGGGGTCCGTGCCGTCGCCCGAAATGTCGTCGAAGAAGATGGCAAAGGCGCGCACGCCGAGGTCGTACATCCATTCGAACTTCTGCACCAGGTTGCGGTAGTCCTCCTCGTTCCAGCGAATGTCCTGCCCGGGGTGGATCGCCCAGACGAAATCGACGTAGTTGCGCCGGCACGCCTCGACCAGCTCGCGGATCTGCCGCGCCTCCGGCTCGGGATACGGCAACCGCCAGTCGGGGCAGCTATGGTAGGGGTCGTCTTTCGGGCCGTAGAGGTAGCTGTTCATCTTGAAACGTCCGTAGAAGTCGATGAGCGACAGCCGCACGGCATGCGGCCACGGCGTGCCGTAGAAGCCCTCGACGACACCCCGCGTGGGCAGGTCGGGATAGTCCGCGATCTCCACGAAGGGCAGCCCGCCGGCCGCGGCCGGACTTTCGGCGATCTGCCGGAGGGTCTGTACGGCATAGAAGGCGCCCCGCTCGTCGTAACCCGTCAGGGCGATGCCCGAGCCGTCGATCCGGAGCGCATAGGCTCCCGACAGGGGTTTCACGCCGCGCCGGGCAGCCGCTTTCGCGCCGAACTCGACGGAAAGCGCCGCCCCTTTCCGCGCGAGGGGCAGGAAGCCGAGGTCGGCGGCGAAACGCGCTCCCTCGCCCCGCAGGCGGACGCCGCCCGACACGTCGAGACGCCCCTCGCCGCGGACGAGGCTATGGGGCACAGGATTGAGGGGCAGGCCGCCGTGATCGACGGCGTGTCCCGGCACGGGTCGCACGTCCTGCGACTCGGAACGCTGCGCGGCGAGGTCGAAATCGGTCTCCTGCCCCGACAGCGGGCCGCAGAGGAGCAACCCGGCGGCCAACAAGGCAAATCTGGTTCTGGTCATCGTTGAAAAGCAATTTGAGTTCTCGTTCCGTTACCCGGTCGTTTACCGGACCCGGTTCATCCGGACGTATTCGAATTCGGCGAACGACGTCTCGGGACCTTCGTAATAGAGTCCCGGACGGGCGACGCGGTCCCATTGCAGCAGTTCGCCCGGCTCCACGGGCCGCGTTCCGGCCTGCTGCCACGAGCTGCCGTCGAGGCTGTACGCGAAGGCCGCGGGGCCGCCGCCCCGCACCTCCATACGCAGGTAAACGGGGACATCGGCCGGAACGGCGAGAGGCCCGCCGAGCAGCTCCTCCCGTCCGTCGCGGACGAGGCGTACGGCCAGCCGTCCGTCTTGCAGTCCCCAGACCAGCAGGTTCCTGTCGTCGCCGTAGAGCGTCAGGCCGCTCCATCCCGCAGGACGCGCGAGGCACGCCGTCTCCAGCGTGTAGTCCGTCGTCAGGGCGCGCAGGCAGAAGGCCACGCCCGTATGCACGCCCTCCTTCGCACGGCCGCTCAGGCAGAGCCGCCCGTCGGCCTGCTCGACGTCCGGCACGGCATAGGGATAGTTCCACGACCACTCAGGACGGATGCGCGGCGAGGAGAAGTCGTCCGCGAAGTCCTTCACCGGCTCCTGAGCCGTGCCGGGCAGCGGCAGCGGACGCCGCAGGAGGGCCGTTTCGCCGCCCTCGAAATGCAGCCATCCGTCCTCGCCCAGCTCGATGCGGGAGAGGATCGGCTGACGCCCGAGGAAGAAGTTCTCGCCCGAAAGATAGGCATGGCAGAGGAAGAACATGCGGCCGTCGGGCGTGGTGACCACCGTGCCGTGGCCGCAGGACTGCACCCCTTCGCCGCCGTGCAGGATCGGATTCCCGGCGTATTTCTCGTACGGTCCGCGGAGGTTTTTCGACCGCGCCACCGAAACGGCATAGTCGCTTCCGGGGCCGCAGCAGCCGTTCACGGCATAGATCAGGTAGTAGTAATCGCCGAGTTTCATCCAGTGCTGGCCCTCCAGCCCCCGCCGCGCATCGTCGCGCAGCAGGCTGAACGGCTCGCCCTCGAGCCGCAGGCCGTCGTCCGAAAGGCGGCAGGCCAGCAGTTCGATCGGTCGCCGGTCGAGACCGTAGGCCTTCCACGAGATGTAGAGTTTCCCGTCGTCCTCCAGCACGAAGGCGTCGATGGCCTCGGTGCCCAGCGCGACGACCGGACCGTGGTCCGTGTAGGGGCCTTCGGGACGGTCGGCCGTGGCCACGCCGATATACGACGTGCCGTCGCTCTTGCGGCGGGCCGTATAATAGGCGTAGGTCCGCCCGTCGCGGTGGAACAGCTCCGGGGCCCAGAACGACGAGCGGGTCCACTCGGGCTGCTCTTCGAACAGGTGGCCCGCCTGCGTCCAGTTCACCAGGTCGCGCGAAGTGAAGAGCGGATAGAAAGGCGCCCACTCCGAAGAGGTTCCGCAGGCATAGTAGGTCTCGCCGACCCGGATGACGCTGGGATCGGGCAGGTCGCCCGGAATCACCGGATTGGAAAAGGTTCCCGGCTGGGCGGTGGCGCCCAGACAGCCGCACGCGGCAGCGAATGCGAACAGTAGTTTTTGCATAAAAGTCGGTCTTAGCGTTTTTTCTCCGGACAAATATACGAAAAAAGACGATCGGGACACACCCCGGACGCCGGACACGCCGAAAGAAGCACGGGAAGTTTCGGTGCGGAAAGGGAGGAGTTTGCGGAAAAATTCGTAACTTCGACATTCGAAAACCGAAAATCCGCCGAAATGAAGAGAAGAGGGAACCTGTACGCCGCAATCCTCGCAGGGGCGTTGTCGCTGTTCCCCGTCGCTGCCGTTCCGGCGGAAGGGACGGGCCGCACGGCCGGAACGACGGCCGGCGCAAGCAGCGCGACGGACAATGCGGCCGGGACGACAGCCGCCGGTCCCGCGGCGGAGCAGGACGGAAAGCCCCGGAACGGAAACGCGACGGGCCGCACCGGAATGACGGAGGACCGCACCGGAATCGCAGCGGGTTCTGAAGCCGGGGCGGCGGAACAGTCCGGAACGATCCGGAGCGGAACGGAATCCGCCGCCCAAAAGCGTCCGAAGACGAAACCTGCCGTCCGGGATTCCCTGCGGCGGAGCGGCCGGAGCGAAGGCTCCGCCCCGCCGTCCTTCGCACCGGAGCGCGACGGGAAGCGACCCCGGCGGCTGACGCACCGTATCGGCGCGGAGTTCCGGCCCGAGCATATCTTCACGATCAACCCCTTTCTTCGGGGCGAGAACCTCGCGCAGCTGCCCGTCGATCTCTCACTCGCGGCACACTTGAAATACTCCTTCCGCTTCCGGCCGGGATCGCCCGCGGACCGAACTTACGGCGGTGTCTATCAGGGGTTCGGCATCGCCTACTACGACTTCGCCAATCCGCAGGAGCTGGGCAATCCCGTCGCGGCCTACCTGTTCCAGGGAGCGCGCATCGCCCGCCTGTCGCGCCGCCTGTCGCTCGACTACGAATGGAATTTCGGTCTTTCGTTCGGATGGAAACCCTACGACCGGGACGACAACCGCCTCAACACCATGATGGGGTCGAAGATCAACGCCTTCCTCAACGTGAACTTCTTCCTCCGGTGGATGCTCACGCGCGAACTGGACCTCACCTTCGGCCCCACGCTTACCCACTTCTCCAACGGCAACACCAAGATTCCGAACGCGGGCCTGAACTCGGCGGGCATCGGGGCCGGACTGACCTACAACTTCGGCCGGGAGCGGGCCGAAATCCCGCAACGCACCCCGGCGCCGGAATTCCGCAGGCACTTCAGCTACGATCTGGTGCTGTTCGGATCGTGGTGCAGCAAGGGCGTGGAGGTCGGCGACGTGCTCTACGCCTCGCCCGACACCTATCCGGTCGTGGGATTCAACTTCTCGGCCCTGTACAATTTCGGCTACAAGTTCCGCGCGGGACTGTCGCTCGACGGCGTATACGACGGCAGCGCGAATGTCTATGTCCCGGACCGCATCGCGGAGCTCGGCGGCGGAGCTCCGCTGGAATTCGCACGTCCGACGATCGACAGGCAGCTCGCGCTGGGTCTCTCGGGCCGTGCCGAGTTCGTCATGCCCTACTTCACGATCGGGCTGGGACTGGGCATGAACGTCCTGCACAAGGGCGGCGACCTGAAGGCCTTCTACCAGACGCTCACACTCAAGGTGGGCATCACGCGCAACGCATTCGCGCATATCGGCTATTCGCTCCGGGATTTCCACATGCCCAACTTCCTCATGCTGGGCGTCGGCTACCGCTTCAACAACAAATATCCGCGGCACTACTGATCCGGGAGCCGCGGCACTCCCGCCCCGAAACGACGACGGCCCTCCGTCAGAAGGGCCGTCGTCTCGAAAACCGACTTGCAGGCGATTACAGCGTGTAGCTCACCAACATCTCCTCGGCGGTCTCGGGATCGACCGACCAAGCGATCAGCCGGCCGTCGTGCACGACCATCGGGCCGACGGGCCGGTCCAGAACGAGCCGCCGGACGAAGTTCCCGTCCCAGTCGTAAACGTTCATCCGGACAGGTCGGACGGGCTGCGCGGAGCCGGTTCTCACCGCATGGCGCAGTTCGCCGTGGGTGGATTGCGTGTAAACGACGTAAATGCCCGCTTCGTCCACGGCTACCGCCTCGAAACCCTCTTCGCATGCCTCGTCGAACGTATAATGCCACTCTTGAGGATCATCTACCCATTTCAAATCCGGAAGGCGATCGTACACACCCCGGACCAACTGAATCCTCCCCTCCGACGTCAGGTCGAAAACGAAAAGATATTTGAAATCCTGCGCGCAGTAGACAAAACGATGCCGCTGCGGATGCCGATACAATTTCCCCGTCCACAAGACGTGCTGCTCCAGCGGAGAGAGGTCCAGCGACGTCCGGGGAAATTCGAATCCGAGCGGCGTAACCTGTCCGCTATCGACATCGAAACGGGAAAACATGGCGAGCGAATCGGCCTGACAGCCCAACATGAGATACGAGGAACGATCGAGCAGACAGGAAGTGATCCACGTACGGTTGCCGATCCCCGCCAGCGACTTATACTCCCAGTGCGACAGATCGTAGAGATATTCCGGAGCATCCGAACGCACGCGGCAAAACCGATTCTCCTGATTATGAATCGCCAGCAGATTGAGGCTCCCCGACGCCGGGTCGAACCCGATCTCCGAATAAAGCATCTCATACGGGCCGCGCCCCCGGAGAGGAACTCCCCTCCTTCACCAGCGAATCGCCCGAAAAACAGTAGATCGAATAGCATTTGTCCGAGCGGAACGGATTCCGCATCACGATACGCTCCCCGAAGGTCAGCACCGGGTATTCGCCCAGGAAGTCCCCGCCGATGGGAATGCGCACGGCGTGCAGCGAATCGCCGGGAGCATTTTCAAGGAAATCGGCATGAGTGACTCGAGACGCAGGACCATTGCAACTTATTATAAATAAACATATTACAAATATAAAAACCGACTTCATTCTCGAACTTTTTTGGCATCATATATTTGTCCCATTCCCGTCGTACCATCACCCGTTTCATCAGCGGACAATGCCTCGATATCCGCTCTCATCAGATCCGTCATTTCCGAATCCCGATTCGCCATATACGTAGAAACTCCTGCGAACAAAGCGACTGCTACCAAACCAAAATAGCACTTCTTTTTTATAATGCAAACAATAGACTTACACTTTTAAACACACACAACAATTATTAAAAATCAAAATTACATTTTATATCACACACAAACCAATCAATTAGCGACATAAAAAACGATTCAATCTACTACACTCCAAATAACCGAGGCATACACCTAAAGATCATACCGTACCAACATCTCCTCGGCCGTCTCGGGATCGACCGACCAAGCGATCAGCCGGCCGTCGTGCACGACCATCGGGCCGACGGGCCGGTCCAGAACGAGTCGCCGGACGAAGTTCCCGTCCCAGTCGTAAACGTTGATGCGCGAGGGAAACAACTGGCGAAGATCCCCGGCACGCACCCGTTCCCGCTGCTCGCCGTAGGTATCCTGCATATAACCCACATAGATGAAGCGATCATCCACGGCCAGCGGGAAAAAACCGTGCGGACAGGAATCGTCCATGTCGAACTGATGCCCCGGATCGCCGGAGGGATGCGCCTCCGGCATCTTGTCGTAAAGCCTCCGCACGACCTCCACCCGGCCGTCCTCCGTCACGTCGAAGACTAGCAGGTAACGGAAATTCTGGCTGCTGTACAGAAAGCGGCTGCGCTGCGGATGCCTGTGCAACCAGCCGGTCCAAAATATCGCCTGCTGCGAAGCCGGCAGATCGAGCAGCGGCTCCGGGAACCGGAAATCGAGCGGCGTGACCCGCTCGCCTCCGGGGTCGAGGATCGAAAACGGGCTGAACGATTCGACGGTGTGTCCGATCGTCAGAAAGGTCGTATCGGTCAGCCGGCAAGGCGACTCCAACTGGTAGCCTTCCAGAAAGTCCAGCGTCCCGTATTCCCACCGCGAGGGGTCGTACAAATCGCCGAGACCGATCCGGAGCATCCGGTTTTCCCCGTTATAGAGTCCGAACACGGTCAAACGCTCCGCTTCCGGATCGAAGACACCCTGCGGAATCATCATTTCCAGCGGTCCCCGGCCGCGCATGAGGAACTCCCCTTCCTTCACCAGCGAATCGCCCGAAAAACGACAGACCGAATAGCACTTGTTCAACCGGAACGGATTCTGCATCACGATACGCTCCCCGAGGGTCAGCACCGGGTATTCGCCCAGGAAGTCCCCGCCGACGGGAATGCGCACGGCATGCAGCGAATCGCCGGGGGCCGTCGCGGAGAATTCGGGGTCGGTTACGGCGGTGTGCCGACGGCCGCAGGCGACCGACAGCAGCAGGCAGAGCAGGAGAAGCGGAAAGCGGATCATGGCGGAATCGGTTTCGGGTCGGACCGGCGCAATATGCCGCCGGCCGCAGGCGTCAGCGGAGCCTGCGGTCCGAATTTACCGAAAATCCGCCGGAACGGCAAATAAAATCCCGGTTATTTTCTCCGCAGCCGCGCCCGCTTGCCCCGCAGCCGCTTCGCACCCGTCACGAGGAAACGCACCGGAAGCAGGAACAGCGTCTGAAACCACTGCCTCCGGGCCGTGACGCGCAGCTCCGGAAGGCCGAAATCGGAAAACGTCCGGCCCCGCAGCACGGGAATATTGCGGACCTTGGCATTGATGCGCAGGTCGTTGCTCACGTTGTCTTCATGAACGATTTCGAGCCACTTGCCGTGCGGAGAGGAGATATAGACGGTGGGTTGCTGACGGATGGCGCGCGTGTGCCGGTAGGCGATGATCGTTTCGGCACGGTCGTCGAAGGGTTCGACGAGCGTCAGGAAATGGTTGTTCGTGTAGCGCATCTTGAGCAGGAAGCGCTCGGAGGTGAAGTACTGGTAGCCGTAGAGCAGGCTGTATATCCGCTTGCCGGGACAGGGGCGGATTTCGCGCCGGAGCAGTTCGAGGGCGTCGCTCGCCAAAGCGTCGTCATTGTCCAAATTGGTCGTAATCAGCAGACCGTGAGGGGGGGGGTGGAGCCGTGTTCCGCCGCGAGAACCGAGCGGATCGTACCGCGCAGGCTTTCGGTCAGACACGCCGTCTGGGCGGCCGTATAGTACACCGCCTCGAAGCGGGGACACACGGCGCGGTAGGACGCGATGCGGCGGCGGTAGGGTTCGGGCGTGGCGGCGTCGAACAGGCACAGCCACCTGAAATCCGTCGCCGTCTGGGCCGCCACCGAAGGCAGGCAGTAGCGTTCGAAGACCTCGAAACGGTGTTCGAGCCACCGCGCCGTGCGGGTCGGGGCCGCGTGTTTGTCCCGCTCGTAGAGGTTCAGGTTGAAGCGGGTGATGAGGAAATGGCTGAAATTCTCCATGATGAAATCCGGTTTTGTCCGGAGACAAAGGTAGGGAATTTCAGCCATTCGGCAAGCGCGGCGCACACGAATCCGGCGGACAGGGCCGCCTTACACGCCGAAAAGGAATCCGAAAGGCTTCTCCGAGGAGCGGAACTCCGCCGTGACGTCGCCCGAATAGCTCTGCCCCTCGGTCAGGCGCAGGACCCGTTCGCCGCTCCCGGGAGCGAAATCCACCTTCCGCAGATCGACCCGGAAAACCTCCATGCCGAGCGTCGGCTCGAAATAGCAGACGCGGTTTTTCTGATCGCAGACCGTGCGCCAGCGCGTCGAGGCGATGTGCGGCATGTCGGGTGTCGAGATGCCGTAAGGAACCGACACGTTGCGCATGACCGACATGACGGCAGGCACGGCGATCGCCGGATCGGCGCTCTGCACGACGGCTTCGATATAGAACGAGGCGCGCACGAAACGGTCCGAGGAGCGATTGGTCCCAGGCAGCATCGTCAGGCCGCCGATCTGGCGCCAATAGCCGAGAATCGCCAACTGGCGGTCGTAGGAGGGCGAATTGGTCAGCACACGGCATTGCGGGCCGTGATGGATGACGAGCCGGCCGCCGAGGTACTCGAAGACCGCGCTGTCGCCCGTGGCGTCCGAAACGGCGAGGTGCAGGCGTGCAGGCACGCCGTTCGGCAGGTCCGGCGCATCGATGCGGAACGCCTCCTTCCCCAGTTCGGCGACGGCCTCGGCGACCGTGGCGAAATTGTCCAGCACGTACTGCGTCCAGATGCTCAGCCCCATGACGGGCCGGGTATCGCCGGACCGTTCATAGACCGATTCGGGCAGGAAGAGCAGGCTGGCAGTCAGCCCCGCCTCGTTCATGCCGTCGGCGATGCCGATGTCGTAGCCGGCCGCGGAGAGCGAGCCGTACTTCGAGGTCCAGCGAACGGTGTCGTCGGTCAGCGCACCGCGGCGGACCGCGCCGCGCGGGAAAAGATAGAGGTTGGTGAGCGGGTCTTCGCGCCAGTCCATCGTGCGCCCCGTGGCGACCATGCCGCCGGGACCGACATAGACGGCGCGCGTGCAGGCATCGGCGCCGGACCGGAGCGAAAGGGCGAATGCGGCGGCGCAGAGCGCCGCAAGGAGATGTGTTTTCATGGCCAAAAGTGTTTTTCGGTCCGAACGCTGCAAATCCGATGCAAAAGTGAACGGAACGGCCCTGCGGCAACGAACGGAAGTCCCCCGGCGGACCGGAAATGCGGGGAAAGGACGGCCGTAAATTTGGCGGTGCGCGCGGATTGCACTACCTTTGCGCAGACACCGCCGCGCCGCCCGGGGGCGAAGCGTCCGGCGCGCACCGAAAAAACACCCGCACGATGAAAATCTCGAAAGCCGAATTCCGATGCAGTTCCGAACGCATCTCGCAGGTCCCGAAGGACGGGTTGCGCGACATCGCCTTCATCGGGCGCAGCAACGTCGGCAAATCGTCGCTCATCAACATGCTCACCGGCCGCCCGGGGCTGGCCAAAGTCTCGGGAACACCCGGCAAGACGCGGCTCATCAACCACTTCCGCATCGACAACGCATGGTATCTGGTGGACCTGCCCGGCTACGGCTACGCCCGCACGTCGAAGACCGTGCGCGACGGGTTCTCGACGCTCATCACCGACTACGTGCTCCGCTGCGGGAAGATGCACTTCCTGTTCGTGCTGGCGGACATCCGCCTCGAGCCCCAGCGCATCGACCTCCGGTTCATCGACATGCTGGGCGAACACGGCGTACCGTTCGGCATCGTTTTCACCAAAGCCGACAAGCTCTCGAAAACCCAGTGCGAAAAGAGCGTGGAGCGCTACCGTAAACGGCTTTCGGAGACATGGGAGGAGCTGCCGCCGATGTTCGTCTCGTCGTCCGAACGCGGCACGGGACGCGAGGAAATCCTCGATTTCATCGGCGAATGCCTGAAAGTTTAACCGAATGTTGAAAAAACGCGGCCCCGAGGGGCCGTTTTCTCGGCGCATTGCCTTATATTTGCAACGTCAAACAACCCATCGCACAAATGGCTATCCACAAAATCAAGATCTTTTCGGGCCGCGGTTCGGAATACCTGGCCCAGAAAATCGCCGCGAGCTTCGGCACGACCCTCGGACAATCGGAGGTGCTGCGTTTCAGCGACGGCGAGTTCCAGCCCTCCTACAACGAGTCGATCCGCGGCTGCACGGTCTTCATCATCCAATCGACCTTCCCGCCCTCGGACAACCTCATGGAGCTGCTGATGATGATCGACGCCGCACGCCGCGCCTCGGCCTACAAGGTCGTGGCCGTGATGCCCTACTTCGGCTGGGCGCGCCAGGACCGCAAGGACCGGCCCCGCGTGCCGATCGGCGCCAAACTGGTGGCCAACCTGCTCATGGCCGCGGGCGTGGACCGCATCATGACGATGGACCTGCACGCCGACCAGATACAGGGTTTCTTCGACATTCCGGTGGACGCCCTCTACGCCAGCGGCATCTTCGTCCCCTATATCGAGAGCCTGCGGATCGAGGACCTCTCGATCGCCGCGCCCGACATGGGCGGCGCCAAGCGTGCGAACACCTATGCCAAACACCTCGGCGCACCGATCATCATTTCGCACAAGGAGCGCGCCAAGGCCAATGTCGTGGGCAAGATGACCGCCATCGGCGACGTCGAAGGCCGTAACGTGCTGATCGTGGACGACATGATCGACACGGCCGGCACGATCTGCATGGCCGCCGACATGCTCATGGCCCGCGGGGCGAAGAGCGTCCGCGCCGCCATCACCCACCCCGTGCTGTCGGGCCCGGCCTACGAACGCATCAACGACAGCGCGCTGGAGGAGGTGATCGTGACGGACACCATCCCGCTCAACCCCGACAAGGACCTGCACAAGTTCACGGTGCTGTCGGTGGCCGACATTTTCGCCGACGTCATCGAACGGGTTCACAACTACAAGGAGATCTCGTCGATTTTCTTCAAATAGGCTCTTCGACGGAGAGAGGCAGAGAAAGGGCGCTTCGGTTGTCGAAGCGCCCTTTCTGTCATTTCACGGACGGCAATGCCGGAAGACCCGGCGCCGGGATGCGGTCACCTGAGCGGCGAATCCGGCTCGCGGGCCATCACCATGTAGAACATGCGGTCGAGGAACGCCGGAGCGAACTTCTTGACGAAATGCGTGGCGCGCCCCTCGGCCTCCATCAGGCAGAGCCGCTTGCGGCGCAGAATGCCCCGCTCCACGATACGGGCCACCTCGACGGGGGTCATCATCTTCGACTCGTCGCGCGGCGTCTCGCCCTGCTGCGACCCGTCGGCCGTGAGGGCCGAGAAGCGGACGTTCGAAGCCGTGAAGCCCGGACAGGCGATCATCACGTGCAGCCCCTTGCGGAGATTCTCGATGCGGAGCGTCTCCAGGAAGCCCGTCATGGCGTACTTCGAGGCCGAATAGCCCGTGCGGCCGGGCAGGCCGTGCAGGCCGGCCACCGAGGAGACCCCGACGATCGACCCCTTCGCACGCTGCAGGTACGGCAGCGCGTACTTGCAGCAGTTCACCGTGCCCCAGAAATTGACGTCCATAAGACGGTGCAGCACCTCCAGCTCCACGTCGTCGAAGAGCGCGCGCATCGAAATGCCCGCATTGCAGACGAGTACGTCCACCCCGCCGAACTCCCGCACGGCGGTGTCGATCAGCCCGCGGCACTCCTCCGGCCGCGTGACGTCCACGCCGCAGTAGGCGGCCTGCCCGCCGTGACGGCGGATTTCGCCCGCGAGGAGCTGCAACTTCTGCACGCTGCGCGCGCCGAGCACGACCTTCGCGCCCCGGGCGGCGTATTCGCGGGCCATCGCCTCGCCGATCCCCGACGAAGCGCCCGTAATGACGATAACCTTATCCTTGAGTGTTTTCATAGTGTCTTATGTTTTTCCCTCCGCGGCCGGAACGTCACTCGGTTCCGATCTCCACACGGAGCGTGTCGTAGGCCATGTGCACGTGCGGCGGAAGCGTCGCTTCGGTGGCGGCCTGCCGTCCGATATCGTGCGACATGTGCGTCAGGTACGCCTCGCGCGGAGCGACACGGCGGATCAGCTCCAGCGCCTCCTCCACGTTGAAATGCGAGTAATGCGGCTCGAAGCGCAGCGCATTGACCACCAGCACCTCCACGCCGAGCAGCTTCTCCTCCTCGGCCCGCCCGATCGTCTTGAAATCGGTCAGGTAGGCCAGCGGACCGATACGGTAGCCCGTCACGGCGAAGCGGTCGGAGTGATGCCCCGAGACGGGCGTGACACCGACACCCCGGACCTCGAACGGCCGCGAAACGTCGATCTCGTGCAGCTCGATCTCCGGCACGCCGCGGTACTTGTCCTGCGCGAAGGCGTAATCGAAATCCTTGCGCACGCAGGCCGCGGTGCGGTGCGGCGTAAAGATCGACCTTGCGGACCGTCGGGGGGATAATCGACGAAATTGAAGGCGCGCACGTCGTCCAGTCCGCCGATATGGTCCTTGTGCTCGTGCGTGAGCAGGATGGCATCGAGACGCCGCACCCCCGTGCGGAGCATCTGGTAGCGGAAATCCGGCCCGGCGTCGATCACCAGCCGGACCCCGCGCGTCTCGACCATCGCCGAGGTGCGCAGCCGCCGGTCGCGGCGGTCGGGCGACGTGCAGACGCCGCAGCGGCAGCCGATGACGGGCACGCCCTGCGACGTGCCGGTTCCCAGAAAGGTGAGTTTCATCCGATCGCGGTTTTCATCGTCGCAAATATACGAAATAAAACGCAAGCGCGGCGCACCGTCCGGAGGCTTTCCGGGAAAATCCGCCGCACCGCATCCCGCGCCGCCGGACGGAACGCCCCCGCCGCACGACACACCCGTCGCCGCTCGGCCCCGCATTCCGCCCGCGCGTCTCACTCCCCGCCCGCGAGGCAGGCGACGATCGCCCGGTTGGCCCGGTCGATCACCGAACTCTCCAGACAGTCGAGGTAGATGCGCGTCGTGTGTTCGGAGGTGTGGCCCAGTCCCGCGCTGATGACGGGCAGCGGGACCTCGTGATTCCGCGCAGCGGTGGCCCAACTGTGGCGCGAGGTGTAGGAGGAGAGCCCCGTCTCCAGTCCCACCAGCGCGGCGAGCCGCTTGAGCTGGCGGTTGTAGTAGTTCAGGGCCACCTGATACTGGCGGTAGGCGCTGCCGAACTCCCCGGACTTCAGCACCGGAAAGACGTAGGGCGAGCCGGGCGCACGGCCGGCATAGCGCGCCACGATGGCCTGCATACACGGCTCGAGACGCACGCTCAGCGGCTGGCCGGTCTTGTGACGGACGTAGTGCACCACCCCGTCGCGGATATCCTGCCGCCGCAGAAACGCCATGTCCACGAACGCCATGCCCCGGGCGCAGTAGCTGAAAACGAAAAGATCGCGGGCCAGCGCGAGCGGCGCCGACCCGCGCAGATCGAGCCGGCTCAAACGTCCGATGATCCGCTCGTCCACGGCCCGCTTGCGCGTGCGGTCTATCCCCGTATAGACGTTTCCGAAAGGATGGGTCTGCGCGACGAGCCGTTCGCCGACCGCCCGGTTATAGACCGAACGCAGCACGCGCATATAGAACGAGACGGTGTTGCGCACCACGCCCCGCCGCCGGAGCCACTCTCCGTACTCCTCCACGAAACGGCTGTCGAACCGGTGCATCGGAAAGGGTTTCCCGGCCAGAAAGGCGTTCAGGCTGTTCCACGTCCGCAGGTAGTTGCGCGCCGTGCCGAGCCGGCCGCTCTCGGTGAGCCGCTCGATCTGCCGCCGCAGGTAGTCCGGAAAGGAGATGCGCCTTCCGGACGGGCCGCCGACCTCCGGCCGGCGGCTTTCGATTCGCTTTGTTTTCATACGCTTTCGATTATTGCATCGAAAGGTCGCAATTATATCCCGTTCGGACCGCATCCGTCCCGGCGGGACGGAAAGGAGGACGGAACGGCCGGAGAAAAGCGAAAGAAGGAAGGTAAGGACTATTCGTAGCGTGCGCGGTAGGCGTCCACGAGCCGCAGTCCCTCGGCCGTCGAGATACCGCGGAAAAAGGTGCTGACGATCTGCACGAAGGCCTTCCGTTCGGAGATGCCCTCGGGCAGCAGCAGATCGCGGCGCGAGACGAGCGCGGAAGCCGTGTAGTAGAGCACCGAGATCGCCAGGTCGATGTTTATGCTGCTGATGAAAAGCCCGTCGGCGATCCCCTGCCGGAGCATCGCACGCAGCTCCTCACGGTTCCGGACGGAGCCTTCGCGCATGAGCTTGTCGTGCACGGCGGGATAAAGCCTCTTCAGACTGTCCATCAGCCGGCCGGTCTCCTCCGACCGGTCCATGACGTCGCCCAGCACCATGAACAACTGTTCGAGCACATTGCCCGCCCCGGCGCTCAGCTCGGCCCAGCGCCGGCGCGAATCGTCGAAATAACGGACCATCGCCTGATAGAGCAGCCCCTCCTTGTCGCCGAAGAGTTCGTACAGCGAACGTTTCGAAACACCCAACTGCTGCGCAACGTCGTCCATGCGCACCGCCCGGATACCATGCGAGACGAACATGCGCATGGTCCGTTCCACGATGCAATCTTTGGGAGTCATGACCGATGAGTCGCTTTGGTTCAAACAAATATACGCAAAATATGCGCAAAAACCGTGAAACGGAGCAAGTTTTTGCGTCCGGACCGCCACCTTATCCGCAAAAACGGGAAAAGAGAGCCGAAAAAGGGCCGAAAGCCCCCGCAGGAGATTCCGGGAAAGAAAATCCGGGAAGACGGCATCCGAAAGAAGAACGCGGAAAAGCGATTTCGGGAAAGAGCCTGCAGGAGGTATTTCCACAAAATGCCCGGTTCGGCGTTGGGAGGTTCGCCGGAATTCCGTATCTTTGCGCCGAACGACGAACCTGTTCATGCGCGGATACGGACGAAATATAGGTGCGGCGCTGCTTCTGACCCTCTTCGCGGGGTACTGGAGCTGCATCACGCTGTTCCCCCACGCGCACGACGTGAACGGTCACGTCATCGTCCACTCGCACCCCTTCTCGGGCGCATCGAACGGCGCGGCGCAGACGCATACGCATACGCCGCAACAGTTCCAGCTCATCGCGCACCTGTCGCTGCTGGTGATGACGGCGGCATGGAGTCTGACGTTCGCCCTGCGCCTGTCGGGCGTCCGCTTCGTCTATCCGGAACGGGAACCGGTCAGCCGGCCGCGGCTCCCGCTCCGCACGTTCGGGCTGCGCGCACCCCCCGCGCACTGACATACGCTCCTCCGGCCGATGCCGCCGGAGAAGGTTCTCCGGGCCATGCCCGCCGGGCGCCGTATCCTGTCAGTATCATCCGAAAAACAGAATCCAATGCGAAAATACATATTGGGGGCATTCGGTATGCTCCTCGCCGCCGTGGCGCATCCTGCCACGGAACAGACCGCCGTCGCCGGGAAGCGAAACGGCGCACACGTCTCGGGCACCGTCACGGACGCCCGGACCGGCACGGGCCTCGCCTACGCGACGCTGGCCGTCAAAGGAACCACCGTCGGCATCGCCGCCGACGCCTCGGGACGCTTCACCCTGAACAACCTGCCCACGGGACGACTCACGCTCATCGCGGCCGCGGTAGGCTACAAATCCGCGGAACAGGAGCTTCGCCTCGAAGCCGGAGAAACGGTCCGGGCCGACTTCGCCCTGGAGGAGGAGGCGCTTGCCGTCGAGGAGATCGTCGTCTCGGCCAGCCGCACGGAGACCAACAAAAAATACTCGCCGACGATCGTTTCGGTGGCCTCCGGAAAACTTTTCGAAGCCACCGCCTCGTGCAACCTGGCCGAAACGATGAATTTCCAGTCGGGACTGCGCGTCGAAAACAACTGCGGCAACTGCGGCACGACACAACTGCGCATCAACGGCCTCGAAGGCCAATACTCGCAGGTGCTGCTCGACAGCCGCCCGATCTTCAGCTCCCTGGCCGCCATGTACGGTTTGGAACAGCTTCCCGTCTCGATGATCGAACGCGTGGAAGTGATCCGCGGAGGAGGTTCCGCGCTCTTCGGGGCCAACGCCATCGGCGGCGTGGTGAACATCATCACCAAGGAGCCGCAGCGCAACTCCCTCGCACTGTCGAACACGACGAATCTGCTCGAGGGCGGCGCGGCCGACTTCAACACGGCGCTCAACGGGTCGTTCGTCTCGGACGACTACCGCGCGGGGGTTTACCTCTTCGGCATGGTCCGCGACAGGGACTCCTACGACCGCAACGGCGACGGATTCTCGGACATCCCGGCACTCAACACCGAAACGGCGGGATTCCGCGCCTACTACAAACTATCGCCCTACATGCGTCTGACGGCCGAATACCACCATATCCACGAGTTCCGCCGCGGAGGAAACGCACTGAACCGTCCGCCCCACATGGCCGACATAGCCGAGCAGCTCGACCACAAAATCGACGGCGGAGGCGTGAAGTTCGACTATTTCAGTCCGAACGGCCGTCACCGCGCGGGTGTCTATGCCTCGGCCCAGGGCATAGACCGCGACAGCTACTTCGGCACCGGACGGAATCCCGACGCCTACGGGGCCACGAGCGACGGAACACTCGTGGCGGGAGCGCAATACACCTACACGTTCGAAAAACTGCTGTTCCTTCCCTCGGAACTCACCGCGGGCGTCGAATACAACCGGAACTCCCTGCACGACGAATACCTCGGGCTGAACCGCGACCTGCGGCAGACGAGCCGCAGCACCGGGGTCTTTTTCCAGAACGAGTGGCGGAGCGAAAAACTCAATCTGCTCATCGGAGGCCGTGTGGACAAGCACAACATGATGCAGAAGGCCGTCTTCTCGCCACGCATCAACCTGCGTTACAGCCCCACGGAGCGGCTCGGGCTCCGGCTCAGCTACGCGAGCGGCTACCGCGCGCCGCAGGCTTACAACGAGGACCTGCACATCGACGCGCTGGACAGCAAGGTGTCGGTCATCCGTCTCGCCCCCGGCCTCAGACCCGAATATTCGCACAGCGTGAGCGCTTCGGCCGACCTGTACCGTACGTTCGGACGCATCCGGACCAACCTGCTCATCGAAGGATTCTACACCATGCTCGACGACGTATTCACGCTCGAGAAAATCGGCGAAGACGACCAGGGCAACATCATAAAGGAGCGCCGCAACGCCTCGGGAGCCACCGTGGCAGGCATCGGCGCGGAGTTCAAGGCCGGCATCCCGGGCCTATTCGAAATACAGATGGGATACACCTTCCAGCGCAGCCGCTACGACGAACCCGAGAGGTGGTCGGACGACGTGACGCCCCAGCGGCGCATGTTCCGCTCGCCCGACCACTACGGTTTCCTGACGGCCGACTGCGCCATCACGCGTTCGCTTTCGGCTTCGCTCTTCGGGAACTTCACCGGACGGATGCTCGTACAGCACAACGCAGGCGTCGTCGAACACGACGAGGAGCGGCTCACCCCTGCCTTCTGGGACATGGGAATGAGGCTCTCGTACACCTTCCGTCTGACGAAGCAACTGCGGCTGGAGCTGAACGCAGGCGTGAAGAACCTCTTCGACAGCTACCAGAGAGACCTCGACTTCGGACCGAGCAAGGACTCCGCATATATCTACGGACCCTCGCTGCCGCGGACCTATTTCGTGGGTGCGAAGTTCGCCCTGTGACACGCGCGGAGAGGAGGCCCAGGCACGGCAGCTCCCCGCAACGGCGCGCACCGCAGCCCCTGCCCCAAGACGATTCACCCCTGCCGCGACCGCTGCGGCAGGGGTGAATTCCGTTCGGGGCGTCCGAAGACGCTCCCGTATCCGTCGGGGACGGACCGTCAGGCGGCCGTCGCGTTTTCGAGTTTCTTCATGATCGAGAAGATGAACAGCGCCGAGAGCAGGCAGAGCACGATCAGCACGCTCCACACCATCCAGAGCGCCATGCCGCTGCCCCAGAGGTAGCCGATGAGCGACGTGGCGTAGTTGCCGACGGCCGTGGCGGCGAACCAGCAGCCCATCATCATGCCCTTGTACTTGGGAGGCGCCACCTTCGAGACGAACGAAATGCCCATCGGCGAGAGGAGCAGCTCGGCGAACGTCAGCACGAGGTAGGTCGAAATCAGCCAGTTCTGCGACACGAAGGTATCGCTGGCACCGACGGCCTTGACCTCGGCGGGCGACATGAGGCCCATCGACCCGACGGTGAGGATCAGGAAGCCCGCGGCGGCGATGATCATGCCCATTCCGATCTTGCGCGGAGCCGACGGCTCCTTGCCCTTGCGGGCCAGCGAGGAGAAGAGCGCCACCGACAGCGGCGTGAGGGCCACGACATAGAAGGGATTGAACTGCTGGAACACCTGCGGAAGGATGTGCACCGGATCGGGCGTGACGGTCCAGCGGTAGTAGAGCGCCCCGAGAGCCGCGACGACGGCCGCAGCGCCGATGAGCTTGCCGCGGCCCTTCTCGGCCTGGAAGAAGCCCACCAGTCCGTAGATGCCCACGAGCACCAGCACGAGGTTCAGAATGTCGAACGACATGCGCGTGAGGCCCGTCGCCTCGGAGGTCGTATAGTCGCGGGCGAAGAAGGTCATCGTCGAGCCGTTCTGGTGGAAGGCCATCCAGAAGAAGATCACCACGGCGAAGACGAGCATGAGGGCCGTGATGCGCGACTTGGTCTGCGCGGGCGTCAGCTCGACCTGCGCGGCGGCGCCCGAAGCGGCCTGCTGCTTGGCCGTCACGTCGGCGTGCCGGAAGGTCTTGCGGAAGGCGACGTAGATCACATAGGAGACGATCAGCGAGACGCACGCCACGGCGAAACCCATGTTATAGGCCGACGAGAGTTTCTCGATGTAGTGCGACGCGAAGCTCCCCAGATCGGAGACGTCGCCGCCGACCGATACGGCCAGCCGCTGCAACTCGGCCAACGGCTCGGCGGGCATCGAAGCCCCTTCGGCAAAGGTACTGGTGCGCGAGGGCCGGAATCTGGCCGTTGTACGTCAGTCCGTCCTGCGCGAGGAAGTGGTTCGTGATCCACGTGGCCATCGACGGGGCGAACATGGCACCGATGTTGATGGCCATATAGAATATGGAGAAGGCGCTGTCGCGCTTGGCCGAATAGGCCGGATCGTCGTACAGATTGCCCACCATCACCTGCAGGTTGCCCTTGAAAAGGCCCGTGCCGCAGGCGATCAGCGTCAGTGCCAGGAACATGAGCGCCTGCGCCGCGAAGCCCGTACCGGTGGGTATCGAAAGCAGCGCGTAGCCGCCGAACATGACGATGATGCCGAGCGTCACCATCCGGCCGAAGCCGAACCGGTCGGCCAGGATGCCGCCGAAGAAGGGCATGAAATAGACGGCGGCCAGGAAGATGCCGTAAATCTGGGTGGTCACGGCCTCCGTGTAGCCGAATTTCGCCTGCAGGAACAGGGTGAAGATCGCAAGCATGGTATAGTAGCCGAAACGCTCGCCCGTGTTGGCCAGCGAAAGGGCGTACAAACCTTTGGGTTGTCCTTTGAACATAATCGCTTCAGGGGTTTAATAAAGTTCGGAGACAAAGATAGAAAAATTTTTCATATATTTGTATGAAACCGCAAGTTCTATGGGAAAAAACTCCGACCTGCTGCCGATCGTCCTCCGCGACGAATGGCTCCGTCCCGCGGCCGCGGCGATCGCCCGCCGCCACGGACGTTACCTCGACAAACTCGCGGCCGTCGAACGCGCCGCGGGGTCGATCGTCGATTACGCCAACGGCTACCGCTATTTCGGCTGGCAATGGGATGCCGGACTGGAGGGGTGGTGGCTCCGCGAATGGCTGCCCGGTGCGGCGGACGTCTATGTGTTCGGGGACTTCAACGGCTGGCAGCGCACCGAGATCAGGATGCACCGCGACCCGGCGGGGGTCTGGAGCGCCTTCTTCCCCGCGGCGATGTACCGCGACCGGCTGCTCCACGGCTCGCTCTACAAGCTCCACGTCCACGGTGACAACGGCTGGCGGGACCGCATCCCGGCCTACGCCCGGCGCGTGGTGCAGGACGAGCAGACGAAGGATTTCGCGGCGCAGTTCTGGGAACCGGACGCCCCCTTCGACTGGCGCGGCGATGCGTTCGAGGCCCCGGCGGCAGGCAGCCTGCTGATCTACGAGGCCCACGTGGGCATGGCGCAGGAGCGCGAGGGAGTGGGGACCTACCGCGAATTCACCGAAAGAATCCTCCCGGTCATCAAACGCGGCGGCTACAACGCCGTGCAGCTCATGGCCATCGCCGAGCACCCCTACTACGGGTCGTTCGGCTACCACGTTTCGAGTTTCTTCGCCCCCTCGTCGCGCTTCGGCACGCCCGAGGAGCTGAAAGAGCTGGTGCGCCGGGCGCACGAGCTGGGACTGGCCGTCATCATGGATCTCGTGCACGCCCACTACGTGAAGAACCTCAACGAGGGGATCAACGAGCTGGACGGCACGGACCACCTCTACTCGCCCCCGGGCGAGGCGGGCGACCAGCCCTACTGGGATTCGAAACTCTTCGACTACGGCAAGGGCGAAGTGCAGCACTTCCTGCTCTCGAACGTCAAATACTGGCTCGACGAGTTCCACTTCGACGGCTTCCGCTTCGACGGGGTGACGTCGATGCTCTACCGCCACCACGGCTATATCGACTTCGACTGCCGCGACCGCTACTTCGACGAGGGGGTGAACGAGGACGCCGTGGACTACCTGACGCTGGCCAACCGCCTCGTCCACGACTTCCGCCCCGCGGCCGTGACGATCGCCGAGGACGTGAGCGGCATGCCGGGCATGTGCATCCCCATCGACGACGGCGGCATCGGGTTCGACTACCGGCTGGGCATGGCCATTCCCGACTACTGGATCAAACAGCTCAAGGAGGTTCCCGACGAGGAGTGGAACATATGGGAGATGTGGTCGGTGATGACCAACCGCCTACCGGGAGTGAAGACCGTGGCCTACGCCGAGTCGCACGACCAGGCGCTGGTGGGCGACAAGACGCTGGCGTTCCGCCTGATGGACAAGGAGATGTACGACCGCATGGACCGCGCGTCGGAGAGTCTCGTGATCGACCGCGGCATGGCCCTGCACAAGATGATCCGCCTGATGACGATCGCCGCGGGAGGCGACGCCTACCTCAACTTCATGGGCAACGAGTTCGGCCACCCCGAATGGATCGACTTCCCGCGCGAAGGCAACGGCTGGAGCTACGCCCACGCCCGGCGGCAGTGGTCGCTCTCCCGCAACGGATTCCTGCGCTACTCGTGGCTCGGGGATTTCGACCGGGCGATGATCCGGCTCGTCAAAAAATACCGGGTGCTGGCCGACGGCTACCCCTACAACCTGCTCATGGACGAGCGGAACAAGACGATGGTCTTCTCGCACGGCCGGCTACTGTTCGTCTTCAACTGGCACCCCACGGCGTCGATACCCGACTACGAACTGCCCGTCGGGGCCCCGGGCAAATACGTTCCGGTGCTCTCGACCGACGAACGGCGGTTCGGCGGTCAGGAGCGGCAGTCGATGCAGGTCGAGCACTTCTCCTTCCCGGTGCGGGGCGACGACGGACAGGACCACCCCCGCATCCGCATATACAACACCTCGCGCACGGCGACGGTCTACCTGCGGCGGCGGTAGCCCGGGGCGGATTCACGGTTCGGAGCGGTTCGCGGGCCGGCGTGCACTCCGGGTTCCGACAGTCCCGGCCGCGCACGACCGCAAGGCGCAGGAACGGATCGGAAAAAAATCCGGGCAGAACGCATTCCGGTCCGGCGATCCGGCGTTATCTTTGCCGGACAACCGGAAAGACGATGGACAGAGAGAAAAATACGGCCGGAACGAGCGCCGCTCCGGAGACAACGGACGGGGAAATGCCCGGAAGGATATTTTCCGGAGATGCCGCCAGGACCGGAAGGAATGCGGCCGGGGAGGAATTCGAAGAGCTTTTCGCCCGGCTGGCCCGCTCGGAGTTCCGCAGCCGGTTCCGTCTCGGACCTGCGGAGGCGGCCTATGCCGAATGCAAAGGCGCGGAGACGCTGCGCCGCCATGCGGAAGACTTCGTGCGCACACGCCTCGCCCCGGCCGTCATTCCCAACGACGGCCGGCAGACGCCCATGCGGGGACACCCCGTGTTCATCGCCCAGCACGCCACGGCCTGCTGCTGCCGCAAATGTCTCGAGAAATGGCATCGCATCCCGGCGGGCCGGGAACTGAGCGCCGCGGAGCAGCGGTACGTCGTCGCGGTGCTGATGGCCTGGATCGGACGGCAGCCGCTCCGGCAGGCCGGGACGAACCGCCCCGTCCGATAGCGAGATGCCGCACGATATGCCTCAACGGAAAATCATACACGTGGACATGGACGCCTTCTACGCCTCCGTCGAGCAGCGCGACAACCCCGCCCTGCGGGGACGTCCGATCGCCGTGGGACACGACGGTCCGCGGGGCGTGGTCTCCACGGCCAGCTACGAGGCGCGCCCCTTCGGCGTGCATTCGGCCCTCCCCTCCGTCACGGCGCGGCGGCTCTGTCCGCAACTGATCTTCGTGCCGCCCCGCTTCGAAATCTACAAGGCCGTTTCGCAGCAGATCCGGGCCGTATTCCGCGAATACACCGAACTCGTGGAGCCGCTGTCGCTCGACGAAGCGTTTCTGGACGTCTCGCACCTGCGCTCGGCGACGCTCGCCGCGCGCGAGATCAAGGCCCGCATCCGCCGCGAAACGGGTCTCACGGCCTCGGCGGGCGTCTCCGTGAACAAGATGCTGGCGAAAATCGCCTCGGACTACCGCAAACCCGACGGGCTGTTCACCATCGCCCCGGAGCAGGTCTCCGGATTCGTCGCCGGACTGCCCGTAGAGCGTTTCTTCGGCATCGGCGAAGTCACGGCCCGGAAGATGCACGCCCTCGGCATCCGCACGGGAGCCGATCTCGGGCTGTGGGACGAAGCGGCCCTCGTGCACCACTTCGGCAAGGCCGGGCACGCCTACTACGGCTACGCCCGGGGCATCGACGACCGCGCGGTGACACCCAACCGCATCCGCAAGTCGCTCGGCGCGGAGACGACCCTCCCGGAAGACACCGACGACCGGAAGCGGTTGATGCTGGAGCTGGAGGGCATCCGCGAAGAGGTCTGGAACCGGCTCCAGCGGCACGAGTTCCGGGGCAAGACCGTCGTGCTGAAACTCAAATACGCCGACTTCCGGCAGATCACCCGCTCGAAGACGCTCCCGGCGGCCGTCGAGTCCGCCGACACGCTGTGCCACGTCGCGGAGGAGCTGCTCGCAGCCGTGGATCTCCGCGGACGCAGAGTCCGCCTCATCGGCCTCACGGTGGGCAATTCGCCGGAGGCATGCGCCGACTGCGTACAGTTGCGGTTCGATTTCGGAGAGTGACTGGAAAGAAAAAGGGGCTCTGTCCGGAGAACGGCCGGGAAGCAACCGGGAACCCCCGGGAAACGGCCGGAATCCGAAACCGTCCCTGCCGGACATCCCGTCAGAAAACGGCATCGGGCCCTGCCGCGATAGTGCGGCAGGGCCCGATGCGCGAAATCCCTTCGCCCTGAGCAGCGGTCCGCCAGATCAGCGGTCCGCAGGCACGACAGCGAAACCGGACGCACCGGAAGGAACAGGTATGGATGCGGACGCCGGGACGGAACCGGACGCACCGCCGGGCGCCGAAGCCGGCACGGATACGGCGGACGATACGGAACGGGGCGCTGCGTCCGGTGCGGAATGCGGCGCAGGCTCCGGCGCGGGATACTCCGAACGGCGGTCGCCGCAGACGCTCTGCGCCACGCGCACCAGGTCGATGAACTCGCGGCGGTAGCCCTCCGGATCGTTCCCCAGTCCGAGCTGCGCCAGACGGATCACCTCGTCCCACGTCGCCCCGCCCCGGAAATCGGAGAGGCGGAGCAGTTGTCCGTACATGGCCACGGCCGCCGCGAAGGCGAAGTCGCCCGTCAGACGCTCCCGCCCGTCATCGACCAGTTCGGCCTGCATCAGGCGGCTGCGGCGCTCGCCGGGGAGCTTGTAGCGGACCTTCACGGCCAGCGTCTCGGACGAGGGAATCGTCACCACGGGCACGCCCCGTCGTCCCTGATAGCGCAGGGCGTCCACCGTGCCGGCCGGATGCTCCTCGACGCCGACGGGAATCAGCTCGTAGAGCGCCGTGACGCAATGCCCGGCACCGATCTCGCCCGCATCCCTGCGGTCGTCGTTGAAATCCTCGCTCTCCAGCAGGCGGCTCTCGTACCCCACCAGCCGGTAGGAGGCGACCAGCGCCGGATTGAACTCCACCTGCATCTTGACGTCGTGCGCCACGGCCCACGCCGTCGCGCCGAACTCGCGGAAAAGCACTTTCGCCGCCTCGCGCATGTCATCGACATAGGCATAGTTGCCGTCGCCCCGCTCGGCCATGAGCTGCATCTTCCGGTCCTTGTAGTTGCCCATGCCGTAGCCGAGCACCGAAAGCCGCACGCCCGACTGTTTGCGCTGCCGTTCTATGAGCGCCCCCATCTCGTCGTCGGACGAAGGCCCCACGTTGAAGTCGCCGTCCGAACAGAGGACGATGCGGTTGTTGCCGCCGGGGATGAAGCACCGCCCGGCCACCTCGTAGGCGCACTCCAGCCCGGCGCCGCCCGCCGTCGAGCCGGAGGCCGTCAGACCGTCGATCACATCCTTGATGCGCCGCCGCTCGCTGCCCGGCACGTTCTCCGACACCACCCGCACCCCGTCGGCATAGGTCACCACCGAAACGCGGTCCCCGGGCCGCAGGTTGTCCGTGAGCATCTTCATCGAAGCCTGCACCAGCGGCAGCCGGCCGGTCATCGAGCCGGAAACGTCTATGAGGTAGATGAAATTCGAAGGCGGAATCTCCGCGGCCGGAATCTCGCGGGCACGCAGCCCGATGCGAACCAGCCGGTGCGACGGCTCCCACGGACACGGACCCGCATCGACGACGAGCGACAGCGGATCCTCCCCCTCGGGAGCGGGATAGTCGTAGGAAAAGTAGTTCAGCAGCTCCTCGATGCGCACGGCATCCGGCTCGGGATGGCGTCCCGAGGCGAGCTTGCGGCGGCAGACGGCATAGGAGGCACCGTCGGCTTCGAGCGAGAAGGTCGAAAGCGGTTCCTGCAGGGCGGAGCGGAAGCGGTTCTCCTCGTAGTGCGCGTACTCCTCCCTGCCGGGCTGCACGAACGGCAGGGCCGCCGATCCCGCGCGACGACGGGAGAGCCCCGCGGCCGGTCCGGCGGCATCCTGCATGCCGGACACCTCCACGACGCACTCTTCAAACACCGCCTCGGCGGCCGCTTCCAGCACGACGTCGATCCGCGTGCGGCGGCCTACCGGCTCCTCGGCCGTTCGGAACCCGACGAAGGTGAAGCGGAGCGTGTCGCCCGGCGCGGCCCCGATCTCATAGCGGCCGTCCGGGCCGGTCACCGTGCCCCGGGAAGTATGCTTGACGACGACCGAACAGCCCGCGAGCGGGGCGTTGTCGCCGGCGGACACGACCCGACCGGCCACGGTGTGCGACTGCGCCGCCGCTCCCAGCGGCAGCAGGCAGGCGAGCAGGAAAGGCAGACTTTTCATAGGACAAGTAATTTAGGCCCTTCCCAAGTTAGCGAAAAACGGGCGGAAAAACAAATTTTTCCGCCCGCAGGTCACTTCGCCGTCCGAATCCGCGCGACGGCCTCCGCCGCCCGCGCATAGAGATCCGGCAGGTCCACCCCCGGGATGCGGCGGTTCTCGACCACGATCCGGCCGCCGACCATCACCGTCTCGACGTCCGACGCCTTGCCGCAGTAGACCAGATTGGCCACCGCATCGTTCACGGGCTGCAGGTGCGGCTTTTCCAGATCGACCACGATCAGGTCGGCCAGCGCCCCTTCGCGCAGCACGCCCAGCTCCCCCTCGGAGCAGCCCATCGCCCGGGCCCCGTTCGCCGTAGCCAGCCGCAGCGCCTCACGGGCCGGAAGCGCGCAGGGATCGCCTGTCGCGGATTTCTGCAGGAAAGCCGCCGTGCGCAGCTCCTCCCACATGTCCAGGTCGTTGTTCGAACAGGGTCCGTCCGTGGCCACCGTCACCGTCACCCCTTCGCGCAGCATCCGCGCCACGGGGGCCACGCCGCTCGAGATCTTCATGTTGCTCTGCGGGTTGTGCGACACCGTGACGCCGCGCGCGGCGAGGACCGCGATGTCCTCGTCCGTCACGTGGACGCAGTGCGCCCCGATCGTCCGGGGAGTCAGTATCCCCAACCGGTCGAGGTGGCCGACCGGCGTGGTGCCGTAACGTTCGCGCACGATGCGCACCTCGTCCCGTGTCTCGGCGACGTGCGTCATCAGCAGCAGCCCGTGGCGTTCGGCCAGCTCGCGGCCCCGCACGAGGTTTTCGGGCGAAACCGTATAGGGGGAGTGCGGCGCGACGGCGATGCGCACGCGGTCGCTGCCGGCGGCCAGCCGCACGGCCTCCCCGATCTGGGGCAGCACCTCGTCGATGTTGCTGTCGAAGTAGTTGCACCCCAGCACGGCACGGATGCCCAGCCGCTCGGCCACGCCGACGCAGCGGTGCTGGAAATAGTACATATCGACGAACGACGTGACGCCGCCCAGCAGCATCTCGACGATGCCCAGCTCCATGCCGAGCGCCACGTCGTCGGGCGTCTGGCACGCCTCGAAAGGCCAGATGAATTCGTGGAGCCACCGCATCAGCGGGATGTCGTCCGCCCGGCTGCGCTGCAGCGTCATGGCCGCGTGGCAATGGGTGTTCACCAGCCCCGGCATGACCAGCCGCCCCCGGCAGTCGATCTCCCGCAGGCCGGGATGCGCCGCGCGGAACTCCGCCGCGGCCGATTCGTCGGGCGACACCAGCGCGATGCGGTCGCCCGCGACGCCCACCGATCCGGTGAAAGTGTGCGGCCCCTCCGCGGGGGAGGTCATCGGCAGCACCGTCGCATTCGAAAAAAGCGTAGCCATATCAATGTTCCGTTTTCGTTCTGTTCCGTCTCTCTTTCGCCTTCCCGGAGCGCTCCCCGTCGATCGAGTTGCCCTGCACGGTGATGATGTCGCGGCCGTCCGCGGAGTTCGAGTAGATCTGGATCACCTTGTTGAAGATCCCCGGCTCGCTCTTGTGGGGCTCGTAGACGACGCGGATCACGCCCGAATCGCCCGGCGCCACGGGCCGCTTCGGATACGAAGTCTTCAGGCACGAACAGCTGGTCATGGCGCGCAGGATGACCAGCGGCGCCGTGCCGTCGTTCGTAAAGCGGAACTCATGGACCAGATCGCCGCCCTTGCGCAGCACGTCCCCGAAATCATGGGTCGGATGTTCCAGCGCGAGGTGCGCGCCTTCGGGTTTGCGGGCCTCCGCCGCCGCGAAGAGCAGGCAGGCGGAGAGTATCAACAACACTCTTTTCATAACGTGATTATCTGTTCATGCCCAACGGCCGCCGCAGACGGCTCCGCCGGGCTTCCGTTCCGGAACCGTATCCGGGAACGGGGCTTCACTCCATGCGGAAAATATAGGTGATCGTACCGCCCTGCACCGCCGCACGGCTCTCCGTGAAGCGGGCCTTGCGCGCCGCGGCGATGGCGGCCGCGACCAGCGCGGCGTCGCTTTCTGTCGAACCCTTCGGCTCGAAGGCCGCGCCCGTGACCTTGCCCGAGGCGTCCACCGTCACGCGGATCACGATCTTGCCGCTCTTGTTGCCCGGATAGGCCGGTTTGGGCAGACTGCCCACCAGTCCGCGCCCCTGAAGCCCCTTATCGAGCTGGTCCAGCCCGTCGGGATTCAGTCCGGGACCGCTGCCCGAAGCCTTGTCCTCGCCCTCCGGAGCGCGGGGGTTGCCGGCATTGTCCGGCTCGTCCGCACCGCCCTTGTTCATCCTGAAAAGCGCCTTGGGGTTGGGCGTCTGCGTCACCTCGTCCTTGCCGGCGACCTGCGCCGTGCGCTCCTCCGGCGCGGCGACGTCGTGCACGCGCGGCTCGTCGGCCGTCTTCACGGGCGGCCGCGGAGGCTCGGGGGCGGGAGGTTCGGTGAAGTCCACCAGAATCGTGTCGCCCGGCTTGTCCGGCGCCGGCGCGAAGTCGAACGACACGACGGCGAACGACACCGCGAAAAGCAGCGCGTAAGCCCCCGCGGCGATCATCGCCCACCGTCGAGGATTCTTATTGTCGGGATCGTAATAATACATAACCGTAATTTCACCAATATTTCGGAAACGTCTTTCGCCGCCTCGCGGCACATAAGCTCCCGCCGGGGGAAGGGATTCGGGGCGGGGCCGGATTCGCAAACGCAGCCGCAGGCCGCGGATGCAACCGACCGGTCCGCAAACCCGCCCGGCTATCTCGGAGTCGTCGCCAGGATCAGCTTGTAGTTGTTGTCCTTGGCCACGTTCATCACCTTCACCACCTCGTCCACCGCGACGGTCTTGTCGCAATGGAGCGACACGGTGGGCTCCTTCTGCCCGTCGAGGCGCGTCCTGAGCGTCCGCTCCACGCCGTCGATCGAGCCGACCTCCTGCATCTCCACGTAGTAGCGGTACTTGCCGCGGCCCGAATCCTGAATCGAGACGGTGGTGATCGCCTTGTCCTTGAGCTGGTTGGAACTTTTCGGCAGCATCAGTTTCAGGGCGTTGGGGTTGATCAGCGTCGTGGCGATCAGCAGGAACAGCAGCAACAGGAACATCAGGTCGGTCATGGACGAAGCCGAAAACGACTTATCGACTTTCGAACCGTGTTTGATTGCCATAATACCTTATTTTTGAACGGGTTGATTCAGAATATCCATGAAGGCGATCGAGTTGGCCTCCATCTGGAACACCAGCTTTTCGATGCGCGCCACGAGGTAGTTGTAGCCGAAGTAGGCCGGGATGCCGACGATCAGACCGCCCACCGTGGTGACCATCGCCACGTACATGCCGCTGGCCAGCAGTCCGAGGTCCACCGTGCCGCCCGCCGCCGACATGTCCATGAAGGTCTGCACCATGCCGACCACCGTACCCAGAAAACCGATCATCGGCGCGCCGCCGGCGATCGTCGCCAGAATCGGCAGACCGTTTTCGAGCTTCGACACCTCGAGGTTGGCGACGTTCTCGATGGCGGCCTGCACGTCGCCCATCGGCCGTCCGATGCGCTCGATGCCCTTTTCGATCATGCGGGCGATCGGCGTGTCGGTCTTCCGGCAGAGATTGACGGCCGTCGAGATCTTGCCGTCGGAAATGTAGTCGCGGATGCGATTCATGAAGTTCATGTCCAGCACCGACGCCTTGCGGATGGCCATGAAACGCTCCACGAAGATAAGATCGTCACGCCGCCCAGCGCCAGCAGCGGCCAACATCAGCCAGCCGCCCTTCACGAACAACGTCCACAAGCCCATGCGGGTCTCCTCACTTACGGCCACCGCTTCGGCAGCCTGCAAAAATGTCATCATAACAGATCTGAAAATTTATTTGAATTTGTATTTAGTTTGCAACCTTTCGTCCGTCGTCCGCGCTCCGCCGCCGCGGCTCCCGGCAGGCCGTATCCGCCTCCGGCCGCTGCCCCGCCTCCGATCCCGGAGAACCGCCGTCCGGCGAGGCTGCCGTCCCTGCGGGAAGGCGGAATGCGGCAGGCGCCTCCGCCGGGTCCGTTCCTCCCGGCGGACAGGGCGTCTCCGAAGCGCCGCCCCGCCCCGCCGGCAGCCACGAATAAAAATCCCCGTCCTCCGCGGGATTCGGTTCGTCGCACTCTTCGGGCCGCGGATCGTCGTCCGGAGACGTCGCAGCGGCCCGTTCGGCGGCGCGCGCCGCCCGCCGGGCCTGCCGCCGGGCCCGGCGCTCCCTGTTCGTGAAACGCGCCCGGATACGCTGCCGCAGGTCGCGCAGATTGTCGAAATCCTCCTTGAAATAGATACCGATGCCGGTCTCCTGAAGGCCCTGGTTCTCGTCGAAGCGGTCGATGGTCTGCGTGAAGGCCTTCAGCTTGAGCGTCCCCGCCGGGTCGATCAGGTAGGTGATATAGGCTTCGCCCATGAAGTTGGACATGGAGCCGTTCACGGCCTGCTTGTTGTCGAGCAGGTAGTTGCCCTCGACTTCGACGAACAGCCGGTCGTTGATCAGGCTCTTCGAGATGCCGAAGTCCACTTCGTCGCTCGCCTGCTCCGACCTGGGCCGGTAGCCGATCCGGAAATCGTAGCCGAGCGACGAGAACCAACTGCTGACCATGTTCGAGAGGAACTCCATGCCCGTGGCGGCCGATACCGAACTGCCGATATTGGAGGAGGCCAGCGACGAGCTCTCGGCCATGAAGCTGTTGAACAGCAGCAGGTAGGCGAACTGCGTATCGACCGTCTCGGGCGTCGAGAGGGCGTTGGCCACGACCGTCTGCGTCTCCGGATCGGACCCGGGCACGCGGACGTCGAAGCCGATGCTCGGATTCGAAAGCCGCTCCCCGAGGTGGATGACGCACTCGACGGGAACCGAGCGGCTGCCCCCGAGGTTGTCGGTCGTGCCTTGCAGAAGCGGCTGCAACGACGCCTTGAGCTTGTACACGGCGTCGATGTCCAGCAGGGCGTCCATCGGCGCTCCGGTCCACTGGATCGAGGAGCCGTTCTCGATGGTGAACCGCTTGCTGATGATATTTTGCAGCGAGAGCTGGAAGCTCCCTTCGGTCAGCGTGTAGTCGCCGTAGATTTCGAAGATGTTCGAACGGGGGTCGATCTGCAAGTTCAGCGTCCCCTCGCCGCGGGCCTTCAGCGTATTGCCCGCCAGCGTCAGCTCGACGTCCGCATTGGGCCGCACGTCGAGCGCCAGGGCGACGTTCATCCGGCCGGCGGCGGTCTGTTTCTGGCGGTGGCGGCGTTCGAAGGTCAGCTTGCGGCGCGCCACGGCGTCGAGCGTATCCTTCCTCTCGGGCCGCTCGAAAACCACGAAGTCGGCGTTGGCGATGTTCGACTTGCCCGACAGCGGCAGGAAGAAGTCCGAATCGTCGTCCGTCGAGGCCGTGATGTCCATGTTCACCACCCCCTTGCGGCCCGTGATACGGGCGTCGCCGGTGGCGTGGACCCGGCCGTAGAAGGTGTCGTTGTCGGCCTCGGTCGTATTGAGCACGAGCATCCGCTGCGGCGCCACGCGCACGTCGAAGGTGATGTTCGACAAGTGCGTCAGATCGAGGTCCAGATCGAACCGCCCGCGGTTGCCCTGCGCGTCGAAAACCGGAACGCCGGAGGCCCGGAAACGGTTGTTGCGGACCGTCACCGTCGCCTCCGGCATCGTATAGGGAACCTGCGTGTAATCGACCGTCGTGCGGAGGTCCCGGACACGCACCTCGCCCCCGAGGTCGGCCTTCCGGCCCTCGCCCTGCAACACCAGATCGGCCGAGGCGCGCCCCGCCGTCGAGGAGATCACCCCCGAGAGCAGCGGGTCGAGCAGCGCCATGTCGAGGCTGTCGGCCGTCAGACGGGCGTAATAGCGCGCCCGGTCGGGCGCATAGAACCCCCGCACGAGCGTATCGCGCCGAAGACGGTCGGAGACGGTCACCCCCGCCCGGTTGCGCGCGAAGTCCCAGCGCGAAGCGAGACGCAGCGGCGGCGCCGGAATGTCATTGACCCGCACGCTGTCGAAGAGGATGTCGGCCGTGATCTCGGCGCCGCGCAGCACCGATTTCATCGTCGCCGCGCCGTTCGTGCGCCCTTCGATCGCGTAGCCCATGCGTTCGGCGACCTGCGTGAAGGTCGAAAGGTCGAAGTTGCGCAGAGAGAGGGTCACCGAATCGGCGCGGCTGCGCGAAGCCACGCCGTCGATGAGCAGCTCCTGCTCGTCGTTCATCATGAAGAAGCGGTCGATCGACACGTGCGCCGTGTCGATGCGGATCCGGTGCGCGAAGATCTGCCACGTTTTCTCCCCCCGCGTGATGTGCGACGGAAGGATGCGCAGACCGATCACGCGGCCGAAGTCGCCCTCCTCGCTCAGAACGCCCGCGCGGACGCCGATCAGTCCCGAGACCTTGCGCACGGTGTCCGTGAAGCCCGTCGAAAGCTGTACGCGCCCCTGCTTCGCACCGCCCGTCACCGAGAGGTGCGGCAGGTGCAGCATCCCGGCGTAGAGGTCCTCGGCCGAGGCATAGACCGTGAGCGAATCGCCGCGGTTCGAAGCATTGACACTGAGGCGTGTGGCCAGCATCCGGCGGCGTTCGACGTATTCGGACGACGCCTTGAACGAGAGCCGGTCGCTCGCCGGGTTGAAGAGCAGCCGCAGCGACGTGCCGTCGGCGATCTGCAATCCCGCGGCCACGGCGTCGGCCACGGGGTTGATATTGCGTATATCGACCGAGAGCAGCGAGAAGTCGTCGGGCGCGGCGGCCACGGCTCCCGGAGTTTCCTCATCGGACGCCCCGCCGCGCAGCACGGGCAGGTAGCGGCGCGCGCTGCGGCGCAGGTACTCGAAGACGGTGCGGTAGCTGGTCCGCGAACGGAACGTGACGTCGGCGAAATCCGAACGCAGCTCGACGAACTTGCCTGCGTCGGAGTTCTCGCCCGTCACCGTGACGTTCGAGGCCTGTATCTCCTTGTCGTTGTAGCGGTAGCGGGCGTCGGAGATCCGGATGCGCCCGTTCAGGTCGTCGAGCGACCGCCCGCCGGCCTTGGCCACGATACGGGCCGAGAGCTGCGAGACGGAGTCGCGGCGGTTGATCCGGAGCCGCGCCAGGTCGGCGTGGTGCAGATGCATCGTGAAGTCGTAACGCGGAACCGAATCGTTGAGGTCCACCAGTCCGAAAAAGTCGAAATCGAGGTTGGGATCGCGGGCCGTGATGCGGCCGTCGAACTCGCGGTTGCGCAGGCGCCCGTCGAGCCGCAGCGAGTCATAGACATAGCCGTTGAAGCCGAAGCGCCCGACGCACCCCTCCACGCGGGCGTCGGCATAGCCGCGCCCCACCACCCCGTCGATCCGGGCCGACAGGGTCGCGTCGCCCAGCAGCTCCCCGTGTCCCGTGAGCTCCCCGAGGCGCACGTCGCGCGCCGAGACCTCGCCCCGGATCGCGCTGCGGCCCTTTTCGAGCGGGCTCATCCGCAGGTCGCAGGTCACGTCGCCCCGCGCCGTCCCGGCCCCCAGCCGCATGTCGAACGACGAGAGCAGTCCCCGGAAACGGGCGTTCAGACGCATGTCGCCCGCCCGGTCCAGCACCGGGGCGAGCGACGCGGGAAGGGACTTTCCGGCGATGCGCCGCGCCAGGTCGTCGGCCGCCGCGGCCGAAGTCCGCAGGTCGGGAATCTCGAGGTCGAAGTGCGTCTTCCGGATGTCGGGAAGCCCCCGCAGCGAAGCCGTGGCCGCGAGCGTCGTGCTGTCGCCGATGCGCATCCGGCGGATCTCGCCCGAGAAGTCCGAGACGACGCCCGCCACCCGGGCATCTATCTCACTGAAAGTCAAATGCCAGTCGCGCAGACGGGGAGCGAAGTAGGCCACGTCGTCGGTCGAAACCTCCGTATCGCGCAGTGCGGCGTCGATGCGCACCTGGCCGAGAAAGTCCCGGTAGTCGGCCCACGAGTTGCCGGCCAGCGAAACGTAGGGAATCCGGATGTCCGACCCGGGCGTCACGATCCGGGCCTGCTCGAAGCCCAGGCAGCCCTGCGTGAGATAGAACCGCCCGGAGAGGTGATCCAGCACGAAGCCGCTCTTCTCGCGCGCCGACAGCGAGGCGACGGTCGTATAGACGGCCTGTCCGTCGATGGTGAAATCGTCCACCCGGGCGTCGAGCCGCGTCAGATGCAGGTGCGAAAAGTCGATTCCGTAGGGAGGATTGCGCTCCTCGTTCCGGTCGAGGCAAAGTTCCATGTTCTCGATCGAAGCGCTCTTCAGCGAGAGACGGAACTCGCCCTTCCGTTTCCGGCCGGGATTCGAAAGGCGCGCGACGATCTGTTTGATGTTCATTTCGCCGTCGGGCATCTGGTGCAGATGCAGTCTGGCGTCGGCGATCTCCCCGCGGCTCAACTCGACGCCCCCGCCCCACAGGCCGAAGCCCGTGACGTAGGCATCCAGACGCCCCACGTAAAGGAGCGTGTCGCGGCCGTAGTCCTCGACGTAGAAATCCTCGACGCGCACCTTCGAAAACAGCCCGATGTCCACCCGGCCCACGCGCACGACCGTTCCCAGCCGCTGCGAGACGAGAGCGGCCGCACGGCGCACGGCATAGTTCTGGACGGCGGGAATGTCGAGCAGCAGCGAAAGCGCCACGGGAAGGATTATCAGCAACAAAACCGCCGCGGATAACACCTTTCCCAATATTTTTATAACTTTGCGCAATCGGATTCCCGTATATAACTCGCAAAGTTAACCAAAAAGTTAAAATTACACGTAAAAAACCGGATGGATATTACAATTCTCGGCATCGAATCCTCGTGCGACGACACCTCGGCGGCCGTGTTGCGCAGCAACGTCCTGCTGTCGAACGTCATCGCCTCGCAGGCCGTGCACGTCAAGTACGGCGGCGTGATCCCCGAGCTGGCCTCGCGGGCCCACCAGCAGAATATCGTCCCCGTGGTGGATACGGCGCTCAGGGAGGCCGGCGTCACGGCCGACGAGCTGGACGCCATCGCCTTCACGCGCGGTCCCGGACTGGTCGGATCGCTGCTCGTGGGCGTGTCGTTCGCCAAGGGGCTGTCGATCGCCCGCAACATCCCGATGGTCGAGGTCAATCACCTGCAGGGACACATCCTCTCGCATTTCATCGACCTGCCGGACCGGCAATTGCCCCACCCGTCATTCCCGTTCCTCTGCCTGCTGGTGAGCGGCGGGCACACGCAAATCGTGCGCGTGGACTCCCCGACCCGAATGCGGATCATCGGCACGACGATCGACGACGCCGCGGGCGAAGCGTTCGACAAGTGCGCCAAGGTGATGGGGCTGCCCTACCCGGGCGGTCCGGTGATCGACCGCCTGGCCCGGGAGGGCGATCCGAAGGCGTTCCGCTTCGCACGGCCCCATGTCGAGGGATACGACTACTCGTTCTCGGGGCTGAAGACCTCGTTCCTCTACACGCTGCGCGACGCCGTGGCCTCCGACCCGGGGTTCGTCGAACGCCGCAAGGCCGACCTCTGCGCCTCGTTGCAGACGACCATCGTCGAAATCCTGCTCGACAAGCTCGTGCGCGCCTCGAAGGAGACGGGCATCCGCGACATCGCCATCGCCGGCGGCGTCTCGGCCAACTCGGGCCTGCGCGACGGCATCGCCGAGACGGGCCGCCGGCGCGGCTGGCGCACGTTCCTGCCCGAATTCAAGTTCACCACCGACAACGCCGCGATGATCGCCATGGCGGGCTACTATCGCTACAAGCTGGGCGAAGTGGCCTCGCTCGACGTTTCGCCCGCCGCCCGGCTGGAGAACATGTAACCGGGCCCATTCACGCCGCACACGGTCCGGATGCTTCGGCATCCGGATTTTTTTCGTACCTTTGCTTCGAAGTCCGCAGTGGCGGACCGGCTTGGCTGCACGGAAAATCTGGTAAATTTTTTGACAAGCGGTCAGGCACATATTCCTGCTGTTGCGGCCCCGCGTCGTGACGGGCACGGGATTTGATCCTACGCCATAACGGCGCGGGCTATATGTGCTCATTCCTTGTCGGGTTTACCAGAACCTTCCGTGAAGCGAGCGGCAATAGTCCGCGTCCGTCGTTTCAGCGCGCCGGCGCGGTCCCGAACCCGACTGCCATGAAACACGAAACCTCCCCTGAAAAACGCCTCGCGGAGTGGGAACGCCTCGCGGAGATCATCCGCCGCTCGGGGCTTTCGATCAATGCCTTCGCCCTCCGCATCGGCCTGCCGCGCGGCGAGAATCTCTACCGCATCCGCCGCGGCGCGAACGGCATCAGCCGCGACCTGGCCGAACGCATCCACGCCCGCTATCCGCAATACAGCATCCGCTGGCTTCTCTCGGGCGACGAGCAGGAGTGACGCCCCGGAAAAGCCGCCGCCGGGCCTCCCGGAACAACGGATCACCCCCGCCGGAAAGGGTTCCGACGGGGGTGGAATCGCAGTGTCCGGCCGCAGCGACGCGGTCCGGACCGAAGCCGGACGCCCTGCAAACGGGCGGGACGCCGCTGCCGGGCGGTCACTTCGCGCCGAACAGCCGGTCGCGCAGCGAAAAGTTCGCCCGCCGGGCCGCGAAGGCGTCGTATTCGGCACGCAGCGAAGCCATCAGATCGCGCACGGACTGAATCTTCTCGGCCCGCCAGGCATTCGCACCGCAGAAGGCGTAGCCGTTCTGCAAGCGACCCTTGAAGGCGTTGTAGAGGGCCAGCATGATGCAATAGGGACTATGCGTCACGTCGCACGTCCTGATGCAGTCGAACGGACAGGACTTCGGACGCTTGAGCCCCTCCTTCACCCGGTCGAGGAAGCGGTTGTGAATGGCCCGGCCCGGCATCCCGACGGGGCTCTGGATGATCTCGATGTCCTCCCGGCGCGCCTCGATATAGCTCTGCTTGAAGGCCGGGTCGGCGTCGCACTCCTCCGTGGTGACGAAGCGCGTGCCCATCTGCACGCCCTCGGCCCCCAGCTCCATGATCCGGTAGATGTCCTCGCCCGTATAGATGCCGCCGCCGGCGATCACCGGAATATGGCAGTCGTGGGCGGCCTCGAAGGAGCGCACCTCGGCGACGATCTCTGGCACAAGCGTCTCGAGGGCGTAGTGCTCGTCGTTCAGCTGCTCGGGCTTGTAACCCAGGTGGCCGCCCGCCTTGGGGCCCTCGACCACGATGGCGTCGGGGACGTACTTGTACTCCGAGAACCATTTCCGGCACAGGAGCTTCGCCGCACGGGCCGACGAGACGATCGGCGCGAGCTTGGTCTTCGCCCCTTCGGTGAGGAACGACGGCAGGTTGAGCGGCAGTCCGGCGCCCGAGAAGATGATGTCGGCCCGCTCAGCGACGGCCGTGCGGACCATGTCCGCGAAGTTCGACATGGCGACCATGACGTTCACGCCGACGATGCCGCGCGTGGCCTCGCGGGCCTTGCGCAGCTCCTGCTTCAGTCCCCAGACCGAAGCCTCGCGGTAATCCTTCGAATAGTCGTTGTAAATCACCCCCAGCCCGGCCGACGAGATGACGCCGATGCCGCCCTGGTCGGCCACGGCGGACGCCAGTCCCGAGAGGGATATGCCTACGCCCATACCGCCTTGCACGATGGGCACGGAAGCGCATAAGTTTCCGATTTTAAGTGCTTTCATTTACAGTTCGGATTAAAAAACCATTACTAACCGCTCAAAGGTAGGGAAAATCGGATGAAAACCGCCGACATTCCGAACAATTTAACGTAAAGGTCACATACGCACCGTGTCCCCTCCGCGACTCCCGGTAGTTTCCGCGTTCAGACGAACCGGATGCCCCGCAGCCGTCCGCCGCGTCGGCCCGCCGTTTCGCGCTCGACGATGCCCGTCACGACGTCGGCCGCATCGTGCCAGCGGTTGGTGCGGAACAGACGGCGGTAGGTCGTCAGATGCGCATACAGCTCGGGCCACTCCCGCGCCCACCCCCGCGGAAAGCGCACGAGGTGCAGCACGGTGGCCGAGTTGGAGAGGATGCGCGCCTCCTTGTTGCCGCTCTGGTGGAACCACTCGACCCGCACGCCGGGAGCGCGCGCCTGCACGGCGCGGGCGAACCCGCGGCCGCCGTTGTTGCTCTCGACGGCGGCCTGCCGCGTCGCGGAGCGCACGAGCATCCCGGCCACCAGCGGCTCGGTCACCTCCATCGGCTCGCGCGAATAGACCGCATCGGTGATGTAGATGATCCCGTCGGTATCGACCGCATACGAAAGCGAGCAGAGATAGTCGTCGCCCGTATCGGCCGTGTCGGTGTAGTTGGCCCGGCGGACGATCTCGCGCGGCAGGGCGTCGTACTCGGCGAAGTGCGGTCCGTAGAGCAGTCCTTCGCGCGAAGAGGGTCGCCCCTGGTAGAGAGCCTCGAACTGCAACGGATCGAGCCGCCGCTTGGAGTGCAGCAGCACGGCGCCGTGCTGCTCCTCCCACAACGCCTCGCCCGGTGCGCGGGGGTCGATTTCGGTGGGCGGCGAGGTCTTCAGCGCCTCGAAGTTCAGGTGCAGCCAGCCGCCGGGCGGCAGCGTGTCGAGCTGCCGCCACTCGCGCAGCTCCTCGACCGGTTCACGGGCCAGCAGTTCGCCGATGAGGTCCTCCTCGTGCCAGCGCGTGAAAACGACCAGTTCGCGCGAGGCGTTGTGCATCCGTGTGCGGACCACCGACGTATACCACTCCCAGCAGTTCGAACGCACGAGCGGCGAATTGGCCTCCAGCGCATCCTTATACAAATCGTCCAGGATGAAGCAGTCCACGCGATTGCCCGTGAGCGAGCCCTCGCGTCCGACCGACAGCAGTCCGCCCCGCCGCCCCACGACCTCCACCTCGTCGGCCGTGCGGATATAGCCCGGCGGCCGGGCACCGCGCTTGATCGTCGTAGCGGGGAAAAAGGCGGCGTATTCGCGCGACTCGAGAATCCGCTGCACGCGGCGGTTGAACTTCGAGGCCAGCGCCCCGGAGTAGGAGGCGATCGCCACGCGGCAGTCGGGATCCAGCCCCAGCACATAGGCCGGAAGGAGCGTCGTGGCACCGACACTCTTGCCGTGCTGGGGCGGCATGGTGACGATCAGCCGCCGGACGCGCCCCGCGGCGAAGGCCTCCAGCACCCGGTAGTAGGCACGGTGGAAAGGCTTCAGGTCGAGGAAGGGATAGACCCCGAGGGCGAAATCGGCGAACGCCGGAGGCGTCGCGGCATCCGCATCGGACAGCACCGGTCCTCCGGGAAACGACTCTTCCGGCGAAAGTGACGAAGAGGCGGAAAGGCCGGGGCCGGCGGAGCGGGCGGCCGCGGAAGGAGGCACGCCTTCGGCAGGCCGGACGGTCCCGGCGCGGCATCCGCCGCCGCACGGACCCGCGGGCGCGGCGGGACAGGAAACCCCGGAAGCAGAACCGGGAAAGAGCGTTCCCGCGGAGCGGGCCGCCGCGGGAGAGCCCGCCGCACCGGAGGAAGGACAGCCGGAGACCGCTCCGGATACGAAAGCCTCTGCGGAATCTCCTTCCGCAGAGGCCGGAACAGACATTGTGACCATTCGATGAAAACTGTTTTCAAAAACCCCTTGCGCGGCGCCGCGACGGGCAGGTTTTTCGGATAAGTGCGCTGCGGCGGGCGGCGCCGCGCCCGGGAAGCGAGGAGCCGCAGCACGAAGGCGTCAGAGGTACGCCTTCATTTCGGAAAACGAGAAGTCGTTGGCGACCTCCCCCTCGCCGTCCGCGGTGTGGAACTCCCACCAGACGGGCACGAGGTCCGCGACGGCATCGACGTCGCCTTCGGGCAGCGACTCGCGCCGCCGGCAGACGATGACCGAGGCCGTCAGGCGGCACTCCATGCCGCCGAACGCGAAACGGACCGATCCCGAAAAGTAGCCGCCGCCGTCGAGGGCGTCCGCCAGACGGACCGCCGTTTCCCGGTAAAGTTCAGGTGAAACCGAATAGCTCATTGATACAGAATCGTTTTTTTGCAAAAAAGTTTGCAGACAGAAACAAATTGTTTAACTTTGCAGGACAAAGATATATTCAAAATTTGAACATTCGAACCGAAAATTCAAATTTTTGATATAAAATTTTCCGATAGAATACCATGAACGAACGGGTAAAACTGATACGCAAGCAGCTCGGAATGACGCAAGAGCAACTCGCACAGCGACTTGGAATAGGCAAAGCCGCCCTCTCGATGATCGAGACCGGCAAGGCGGGGCTCTCGGCGAGGAACCGGAACATCCTGGTTCAGGAATTGAACGTAAACCCCGAATGGATCGAAACCGGCAGAGGCAGCATGTTCAACGCCGAGCCGGACCTGACGGCCTACATGCACCGCACGGACAACTCGCTGCCGCTCCAGAGCGTGCCCCTCTACTCGATCGAGGGCACGGCGGGGCTGGTTCCCCTGTTCGCCGACCAGACGCAGGCCAAACCCGTCAATTTCATCCACATCCCCAACCTCCCGAAATGCGACGGAGCGCTCTACGTGCGCGGGGATTCCATGTATCCGCTGCTCAAGAGCGGCGACATCGTGCTCTACAAGCAGCTCAACGACATCGACGACATCTTCTGGGGCGACATGTACCTGCTCTCGATCGACATCGACGGCGAAGAGTACGTCACCGTGAAGTATATCCAGAAATCCGAGCGCGAGGGGTGGGTGAAGCTCGTGAGCCAGAATCCGCACCATGCCGACAAGGAGATCGCCATGAGCCGCATCCGGGCCATCGCGCTGGTCAAGGCCAGCATCCGGATGAACTCGATCCGATAACAGGGGACGTTCCGATAGAACGGAGCCGGAGCGCCCGCAATTTTTATTTTATCGGATGAAAACCCGTCCCGCACGAGGCGGAACGGAAATAATCGCTATATTTGTTCCGATCTTGGCGTCATGGGGAGGGGAAAGCAATGCAACTATCCGACAAATACGGTCCGACGGACGACTTCGGGCGTTTTTTCGACGAATACCGTCCGCGGCTGATCGCATTCGCCCGTGGATATGTCCGGGACCGGCTCGTTGCCGAAGACCTCGCCACCGACTCCTTCCTCTATTTCTGGGAGAACCGCTCCCGCATCGACACGGGCGGAAATCCGGCCGCCTACGTCCTCAAGACGCTCCGCCACAAATGTCTCAACCACCTGCGGGCGCAAGCCGTGCGGCTGCGGGCCCACGGCGAGATGGAGGAGTTGCAACAACGCGTGCTGCGCGAAAGCATCCGCTCGCTGGAGATGTGCGATCCCGAACGGCTGTTCGAGGGCGAGGTCGAACGGATCGTCCGCGACTGCCTGGACGAAATGCCCGAACTGACCCGCAGCGTCTTCACCGAACAACGGCTCCGGGGACGCTCCTACCGCGAAGTCGCCGCACAGTACGGCATCAGCGAACGGCGCGTCGAGACCGAGCTGGGCAAAGCCCTCGGAAAACTGCGCCTCGCCCTGCGCGACTACCTGCCCGCCGCGCTCGCGGCGGCCGTGCTGGAACGCCTCACGCGGCAATTCTGAAAATATTTTCCCGAAAAACGTGTCCTTTCGCGGGAAACCGCCCTGCTGAAGTGCTTTTATAATGAACGCCCCGAAAAGCGGGCGGAGGGAAAAGCATGGAAAAAGAGATTCTGTACCGTTTTTTCAGAGGAGAGACCGACCCCGACGAGGAGCGCCGGCTCATGGAATGGCTCGATGCGGACGAGGAGAACCGCCGCACGTTCGACCGCGAACGCGCCGTGTTCGACGCCCTGCTGCTCTTCGCCCCCGTTCCCGGAGCCGCGCAACGCAGCCCCGGAATGCGTCTGCGCCGCATGGCGGGCGCCGCGGCACGCATCGCGGCCGTCGTCGCCCTGGCGGTCGGCGTCGGCTGGGGGTTCGTCGCCCACCGCGAACGCGGCTGGGAGCAACTGACCAACCGTGTGGTAGTCCCCGCCGGACAGCGCATCAACCTGACCCTGCAGGACGGAACCTCCGTATGGCTCAACTCCGGCGCCGAAATCGAATACCCGGCCCTCTTCGCCGGCGACACGCGGCAGGTAAGACTCAAAGGCACGGCGCTGTTCGACGTCAGCCACGACGCCGGACACCCCTTCGTCGTGGAGACCTACGCCTGCCGGGTGGAGGTGCTCGGCACGCGCTTCAACGTCAATGCAGACGAACAGCACGGCATCTTCTCGACGGCCCTGCTGCGGGGCAGCGTGCGTGTCACGCCGCACGACGCCCCGCAGCGGCAGGTCACGCTCAGACCCAACGAAAAGGTATCGCTGCACGACGGACGGCTGACGCTCGGACGGGCCGACGATCCGAACGAATACCTCTGGACCGAGGGGCTGATCTCGGTCAGCGGCTGCTCGTTCGAGGAGCTCCTGCACCGTCTCGAACACTGTTACGGGGTGCGGTTCGACGTGCGGCTGAAAGAGATGCCGCAATTCGAGGCCGTCGGCAAAATCCGCATCTCGGACGGCATCGAGCACGCCCTCGACATCCTCCAGCGCAACTGCGACTTCGAATACGCCTACGACTCGCAAACCAACGAAATAACCATCTACCGATAAAATAGCACGAACCTTAAAACCTGCCTGCCTATGAGATAACACGAGCCTTTCTGAGGCCGTCGTCGCCGATCGCGGAAGCCATCGGAAAAAATGCCCGAAGTCGTTGGCGCGACCCCGGGCGGCAAGGATAACGGCCATTCGCATCTGACGGAACAACCCAAATTATTATCCTTTAACTGACAAAGATATGAAGAAAAAAGTATCAGGCAATACAAAAAGCCTGATAATCTCGCTATTCGCGGTTTTGTCATGCCTGACGGCCTCGCACGCCTCGGCCCAGACCGCACGCGTGACGATCGGCATGCGGCAAGTGAAAATGGAACAGGTGATGAACGAAATCGAAAAACAGACCCGTTACCTGTTCATCCACGACAAGAATCTCGACACCGACCGGACGGTAAGCGTCGAGGTTCGGGACCGGCCGGTGGCCGAAGCCCTCGAACAGATGGTCGGAGGCACGGGGCTGACCTACGAAATCAACGGCTCGAACATCATTCTCTCGGAACGAAGGGGGGGGGTCGGCGCCACCCCGGACGAAACGCCGCAAACGGTCGCCGGCACGGTGACCGATACAACGTGCAGCAGGTGAATTCCGAGGACATCACGGCCAACAAGGACGCCAACTTCATGAACTCGCTCAACGGCAAGGTCGCCGGCGTGCAGATCAACGCCTCGGCGGCCGGCGTCGGCGGCGCTTCGAAGGTCATCATGCGCGGTATGAAGTCCATTTCGCAGACCTCCAACGCGCTCTACGTGATCGACGGCGTGCCGACGACGACGGTCTGCAGTTCGCGTGGGTTCGGACGGCGTGGCGGACATCAACCCCGACGACATCGAGTCGATCTCGGTGCTGACGGGTCCCTCGGCCGCGGCCCTCTACGGCTCGGACGCCGCCAACGGCGTGGTGCTCATCAACACGAAGAAAGGCGAGGCCGGACGGACGAGCGTGAGCTTCTCGAACAGCACGACCTTCTCCTCGCCGCTGGTGATGCCCCGCTTCCAGAACCGCTACGGCAACGTGGCCGGATCGTACCAGAGCTGGGGCGACAGGACCTCGCGGCGGTTCGATCCGGAGGGATTCTTCAACACGGGATCGAACGTCAATAACTCGTTCACCTTCTCCACGGGCACGAAGCGCTACCAGTCCTACTTCTCGGCGGCGACGACCAACGCCCGCAACATCCTGCCCAACAGCGGATACAACCGCTACAACTTCACCTTCCGCAACACGTTCAGCTTCCTCGACGAAAAACTGACGGCGGACGTCGGCGCCAGCTACATCCTGCAGGACAACAAGAACATGATCCCTCGGGACAGTACTTCAACCCGCTGCCGGCACTCTACCTCTTCCCGCGCGGCGACGACTTCGACAACGTGCGCATGTACCAGATCTGGGACGAGTCGCGCAACCTCTACACGCAGAACTGGACCTACGGCTCGGGCGACATGTCGTTCCAGAATCCCTACTGGATCATGAACAAGATGATAAACGAGACGAAGAAGCGCCGCTACATGCTCTCCGCGAGCCTGAAATACGACGTGACCAAGTGGCTCAACGTCACCGGCCGCGTGAAGGTGGACAACGCCGACATGGACATCACGAACAAGCGCTATGCCGGAACCGACACCAACTTCGCGGGCGAAAAGGGCCTCTACAACATCGAGAAGCGCAACGACCGCCAGATCTACGCCGACGCCATCGCCAACGTGGACCTCTACTTCGCCGACGACTACCACCTGACGGCCAACGTCGGCGGGTCGATCAAGGACGTGCAGATGGACCTCATGGGCTGGGGCGGCGACCTGCGCAAGATTCCCAACTTCTTCTCGATCACCAACATCTCCACCACGTCGTACAAGGAGCGCGAGGACGGCTCGCACGTGCAGTCGCAGAGCGTCTTCGCCAATGTCGAACTGTCGTGGAAGAGCATGCTCTACCTCACGGTGACGGGCCGCAACGACTGGGAGTCGGCGCTGGCCTTCTCGAAATACAAGTCCTTCTTCTACCCCTCGGTGGGTCTCTCGGCCGTGATCTCCGAAATGGTCGAGCTGCCCGAATGGTTCTCGTTCCTCAAGCTGCGCGCCTCCTATTCGGCCGTGGGATCCTCCTATGCGGCCTACCTGACCAAACCCTACTACGACTACAAGGGCCAGACGCACGAATGGGATTCGCTCCACCGCTTCCCGAACGACGACCTCAAGCCCGAGAAGACCAAGTCGTGGGAGGTGGGCCTCAACGCCCGCTTCTTCGGCGGCAAGCTCAACCTCGACGCCACGTGGTACCGTTCGGACACCTTCAACCAGACCTTCGAATCGACCCCCTCCTCGACGTCGGGCTACTCGTCGGTGCTCGTACAGGCCGGACAGGTCCGCAACTCGGGTCTCGAAATGCTGCTCAGCTACCATAACACATGGCGCGACTTCTCGTGGAACACGAGCGTGACCTACACGATGAACCGCAACAAGATCATCAAGCTCGCCAACGGCGTCATCAGCCCCGTGGACGGCAAGCCGATCGACATGCCCTACCTGGAGAAGGCCACGCTGGGCAACACCGGTTCGCCGCAGGTGATCCTCTACGAGGGCGGCACGATGGGCGACCTGTATATCAACCGCGAGCTGCGCACCGACGGCAACGGCAACATCTACGTCGATCCGGCCACCAACAAGGTCGAACTGACGACCACCGAACGCCGCAAGGTGGCCAGTCTGATGCCCAAGGGCAACATCGGCTGGAACAACAGCTTCGCATGGAAGGGCATCAACCTCAACGTCATGCTCGCGGCCCGTCTGGGCGGTTCGGTCGTCTCGAACACCGAGGCGTTCCTCGACTACTACGGCGTCTCGGAGCGTTCGGCCGCCGCGCGCGACGCCGGAGGCGTCCGGGTGAACAACGGCATGGTGGACGCCAAGAACTACTACCAGACCATCGGCGCGGGCACGGGCGCCGGAGCCTACTACATCTACGACGCCACGAATGTCCGGCTGCAAGAGCTCTCGCTGGCCTACACGCTGCCCAAGCGCTGGTTCGCCGACAAACTGTCGATGACCGTCTCGCTCGTGGGCCGCAACCTGTGGATGATCTACAACAAGGCGCCCTTCGATCCCGAACTGACCACCTCGACCACCAACAACTTCCTGCAGGGCGTGGACTACTTCATGCTGCCCAGCCTGCGGAACATCGGATTCACCGTGAAGTTACAATTCTAAAACCCCGACCAAAATGAAAACAAACCGGATATTCCGCCGGATCGGCCGGCTGACCGCAATGGGCGCGACGCTCGCTGCCGTGGCCTGCACCGGCAGCTTCGAAGAGTACAACACCAAACCCTACCGTCCGTCGGACGAGGACCTCGAGGGCGACAATGTCGGCGTGGGCATCCTCTTCCCGTCGATGATGGAATGGATGATGCACGTGCAGGTGAACGCCTCGCAGTACCACGACGTGCTGCTGGGCGACGAGCTGGGCGGCTATGCATCGGCCGTGAAATCCTACCAGGGCCAGAACATAGCGACCTACAACCCGTCGGACGACTTCAACGACCCGCTGTTCGAGAACACCTTCTCGAACTTCTACGGCAACTACTTCCAGATCATGGCGGAAACGGGCGGCGAAGGCCCCGTGTACGAGCTGTCGCGGATCATCCGCGTGGCCTCGATGCTGCGCGTGACCGACGCCTACGGTCCGATCCCCTACTCGAAGATGCAGAACGGAACCTTCTCCGTGCCCTACGACAGCCAGCGCGACGTCTATATGGCGATGATCGACGACCTGGACGAGGCCATGGAGTCGCTCCACACCTTCGCCGCGGCCGGCGGCGGTTCGCTGCTGAGCGACTTCGACATCAGCACCTACAAGGGCGACGTCAGCCTGTGGATCCAGTTCGCCAACACGCTCAAGCTGCGCATGGCGATCCGCATGAGCGGCGTGGAGCCCGAGGCGCAGCGCATCGCCGAGGAGGCCGTGGCCGCCATCGACACCTACGGACTGATCGACGCCAACGCCGAGAACCTGCAATTCACGCTCACCTCGCGCCGCAACCCCTACTACACGCAGGCGACGAGCGAATCGTGGCAGGACCTGCGCTCGAACGCCAACATCACGATGTATATGAACGCCTACGAGGACCCGCGGCGCAGCTCCTACTTCTCGAAGTCGGGCTACGACGAGACCTATGCGGGCGTGCGCTCGGGAATCGAGAACGTGCTGCCGACGACCTACGCCTCCTTCTCCTACCCGCTCTTCGCGGAGACGGACCCCGTGCCGGTCATGTACGCCGCCGAGAGCTGGTTCCTGCGGGCCGAAGGAGCGCTGCTGGGCTGGGCGATGGGCGACACGCCCGAGAACCTCTACAACACGGGCGTGAAGACCTCCTTCGAGCAGTGGGGCTGCTCGTCCTCCTACGAAGGCTACATCGCCTCGACGCTGACGCCCCGACTCGCCTACACCGACCCCGCGGGGAAGCACGACCAGCCGAACTTCGGCCAGGCCGTCTCGGTGAAATGGGCCGACGACGGACACGAGCTGGAGCGCATCATCACCCAGAAGTGGATCGCCAACCACATGATCGGCCACGAGGCCTGGGCCGACTTCCGCCGGACGGGCTATCCCAAAATGATGATGGCCGTGAACAACCTCGGCGCCGCAGGCGGCATGTGGGGCAGCGTGGACGGCGACCGCGGAATGCGCCGCCTGCACTATCCGCAGTCGGAATACGACAACAACCGGGAGAACGTGCTCGGCGGCATCCAACTGCTCGGCGGTCCCGACGAATACTCCACCGACGTATGGTGGGCCAAGAAACAGAACTGACACACGAACCGAAAAACGCCATTCCAATGAAAAAGAACATCATAAGACTGTCCGCCCTCCTGTTGGCCGCGGCTCCGCTCGCAGCCTGCGACGACTGGACCGAACCCGAAGCGCAGGACTTCACGCAGCGCTTCCCGGAATCCTATTACGAAAACCTGCGGGCCTACAAGGCTTCCGACCACTCGATCACCTTCGGATGGTTCGGCGGATGGGACCCCAAAGCCGCCACGACCGGATCGAGCCTGATGGGCATTCCCGACAGCGTGGACCTGGTGGCCAACTGGGCCTCGTTCTATCTGACCGAGGAACAGAAGGCCGAAGCGAAGGCCGTGAAGGCGAAAAAGGGGACCGACGTGGTCGTGACACTCCTGCTGATGGACATCGGCCGCACGATCACGCCCGACGAGGTGACCGCAGGCATCACGGGCAAGGACGAAATCGCCCGGGCGATGCGCCACTACTGGGGCTGGTCCGACGACGCCGACGCGGCGGAAATCGAAGCCGCGATCCGCAAATACGCCAGCGCAGTGGTGGACGTCGTGCTGGAAAACGAATACACGGGCCTCGACCTGGACTACGAGCCGAGCTATTTGGACCACAAGGGGAACATCGTGAACGACCAGCCGTCCCAGGGCGACATCTACGCCGGAACGACTCCCGCCGAGCGGACCTTCTGGTTCGTGGACGAATGCGGCAGGCGCCTCGGCCCGAAATCGGGCAGCGGCAAGCTGCTGATCGTGGACGGCGAGGTGGCCAAAATGCCGGTCGGCACGATCGAATACTTCGACTACTACATCCTGCAAACCTATTCCCTCAGCTACCAAAGCAATCTGGACACCAGACTCGGTGCGGTAATCAGCGCTTTCAGCGGCGTGCTCGACGAGAAGACGATCACCAACCGCACGATCGTCTGCGAGAACTTCGAGCCGGAGGCCCTGTGGAAGAACGGCGGCTCGACCTACGTGCTGCCCGACGGCTCGACGACCAACTCGCTGCACGGCATGGCGACGTGGCAGCCCTACACGGGCTACCGCAAGGGAGGCTTCGGCGCCTACCAGATGCAGAACGATTTCAAGAACGACTGCTACAAGTACTACCGGGAGGCCATCCACGCGATGAACGAACTGGAAAATGCCAACGAATAAAACCATGAAAAGACCTATGAGAACGATACTGAACGGCCGCTGCCGGGCGCTGCTCGCCGGCGCGGCGCTGCTGACGACCGCCTTCGGCTGCGACAACGCCGACCTCGGAGCGATCGACAACGCAGCCTACATAGCCGAAGCGCAGAAGGAGACCAGCTCGACGGTGGAGGTCGGCAACGACGGAGCCACCGCGTCGCTGACGGCCCGGCTGGGCGGCAAGGCCGACGGCGAATACTCCTTCCGGATCGAAGCCGACCCGGAAGTGCTGGAGCGGTTCAACGCCCTGAACGGAACCTCCTACACGCTGCTGCCCGAAACGGGCTACGAAATTCCCGGAGACCCGCTCGTGATCGGGACCGGCGATGTGGCGGCGACGCCCGTTGCGATAAAGATCCTGCCCTACACGCAGGAGATGGACGACTCGGGACAGACCTACGCCCTGCCCGTCACGCTGCGCAGCCTCGACGGCAGGATGACCGTGCTGGACGACGCCTCGCAGTTCCTCATCGTCTGCAACCGCAAGAAGATCGTTCCGGCCCCCGTCTTCAACTCGGAGTATGCGACCGGCGGTGTCACGAAACGCAACCGCGTGATCCTGAACATGAAGGATGCGCCGATCACCTTCACGGCCTACACCTTCGAATTCATGATGTATAAGGAGGCGTTCGACTACCGCAACTACATGATCGTCGGCTTCGACAACGAGGACGGACTGGGCAACCGCATGTGGGTGCGCTTCGAAGCCTCCTCGACGACCGCCGACCAGGAGAACCGCTGGATGCAGATCAACTCCGTGGTGAAACCCGCCGTGACGGCCACCGCGCCCTGCGAGGCGAAGAAATGGCAGCACGTGGCGATCGTCTTCGACGGTTCATCGACGAAGCTCTACCTCGACGGTTCGCTGGTGGCCCACAAGGCCACGGCCTCGCCCTCGATCACCTTCCGCCACTTCTCGTTCCTGCCGCAGCCGTCGTACTGCACCTCGACGATCTCGTTCCGCGAAGCCCGTCTGTGGAACACGGTGCGCACCGAGGCCCAGCTCAAGAACAACATGAACAGCGTGGACCCCAACAGCGAAGGACTGCTGGGATACTGGAAGATGGACGAAGGCCAGGGCTACGTCTTCAAGGACGCCACGGGCCACGGCAACGACGGCGAGTGCACCTACTCGAACGCCGGAGACATCTGGGATCCGCAGGTCTATGGACCGGCCACCGGACTGAAGTGGGTCGAGGACATGAACGAAATGGACGAGTAACGGCCTTTCGGCACGAACCGAACCGCTTTACGCAACCGACCGATGCAGGAGCGGGAAGCCTTTCCGGCTCCTGCATCTTTTCCCCAAAAGAACCGATATGAAAAACAACAACCGCTTCATTCTGGGCGGTCTCGCGACAGCCGCCCTGACGGGCTGCGGCGGACAGCCCGAACCGCCCCGCAGGCCGATGAACATCCTCTACATCATGACCGACGACCACACGTCGCAGATGATGAGCTGCTACGACGGCCGCTACGCCTCGACCCCGAATCTCGACCGAATCGCCGAAGAGGGCGTGCGCTTCACGAACAGCTTCGTGGCGAACTCGCTCAGCGGCCCCAGCCGCGCCTGCATGCTCACCGGGAAGCATTCGCACAAGAACGGATTCTACGACAACACCACCTGCGTGTTCGACGGCTCGCAGCAGACCTTCCCCAAACTCCTCCGCAAGGCCGGATACGAAACGGCCATCGTCGGGAAATGGCATCTCGAAAGCCTCCCGACGGGCTTCGACCATTGGGAAATACTGCCCGGGCAGGGAGACTACTACAACCCCGACTTCATCCGGCAGACGGGAGACACGGTGCGCTGCGAAGGTTATATCACGAACATCATCACCGACAAGAGCATCGAGTGGCTCGAGCACGGACGCGACCCGGAGAAGCCCTTCTGTCTCGTGGTGCACCACAAGGCGCAGCACCGCAACTGGATGGCCGACACGTGCGACCTCGCGCTTTTCGAGGACCGCACGTTCCCCGTGCCGGAGACCTTCTACGACGACTACGAAGGACGTCCGGCAGCCGCCGCACAGGAGATGTCCATCGCCTCGAACCACGACATGGACCCGATATACGACCTCAAAATGCGGCAGCCGGGCCGGAAAAGCCGCCTCAGCGACGCATACGAGGCGATGATCGGGCGCATGAACCCGGAACAGCGCGCGGCGTGGGACCGCTTCTACGAGCCGATCGCAGCGGACTTCTACGCCCGCAACCCGCAGGGGCGCGAACTGGCCGAATGGAAGTTCACCCGCTACATGCGCGACTACCTCAAAACGCTCAAATCCCTCGACGACAACGTGGGACGGCTGCTCGACTACCTCGAGGAGTCGGGACTCGCCGGGAACACCCTCGTAGTGTACACCTCCGACCAGGGATTCTACATGGGAGAGCACGGCTGGTTCGACAAACGGTTCATGTACGAGGAGTCGCTGCGGACCCCGCTCGTGATGCGGATGCCGGGCGGTGCGAAGGGACAGATCGCGGAGATGGTCCAGAACATCGACTACGCCCCCACGTTCCTCGAGCTGGCCGGAGCGCCCGTACCCGAGGACATTCAGGGCCGGTCGTTGCTGCCCCTGCTGCGGGGCGGGCATCCGGAAGACTGGAGAGAGTCGATCTACTACCATTTCTACGAATACCCGGCCGAGCACATGGTGAAACGCCATTACGGAGTGCGCGACGAACGATGGAAGCTGATACACTTCTACGACGACATCGACGCGTGGGAGCTCTACGACCTCGAAGCCGATCCCCGCGAGCTGCACAATCTCTTCGGAAATCCGGCCTACGCCGCCGAGCAGGAGCGGATGATGAAGGAGCTGGTGAAACTCCAGACGCAGTACGACGACACGGCGGCGATGGAAAAGAACGCATCCTACGACCGTAAAAGATAGGAAGACATGGAACACGCAATCCTGCGGGCCGCCGTATCGTTCGCGGCGGGTCTCGCACTCACCGCCTGCGCGGCTCCGGCGGCCGAGGAACTTCCGACGCTGCTTCCCCAACCACGCGAAACGGTCTGGAAAAGCGGTTCGTACCGGCTGCCGGAACGGGTGCGGATCGGATACGACTCGCCCGGACTCGCCGCGACGGCCGGGTACCTCGCCGAAGCGCTCGCACCCTACGCCACCGCGACGACGGCCGAAGGCGAGGGCGACATCACGCTCTCGACGGATACGGCGTCGCTGGCCGAAGAGGCCTACCGCCTCTCGGTCTCCCGCCCGGGCATCCGCATCACCGCCGGATCGCCGCGCGGCGCGGCGAACGGCATCGCCACGCTGCGGCAGCTGCTCCCGCCCGGCGCAGTCCGGGAAGCGGAGATTCCCTGTACGGAGATCGCCGACGAACCGGCCTTCGGCTGGCGCGGGGCGATGCTCGACGTGAGCCGCCACTTCTTCGACAAGGAGGAGATTCTCGGGCTGCTCGACCAGATGGCCCGGCTCAAGCTCAACAAATTCCACTGGCATCTGACGGACGACCAGGGCTGGCGCATCGAAATCCGGCGTTACCCCGACCTGACCGGGAAGGGCGCCTGGCGGCACTTCAACAAGCAGGACACGATCTGCACGGGCCGCGCGCGCCGGGAGCTGAACGACGACTTCCTGCTGCCGGAAAAGCGGCTGCGGACCGAGGGGGCCGACACGCTCTACGGCGGCTGCTACACGCAGCGGGACATCCGCGAGATCGTCTCCTACGCCGCCGCACGGGGAATCGACGTGATTCCCGAGATCGACATGCCGGGGCACTTCCTGCAGGCCATCGAACACTACCCGTGGCTCACCTGCTTCCGACCCGAGACCTGGAGCGAGCAGGCTTTCTCCTCGCCGCTCTGTCTGGGCAGGGACGACGTGCTGCGGTTCTGCGAGGAGATCTGGGAGGAGGTCTTCGAGCTCTTTCCCTACGAGTACGTCCATATCGGCGGCGACGAGGTGAACATGAAGAACTGGAACCGCTGTCCGCGCTGCCGGGCCCGGATGCGTGCCGAGGGGCTGGCCGACGGCCACGCCCTGCAAGCGTGGTTCACCCGCCGGATGCAGCGCTTCTTCACCGAACACGGCCGCCGCATGATCGGCTGGGACGAACTGCTCGCCAACGAGGTAGATCCGGCCACGACGATCATGTGGTGGCGTCCCTGGGAGCCGCAGTCGGTGAGCGACGCGACCCGCCGGGGCTGCGACGTGATCGTGAGCGCGCAGTCGTGGTTCTACTTCTCGCTGGAGGAGGACGCCGGATCGCTCGCGCGCACTGCCGGATTCGAAATCCGCCCCGACTCGCTCTCCGACGAGCAGAAGGCCCGCATCAAAGGCATCCAGGGCCACCTCTGGACCGAAAAGGTTCCCTCGTGGTCGCGCGCCGAGTACATGCTCTACCCGCGGCTGCTGATCGTGGCCGAGAAGGGTTGGTGCGCGCCGGAGCGCGTCAGCGAAGAGTCGCTGATGCCGCGGCTGCTCCGCTACTGCGAACGGCTGGACGCCGAAGGGATCAACTACCGGATCCCCTCACTGAGAAACTACCACGAATTCTGCGTCTTCACCGACTCGGTCCGGACCACGGCCGAATGCCCGCTGCCGACGGCGATCCTGCGCTACACGCTCGACGGATCGGTCCCGACCGCCGCATCGCAGCGCTACACGGGTCCGATGACCTTCCGCGACGACGCCACGCTGCGCCTCCGGGCCTTCCATGCCGACGGCCGCACGGGCGACTGGGTGACGATCCGCTACGAGAAATGCGGCTTCGCACGGCCCGCCGAACCGCGCGAAACGCAGCCGGGACTGCTGGCCGAGTGGTATTTCAAGCGTTTTCCGGACTGCGCCGCGATCGGCGGAGCGCAGGCCGACGGACGGTGTGTGACCGATTCGGTCCACTTCCCGCAGGAGGCCACGGGCCGGCGGGCCGTGGGAATCGTCTTCCGCGGATACATCGACGTGCCGGAGAAGGGCATCCATACCTTCGCACTCGCCTCGAACGACGGCAGCGTCCTGCGGATCGGCGACCGCGTAGTAATCGACAACGACGGCGAACACCCGCTGCTCGAGAAGACCGGACAGGCGGCCCTTTCGGCCGGACTGCACCCGCTCGAGCTGCGTTTCTTCGACTACAACGGCGGCAAGGTGCAACTGTCGCTCGTCAGCGAGGACGGCAGCCGCCGGACGCTCGACGGGAAGTGGCTGCGGCACGTTCCTGCGGAAAGCCGGTAATCCCGGCGACCCGCACGCGGTGCGCCGCCGCCCCGGAAAGAGCACCTTCCCGGAAAAGCCCCGCCGGCCGGGACCGTCCGGAATCCGAAAAGCGTTTCACCCCCGTCGCACGACGAATGCGGCGGGGGTGAATCCGTCAGGGGCCCGCAGGCCGGGCACGAATTCCGCGCAACACGAATTCCGCGCAAGTCGCTGAAAATCAGAATCAGGAGCATCCCGCCCCGACGGATTGTAAGGAAAATCGCCCTTTACGACGAAAAAATGAAGCCGCAGGGTACAATCTGACAATAAATTCATATATTTGTGATACGTTAGAAACCCAACTAATCTAAAACACAATGGAACAGACCAAAGTGCGGGAGTTGCAGGACGTCGTGATCCGCTTTTCGGGCGACTCGGGCGACGGCATGCAGCTTACAGGCACGCTCTTCTCCGACACTTCGGCGCTCATGGGAAACGGCATCTCGACCTTCCCCGACTACCCCGCCGAAATCCGCGCCCCGCAGGGAACCGTCGCGGGCGTCTCGGGATTCCAGGTACACTTCGGCGACCACCGCGAGCTGAACCCCGGCGACTACTGCGACGTGCTGGTGGCGATGAATCCCGCGGCCCTGAAGGCCAACCGCAAATGGCTCAAGCGCGGCGCCACGGTCATCATCGACGGCGACTCGATCACCGAGGAGCACCTCAGAAAGGCCGGATTCGCCACGTCCGACCCGATCGCCGAGCTGGGACTCGACGAGTACAACGTCGTCGTGCCCGACATCACCACGATGACGCGCGAGGCGCTCAAGGAGACGGGACTCGACAACAAGTCGGTCGTCAAGTGCAAGAACATGTTCGCGCTGGGCATCTGCTTCTGGCTCTTCGACCGCCCGGAGGATTACGCCCGCCGCTACCTCGATACGAAATTCGCCAGGAAGAACCCCGCCGTGGCCGAAGCCAACAAGCTGGCCATCGACGCCGGGTACAACTATGCGGCCAACACGCACCAGTTCGCCAACCATTACAGCGTGGCCTCCGCCCCCCTCGAGAAGGGAACCTACCGCTCGATCTCGGGCAACGTGGCCACGGCGTGGGGGCTCTGCGCCGCGGCCGAGAAGGCCGGGCTGCCGCTCTTCTGCGGTTCGTATCCCATCACTCCCGCCACGGTGATCCTCGAGGAGCTGGCCAAGCGCAAGGACCTCGGGGTGAAGACCGTGCAGGCCGAAGACGAGATCGCCGGCATCTGCACGGCCATCGGCGCGGCCTATGCCGGGAACTTCGCCGTGACGACCACCTCCGGCCCGGGCCTGTCGCTCAAGAGCGAGGCGCTGGGACTGGCCGTGATGACCGAACTGCCGCTGGTGGTCGTGGACGTGCAGCGCGGAGGCCCCTCGACGGGCCTGCCGACGAAAACCGAGCAGAGCGACCTCCAGCAGGCCCTCTACGGCCGCAACGGCGAGTGCCCGGCGGTCGTGATGGCCGCCTCGTCGCCGAGCGACTGTTTCCACTACGCCTTCGAGGCGGGGCGCATCGCCATGGAGCACATGACGCCCGTCATCCTGCTCTCCGACGGATTCATCGCCAACGGCTCCGAACCGTGGCGCATCCCGCAGATGAAGGATTACCCGGCCATCTGTCCGCCGATCGTGGACGAGGCCCCCGAGGGAGGATTCATGCCCTACGTGCGCAACGAGAAACTGGCCCGCGGCTGGGCGTTCCCCGGCAAGGTCGGGCTGGAACACCGCGTGGGCGGTCTGGAGAAGGACTGCGTGAAGGGCTGCATCTCGATCGACCCGGACAACCACCAGAAAATGGTGAAGACCCGCGCGGCCAAGGTGGCCCTCGTCGCCGAGGACATCCCCGCGCAGGAGGTCTGGGGCGATGCGGAAGGCGACCTGCTGGTCGTGGGCTGGGGCGGCACGCGCGGCCACCTGCAGAACGCCGTGGACGAAATGCGCCGCGAAGGCCGCAAGGTGTCGCTGTGCCACTTCAACTACATCAACCCCCTGCCGCGCGGCGTGCGCGAGATTTTCGCCCGCTTCCGCAAGATCGTCGTCTGCGAGCTCAACGAAGGACAGTTCGCCGCCTACCTGCGGCAGGAGCTGCAGGAGTTCCGCTACGAACAGTACAACAAGTGCGAAGGGCTGCCCTTCACGGTGGTCGAGCTTCGCCGGAAATTCGAATCCTTACTGAAATAACGCCATGGCACAATACAACTACACCCCCGCGGATTTCAAGAGCGACCAGGAGGTGCGCTGGTGTCCCGGATGCGGCGACCACGCCATCCTGAACGCCGTACAGCGCGCCCTGCCCGAAATCGCCGACGCGACCGACACGCCGCACAACCTCTTCACGTTCATCTCGGGCATCGGCTGCTCGTCGCGCTTCATCTACTACATGAAGACCTTCGGGTTCCACTCCGTACACGGCCGCGCCAACGCCGTGGCGACGGGCGTCAAGGTGGCCAACCCGCGCCTGAACGTCTGGGTCACCACCGGCGACGGCGACTCGCTGGCCATCGGCGGCAACCATTTCATCCACGCCATCCGCCGCAACGTGGACCTCAACGTGATCCTGTTCAACAACGAGATCTACGGCCTGACCAAAGGGCAGTACTCCCCCACCTCGAAGCTGGGCAAGATAACCAAGACCTCGCCCTACGGCACGGTCGAGAAGCCGTTCAACCCCGGCGAGCTGGTGATCGGCGCCAAGGGCACGTTCTTCGCGCGTTCGATCGACATGGAGGTGCAGCTCTCGAAGGAGTGCATCGTCGCGGCAGCCGGGCACAAAGGCATGTCGGTCGTCGAGATGCTCCAGAACTGCGTGATCTTCAACGACAAGACCCATGCGGCGTTCGCCGCCGACAAGGCCACGCGCGCCGAGCGGACCATCACGCTGCGCCACGGCGAAAAGATGCTCTTCGGCGCCAACCGGGAGAAGGGCCTCGTCTTCGAGAACATGCGGCTGAAGGTGGTGACCGTCGGAGAGGGCGGCTACACGCTGGACGACATCCTGACGCACGACGCCCACGAGCGCGACACGACGCTGCACGTGATGCTCGCCGCGATGAAGTATCCCGACTACCCGGTGGCGCTGGGCGTGATCCGCGCCGTGGAGGACGACGCCGTGTACGATGCGGCCGTCGAACGGCAGGTCGAGGAGGTGAAGGCCGCGAGCAAAATCCGCTGCGTGGACGATCTCCTGCGCTCGGGAGCCACATGGGAGGTGAAATGACGCGCCTCTCGGCAAGAAGGACGGCCGGGTCTCCATCGCGGAGATCCGGCTGTTTTTCGAATGCCCCGCAATCGTTCGGAATCATGCGACACGCATACACCGCCGGACCGGGCGAAGTCGTCCGGGACATACCGCCCGGAGGACGCAACACCGGCGGCGCCCCGGCCAACTCCGCCTGGCACACGGTCCAGTCCGGCTACGAAACCGCCGCCGCAAGACCGCGGAACGCGATGCGGAGGGCGTCATGTCCCGCCTGCCGGAGTTCCGACGATCCGGAGCCGGTCAATCGGAGCCGGGCGGGCTGTCCCGCGGTCCGCTCCCGACCGTACACCGGCACCCCCTCCGGCCGCGCGGCACGGACGGCCAAACCCTACACGCATCACGACCCGCTTCGGAAGCGGCCCGTAGCGGGCGTTTTTTCATTTTCCCGGGCGATTCTGGTACTCTCTTTGCAAAAGCCGAAACCGGAGTGTTTCACTTAATGCTTTTCTATCATGAAAAAATTATTGCTTACGTTCGTTTGCGCAGCGGCCGCGCTCGGCGTCTGCGCCGCACCCGAGAAGATCGGGTTCGACAAACTGCCGAAATCGTCGCAGGAGTTCATCCAGAAAAACTTCCCGCGCGAGGTGGTGAAAGACACCGAAATGGACCGCGAGGCGTCGTGGGACAAGTACACCGTCTATTTCAACAGCGGCTCCCGCGTATCGTTCGAAGGCGGCAAGGGAGACTGGTCGGAGATCGTGATGAAGAACGGCGCGGTTCCCGCGACCGTCATTCCCGTCAGAATCAAGACCTACGTCGCCGACAACTATTCCCAGAGCATGGTCAATCGGCTCTCGACCATGAAGGAGGGTTACAAGGTCGGGCTCACGAACGGCCTGACGCTCTACTTCGACAAGGAGGGCAAATTCAAGAAACTGGACAGGTAACAGTCATCCGCTTCCGCATCAGAGGTCGTTTGACCTGCCTTTCCCGATTCACCCCGCAGCGAGCCCGGCCCGCGCGGGGCGAATCTTTTTCCGCGGCGACGGCGACGGCCGCGGCCGCACCTCCCGGAAGCGCACATACGCCGGAATCCGGCCCGACAGACAATCGGCCTTCGACACAAACGGCGGGAATTTCCGGAAAAATCCGTATATTTAAGGGCCGCATCCAAAAATCGCCCGCCCATGAACCCGCTCGTGCACACGCTTCTTCCGGCCGCCGTTCTGCTGTCCGTCCTTCCGGCCGCCTCCCAGTCGTCCAATCCCTTCGCGGAACAGGTTCTGCGTTACCCGCAGGAGAAGCTCCACGTCCACACTGACAAGGACACCTATGTGGCAGGAGACACGATCTGGCTGCGTGCGCGGTGCGTCGATGCCGCCTCGCACCGTCCGGTGGCGGCGAGCCGCTACGTCTATGCCGAACTCCGCGACGAATCGGGCACGCTCGTGCGGCGGATCAAGATACTCCGCCGCGATTCGCTCTACGCGGGCTATCTTCCCGTTCCGACGGACGCTCCGGACGGCGACTATACCTTCTCGGCATACACGCGCTTCATGCGGAACCAGGGTGCGGACTACTTCTTCCGCAAGCCCCTTCGGATCGCCGCCTACCGCGGCGCTGCGGGCGAGGTTCCGAAGCCGCGGCCCCGCCCCGCGACGGGCGATTTCGCCGTGACGTTCCACCCCGAAGGCGGTTACCTCGTGCCGGGCCGTTCGTGCCGCGTGGCCTTCAAGGCCCTGACGGATGCAGGCCGTTCGACGGCTGTCGAAGCCGTGCTCCGCGACGACCGGGGCACGACGCTCGACACCGTGCGGACGCGCCGTGCGGGAATGGGCAGTTTCCGGATGGTTCCCGAGGCGGGCCGCACCTACCATGCGGTGTGCCGCACCCCTTCGGGCGCCGAGAAGCGCTTCGACCTCCCCGTGCCGAATGCCGCGGCGTGCGTGCTGCAACTCGCGGAACGGGACGGATTCATCGCGGTGAACGTGCTGACGGCAGGATCCTTGCCCGCACGGCTGCGGCTGGTGGTGCACTGCCGGGGCAACCGCTGCTACGACGGAGGCTGGGAACCGGGATTGCTTTTCCGCAGTTCCGATCTGCCGGCGGGCGTGGTGCAATGGCTGTTGCTGGACGCGGCGGGCAACGCCCTTTCCGAACGGCTGCTGTTCAATGAGGGCGCAGAGGGAGTGCATGTCTCGCTGCGGGCGGAGAATCCCTCTCCGCGACGCCGGGAACGTGCGGATTTCTCGGTCCGCCTGACCGACGGCGCGGGAAATCCCCTGCGCGGGGAGTTCTCGGTTTCGGTGACGGACCGCAACGCCGTGCCCGACCCCGTCTCGGGCGACATCCGCACGACGCTGCTGCTCACCTCCGACCTGCGGGGATATGTCGAATGCCCCGGGAGTTATTTCCGGAGCGACGATCCCGAAGCCCGTGCGGCGCTCGACGAACTGATGCTGACGCAGGGGTGGAGACGCTACGACGTGCCGGCCCTCCTGCGCGGAGAGTACGCCGAGCCGGAGTACGCGCTCGAAGCGGGACAGCAGATCTCCGGACGGATCGTCCGGGCCGGGCTGGTGAACACCCGCAAGCGGCTCGGGAAGTACCAGATGGCGATGATCGTGCCCCGTTACGGCTACCTGGCCGAAGCTCCGGTCCGGGCGGACGGATGCTTCGATCTCAACGGTTTCGATTTCCCCGACAGCACGGCATTCGTGCTGCGGCCGCAGGCGACGACAGGGCGGATGCGCAATGCCTTCGTGAAGGTCGATCCCGAGACTTTCCCCGAGAACGGGATTCCGGCGCCCTATCCGGCCGCCGGAGCCGGCGATGCGGAGGCGTTGTTCCGCACGGCGCTGGCCTACGTCGGATACATGGGCTCGGCCGACCTGCGGAACGTGCTCATAGACCCCGTGGAGGTGCGGGCGAAGCAGGAGATTCCCCGGACGCTGGAAGAGCGCAAGGCGGTTTACTCCTGGGATGCGGAGCGGATCGCCGATACGGGAGTCCACACGATCCTCGACTGCATCGAACGGATGCCCGGAATACGCAGGCGGGAGAACGTGTTTCTCTATCAGGGACGGGCCGTTTTCTTCATGTGCGACGGAGTGCTTTACGATGACCTCGAAGAATCGCTCCCGGCATTCTCCGCTCCGCCGGCGATCGACCGTAATCGCACCGTCAAAAGAATAAATATGGCGGGGCCTGGCGTTCCAGATACTGATTCGGATCTTGGCTCGGGGCCTGGTTCGGATACCAATGCCTCTGATACCCATCTCGCGCAGGCCGTTGCGGCGCCCATCGGGCAATATTCCGATCTGCCTCCCTTTGTGAATCTGCCGCTGGAATGGGTCGATCGGATCGACATACTGGACCGATTCTCCGGCCGGTTCCTGTCCGGACGCGATAACGGCATCATCGCCGTCACGCTGAAATCCTACGAAGAGATTTCGGCTCTCGATACGGGCGAGAGTATCGACGTGGGAATCGTCTCGCCGTTGGGCTACCAGACGCCTGCGGAGTTCTACTCCCCGGCTTACGAGACGCCGGAGAGCCGCGACAGCCACACGCCCGATTTCCGCACGACGCTCTACTGGAATCCCTGCATCCGCACCGATGCCGACGGCCGGGCGGCTTTCGGATTCCGGACCTCCGACGCCCCGGCCGACTTCCGGATCGACATTGAGGGGCTGACTCCCGACGGACAGCCGGTCGTGCATGCCGAGTAGCGGATGCGGCGACAGTCCCGGCCGGGACGCCGGGACTGCCTGCGGATATTCCGGTGGGGAGAGGTCCTCAAAGGCCGGAAAGAGGGCGGGGATTCCGGCCGGAGGAATGGGTGGTGTCCCGGGCAGGAGGCCGCCGCTCCTCCGGAATCCTTCCGATACGGCGTTTGAAGTCCCGCACGATCTGCCGGCCCAGTCCGGACACCGTGCTGTCCACCTTGTGAATCTCGACGGGCGTCACCAGATTCTTGTATTTGGCCCTTCCCAGCCGGAACTTCATGTCGTCCAGATTGCCCGTGATGTTCAGCCCCAGCTTGAAGGGAATCGGCGACTTGAGGATGGAAATGTGGTAGTCGAAATTCATGTCCAGGTCCTGCGTGCCTCCCACGGCCGCCCGGTAGCGGTCCATGGCGACGGCGAAGGGATAAACGGTGACGTATCCGTCCTTGACGCTGATATTCACGGCAATGCTGTCGATCAGGTTCCGTTCCTTGTTCTTGAAGAAGAATTTCTTGGAGATTTCGGCGAAGGTCTCGCCGTCCATCAGCACGAGGCTGTCGCCCCGGAGGCGGATGGCCGAACGAAGGGTCGGAATCCGGATGTTGAGCGCCGAGTCCAGATCGGCCTCCGCCGAGACATCGAAATCGACCGTTCCCCGGAACGACCGCAGCATGGGCACGATGCTGTCGAGCGACGGGGTGAATTCGACCAGTTTTCCGACATTGATGCGCCGCAGGCGGAAATCGAATCCGACGTATCCCCGCTCGGGCCGCACGGCCTGGTAGAGCAGCGTCGTGTGCATGACCGCATCCAGCCCCTTCATGGCCAGGCCCTTCAGGTGCACGGCCCCGTCGCGGACGTCCACGGCGCCGCGCACGTCCTCGAAAACGAATTTGCCGTAGCGCACGCGGCGGAAGTCGGTGTGCAGCGCGAAGTCGATGTTTTTCGGAACGACGAAGAGTTTCAGATCGGTGGCCGCGGTGTCCGCCTCGATGCGCAGGGTGTCGGCCGGAAACGAGACGGCGCGGATCAGTTGGTTGCAGTTCAGATTCCGCGACGAAAGCGAAAGCTCGGCGCGCAGGGGCCTGCGGCGGCGCATGGCGCCGTAGAGGTCGTGCACGACGCCGCTGGCCGTCAGGTCGGAGCGCCCGATGCGCATGGTGGCGTTCCGCAGCGTGACGGCGCGGTTCCCCACCGTCACGGAGGTCTTCTCCATACGGATCGGCAGGGCGCACTGCGGCGTGGAGACCACCAGACGGCTGAATCCGACGATCCCTTCGGGAATCCACACCGAATCGCGCAGCTTCTCGGCCGTCACGCCGATTCCGGCCCGGTCCATTCCCATCCGGGAATCCCCGACGCGGCAGAACAGCGTGTCGGCCTCGAGCGCGAGCCCCACCTTCGGTTTCGCGGGATCGCGCTTCCCGGGTTGCAGACGGACGGTCGCCGTGCCCCGACCGCAGAAAAGACTCAGGGAGTCGCCCGCGGCGGCCTTCAGCCGGTTGAGCGTCATCGTGCACTCCATGCGGGCGATACGGGTCGTGTCCTGGGGGTTCGTCGTCCGGACCGTCGCCGCCAGCCGCTCCATCGAGGAGGAGAGCCGCGGCGAGCGGAGAGAGGCGTGCCGTATCTCGGCTTCGGCGTCCAGGCGGTCGTCCCCGGCGAACGAGAGCGAAGCGCTGCTCGTGAATTCGAACTTCCGGGCCGTATCCCGGAGCGCCAGGCTGTCCATGACCACCCGTCCCCGGGCCCGGATACGCCCGAGGTCGCGGTTCCTGAGCGCCGAAAGACGGCAGCTCATCCGCAGCTCGGCCTCCAGCTTTCCGGAAAGGGAGACCCCTTCCTGCAACGGGAAAGTCTGCGCCAGGGCCGTCAAGTCCACCGCGGACTTCGTATGGAACGAGACGAGCGGATCGTCCAGCAGGTTCTTCACCTCGGCATCGGCCAGAATATCGGTATGCGCACCCCTGAAGCGGAAAATCTCCAGATTGCAGAACGACGGCTCGCGGCGCATGGGATCGACCTGTCCCACGAGACGGGCATCCAGCGCATCCACCCCGTAGGGCATTCCGGCATAGTGGGCCGAAGCGTCCTTTATCTCGGCGTCGAGCGTGGCGAGCGGAAGCGCCTGCCTTCCATAGGGGCCCTTCACCGCACCGCTGATGCGCACCTCGCCGTCGGCGGCGACCTCCCCGCGCTTCAGCACGCTCTCCGGGATCATGTGCAGCACGGTCTCCAGCGAGGGAACGTGCAGCCCGTAGCGCAGGTCGAGAAGCAGCGCCCCGGCCCTCGCCGTGTCGCGCCGCACGGTTCCCGTCAGGTCCAGCTCCGTGCCGTTGATGCCGAGCAGGGCGTCGTGCAGCGTGAGCGTGCGCTGCGCCCGGTCCAGTTCGACGGAGGCGCGCAGACGGGTGGCCACGCGATTGACCAGCAGTTCACCGTCCTGCCAGAAAAGGATGTTCCGGTTCCGGAAATCGAGCGCCAGCATGGAGTGTCCCTCCCCGAGCCGGGCCCTCAGCCTCAGCCCGGCATCCCGGATGTTGGCGAAAACCTTCGTTTCGCGGTCGTCGAACGTCACCGAACCATGACGCAGCGCGACGTGCCGGACGGAGATTTCACTGACGGTCCGCACGGTATCCGCCGTTGTATCCGCCGCCGTGCCGGACGCAAGCGTGTCGGCGGAGGGGAGGATGTCCCAGTTCGCACGCCCCGTCCCGTCCCGGAAGGCATAGACGTCGGCACTGTCCAACGAGAGTTTCAGTATGTCGATTTTCCGGTGTCTCAGGTAGCTGACCGGATTGAAGACCAACACGGCCTTGCGGAACGAAAGCAGCGTGTCGGTCCGCTGCCAGAGCGTATCGCGGAGTGCCGTCGAAACCAGCGTGCCGTCCGTCAGTTTCACGCCGAACCGCGGAAAGGTGGAGAAAAAGGTCAGCTCCACGCCGCCCATCCGCAGCCGGGCGTTCAGACTCCGGTCGGCGATCCGCTCCACGACGGGCGTCAGTTTCGAGGGCGTGAAAACGAAATTCAGCACGACGGCCGTGCCGACGAGCAGCAACAGCAGCACGCTTCCCGCCGAAACGGCGCTTATCCGGATGATTCTCTTCGTGCGACGGTCCATTTGCAAATCCTCCTCTTTTTCAGCAAAGATAACGATTTTTCGGAGACATCGCACCGGACGCCGGGACATATCCCGGGCCGTCCGCCGCTCGGGACGGTCCGGAATCGGCATGCGGCATAACCTTCGGTGCGGCGGACGGCTGCGGGAAACGAACCGGCCGGGAGGAAGGGCGGCAGATGCCCCGCGGCAAGGGAGGCGACGAATGCAAAAGATTCAGGACAGACAACGAAAAACCCTGCAAACCTCGGTGTTTGCAGGGTTTCCTTGTGGAGAATACGAGATTCGAACTCGTGACCTCTTGCATGCCATGCAAGCGCTCTAGCCAGCTGAGCTAATCCCCCGTTGCGGGGGCAAAGATAATCGGATTTTTCGATTCTCACAAGATTTGCTCGAAAAAATTTCCGGTCCGTTTTCCGGACATTCGGATCTTCCGCCGCCGGAATCGGAGAAAATCGCGTATATTTGCAGAAACAGCAGGCTGCAAACCGTTCGGCCTGCGGCCGGAGGTCCGGGCGAACGAACGGCCGGGCGGCTCCGCACGCAGAAGGACGGTCCGCCCCGGCCGGAACGCCGCGGAAGCGCCTCGGCACACGAAAAAAAAATGCAAGACGAGAAATCATGGAAAACAGAATCTGCTCCCTGTTCGGCATCCGCTACCCCGTCGTCGCAGGCGGGATGGTCTGGTGCAGCGGCTGGCGGCTGGCCGCCGCCGTCAGCGAGGCCGGCGGGCTGGGGCTGATCGGCTCCGGCTCGATGACCCCCGAACTGCTGCGCGAACATATCCGCCGCTGCCGCGAAGCCACACGGAAACCCTTCGGCGTGAACGTCCCGCTCATGTACCGGTATGCCGACCAGATCATCGAAACGGTCATCGAGGAGCGCGTGCCGATCGTCTTCACCTCGGCGGGCGACCCGAAGAGCCGGACGGCACAATTGCACGAAGCCGGCTGCAAGGTGGCGCACGTCGTGTCGAGCTCGAAATTCGCCCGCAAGAGCGGGGAGGCGGGTGTGGACGCCGTGGTGGCCGAGGGATTCGAGGCCGGGGGTCACAACGGCCGTGAGGAGACGCCGACGATGGTCCTCACGCCCCACGTGCGCCGGGCGGTGCGGATTCCGCTGCTGGCGGCGGGAGGCATCGCCACGGGACGGGGAATGCTGGCGGCTTTCGCCCTCGGGGCCGAAGGCGTGCAGCTGGGCACGCGGTTCGCGCTGACCCGGGAAAGCTCGGCCAGCGAGGAGTTCAAGAGGCTGTGCCTCTCGCTCGAAGAGGGCGGCACGACACTGGCGCTGAAGAAGCTCGCCCCGACACGCCTGGTGCGCAACGACTTCTGCCGGGCCGTGGAGGAGGCCGAGAGCCGCGGCGCGACGGCCGAAGAGCTTTCGGCGCTGCTCGGGCGCGGCCGTCCGAAGCGGGGAATCTTCGAGGGCGACCTCTCGGAAGGCGAACTGGAGATCGGACAGGCAGCCTCGCTGCTCCGCGACCTGCCCCCGGCCGGGGAGGTCGTCCGGCAGATCGTCCGCGAATACGACGAAGCGCTGCCGACGCTCGGGCGGCTCGGCCCGCTCTGAATGCGCCGGACGCTTCGGATGCGCCGGACACGGGACGCTACCCGAGTTTCATCACCTCGTCGATGCCCATTTCGCGGTAGGTCGATTCCAGCTCCTCGCCGCGGTCCGAGATGACCAGCAGCTTGTCGCCCAGCCGCAGCTCGGTCTTGCCCTGCGGCACGAAATACTCCCCGTCGCGGCAGATCATCATGACCAGCGTATTCTCGGGCAGCACGATGTCCTTGAGCGTATGCCCGCTCTCGAGCATGCTCTCGTTGACCTCGACCTCGGTCAGCACCGACTTCATGTCCTCGTGCATATTGACGTCGAAGGCCGATTCGCGCTCCTCGTAGGCCAGTCCCAGCAGGTTGGCCATGCCGCTGACGGTCGTGCCCTGCACCAGCAGCGAGATGATCGTCGAGAGGAAGACCACGTTGAACAGCAGGTCGGCGTACTCGACGTCGTCCATCATCGGATAGATGGCGAAGAGGATCGGCACGGCGCCGCGGAGCCCCACCCACGAAATGTAGAGCCGCGCCCGGGCCGTGAACTTCCGGAACGGCAGCAGGCAGGCGAAGACCGACAACGGCCGCGCGACGAGGATGAGGAAGAAGCCCACGGAGCAGCCGAGGATCAGCACCTCGGGTTGCAGCAGTTCGTCGCTATTGACGAACAGTCCCAGCGTGAGGAACATCACGATCTGCATGAGCCACGTGAAACCGTCGAAAAAGACCGTCAGGGGCCGTTTCTGCACCAGTTTGTGATTGCCGATGACCAGTCCCGAGAGATAGACGGCCAGGTAGCCGTTGCCGCCCACCAGATCCGTGAAGGCGAACGAAAAGAAGACGAAGGCCAGCAGCAGCACGACGTAGAGCGAGTGGTTCGCCAGTCCGATGCGGTTGATCGTCCACACGGCCAGCCGTCCGACGAGGTAGCCGGAGAGGGCTCCGACGACCATCTGCACGACGAACGCCACGACCGACATGCCCAGCCCGACGTGCTCCGACGTGTTCGACAGCACGCCGATGAGCAGGATCGTGAGCATGTAGGCCATCGGATCGTTCGAACCGCTCTCCAGCTCGAGCAGCGGCCGCAGGTGCTCCTTCAGCCCCTGCTTCTTGCTTCGCAGGATCGAAAAGACCGAGGCCGAATCGGTCGAGGACATCGTGGAGGCCAGCAGCAGCGCCAGCGCGAAAGGCATCTCCAGCCCCAGCCACGGCGCGATGAGCCATACGAAGCCCGCCAGGACGAGGGCCGTCATCACCACGCCCGCCGTGGCCAGCACGACACCCGGCCCGATGATCGGCCGGATCTCCCGGAAGGAGGTGTCCATGCCGCCTGTGAACAGAATGACGCACAGCGACATCATGCCGATGAACTGGGTGATATCGACCGAACGGTAGGAGATGAAATCCAGTCCGAACAACATGCCCACCCCGAGGAAAAGCAGCAACGCCGGCGCCCCGAAACGATAGGCCACCTTACCGGCCAGCACCGCCACGAAAAGCAGCAGCGCCCCCACCAACACGATATTCTCTCCGCTTAAATTTATCATCGTCTCAACAATTTAACCTGAATCTCTACGAACCGGGCCCCGCCGCATCCCGTCAGGCAAGGAAGGCCGGCAATTCCCGGCATCCGAAAAATCGTGCCGCAAACACGCCTCCGCCCCGGAAACCGTCTCCGCGCGCACCGCCCGGACCCGGCATCGCCGCACATGCGGCGGCGGAATCCGAAGGACCGGCACGCATCCGGGGCCACCGGACAACGCAGGAATGCGCTCCGGAAGACCGGAACGTCCGCCAAATGAGAAACCGGCGCAGACGGCAGCCGCAACGGCCCGCACACCGCGGACAGGCGAAGCAGACCGGGGGCCGGAACGAAACGCCGGAATCCGGGCTCCGAATGCCGCGGCAGATGCACGCAACGCGATCGGAAACCGTGCGCGGCCGCAACCGGGCAGCCGCGCCGAGACAGGAAGCCGGCGAACTCAGGAAGCTCGGACAACAGTCCCGCATGTCCGAACGCCCCGCTCGAACGCAAAGCTATGAAAAAAATCGGAATATTCCGCCCCTCCCGTGAAAAAGGAGGACCATACGGCCCGAAAAACATACGGTCCGGACAACGGGTCCGAAGGAACCGCACCGCCGGAACGGCTCACTGCGGAATGAAGGTGTAGGTGATGGTCCCCTGCTGACGCGCCGGGGCCGAAGAGTCGATATTGAAGGACGAGACGCGCGCGGCATGCAGGGCGGCTTCGCGCATGCAGTCGTCGCCGCCCTCCGCGACGCGCGCCGAAACCACCTCGCCGGCGCGGTTCACCACGATCGCCACCACCACTTCGCCGCCCCCCTCGCACCGGTAGGCCGGCACGCTCAGATCGACCGACTGCCGCACGGGGTTCTTCAGCGAGAAGGAGACCGTGACGCGCCCCTTCACCTTCCGGTCCTCGTGCCGTCCCTCCTCCCGGCCCCGGCGGCCCTCACGGATCGCCCGCTCCTCGGCCAGGCCCTGTTCGTAGGCTTCGCGGTTGGCGCGCATGCGCGCCTCGGCCTCGGCGGCGGCATCGTTCAGCGCCGCGGCGTTCGTGCCGCGGTCGTCCCGGAGTTGCTCGTTCAGCGCATTCTCGTTCGACACCTCGTTGCGGATACTCCGCCAGTCGATCTCCTCGCCCTCCTGCTGCCGACGGCGCACCTCCTCCGCGAGGCGGTCGCGCTCCTGCTCCAGTTCGGCGAGCGACTGCAAGTCGATGAACATGCCCTGCTGGTGGGGCCGGCGCCCCACCACGATCTTCGACGAGACGAAGGCGATCATCAGCACCAGATAGGCGATCAGCGTGATGCACAACCCGATACGGTGGTCGTACGCCCACTCTCCGGCATCCTCCCGGCGGTTGTCGAACGGCAGGCGGAGGCGTGCCCTGCGCGGACGGCCTTCCGCCGCGCCGGCGTTCTCTCCGGAGGCCGCGCCTCTCCCGGCCGGAACGCTCCGGCCGGCACGGGAACGCCCCGACGTCCGGGCCCCGCCCGGCACGCCGTCCGCCGCCGCATCCGGCCGCGTCCGTTCCGCTCCGTCCCCGGCTTCCCAGCTCCTTCCGGAGTCCTCCGTATGCTCGTGCTCTTTCGAAGACATGTCGTTTCGGGATTTCAGCGCAAAAGTAGTGTTTTTTACCGTATTTTTATTACCTTTACGAAAAATTAACCGCACCCCGGAGCGCCGGAGCCGAAATTTGGTTTTGCGCCCGAGTTGCATTATCTTTGCGTGCAAATTACCATGAATCCGCTTATGACAACCAAACAACAAACGCTCAAGGCTCCGATCTCGTTCTCGGGCAAGGGCCTGCACACGGGCGTCAAAGTGACGATGACGGTCAATCCGGCCGAAGCCGGCACGGGCATCGTATTCCGCCGCACCGACATCGAGGGGCAGCCGCTCATCCCCGCCCTGTGCGACTACGTGGTGGACACCTCGCGCGGCACGACGATCGAGGCAGGAGGCCACCGCGTCAGCACCATCGAACATATCATGTCGGCGCTCTGGACGCTCGGCGTGGACAACGCCCTGATCGACATAGACGCCCCCGAGACGCCCATCCTCGACGGCTCGGCCCGCGAATACGCCGAGGCCGTCACCCGGACCGGACTGGTGGACCAGGAGGCCGAGCGGCAGTTCTACCACGTCACCGAGAAGATGGTTTACACGATCCCCGAGAAGGGCACGGCGATCATTCTCTACCCCGACGACGAATTTTCGGTGTCGGTGCACGTGGACTACAACTCGAAGGTCATCGGCAACCAGTACGCCACCTTCGAGCCGGGTGACGACTACGCGGGAAAGATCTCGCCCTGCCGCACGTTCGTCTTCCTGCACGAACTCGAACCGCTGATGAAGATGAACCTCATCAAGGGAGGCGATCTGGACAACGCGATCGTCGTGGTCGAGAATCCCGTGCCGGACGAGCAGCTCGAACACCTCAAGAAGCTCTTCAACAAGCCCGACATCGAGATCAAGGCGGGCTACCTGAACAACCTCGAGCTGCGCTGCAACAACGAGCTGGCGCGCCACAAGCTCCTCGACCTGCTGGGCGACTTCGCGCTGCTGGGCGTGCGCATCAAGGGCCGCGTATGGGCCACCCGCCCGGGCCACTTCGCCAACACGGAGTTCATGAAACAGCTCAAGCACGCCATCCGCAAGGCCGGCGAGAAACCCCGCTTCACCTACGACTGCCGCAAGCCGGCGCTCTACGACATCAACGCCATCCGCCACATGCTGCCCCACCGCCCGCCGTTCCTGCTCGTGGACCGCATCTTCCACCGCGACGACACGGACGTGGCGGGCATCAAGAACGTGACGATGAACGAGCCGTTCTTCGTGGGCCACTTCCCCGAGGAGCCGGTCATGCCGGGCGTGCTCATCGTCGAGGCCATGGCGCAGTGCAGCGGCATCCTGGTCCTGGGCGGCGTTCCCGACCCGGAGAACTACTCGACCTACTTCATGAAGATCGACGGCGTGAAGTTCAAGCGCAAGGTCGTCCCGGGCGACACGCTGCAATTCGAAATTCACCTGCTGGAGCCCATCCGCCGCGGCGTGGCCGTGGTCGAGGGCAAAGCCTTCGTCGGCGAGTCGCTCGCCTGCGAGGCGATCATGATGGCGCAGGTCGTCAAGAACAAAAAGTAGCGCGGCGATGATAAGCAAACTTGCCTACGTCCACCCCGAAGCCAGGCTCGGGGCCGACGTGACGGTGGAACCGTTCGCCTGCATCGCAGCCGACGTCGTGATCGGCGACGGCTGCTGGATCGGTCCCGGCGCCGTGATCCACGACGGAGCGCGCCTCGGCCGCTGCTGCAAGGTCCACACGGCCGCCTCAGTGTCATGTCTGCCGCAGGACCTGAAGTTCGCCGGCGAGAAGACCGTGTGCGAGATCGGCGACCACAACGACATCCGCGAATACGTCACCATCAGCCGCGGCACGGCCTCCACGGGCACGACGCGCATAGGATCGCACAACCTGCTGATGGCCTACACCCACATCGGCCACGACTGCGTGGTGGGCAGCCACTGCGTCATCGCCAACCGCGTCTCGCTCGCGGGCGAGGTGCACGTCGGCGACTGGGTGGTCATCGGCGGCCACGCGGCCATCCACCAGTGGACCCACATCGGCGAACACTCGATGATCCAGGGCGGCGCGCTGCTCGGGCAGGACCTGCCGCCGTTCGTCATCGTGCGCAACGACACGCTCCGTTTCGCCGGCATCAACAAGATCGGACTTTCGCGCCGCGGCTTCACGCAGGAGCGCATCGCCGAGATCCACGACGCCTGCCGCATCCTCTTCCAGAGCGGACTGAACTACATGGCCGCCTGCGACGAGGTCGAGCGCATCGTGCCGCAGAGCGACGAGCGCGACTCGCTCGTGCGGTTCATCCGCACCTCGAAACGCGGCGTCATCAAACCCTACGAGACGCGGAGCCGCGAGGAGTGAGCCTCCGTTCCGCGGGGCGGCATGCGGGGGACCTGCCTTCCGGGAAGGTCCCCCGTTTCGTCGCGGAGAGGCGCGCCGTGCGTCAAAATTTTTCCTATAAATATTTGTATATCGGATTTTTTCACTATATTTGCGTTGTCGAAAGACGAAGCGAAGCGGAAAGGGGACGGAAAGTCCCCTTCTTTCATAGTTGCACACGACCGAAAAACAGCGATATGATCGACACGAAAAAGATAACCGAAGCGGCGGAACGCCATCTCGAAGGGACCGACATGTTCGTCGTGGAGTGCACCTCGACGCCGGGCAACGAAATCGAACTGACGATCGACAGCGACACGTCGGTCGGCATCGACGCCTGCGTGGCGCTGAGCCGCGCCGTGGAGGCCGACCTCGACCGCGATGCGGAGGACTTCTCGCTGACGGTCGCCTCGGCGGGCATCGGCTCCGAGCTGCGCACGCTGCGGCAGTACCGCAAACTCGTCGGACGCCCGGTGGAGGTGCTGCTCACGAACGGCGTGAAGATCCTGGCCCACCTCGACGAGGCGACCGACGAGGGCGTCACCCTCTCCTACGAGGAGAAGCAGGCCGTGGAGGGCAGGAAGCGCAAGCAGCCGGTGAAGGTCACGCGCTCGTATCCCTTCGCGCAGATCAAGTACACGAAGGAGTGGCTGGATTTCAAATAGCGCCCGGCCGCCTGCGGCGCAGGACGGCATGCAAAGGAACGAAATATACAAAGACAGATAATTAGCACACAATGGACAACCTGAATTTGATCAGCAACTTTGCCGAGTTCAAAGAGCTGAAGAACATCGACAAACCGACGATGATCGGCGTATTGGAGGACGTCTTCCGCCACGCGCTTCAGAAACAGTACGAAACGGACGAGAATTTCGACGTCATCATCAACCCCGAGAAGGGCGACCTCGAAATCTGGCGCAACCGGACCGTCGTGGAGGACGGCGCCGTGGAGAATCCCAACATGCAGATCGCCGTGTCGGAGGTGAAGGCCATCGACCCTACCTACGAGATCGGCGACGAATACGCCGACGAGATCAAGCTCTCGTCGTTCGGCCGCCGCACGGTGCTGTCGCTGCGGCAGAACCTCGCCTCGCGCATCCTCGATCTGGAGAAGGCCAGCCTCTACGAGAAGTACTCGGAGAAGGTCGGCGAGATCGTGACGGGCGAAGTCTATCAGGTCTGGAAGAGGGAGGTGCTCATCCTCGACGACGAGGAGAACGAGCTGATCCTTCCCAAGGCCGAGCAGATTCCCAACGACTTCTACCGCAAGGGCGACACGATCAAAGCCATCGTCAAGTCGGTCGAGATGAACAACAACCAGCCGCGCATCATTCTCTCGCGCACGGCCAACCAGTTCCTCGAGCGGTTGTTCGAACAGGAGGTTCCCGAGATCTTCGACGGCCTGATCACCATCAAGAAGATCGTCCGCATCCCCGGCGAACGCGCCAAGGTGGCCGTGGAGTCCTACGACGAACGCATCGACCCGGTGGGCGCCTGCGTCGGCATGAAGGGCTCGCGCATCTACTCGATCGTCAAGGAGCTGCGCAACGAGAACATCGACGTGGTGAACTACACGGCCAACACGCAGCTGATGATCCAGCGGGCGCTCAATCCCGCGAAGATCTCGTCGATCACCATAGACGAGGAGAAGAAGACCGCCTCGGTTTACCTCAAGCCCGACCAGGTGTCGCTGGCCATCGGCAAGGGCGGCCTGAACATCCGCCTCTCGAAGATGCTCACGGGCTACGACATCGACGTCTACCGCGAAATCGAGGAGGAGGACGTGGCCCTCACGGAGTTCGCCGACGAGATCGACGGCTGGATCATCGACGCGCTGAAGAGCGCCGGCTGCGACACGGCCAAGAGCGTGCTGGAGCTGCCCGTCGAGGAGATCGCCGCCCGCGCCGACCTCGAACTGGAGCAGGCGCAGAAGGTCGTCGAGATTCTGAAGGCTGAGTTCGAATAACCAAAACCGAAAGAAAGGAGAACAATACGATATGGGTAATGAAAGAAAATTAAGGCTCATTCAGGTTGCCAAGGAGTTCAACGTGGGTATCAACACCATCACGGACTTCCTGCACAAGAAGGGCATCAAGAGCGACGGATCGCCCAATACGCTGGTCGATGCGGAGACTTATGCCGTTCTGGAGAAGGAGTTCGGGTCGAACCGCGCCGCCGCGAGCGCACGCAACTCGATCCGCGAACGCATCTCCCTGAAGCAGACGACCATCACACTCGAGGAGGCTAAGAAGCAGGAGCGCGAGGAGGAAAAGGAGGTCGTCATCAAAAGCAACGTGATCAGCGTGAAGGACGAGATCCCGCAGATGAAGATTCTCGGCAAGATCGACCTCTCGCCCAAACCCAAGCCCGCTCCGGCCCCGGCGCCCCAGCCCGCGTCCGCGAAGACGGAGGCTCCCGCCCCGAAGGCGGAGGCCCCCGCGCCGGCACAACCCGAGAAGAGCGCCCCGGCAGCGCCCGCGGCTCCGGCACAGGCTGCACCCGCTCCCGCACGGGAGGAGCCGAAAGCCGCGGCCCCGGCAACCCCGGCCGCCGCGCCGGCACAGCCCGAAGCCCCGGAGAAGACGGTTTCGGCCTCCGCTCCGGCAGCCGAAGCGCCCAAGGCCGAAGCACCGAAGGAGGAGGCGCCGAAAGACAACATCTTCCGCCCGGCAACGGTGACCCTCACGGGTCCGCAGGTGCTCGGCACGATGGACGTGTCGGGCTTCGTCCCCGGCGGCAAACACAAGCGCAAACGCCTCCAGAAGGAGAAGGTGGACGTTTCGAAGGCCCAGAAAGGAGGCTCGCAGGGCGGCGGCAAGCAGGGTCAGGGCGGCCAGGGCGGCAACGGCGGCAGCCGTCCCGGCGGCGGGCAGGACCGCAACCGCGGCGGACAGCAGAACCAGCCCCGTCCGGGTGAAGGACGCCGCAACAAGAACAAGAACACGCCCAAACCGGTCGTCCGCCCCGAAGTGAGCGACGAAGAGGTTTCGAAGCAGGTGAAGGACACCCTGGCCCGTCTGACGGCCAAGGGCGCCAAGACCAAGGCGGCGAAATACCGCAAGGAGAAGCGCGAAGCCGTGGC